>Ga0209223_10000106_pt1 | contig 94000 bp, 110 predicted proteins | sample COG_06_FD_184750 | JGI IMG/M metagenome (GOLD analysis project Ga0209223, IMG submission 184750) | Pelagic Microbial community sample from North Sea - COGITO 998_met_06 (SPAdes) (version 2) | ecosystem: Environmental > Aquatic > Marine > Neritic zone/Coastal water | place: Helgoland, sampling... | reverse complement strand
TCAGGGTCTCGCCGTTACTAACAAGATTCAGGATCAGGAAGGCGACGTAATGTCGGTCTTCTGGAACAAGAATGACACCACTCGCCAGCTACTTCACGGTTCGACTATTCTAGAGGTTCCAGCCAGCGGCAACAACGGCAACGTTGATTTTGGAGGTTCCAAGATTTTCACTATTAACAATGACATCGACTGCCTTGGTGAATTATATCTTAATATGAAGGTCAGTATTACGAATCTTTTCTCAGGCCCAGCAAACCTAAGTGCAATTTCCATCGGCACGGGCCCAACTATCGATGGCACCGACCCAAGAATACAGTTTAAGTTAGGTGCGTTGACAAACATTATAGAGCGCATTGAGTATCAGGTTGGTACACAGATCTGGCAAACTCTTGAGAAAGACGACGTGCGAGTAGTATACAATACAGAAATGTCTGAGGCGGCTTACGGATCTGTTTCGAGAAGAGCGCGGCCTTCTACTTCTGGGAATACTATGTGGACAAGCCTATCTTCAGTCAGTTCTGAGGATGTAGATGTTACATTTATTATTCCCGCACTAACAAAAACTCTCGCACCTCAGTTAGAGACTTTCACGAATGTTTCGGAGAGTGGCTATCCACTTGCTGCGGCTCCTCACCAGTCTGTTAAGCTTAAGATATATCTTTCTAATACTGATACCATTTCAATTACGCCCACCGCCGACGCCTCCTACGACCCGGCCGCGACAGACAAAGACAAAATGTTAATTGATGTAGATGAATCTCCTTATATTTCTGCTATGGAATTCGACGTAGCTGGCACCACCGGACCCGTGGCAGCAACTGAAATTGTTTTAGGCCCCGCTCCACTTAAATTAAAATCTATTAAACTTTATGCTAAGCACTTGATTATGTGCAACGAAGAGCGCGAACAGATGAAGGCGATGCCACTAGGTCTTCCAAAGCGTCTTAAGATGTCCCAGAATGCTTTGATCACTGACCTAACAAGTGTGACACAGAAGACAATTGACCTCGATCACTTCTCTCTATACGGTTCGCATCTCATTATCTCGGGTAACCTCGGGAAAGATGTATACATTAAGACCGCTGAGCTTAAATTGAATTCGTCATCGTTCTCCGGTGTTCTACCTGCTCAGATGCTAGATTATGCCGCCGCTTCTTCGCTTGGTCTATACGTCAATCGTAACATTGAGGGTACCCAAGCGGAGGCAGTTGACGGTGTAGGTATGCTTGTATTCCCCCTTGGAAGCTCTGCCTATTCGGGCTCATCGGTTCCACTCAACCGTTTCGACAGCATTCGCCTAACTCTAACTTTCACGAAAACGCCAACCGCTTTGAGCCCATACATCAGCATCTCTTGCATTGGAGAGACAACCGCTCTATTCAAGGGTGGGGCGGCCTCGCTTGCGATGTATTAAAAGGTGTGTAAATTAAATGTGTAAATTAAATGTGTAAATTAATTAGAATTGTATGTGTTAAATAATATAAATAATTATATTTTACTTATATTAATTAACATCATGGGAAGAGGGGCACACGCTGCTCATGCTGCTTATAACGGAAGTGGTACGCAAGGTATATCAGTTACTAATAAAATAAATAAAGATGAAGAAATACATTCGGTTTTTATAACAGAAAATGATACCACTAAACAAATCTTACACGGACATAATATTTCTGAAATGACTTGTTCTGGTAAAATAGAGAGTATAACATCGGAAAGATACAAAATTTTTACGCCGGGTGAAAATGATGATATGCTTGGAGACATCTACTTAAATTTTGAAATGGATTCGGAGATATCAGACTTCGAGTTTGTTGATACATCACCTGGAGGACAACCCATCCCTTTACAAAATGTAACACCAGAAGCTATAAGTAAATCTTTTTCTATGGGAGGAGAAGACTATAATTTTATGAATGTAGATTATTCAAATAATTCATTACCAGTAGTAAATTCTACAACAAAATCTGATGTTTCTTACATAAATAAAATATTGAATGTTATATACGACAATGTTAATTATGAAATAGTAGTAGGTAAAGGTACGTCTAATATGGCCGTTAGAGAATTACCAGGTAGTAGTTGGTCTAATCATGATATATCTAATTTTTCCGAGATTATAGACATTATAATGATAAATGTAGATAATAAAGACTTATTGATTGTTGGAGGTAGACCGGCAACTGCAACTACACCTACACCTACAGAACAGCCCTCGGGGGGTCTTGAACTTATAATTCCGGGTACTGACGCTCTCCCAGATGATGATAGTGGAGTACTTACAGTTATACCTTCGTCTCCTTACAAAGTATTAGAAATACAAAATTCAAGTGGAACAATTAGTATAACTCCAAGCGATCTAGTCTTAACTAACAATAATCTCTATAAAAATTTTAATATAATAGTAAAATTATTTTATGAAAATGATAAGCTAATAATGTCTGGTTTTAAATATCACGATAATGAAGTATTACGGGCGAATGTGGATTATTTTCATACAGATGATGCAAATTATCAGACAACGTTTATTATTACAGGTTTATCTTGGAACGCCGCAACTGAAATATTAAATGGTACATCTATAAATGGTATTACATTTACTCCGGATAGAGATACAGCTTCTAAAAGACTTGAAAATTATAATTACAAAGATTGTTTAGTATCTTCATCCATAAAATACGATGATACAAACTACGCATATATAACAGGGTCAAAAGAAAAAGTTTTACTGGCATTATCTCCAAATCAATATAATAATAACGAGATTAAAAGGAGTTACGACAATGGATTAAATTGGGAAGACGTTAATTTTTATCAAACATCTGACAATTATTATCCAATGTCAAATTTGTACAACAAAAATGAAACATTAGTTCATACGCAACTTAATAATTTTCAATTTCTAGTTAATGACTTAAATTCTTATACGATAGCTAATTTAAAAACATACATCGTAAATACATACGGATATATTAAGAACGATATTAAAATTATAAACAAACGTACTAAAATGGAATATGATGATATTATAACCTTATATGATATTACACAGTTAGATCCGGTCGTCGGAGAGGCGGTGGACAATGATGTATATGCAACCGAATACGATTTAAGTAGTTATGTAGATATACGAATTAAAGATTCGCCAATTATAAAAGACTATGATCATATTTGGGTTAATATCAGAAAAAATAATAACAACTTTAAAAAAATTTGGACTATAGCACAAAATATTAGAATGATTTCTAAAAAACCTTACGGCGCTATCACCCGTATTATTGTTACGGACGGAGGAACCGGATACGCTTCTGTTCCTATTGTAACAATCGCTCCGAATGATCCCGGTGGTACATTTGCCAACGCCGCCGCGGTTTTAACAGACGGTGTTGTCACTTCATTTAACGTAAGTTTTGGAGGATCCGGATACACATTCCCACCACATGTTACTATCGATCCTCCTCCATCGGGTGAGACCGCTACTGCAACTGCTATATTAACAAATGGTGTTCTAACTTCGATCGATATAATTTCGGGTGGTTCTGGATACACATTTCCACCCGCTGTTACTATCGATCCTCCCCCAACGGTTGATAATGCTATTGTGCAAAATGCTGTAGTAACAAATGGTTCTGTCACCACGATTATTTTATATTCAGGTGGTTCTGGATACACATTTCCACCCGCTGTTACTATCGATCCTCCTCCATCGGGTGAGACCGCTACTGCAACCGCGGTTTTAACAGACGGTGTTGTCACCTCGTTTGATATACTTTCAGGTGGTTCTGGATATACAAGTGAACCGGTAGTTACTATCGATCCTCGACCCGCGAGTGAGACCGCTACCGCAACTGCTGTAATAACAAACGGTATTCTAACTTCGATTGATATAATTTCAGGCGGAAGCGGCTATGATGGAACCGAACTTGTAACAATACTCGCAGGAGGCGGTCCGGGCGGTAATGGGGGCGCGCGTGCGATTATAGATAGATATAGTATATCTAAGGACTATTTAACCTTTGGAGAATTTAAACAAAATATATCTGGAACGTTGGGATTAACTACAGCCGATTATAATTTAGTTGTTTATTATACACTCGGTGGGGTTCCTTTTATTGGAATTAACACCGACGATGACGATAAAAATGTTTTTGATTTAGGTCTTTTACAAACTAATAAAGTGACCATTGAATCCTCGTCGGGGTCTGGCTACATACCAAGTGGCCAAATACCAAAAAAATTAATTACCTTTAGGGGCAGCCCAGCTAATGCAGAAAACAAACCAGTTGATGAACGTTTGAATGATAAATTTAAAATTTACCTTGTTATCGGACCCAACGTAACTGTAAATGATTTGAAAATTAGACTGGTTAATTTATACGGCGGTGTCATCGGCGATTATTTAATATCTGACAAAACTACAAAACTGGAATCGGTTGCTTCGGATAATTTATATAGCGATTCTAAAGTTGTATATGGCTCCACTGGAGCTATCATAGAAAATACGTCATATAATAATCAGTCAATAGTAGATACATACAGTGATGATTGTAATCTAGAAATTAGATTTAAAAATACTCATCCAATTCTATCATTATCAGATCCTAAGATTATATATGTTTCTATCCCGATGATCTTAGGAAATGGAACTATTAAAAGACGTACTGTAAGTTTATTGGCCGAGGATTTATCGACTGGAGTATATATAACACTTGGACAATTAAAAACTAAAATTAGAAATTTATTGGACCCCTTATATACTGATCTAAATAATTCCACTGTCTACGCGTTAAGTCTTGTTAAAAGTGGTACATATGACGGGGCTTGGATTTCTTCAGATAATAATAACTTTTACGGAATTGATGATCAATCTAATATTCCTTACTTTGACGATAATCTTGTCATAAATAGCGAAATCGTGGGAATTAAAGGTGGAGATATATTATATTTTTATTTTTCATACAGTGGAGATCCGTATGTTGTTCCTACGCTAGACATGACGAATAATATAAACATATCTCTAGGTACGGATCCGTTGTACAGTGAAAATATTATATCAAGACTCGGCGTAATGGACGATTTAAAATACTACATTCCAAATATAAATGTTTTAGTAAATAACGACAAAGGTTTATGGGTTGCCGCTGGAACGCCAGGGGATCCAGATTTTAGTATAACAGGGAAGGATGTTAATGGTAATCCGATAGAAGAAGTTTTGAAAAGACCAAATTTATGTGTGTTTGTATCTAACAACGATGGGTATAACTGGCACCCTGTAAAATTTTCCGTAATTCAAAACAACACACTAGGTATTTCATATAAAGACGCTGATGTAGAACATTATGATGACCCTAAATACATGATAGAATACGTATCTGGTTATGTTAGTAATTCGCGCGGAGATATACGTATAACGTTTAATATATACGATACTTCTTTCCAACTTGACTCCGTTTGGAGCCTTGTGGCAGGTAATAATTTAGGTAAACTGGTTACAACTTGTATATTGGATATAGATCATTACAAGATATGCCCAGATGTAATAAGCAATTATAGTTTAAAAGCTATTAAAATGTCTCATATAATTGATAATATTCAGCCAAACTGTCCCTTAACTTATGCAGATTCTGTTAGAAATGGATTCGATTTATATACATTTTTCAATATTAATCCACATGTGTGGTCAACCGTTGAGAATAGTGACATAACAACAGAATTAACAGTAAAGACTATTAATTCGAATATTATATATACTTATAATGAAAAAATTAAAATAACTGGAGACATCACGGAAGTGATACATGTCTATACTGAAGGTTTTTTATTTAGTTACATCCCGTTCTATAAAAAATTGGGTTCATATTTGATAACTGTTCTAAAAACAAGAATATCAGCATCTGTTAATCGAATACAGTTATTTAGAAAAACTTATATAGGCGGTAATACTGAAATTATTAAAATAGACGGCGAAACATATTCAGAACAATATTTTGACAGTAAAACCATTTTAGAGACAGATTCTAATAAAAAAGCGGTTTTATTAATTGAAAAATACAGCGCTACAGAAATATACTCGTATGATGACATAAATTTAAATTTTAAAAAAGTCGTTACGTTACAATACTTATGCAATAATGTTAATTTCTTGGAAAATGTTTGGATAATATCTGGAATTAACAAATTATTAATTTCTTATGATACGGTACATTGGAGAGAAATTAATACTAGCATTACAATCAATAAACTTTTTTCAAAGAATAATAGATACCACGATGTTATACTTACATATGATGCTGAAAAATGGGCTTTAAAACCTAAAGGATTAACGAATAACGTGGACAAGTACAAGGGTATAAGCTTATTTCACGATATTTCAATAAGAGGGGGTATCAAAGTAAATATAGACGAAGAACTTGTCGCAGATAGAACTAATTATATAATCGAGAATTATAGTTACCGCGTCCAGCCACTGGTATATACAAATCACGGAACACTTTATAAACCAAACGATATTATTAAGATTAGCGATAGATATATCATTTGCGGAAATAATTCTGGACTTGGAAGTGGTAGTAATGAAACATTGACACTTATAGAGAGTAGCGTAAGCGGGAGTCAATTCAGTGGAATTTTTGAAGATGATATAATATTTTTTGAGTCTAGTTCTATTTATACGAACCCCCGAAGTACGACCATAGTAAAAGACTTTATAAACAATTTCGACATGGAAAGATTCTATACTGATACAAATGTACCGGGTGATAACGTATATTGTTCAGGTAGTTATACGCACAGTGATGGGACATCATACGGTATTCTTGCTATTAGATCTATACCATTTCAATCGGAAAGATCTACTGGACACGCGACGAATAGATATTATTGGAAGTTAATATACGCACCATCTTTATCAGACGTACCTATAAACAGTTATGATAATCAAACGGGTTATGAAAATGATATCCGCGTTCCGTGGCAAGATACTATATTCGAAAAAATAAACGATCTTGTTTTTGCTGATAACAGGGTTGTTATAGTAGGAAAAGGCAAAACCGAAGTTAATTTATCTTACTCGAGTGTAGTATACCCGGATTGGTTTGGGCGTTACATTTCAAATAATACTCAAAGTCAAGTAAAACTTAATTTTCAAGAAATACATACAGTTTGTTTTTACAAAGGATATTGGGTTGTAGGTGGTAAACCAATATATAAAACTAATGATAACGGTGATCTTATTAAGAATAATAATTGCCTCGCTTATACAAGTAACATTTTAGGCGATTGGACTTATGAAGATTTTCCATCACAAGCGTCTGATAGTTCTATTTATGAAGTAAATAATATGGAAGTTATAGATATAAACGGAAATAAATCTATTTTAACAAATATTAGCTACATAAAGAAAGTCAACAATGTAGATAACCTTGTAACGGCTATAATATTTATAGATATAGACTACATAGGTAAATTATCTTTTATTAATGGTGTACAATTTAACAATCCGGGTATAACCGAAATTGAAACAACCCCCCGAATATGGAATGGTTTTATTTTAGCCGGCACAGGGTTCGATAGAGAAAAATGGCTTAATCGCCCATTTAATTTAGAAATTGAGGGAATAAATAGAAATATAATTTCGACTATACATTCTCCCAAAACTGAGGATATGTATTACGTTGAGTATAATTCTAACTTAGGTTTTATTTTAATTTCATATAAAGATCCTAATATACCTATTATAGATAAATCTGAATTTGGAGAGTATCCTAAATTTATTAAACATATTAAATTGGGTACTGAAACCTTGACTAATAAGACAGGTGGTCATTGTTACAAAATGGCAGAAGTTACAAATCAAAATTTTATAACGGGGTTAAACTCAGCAAAGTATGTTGCGGTAGGTAAAGGCCTATTATCTCCAATCTCTTATTCGGACGATTTTCAAAATTGGACGTACGCTGATGCGGGAAATATATTTGATATAGTGTTTGATGTTACTCATAAACATGGATTATGGATTGCTATAGGGGAAGGGAATTACAATGTTGGTATATCTAAGGATGGAAAATCTTGGACTGGTGTATATTCAAAATGGGGAACTGAAAATTTAATTACTACGACATACGATTCTACATTAAACTCCATTTCTTTTTCTCCCGATACAAAAATAACCGATGTTCTTCCTTATATACCAGAATTAAAAGGCATTTTTCTTAGAAATTTAGCTATTCTTCGCCTTTTTAGTAGAATAGAATATCGTGTCGGGACGCAGATATGGCAAACTCTTACATTCGATGATATAAAAGCAATGTTAGATACGGAATTTGGAGCAGGGGAATATGCTAATTTATTGAAACATTGTAGTATAATAAATAAAAGCGGCTCTACAAGATTAACAACTTGGATACCTGGGTTTACAAAAACATTAAATTCCAAGTTAGAAACCTTTACTAATGTATCTGAGCGCGGATCATTTCCTTCTGGACTATTAAAAGACCAAAAATTGTCTATTAAAATTTATTACAACAAACTCGAGAATATAATAACAGACGAATTGCAGTCTAGTGACATGAATAATGCTGTATTCGATAATTTTATGAATAATACATTAATACCCACTGATAGAGATCCAAATTATTTCATTGATTCTTTTATAGCTAATAATTACGGTTTTCAACTAGGGGACATCTATAAGAATGTAAATGGATATTTCAAATTAAAATATAAAACAGAAATCCAAAAATTTAGACTTTTTTCTAAAAGATTTGAATTAGATGACATTGAAATAGATGAATTCAACAAAGGCGTCAAGCAGATGTCTAAAATGACACAGAGTTTATATTTCGATGCAGACAATGTTGGATATCTTCTATTGGATCTAGATAGTTTTAATTTATACGCCTCGCATATTATAGTATCCGGGTGGTTAACATCAGGGGTTCATATAACTGATATGAATTTAGAATTAAATGGTCACACTTATCAAAAAGTTATAGAACCAGGTATAATAGACTATGCTACTAAATCATTATTAGGTTTAAATTACAATAGATACACCTTCAACGGTGTAGATAAAGAAGATGGAACGGGCTCTTTAGTTATACCATTGGCTTCTAGTGCTTACTCAGGCTCTAGTGTACCACTTGATAGATATACCAGTATCAGACTTAGAATAAACTTTAACGCACTTGCTGGACCGAGGTCTTATATTAATGTAACTTGTGTAGGAACAACTACGGTGTCTTACAATAATAGTACAGCAAACATAGACATTTATTAAATTTATATACATGGAATAAATGTCCACTTCAGATCCGTGCATATTTTCTTCCATATGTTTTCTTGTTCAAATAATTTTTCTCTACTTTTAAGTAAAGGGAAATAAATAAGATACTCGTCCTTATTTAATAATTGAAAAAATTTATACAAAGTGTAAGAATAACTTAAAAAATTTTTTCTATTCTTCGGACAATTTCTATCAAATGGTTCTTGTATATCATTAAACATACCAACTAATTTTTCTTGAAGTTCATTATTAATAATTAACTGTTTATTACCTGTTATTTTATGTATTATATTTGGAATATGTTCGTAATATTTATTAAGTTTAAGTTTTTTCAGAAATTCTTTGATTTTACTATATGTAATTAAAGTTTTGTCCTTTAATCTCTCTTTCTTAATTTCAATTATTAATAAATTTATAACCTCATTAGGTATAAGAGTTCCTTCTCGACCTTGTATTTGATTTATCCATTCCTTGAAGTGGTTTGTTCTTTTGTAACTATAAGGCTTGATGTATTCATGTGTTTCCGCATGATTCCATTCTGGAAGATTTGAAATATTTGTTTTTTCTGTTAGACCACAGTTAAAACACACTGAGAGCCCCGATGAGATATCGTTAGTTGTCTTGCCGTCACAGCCTGGACACCTAAAAATGTTATTACGTTTATTTTCTAAGCGGGAACCCGATTCCGATGGAAAACATTTTTCCATGTACATTTTATACAACTCGCCTTTATTATTTTTTGAATCAAGTGAAATGTATTTAAATATACCTTCTTCAGAAGTATCTTCTACCGTGGTACATTCATTATTATCTATTTCCTTTATAAAATTTATAGAATCAAATAAATAATCGGATAATTCTGTATCGTTTTCAATTTTTTTAATTTTGTCTTTTAAATCGTCTATCTGTCTAGAAACATTAAAAACATCTGAACAATCACATTTAATTTCAAAGTTCTTCTTGGTTTTTTTTAATAGTAATAATTCTGAATGATATTTGTCTAAATTTGTTTTGTCTTCTTCTATTTTTTTGATAGTTTCAAGATGTTTATCTATAATGGAGGTTCTCGAATCCGTATGAACTGTTTTTTTGGATATCTTAAAAGATGACATTTGTAGTTTACTATTGTATTTTTTTATACACATTTAAATTAAATTAAAAGATTTAAAAAGATAAATTAATTAAATAGATGATTAAATATTCAAATATTTTAACAGTGAAGTGTTTAAGAAAAATATGTAAAATTTACAAAATTAAAGATGAAAAATACAACAAGTCTTTTATTTTAGACATGTTAAATAAATATTCTGCTGCTAGAGTAATACAGCAAAAAATCAGGGAAACACTTGATTTTAATAATATTTGTCCTATTTCTCACGAAGAAATTAGGTATCCATGGATTTGTATTAAAAATAATAGTAAGTACATATATTACGATTTTGACACGTTCGTAATTTATTTAAATAAGATGTCAGACTTTAGAGACCCCTGTACTAGAATTAAACTGTCAAATAAAAAGATCGAAGAAATAAATAGATTAATAATTTATTATCATCGCAAGTCATCCAATAAATTGATAGTATCAGATGATATGATTAGAGACATAGATTTCAACATTTTAACATATTGCTTATATGACATCATAAAAGAAATTAATAATAAAGAATTGAATTTAGAAGAGACTTATAGATTTTATCTTCCAAGATTTATATTTTATTTCACACATCTTGTAAATAATCACTCCAAAGAAATGTCTTCGTTGTTATTGAAAGCATGTAAGAAATCAGTAAACACACAATTGATCATTGATTATATCTTTGTAGTAGAGACTATAAATGAATTTAGAGACCAATAATTACAAAAAATAACTATATAAAGAAACAAATTAGTATATAAAGAACACGGACCTTACAATAAGATGTGTACAATTTGCGACCCGCGTTCTCAATATACAGACTGTATTTGTAATCCCAATTTTAAAAGTTTTGATCAAGTCTATAAAAATAAATTCTCGGAAGATGAAAAATATACATCATTTAATGTTATTAAAAAGTGGGACATCTCTACAATGACCGTTTGTTGCTGTTTTAATAGTGTTATAGACACTGAGAAGTATAAAGCCGTATATAATGATGAAAACGGCAAGAAACAATTTTATAACTGTGCTAATATTTACATAACCGTGAAATATCAAAATAAACCCAAAGTTTCCGCTAAAATATTCTCAAATGGAAATATTCAATTGGCAGGGGTTCTTAATCCATATTCAACGACGTATGCCTTAAGAAAACTTTTTAAGAGACTTAGTGTATTAAATGCCTTTACAAGTGAAACGGCGCATATTTCAAACGCTAGAATATGCATGATAAATTCTGATTTTAAAATAGACAAATATATAAAACAATCAGATTTGTGTAAAATTTTAGACCAGGGTAAATTAAATTATCTCAAAACATACTCTTTTAACCCAAATAAATACCCGGGTGTAAATATCAAAATGCAAGATCCGGATTCTAATAAAGTGATGTCATGTATTGTATTCAGACCCGGTAGTGTTATAATTACAGGCGGAAATGACATCGCTTCATATGAAAGAATGTATAGATGTATAATAGACGCATTTGTAAGGAATGAAAGTTTACTCACATGTCCTATCTGAGGTTTATTCTTCAATAGATGGTAGATCTTCTGTAATATCAATACCTGTTAAATCTACATTCGACTCCTTCTTTTCGGTTTTATCAGTGATGTCTTCAATTACATCACCCGAATATTCCTGTGCTTCGGCGGGTTTAAAATCTGTTAAAAAAGAGTCTAGTTTGTCATTTATTTCTCTCAGCTTGGAAAATAAATTAAATATAAAGTAAATAATAATTACAATTACTGAACCAATTCCAATCTTGAATATAAAATCACCGCTAGTATCTAATAGTTCAGGTAACATTTCTTTTGGCATTTAATATATAACTATAAATTAAAACTAATGTTTTAACGTGAAAATATAATGTAAATTTATTCGGGGTCATCCTCGGGGAGTTCATTATCGTCTCCTGGAATATCAATACCGAGTACAAATGTAGTACGTTTGAGAATAATTCCAGAATTAGTAGGATATTCTCTGGAACCTTGTTGTACAACCTTGATATCGTTATTAGTAAAGATGCCCATATAATAATCCTTTGTAAACTGTTCGCGCGGTAGATTATTTTCCCTACAATGATCGTTAAAAATCTGAGAAAATACCTTTAGGGGTACGTAATAGTTCTTATTAAACACTACCTTACCAGATTTCAAGAAATGCTGAAGAGAATTAGTAGTTTGCTCCATCTCTTCTTTGTTTTCCTTGAAGTATTGCGGAAGAATGTTCCAGATACCTTTCTTACCGTGTCTCTTAAGTGTGTGATAGTACCCGCGAATACACAATTTCATGATACTCGGTATTTCTTTTGCTAGTCTTTTATCAATTTCGGTGTCTGTATTTACTACCTTTTTCCAAAAATTTACTACCGCTGTTCTACGTGATACACTTTCTGAGTTATTTTTATATCTCATAATTTTATTTCCACCCATCATCATCGGAACTTCCCAGTTAATAGTTTCGTCCGACTTATACTTTTCAGAATAAGTGTTGCGTCCTCCTTCAACTAGAAGCTGCCAATCTGTCTGCTCCATCTTAAAATTTTCGGAAATCTCCGGAGCAAGTACAATAAACTTATTAACATGAGGCTTGATACCATACTTTGCGTCGATGTTATTTGCGATGATGCCTACATCTTCTTCTTCGTAAAATTTTTGAATAATTTTCATTACAATTGTACTCTTTCCGGCACCAGCCTGCCCGAGTAAATACAACAGAACCTGCCAGTTGTCCATATCACCTAGATTAAAACACATCCTACCCATAAATGTACAAAACCATCTCTGAACTTCTTCTGTAAATTCCTGATAATCAAGGAGGCTTTTAAATGTAGGACAATGATTTATTATATTAAACCACTCATCTTCTGAATATTGATCATAGTTATCAAATTTATAGTCGTGATATTTTGCTGCTACAGACAAATTATTAAGATAGGGATGACTTTCACCATACGGAACGAATACGTCTACATACACGGGTGTATCACCTGGTTCTGCGGTGTTATACTTTGTTATGTAATTACCGTTTTTAAAAGCAAATAAGTGACGATCTTTATTTAACGCTGGCAACTCGGGTCCGATAAATTCATTGAAGTATTTTTCAGCGTTGTTGATATTACTTGTACCGTTAGCCGTAGCATTTTTCCACTGATTAAAGTTAATTTTGTGGTCAGTTTTGTGATAGATGTAATCCTTGATTGTGCATTGCTTTTTCCACGCATGCGTGTTACATTTCCTGTAGATTACGGGTTTATACAAGTTGCCGCCTGCTTTTGTAAATCCTTCTTCTGAAAATAACTCTAGAAGATACAGAAGAAGACATTGATAAGGGGTTTTTTTAGAATCGTCTGTAAACCTAGCATATTTAAAAAGTACATCTGGATCTTCGTTACACAATGAATTCCTATTAGGATCGGATGTACGAAAAAGTATATAAGTATCACGGATTAGCCTTTCAGAATAAAAAATTACTTCGTAAATCTTATTCCATCTTTCTTGATAGTCTTCAAAATCCGATATGTATTTTTTAAATTTGAAATACAACAGCGTAGTTTCGAATATAGATTTTTCCAGTTCAACCGACAAAATACTGGTATCAACTGCTTCTAAATCGGGTATACAGAGATTTTTACACGCAGTTTCTATTATATCATCTTCCTTGTTAACAGACCATTTTTCATCTAAAACTTGAAAATATTCTAATAGTTTCTCATTATCAGCCTGATCGATCTTTTCTTTAATATCAATAGTCCAGTTAACAGGTACCGTAGCCATCACTGAATATAATTCATTATAAAATATTTTTTTATATAAATTTATTTTTGTAATATCTAAGGTTAAAAATGTTAATTAAAATATGTATAAATTAGTATAGAATGAAGTCATATTTGATTTTTTTTAAAAATGGAGAAATTCAAGAAAAAAAAACTAATGAAAACGTATTTGATATATCAAAATTTAAAGAATTTAATAAATTCAAGATGTATCAAGACTATATAGTTATGTACAAGGACGGTGAAAATTCTGAATTGAACTTAACAGTTTTAAGCTTTACGACTGATAGGTATAATTCAGATATAGGCCTGTTTAAAATTGAAAATAATCAAATTAAGTCACTTACTATGAATAATTACGCAAAACAATTAGAAAAAGAGAAATATGAAATACATGAAGAAGACACTAATGTCTTGGATATACTTAACTGTTACAAAGACATTATCACATTTTAATTTATTTAGAAACTAGTTTTTGGGTGGGCACTTTTTCGCGTCCCTCGATGTATATGTAATCGTGTAAAAACTTTGCCTTTCCTTGGGAGTCCATATCTTCTGTCTTATCAATGTCTTCAGAAAAATACTTGTATATCCTATCATATACATCTCCTTTTGTGACTGGTTTGCTAACCGCCGTGTTTTTAAGTTCTAGTTTAGAATTGTCACCTACATGACACACATCTAGATTGTTACTTGACATAAAGTTTAGAACTTCTTCTTGCTTCTGTTTCTTTTTCTGAGTAAGTTCCTTAATTTTATCTTGATAAGGTTTCATCTTTTTCTTAAGTTCTTTGATTTCTGTATCAATTTCGTTGTAATCTCCTACATCCTTTTTAAAAAATTCAATTTCCTGATCTGTAACAGGTAGTTCTGCCATTTACGGTTGTATATATTATTTTTTTAAATTAGTTTAATTTTTCAGAAATCTTATACAAATAATAAGAGTTTAGCAATAGAATAACAATTAATATAATAGCATAACACTTTATAGGAAAAATAAATTTGTTTGCTATTTCATTGATTTTAACCTGACTTTTTTCGTCTAATATATTTGATAACATATGGTTATAATTTATAAAAGAGCATATATTTAATTAATTTTATTTAATCGCTAAATGCCCCGGTATCATCAAAAGATTCATCTACATCAGAATCATAGTCGTCTACGTCAAATGTATTATTATCGTCATTGTCAATGTCAATGACATCGGATATTTCGCTTGAATTGTCGCTGCACACCGACTTATTATCTATTTCATCTACAAGTTTCTCGATATTGTCTACATGTTTCTCAATTTCGTCTACAGGTTTCTCAAATTCATCATTTTCTATGAAACTATTAAAATCAAATTTTACAATTTCTAATTTGGTTTTTATCTTTTTAATCTTTTTACGTTTTGTTTTCAGTGGCACTCTCAATTCAGGAGAATATTCTGTCAATTTTAATGGAAATGTAATTCTAGGGGTATCGGGTTGACTAATTATACATTCATTGTTTTTAATTCTTTTTTCAAGACATTCTACGCTTTCAGTATCTTCAAAATAAAATCTCATATTCAATCTTTTTAAAATGTAATTAATATTTGCTATGTAATCGGTAGAATATTCTTTAGGTAAATGCGCGGCATTTTTAAGAAGACGCATGTATTTATTCAGATCTTTTATGTAAGTTTCTCTTGGATCTACTTCTACAACTTTTTTAATTGTTTGTAATGTATCGTCTACAAGCCTTTTTACGGGGTCTTTAATTTTTTGTGAATAATAGAAATCGCATTTTCCTTTCTTTTTAGTTTCCTGAACATCGCATTTAAATACATTGAACGTACCTTCGAGATTAGTCTTTTCAAAGAAAAGAGCCCTGATTCCGCACTTACAGTTCATGACCGCGATACACTTTTATAATTTATTTATTTAAGCATTATAATTTTTTGTAATAATTTAGAGAAATAAATTATATATATTTACAATGGACCGTGTACAGCAGCTTGAATCTATTCAAAAAGAATGCCGCGAACTTTTTGCTAGGAAAAATTCAGATTATGGCGACGCTTTTGCTACTTATGGTACAGTCGGAGTTCTAGTGCGGATTGGAGATAAGCTTCAAAGGTTTTCAAAAATTACATCTAAGCACGTTACAATTGAAGTCACTGATGAAAATCTAAGAGATACATTGATGGATCTACATAATTATGCAGCAATGGCTATTATGACCCTTGATGAAAATAAGTAATTTTATTACAAAAAAATATAAAGTATAGGTACATTCATAATCAATACATTGTACAGCAATCGATTATGACTGAATCTCTCGAAGGACTTCGTAAATTTCACAACTGGATTAAGATGCAACTCATTTTTGAAGCTCAAAGGAAAACTAATGGACATACACTCCTGGATGTTGCCGTTGGTAGAGGTGGTGACTTAATGAAGTGGTCTAAAGCGAGACTTAAATACATTACGGGTTTTGACATCGATAACAAGAGTATATATGAAAAAAATGATTTTGACGGTGCTATCAAGAGATACAGTTCTATGAAACATCTTCCTAATATGCCAAGGTGTTACTTCTGGAATATTTCAGCGATAGACCCTTTTGCACTTAATATAGTTAATTCTAAAGATAATAATAAAATTTATGACATAGTCTCATGTCAATTTTCTTTCCATTATTTCGTAAACGACATTGACATTACATTGAATATGATTTCTAAAAAACTTAAAACGAATGGTTACTTTATCGGGACTGCGGCGGACGGAGATGTTATATCCAGTCTTTTAAGTCTAAACAATGGACATTTTGAAAACGACACTCTTTGTCTTAAAAGAACAGATGATCAAGGAATGTATTCATTTGAATTAAAATCTGTTAAGTCATCCCGAGAGACGTATTTTGAATATCGGGGTGCTTCAATTGAATACTTTCTTTATAAAGATCATTTGATAGAGAAATGTAAAAGTCACGGTCTTGAACTTATTGAGATTAAAAACTTCTCAGAAATATACGACAATTATAAATATAATCTAACGGAAAAAGAACAAATCTGTAGCTTCCTAAACTTTTCTTTTGTATTCAAAAAAGTTTAATATAATCCTTTCCAATTCTTTTCAGCACCCCGGGACTCTAATAAAAATGTCTCATTTGGTATAATGCCATTAGGAAAGTCGTATGGTGATAGTTTTCCTGCTTCTATATTTAAAATTCTACCTTTGCCATCTGTTGTAATTGGGTTATCTCCACTGATGGATAAAGCTTTTTCGATACAGGCATCGCGCTGGTGCGCGAACGGTGTTAAGTGATCGTACTTGAATACTATTCTACCTTCATCTCCAACTATTCTCTTAACGACCTTTGGGTTGACTATAGTAAATTCATATTCTAAAGATGGTAGCAACATACTATAATATTCGACGAGTTTTTTAAGATTATGGGCACGATTTTTACCCATTAAATCTATGCGCTCATCTGCACCCATAGGTTTTACAACTAATTCTACTCTGTAACCTTTAACCTGTTTTGGCGATTTTGGTTGCGAGGTTCTTCCTCTTCTAGAACTGCCGTCTGACACGCAACGCCCAGTAGAGGGATTACGTACTTTACCCGAACCACATTTTTTATTATAACGTTTAGTTTTCGGGTTCCATTCATAATCTACCAAATTAGGAGGATTATAACCAAATCTTACTCTTTTCCACGCCTCTTTAAGTGAAATTCCTTCTTTGTGCTTAAGTTTCATGGCCCTGGCGGCAAGATCAGAACCGGTTCTAGAACCGGATTTAGGTTTTCTCCCTACGCATCTACCCTTATCGCTGCGCACCTGATAAGGTTTACATTTTTTCATATACTTGTCGTACTTAGAATTGTACTCATATCCCTCCAAAGAGGGTGGGTAATAACCAGATTTTTTCTTGCCGTAACCTGTGGTTAATCGAGACATCAGATTAGAAACTGATTTGACACCTATTTTAACACGTTTTCTATCCATTTATAATTAACAAATATTTTTTTTTAAATGTTATCATGTTTTTTTCTAATATAAGACTTAAGATTGTTGAGGTCCCTCCATTCTTTTGAAATTCCTGGACACGTTTGAGAGCCAAATGTGTTTGATACATTAATAAATGAATTATTCGCGTATTTCTTGAATTTGATACACTCGTCAATAAGTTCCTTGTAGTTTTGTGGGTTTTTTTGTTCGCGAGTGTAAACAGCAAATTTTTCAAAAGTAGATTGCAAAACTGTAAATACAAGTCTCCATATATTTTCATACATAATATTCTTTTTATTCTGTTTGTCTATCTTTTGAATTTCAAATTTCCACTGTTCTCTGCCTATGTCCTTCAGTAGATATTTTACCCTGAGTTGAAGAAGACTCCCGTTTGAATTTTCTGCGCGCCCCTGAAATGTACCAATTAGCCATTCCACGTGTCTATAAAATCTGTACATATTAGAAAAAGCGTCGCGGATAAAAACCTGATTTGGGAAAAGATTCATAACCGTGCGAGTAATGTAAACAGCATCTAAGTTGACTCCACATACGTTTTGCTCCCCGTGACCATTCTCGAGGGGATTTCTTTGAATATCCTGACCGGTTTCGCGAAGCCACCTAAAGTATTCCGGGTTGTGATTATAACCTTGCATTTGTTGCCCAGTTCTCCAAGAAAACTGAATATGACACTTAACACACCACATTTGGTCGCACCCGTCTATTTTAGATATCATCTCCCCACAACCTGGACAAGGTTTTGCCTGTTTTTTAATAGCCTGTACGGTTGCTTTAGTTTCTTCATTACAGATATGTCCTTCTTCTTTTATTTCCATACACATCTTGCAAAAATTAGTTTCACACATCTCACAATGGTAATCTGTGTTCAAAAAACCATTACACATCTCATTACAACATTTAATAGTAAAATTAACAACCGATGTATCTCCTGTGGATGTACCATAATGAAGTCTTTGCAATTCTAGGGAATATGCCTGAAAGATATCATTTTGCTCTTTGATTAGTTCCTTAAGTCTGTCTTTTTCTTTCTGGACAAGATCTAATTGTTTCTTTATTTCTCTAATCTTCTTTTCCTTGATAGCATCTTTCTGTGTATCTGGCAGGAGAGAAATCTGTCTTTCAACAAAAAGTTCCTCGCTGTGTCTTTTAAGATCTTTATCAACAAATGTTTTTGTTAAATTTTTAATCATAAACTCCCGTTCCCAAGGAGTTTTACAAAACATACACATAGGATCGTTCTGGGAGTTCAAGATGTAAGTCTTACAACAAGTTCTACATGCTGCATCTTGAGTGTCACATCCGTTACATTCTACTTTAAAATGGGTTGAGTTGTTAAACTTTTCGCAGCAGATAGAACATTCCATTGATATAGTATTCTGTATATACACATATCCATCTATCAAGTTCTTAAATTAATTAAAAAAATGTAATAATTCTATGGAGACGGCGGGGCTCGAACCCGCGACATTCGGCTCATAAGACCGACGCTCTAACCGACTGAGCTACGCCTCCATAGAATTACTCTAGTTACATATTATTATATTAGCCTTTTCTTTAAATACATTTACAAATTTAAATTTTCTTCTTTGGTTTCACCTTCTTCTAAAATGTCAGTTTTCTTAAGTCTTTCACATTCTGCTACTTTTTCATTGTAGATGTCTTCTAGATTTTCATACAAATCCGTGGTTTCCTTGAGTTTTGCTTCAGTGTTACAGAGTGTGACCCTTAGTTTATCAAAATCGTGGATTAAATTTGTATACTTTTTATACAATTCAGAATAAGCATTATAAATCATCTTATTGAACCCGTTCGTACGCGACAAAACATTTCCGATTTGACGAGTATTTTCCATATAATTATGTACTTCATGTGTTTTTTTCTTGATAATACATTTCATTTCTGAAACTTGCTTTTCATTACACCTTTTATTGTACCTAAATGTACGATCTGTTGTGATATAAAGTTTCACCATTTAAAATGTATATATCAGTTCTTTAAATAAATATAAAAATAAATCACATATAAAATCAATGCCTTTTGGTCGTCGTGTAAATCTGACAAGAACTGGTCTTAAAAAAGAACTGACTGTTACACCTTTCACTCCTGGAGATTATGCGCCCATAAATTATGTGATGTATAAACTTACGAATAAATTTATGTACATTCCTCGATACTTTTCCAATGAAGGCGAGTTAATTTTAAATGAAATACATTCATGTTGTATTAAAATAAATGTTTCGCCGAGAGAATATCAAAAAGTTGCCATTGAAGAAATACATTCAGGATTACTTAAAAATGGTTCTTGTATAGCTTGTTTATATACTGGTTGGGGTAAAACATTTGCCAGTCTTTACATTTCTCATCTACTTGGGGTCAAGACAATAATTTTAGTTAATAAAGAATCTCTTATGGAACAATGGAAAGAACAAATTGAAAAATTTTTAAATATTTCACCTGGTATAATTCAGGGCAAGAATATCAACACAAACGAATGTATATGTATAGGAATGATACAGAGTATTTCAATGAAAGACTATCCAGAAGAAACATTCAAGGATTTTTCGTTTGCTGTTTATGATGAAACACATCACTACTGTTCTAAAGTTTTTTCAAGTGTGTTTTACAAAATAGGAGCAAAGTATAATCTTGGACTGACGGCTACGTTAAAAAGAGCGGATCGTTTGGAATACACACTTGAATGGTTTCTGGGTAAAGTGGTAGTAAATATACAATTGCTTATTATAGAACCGGAGATACATATTTATAATTTCTCAGAATTTTCAGATAATGTAATAAAATATTTACCAAATGGAAAAGTAAATTCACCCGCTAGTATCACTTCTATTACGGAAATAGACTCTCGAAATACATTCATATTGAAATTAATTAAAGAATGTTACACATCAAATAGAAAAATTCTTGTATTATCAGATCGTAAAGCTCACTGTGATTTACTTTATAATTCATTAATTTCTTATTCAGTCGGTTTATACTATGGAGGTATGAAAACAGACGCTCTTAAAAAATCTAATAATTGTAGAATTATAATAGCAACATATCAGATGGCCTCAGAAGGTTATGATAATCCAGATTTAGACACGTTAATACTTGCTTCTCCAAAGGGCAACGTCGAGCAGGCAGTTGGTAGAATTTTACGTAAGAAAAATGAAAATCTACCACTTGTCATAGACATCAATGACACTATAAGTGTGTTTAATAATTGGCATCGTAAAAGACTGTCATTGTATAGAAGCAAGAAATTTAAAATTAGTTACAAGACTGAAAATAGAGACATTCATGAATCATTTAATGAATGTATGATTAGATAAATTTAAATTCTAGATGTGTGAACTGTAGATCTTACAGGAAACTCGGATAGACTCTGTCTAGCACTTACAGTAGTATAAGCTTTTTTGGCAGGATACTTATTCATAGAATATACTTTTCCAAAACTAGCACCACCTGCTAGTCTAGTTTCTACGGTACCGATTGAAATAGGCTCTGGGGCTTCTAATTCAATTCCATCACCAGCCGCCGGTACAGCTAATTGTGAAGGACCCGAGGCAGGAGTAACTTGAGTTACCTTGGCCATGGGTTTGGTATCAGATATCTTTACTACTACAACTTCTTCGGGCTTTACTTTTTCGGCAACAACAGTTACTTTCTTTCCAGCAGAAAGTGACTTACCCTGTGCTACTACAGTCTTATTGGGCTTTACCTGGGCCGCCTTAACTACAACAGTTGTCTCAGGATCTACCTGACTAGAATCTGCGATTACCGTCTCATTAATATCAACGTCTTCTTTAGATACTAATTCAGACTGCCCGGTTACCATGCTCTTTTTAAGCACCTGCTCTCTCGACTTGACCTGATCTGGCTTTACAGTAACTCTTTCACCCGGTTTAACATCTTTTGCCTTTACAACTACATCTTCGGTTGCCACTACATTCTCCTTTTTAACAGCTACATTTTGACTCGGTTTAACCTGCGAAGAATCTACTTCTACTAAGGCAGTCGGATCTACATCTTTTACTTCTGCGGCGACCGGTTCATCTTTATTAATGGCAGATCTTGTAGAAATACCATATGGACCTCTATAAGCCTTTTCGGCATACAAGGAGTCTAAGCGATCACCGTTATCTAATACAGCACCAGTGATTCTATCATCAAAATGGAATTTGCTAGATGCTTGATTTTCAATTTGTTCAACATTTAAAGCTGTTAAATTCTTCTGAATATCACCTGCTAATGAAAAAGCGTTTCTATTTCTGTACTGCTTCCTGGTAGAAAACGTACCCATCATCCATAGAACGCAGAGTATTACGACAATTGCTACAGCGATCATAACAGGCATTGGTACTTCTGTCAACATCTTTTATTTATAATAAAATATATTTTTTTTAAATAAATAAATTAGAATGAGCGCAAAAAATAATTTAACACAAGATATAATAATCATTTTTCTAGTAACCGCTTTTTGGGATATAATTCTTAGACTTTTATCAGAAGATAAAATTAAATTTTTTGGAATTGAAAATATGAAATGGATAACCGTACTTGAAGAATATTTTGAAAAACATACTGTTTTATCCGCTGCGCTTATAGCCGGATTTGTTGGAGCAATAACCCACTTTATTATAATTAAATCCCTTGATACGTTCAAGATGTCCGGTGTAAATTTATATACTACACTCTTGGTAATATTAATTTCCGGAATAGTAGGTATACCGATGAGATATTCTGGATTATTTCCACATCTTGAGAAATATTATTACGAACCCTTGGGTTTTGGATATTCTTTCGCAACCGACGCTTTTTCAGGCATCGTAGTTGGCGCAAGTTATCAAATTATTAAATCAATTTAAATTAAATTAAATTATACGATATATAGTAAATGAACAACAAAGAAAAAATTACTGATTCAAGAAATAAAGACTATTATATCAAATTATTGAATCGTTTGAGACATAATGGTCTTTATGAAGTATTTACAGATGAAGATTTAGATTACGCAAAGATTGTACTTAAAGTTATAGACTTTTTGAATAAAAACAAGAAATACATTAAAAATTTTCAGTCAAAAGATTTCGAAAAAATAATTGTATTATGTATTGATGAAATATTGACTAAGAAATACAATATCGATATAGACCATGAAAAACTTGAAATTGTATTAAATCTAGTTAAGAATTCTTATTTAATCAGGACTTCATTTACAAGAGTTAAAGACACCTTTCTTAAGATTTACTATAGATATAAATGTAAATTTTGTATAAGTCAAAATGATGATGATGTTATAGATTCTGAAATTTAATTTATTTAGGAGCAAGACAATATTTAATCTGTCCTAAATTTGCCACGTTGTATAAAATAGTCAGAGGGTAGCCTGTCTTTAGATAAATTTCAACCGTACTACATAAATTAGTACATTTAGTAAATAGTAAAATATATTTGGTGTTATATGTGCCGTGTTGTTCTTCAGCTGCCGAATTATCATTTGTTTCATTAATGATGATACTCTGATCGGCAAAATCTCCTACAGCCCTCAACTTAAGGGCTTTATTATATGTAAATTGTATTTCGTTTGAAATGTTAGAAAGATCTGAAATGTAAGTCTGAAAATCAGAACTTGGCATTGTTATGTAACTATTAAACCGGATATCGGGTATTTTATAAATTTTTTCGTCCATATCAAGCAATTTAATCTTTGTACAAATTTTTGACTTTTTCTCGCTATTTTCACATTGTATATACATATGTCCATCTTCGTTATGATATATCGTAAATGATATTGTATCAGCATGTTTGATACCTTTCAAAATCTTAAAAATAGATAACAGGTTTACACCTATATTAGTTACTTTACTACAGATATATTCTTCAAATTTCTCTTTTTGAAGAAATAAATTAACTATTGCACTATTAGTTCCATCTATTGTAGTAAGTTTAAGCCCGGTGGAATCAGCCTTGAAATTTACGTCTGAAAGAATATTTTTAAGAGATTCGAAAAGAATTCTTATAGCATTTGTTTGAACAGTTTTAAATCTAAATAATACAGATTCTTCAGTTTCGTCTGTCATTATTTAGATTTAAATAAATTTATTTTTTAAATACATTAATAAAATTAGTTTCAATTTTCCAAAAGATGTTCATCTCTGGGATCTACTGCTGCGTGTCTCTTCCAGATGAGTTTACAAGGAAGTGGTTTTGTAATACACTTTCTACCATTCAAAGGCGTTTCATTAGAAATCATCAATATCGTACCAGTGTTAAAGTTAATTTCAGCATAATCTGGATGATCCATTAGGGCATCTTCAAGCTTAATTGGTTCTTCTCTATCGGCGTAAAAATTACAATATGGTCCCAACCAGGGCTGGATATATTTTGTGATATCCATTCCATTTAGAATAACTAAATCTGGATAATAAGGGTATGTTGTCGGAGCAACGTCAAATGGATAAATGGGAAATCTGATGTCTTTTGTATATGTAATGTACTTCATAAATTCTCCATTAAACATATACTCGATTATGATATATTTAATTTTATTTTCGTCGATATCCATCTCTTCTACCTCTTCGTCTGTTAGTTCCGATTTAAGCATTTCAGAACCGTCTTCAAAAGTTATGCGATAACACAATAAATTGTAATCATCATGTTCGTATTTATCTTCAAAGGTCTTATACGGGTTAAAATAATTATAAGCTTTGTTCAAGACGTATGTAATTAAACCTATGAAAGTAAAGGTATATAAAGCAAACATTTATTCTTTTTTATAAGGGGTTTCTTTAAATTAATTAATGGAAGAAACTATTAAGAAAAGGGGTCGTAAAAAAAAGGAAATAGTAGAAGTAGTACCCGTAGCTTCAGAAGAAACAGTTAAGAAGAAAAGGGGTAGGAAAAAGAAATGGGAAACGACTACTTTCAAAAATAATTACGTTCAGGATAATAAAGAAGAAGATATGTTTTTTGACAACAATGAAGAAATTCAAGAAGATTATTCAAGCAGTGCACTGTCTTTTGGAAATCTTTGTATTCAGGTACATGATAAAGAAAGAGAAGAAAATGCAGACATTTCAGGCTTTTTTACGGAAACCAATAATAAAGAATGTAATATAATATTATCAAGCGATGAAGAAGACACTTGCGACGTAGTAAAAGAAACTGTAAAGAATGTAAAACATTACAATAGAGGAGTAGATATCACTAAAACTAAACAGGGTATAAGTGACGTTCGATGTTATAACTGTCACCACACGTTTAAAAGTATACCATTTTATCTACCCATAGATTACTGTTCTAAATTACAACGTTATAAACTATTTGGTAATTTTTGTTCGCCAAATTGTGTTAAATCTTATTGTATAAGTAACAAAACTTTCGAAAATAAAAGTTACCTAGTGGGACAATTTTACAGAGCTCTTTTTGGGCAAGACTTTAGAATTAAGTGTGCTCCTAGTATATTCTCATTAAAGGAATACGGAGGGGATAAAAGTATAGAAGAATTTAGAAAATTATCCTATGCTAATTCCAGATACACTATGAACAATATAAATACAAAAATTATTAATATTTAAAAATACAATTTAAACACTATCAACATTAGAATAAATAATATGAGTCTTAAATATTTAGAAACTACCCGACTTTGTATAATGTTAGACTTAAAGATGTAATTCATCTTCTCATCCATTGATAAATTAGAAAAGTCTTCTTCAAGAATTACAGTGTGCATTTCAAGTGTATCTCCAAATAATTGTTCTGATAAACTTTCTAAGAGACCTCTATTCTCTTGATATATTTCCGTTTTCGGAGTATCAACAGTATAGATTTTAGAAGGGCTTTTCTGTAAATCACTAGCTAATAATAATGATGGGTCTGATTTGTCAGACATGGGTACTGAAACTTGATTGTAATATAATACCATTTATATACATTATACATTATTTTATTTTAATTTATTTTTTTTAAATATTAATAGCTCTTTTTCCCTTTTCGTTAATTTTAACTTCTTTAGAAGTTTCCACTGTACTATTAGAAACCGAATCATCATCCCTCAACATACCGGCCAAGTTCATACTGGGTCCGGATATTTCATTTGAATTTGGTCTCGGAGGAGGACCCGAAGATTTACTCATTGCGGCGGCTATATTCTTCATGATTTCAGAATTTTGGAGTCCATTGTCGCCGGATGGAAGAGCACTGCTGAATAGCGATTTAGTTACGTGGAACATAAATGCACTTCCCGCTAATGTTACCATTAGTTGTAACTCTGGTGGGAGTTCTGCACGAGTTTTATATTTTTCATGAAGTCTTTCAAATACAGATTCATAATCGTCTAAGTTATCCATCACGGATTCTGACCATCCCTCTAATTTTGCTCCAATTGGGTCGAATTTTTTATTAGCAAACTCAAGACCTGTTACAGCGGCCATTAGCATCTTTTGTTGGAATTTTACACTCATCTCTTTCTCCGTGTTGCCCTGGTGAAGTTCTAATTCAAAACGTAGATCTGAAAGTTTAGATGACATAGAGTATTTTTTAGTTAGTTCAACACCTTTCTTTTCTAGAGCGAGCAGCTTAAGAAGAATTTCCTGTTTTTCCTGTTTGGGATCTTTTTTCCCTTTGGTTTCAGAACCATCGCTCGAATCTGAATAATCTGAATAATCTGAACCAGATTCCGAACAAGATCCCGAACCAGATTCCGAACCAGATTCCGAACCAGATTCCGAATCTTTATCGGATCCTACTTTTTTCTTAGAATTATTTACAAAACTCTGATAATCTTCTGAATTGAATTTAGACTTAGATTTTACATTTTTGAGGCTTGTTTTCTTTGCTGGTGCTTCTGCTGCTGATATAGTACTACCAGAAGCATCCGACGCGGAATCGTCGGAGTCCCTGATTACATCAATTCCTCTTATACTTACAGGGTTTTTAATTTGTACTGTAGGTCTAGAAGAATTCTCAGTTTCTATCTGTATTTTTGGTACAGAACCGCTCATATTATAATTAGTGGAATTTATTTTTTTGTTATCATTGGAACGAGTAAATATTAAATTAAGTGGCGGTTTAATATCGTATTTATCTACAAAGGACATAAATATACATAAACGTAATTAATAAATAATGTATCCTTTTTTTAATTCCTTTTAAAGACAAAACAAATAAATAGTTAAATGCTAACAAATAATATAATTTATGGCGCGGGAATACTTTTTTATACTAAAAGTATAGAGCAAGCACCTTATTTTTTCCTCGGAAAGGACTGGGACAATAAATGGTCGAATTTTGGAGGAGCATGCGAAGCTACAGATAAATCAGATCCGGAAATAACTGCAACAAGAGAATCTTGGGAAGAAACCCTTGGGTGTATAGAAGATTACGATCTTATTAAAAACACACTATCTAAGCATAATTCACAATGTATAAAGTGTAAAACGCCATCTGGTTACCCTTATTACATGTATTTAGTTAAAGTACCTTTCAATACCGCTTATAGACATAGATTTTTGTCTACTAAAAAATTTATATCAAAGATACACGTCGATAAAAAGTTTTTAGAGATAAACGATGTAAAATGGGTTTCATATGAAACTATTAAGAATAGCATAGGTTCTAAACAACCTCTAATAAAACTAAGAAATATATTTGAGCAAACACTCGCAGATAATAAGGAAATCATCGATAAAATTATCTTATAGTTATCATTTTTTCCTTGCTAGATGTAACAGGCGTTACGATCGGGGGCAAAGGTGTAGAATCTGCCTGACGATACACACCCATGGGTCTTATCTCGTTCCTTGGGACTATAGAATGTGTTAAAGAACTTGGTACAATTAAATGTGTCATTAAGTTTTTATCTGTTATACCAGAAATTTGATTCTTTGGTTTTACCTTTTCAATAATTCTACGGGAATCAGTGTCTTTAGTTTCGGAAACAGTGCTAGTTAATAAAATATGAGTATCCTCTTTGATGTCTTGGGTTTTAAGATTTAAAGAGTTTATAAGATCGTCGTGATAACTAGATCTACCGACTATGTTAGGTTTGGTCGCATATTGTTCATCATAAGGTACAGTCTTTTTAAATGAAATAGTCTTTTGCTGCGGAATTTTATTTATTACTTTAATTTCTTTGGGATTTTTCTTTGGTAAATTTACCATATTGTTGATATCATTGGCCACTATTTGCATTTCTTTATTATCCCTGTTAACATTACGGTCAGTAATATTCATTGTGATTTACATTTTAATAAATATTTTATTTTAGATTGTAATTACGAGATATATTTTGCATATCTGTGTTTACCTTATCAACTGGATACAATTTTTCATGAGTTTTCATATGATCTACCCTATCCTTAAAACCTACCAGGTTAGGCCTTGTCTTAATTTCTACATTACCAGACATTTCATCTATAGCCTTTAGTTTTATGCTGTCTCTTTCTTTTACTAAATCAGCATTGACGCCCATAACGTCTGGTAAAATTTTATTCTCGTATCCTATTCTGGTTTTATAAATACTGGTTGCCCTCTCAGTGTATGTGTTATCAATATCAAAAGCGGAAGTGTCTTTAGGTAATATTAATGTACCAACTTGAGAATCCTGTTTGTATCTTCTAGACGTTGTCATGTCATTTGTGCTCTCTAATACTTTAGAATCACCTGATTTCATTCTTAATTCTGAAGTTTTGTATGGATAATTATTTCTGTAAGAAATGTCTTCTTTAGTAAGACTACCATTAGCATCTACTTTATCTACTGTAGATGGACGAACCCAACCATGTGCTCTAATAGATGAACCGCCCTTTATATTTTTTCCTAAGCTTAAAATACTGGGAACTTTGACTTCACTCGTTTTCTCTCCAATTTCGTTGTATGTTTTAGGTGCAGACATTAAAATGTTCTGTTCTTCAGCGCTCTTTACTAAAAGATCTATTTCTTCGGGAGAAATATTTTTTGCCTCATTTATAAGTTCGGGATCTAATTTAAGATCTTGAATTATTTTTTCTACTTCATTTGAAATATTTTCAGTTTTATTTTCTTTTGTAAACATCTTAGACAACCACGATGAACTCATAAGTTCGGGATCAGAAAGATTAGACCTACCATATAAATTAATGTATAAACCAAATACAGACAATACTATTATTAATGTAGTTAATGTATTCATAATTATTATTAATCAAATATTTTAAATTATAATATTAAATTTAAGATATTTCATTAAACCTCTGTTCTACATGTTGGACATGTATTAGATTTTTCAGTGAGCCATTTTTTAATACACGTTTTACAGAATATATGATTACAATTTAATTGTATATTCAATTTTTTATTTTCCATACAAATACAACAGTTAGAAAGTTCTTGATTAAAATTTAATTTATTAAATTGATCTTCAGACAGGGTTTTTTTAGTTTCTTCTGTATCTGTATTTCCAATGTCTTCTCCTAAAATTAAACTGTGCGAGAGTGCTATCAATAGAGGATGTAAAACGTCCTCATCTGTTTCCATATCCACATAAACAGGTTGAAAATAATAAACTCGTTGATCCGGTTGTACATCAATTATTCCTTCTCTTGAAGAATATGCTACAGAACCTACATTTGAAGACATATACATTTGATATTGTTTATTTAATGTTTATATTTAATTTTTTTATACCTATTTAAATTAATGTTTTATTAGTTCTACTTAATCTACCGGAGTTAGTAATCGCATTCTTATTAAGTATTTTTGAGCTACCAATTGTTTCATCTAAATTTTTATAACCGAATGATCTTGTAAATGGTACATCTTTGACTTTATTTTTAGTATAGTCAGTAATTATGAATTCATAATCTTTATCACCGGAATTAATATTTTCAGTATCGTATAGCATATAGTGTCTATTGTTATAGGACACTAATTTCTCGGTATATCTTTCATTTATACCGTCTGGCGCCGAAGAAAGATCTATAGCTTTATTTCTAGTTCTTACAACGACGGGTTTTAACTTTTTAGCCATTGCTTTACCTTCTATCTGTTCTCTATTGTATTTAACAAGAGCTTTTACTGCTCTGTCTTCTACCTTTGCAGAATGTAATACTTCATAATTCATTTCTTGATTATATCTACCTTCTGAATTGTAGTCTATAATCTTGGATTTAGCGGTCTCTCCTGTATATTCCATTATTATATAATATGATATAATAAATTTTAATTTAAATATCTCTATTTAGTTTTGTTAAATTTTTTGTTATAGCATTTACTACCCTTGGTCCAGAAGATAAAAATTCAGACGGATCGATAGTTTCTTTTGTGATTTTTGATTTAGAATGGTCTCCGTCTAGAAAATATATGTGTTTCCGTTGGTCGTCTATGTCTGGAGGAGTATAATCAAGTGATACCTGGTTCATTTGATTTTGTAAATCATCGGATGCGGTGATTTTGTCTGCCGGAGTTTCCTTTTCCATTTTATAATTTTCAATGGAATTTTCTACACCAGATGTATTAAATGTAAGAAAATAAAATACAACAGATAACGTTAATGAAACAAGACCCGAATATATAACATTTATGTCCTGTGTGTAAATATAACCCAATATAGTCACTAAAATTATAAGTCTAGTTAGGGAATTGTATTGATAATTTGTGTCGTCGGATGTAAAAGGAATAACATTAACCGATGAAAACAAAGAGCAAAAGTTACTTAACCAATAAGATGTCATTTAATATTACATAACTATTTTATTTTCTCTAGGAATTCTACAGAAAAATCTTGAGTATGTAAATTATTGATTTCGGACTTGTAATCAGAAGCATACATATTATTATACTTATTAAATAAATTCTTGTCCTTGTTCACAATAATTTCTCCAAGAACAAAAAGAGACTGAATGTAATCCCATATAGCTTTCTTTGTAGTTGGTGTAAGTTCATTCCAGTAAGTATCAAGACCACAATCTTCTGTAAAATTTCCAAAATTTTGAACCCTATTACTTACACTTTTATCTTTCAAGAAAAAGACATCATCTCTTCGTTTTATCTGAACTTTGTATTCAACGCACCCAGCCATAAACAAATTAGAAGGTGTAGCGGGGGATGTTGTTTTTAAAATCTTAAAGCCTTTATAATAAGTCTCAAGTCTTGTATACGGAAACTTTGATATTATTTTTTCTAGAAATTCCTCAAAAAGTTTATTGAATTTTTCTATTTCATTGGATGACATGTGTATTATAATAATATAATTACATTTTTTATATCCATTTTAACTCATAAATAAATAATGTTTTCTATATATTAAATGTCATCCGAGATTAAAATCAATGGTATCAACGTTTTTATCAACAAATTTGTTACACCTGAAGAAATTATAGACATAGATAAGTTAAAAACTGATTTTCCTTTGGATGAAGATGAAGAAGGTTTTTACAGTCTAAGTTTGTCGCAGAAAAAATTCTTAGGTGGCGAAACAATAAATGACAACTATAACAGACCACCAAAAGGTCCAATACAAAGAGGACTATATTGCACGGTTTGTGATGCTGTAGGTCCAGAGGATCATCGGGAAGACTGTGATACACCCTTACCGGAAAGTCTAATGCTTACTATAAAAGGATTAAAAGACTACGTACTCGTTCCGAGTTACAAAGGAGACTTAAATGATATTAAAAATAAAATTAACAATGGACAAATAACACAGGAAGAACTTAACGAAGAGATTCTCTTACTAGAAGACGAAATTAGTCCTGATGAAATCTTAAATATAGGAAACGAAAACGTTTTAACTAAAATTTCGTTTGACTCTGAAGGAGTGTTTAAAAAGAGAGGCCCTAAAAAATTAGCGGCAAAAACTTCAACTACTCAATTTTTGAATAATGTTATAATTTCTTATCAAAAAACTGATAACAAAACTTCGATCAGAATAAGTAAAAATGGTCTTATAAATTTAATTAATGTACCGGAAGATCCCAATGAATATAATGATATGGTATCTGAACTAATCGAAAGACTAAAAGATTCTGATGTAATTAATACGGGTGTTTTAGAGGAAATAACTGGTTCATCGGAATATAGATTATTTGAAGATTATTCTTATATCCATTCAATGTCGGGCCAATTCACGCTTGATAACTTTAATGGAAAACAGGTAGATTTTGAAAATTTAGACAATCTAATAAGTCCTTTTGATTCTTCCGGGAACGTGATATCTAGTAGTGTCACTGAAATAGAAAATACTATATCAGGTGATAAAGTGATAAATTTCAACGGTATCCGCATAATAGATTGGGAATATTCTTTGGGTAGAGTTACACGTACGGGGGTAATGTCTAAAGAATACATTCGTTTTGTAAATACTCCGGCCCCGGGATTAAAGATGACGTGTATAATAAATAAATATGGAACTGTTACCATGACATTATCTAAATGTAGCGATAAGAATATACAAAAAGGTTTATGCCAAGAGGGTAATACAGAAATTAAAAGGGAATTATTTGAAAATGTAGTAACAACATTCAATGAATTATTTAGAAATCAAGAAGATATTCTCACGGGTAAAGCAATAGATAAAATATCGAAGGACATCAAGGCTTACAACACTGTATCCGGGAATGCTGTTCCATCATCTGTGTGTAGAAATACACAGACAAGAGTAGACGACGATGGAAATACATGGAAAGAAGGAAAAAGACCCGATCCATACTCTTGGAGTGGTACGTGTCCAGATCCTAATTATCAATATCTAAGTCCCGAAGGTGTGCAGGGACCAGATGGTCTATGGTATCCATGTTGTAAAGCAAAGAGTGAAAAATCGGTTCAACTTATGAGAGATTATCTCATAAAAGGGTTTCCACGAAATCAAGCCGATGCTGAGAAATACAATATAATAAATGGAGAGGACATTGGTTCGGGAATTTTGATACCCGATAGTAATAGCCCCGGTTCTACGGCTGAAATTTATTTAAATGGAAAAAGTGAAACTGTAACTGTAATTAAGAAAAAGAGTAAAAAGTCTAATGAATACACTGTTAGGACTCAGGATGGAGAAATTATAACAGTTCAAGGAGAAGCATTTAAAAGAGACTCTAGAGTATTTCCAGGATTGAATACTTTCAAAAAACTTCAGTTAGTAGATTGTGTTAAACTTAATCTTAAAAAATTAGACCTTGCTGTAAATCAAGATGGTAATATAATTAAGAATAAGATTTCCGAACTAAATGAAAAGAGTTTACCAGAAAATACAGTAATTTTCAAACGTTTAATAACCGAGACAATTACTAAAAGAAATTTAACATTGTTTACAATTAATTTATTTAAGATAACTCCATTTGTAGTAAAATCTGTACCGGGTAATAGTTATCCATTTTTCTTATGTCTTGGACCAAACGGTAATTTTTACATTAATTTAGAAATGAACAGTATAGATTCTGAAATTTCTAACAAATTAGACACGGATATCGTTTTATTTGGATATCTAAGAAAGAATGAGATAGAAAATGTAAATGAATTTCATATAATCGATTTAATTTATTATGAAGAATCTTATGTATATACCGATTTCAATAGAAGAAATCAAACCATTATAGAGTTACAAAATTCTATATTGAATAGCATTTCAGAAGAAATTATTGTCTTCCCTGATTTTTTTACGGATGTAATAGAAGGCAGTAATTACTTTATAGATGAAAATAAAATGAATACACTAGTATTTATAAATTCGAATGTGTGCGATTACATAACATGGGGCGAAAAAGATACTGTAGATGACATAATTGAACTTCAAGTACTAGAACTTACAAAAGGTTCAATTATTAAATTCGGACACAGTAATAAAAATTTCCCCGAAGGGTTAAATTTTCTTAATAAGTATGAGTTCACAAAAAGAGAAATTCCGGATAAATTACTAAGAGGTGATTATGTAATTGTTAAAATTAACAGGGATTTCTCTGGAAATATTGTTCCTAAACGCAAGATAAGTATACTTAGCAAGACAGAAAGAAATTATGAATACGACACCGTTTTGAATGAATTGTATTCTAAATTCAGACCTATTGATACATCACTTTTCAGCGACCCCGATGAATGGTACATTTCTCAGGAAAATCGCCTCGTAAATTCCGGTTCTATTTTATCAAATGCTGAGTAGATGTGTTAAAAATTTAAATAGTTCATTAACATTAATATTATCACTGATGAATTCAATTTCTATTTGAAACTTTTCATCAGAATTATCTTTAGTTTTGAACATTCTAGTTTCTGGAGAGTATTCAACAGATGATATGGCCGTAAAATCTACTCTGAACAGTGAATTTGGTTCTGTAAAAGAAATACGGTATTTTCTCTTTGTATCACCAGTAGTGTTGGATCTCATTACACGTGTTTCGGTAGACAAAGAAAATCGAGTGTCAAAAGATAGTACATTAGAAATTTCAATGTCTACATTTGATAATCTATTCTTAATAACACTCTCGTACTGTATGAATTTTGCGAAATCATATGAATAGATATATCTGGTTCGGACGCCCTGATCGTATATATCTAGAAAATCTGTTATTTCTTTTTTAAAGCCGAAATTTTCTATTACATTTAGAATTTTTTCAAAATCTCTTCTTGTTAAGATAGGATTGAAAAAAGTCTTTCCTGACTTGTTTATTTTACCAAGTCTCATTTCAACTTCGATGTCCTTTGTTGTGTTTACATTTTTAATCATTTCTTCAATTTTATTGATGTCATCTTGATTTAGTAGTTTAACATTTTCCGATGCGGCTATACATTTGAATAACTTTGCCTTTGAAGAATGATCGAGTATAATACGATAAGCCTTTTCATTGTCTGGTTTGAGAAAAGCAATTATGTTGTCTATAAACACTGGATTTTTAAAGCTACGCATAACATTTAACACCGTTCTTATAGCATTTGGTTTTGTTTTATCTGTTCTTGGGTTTTTCCATCTAAAATCTGCGGAAAATTCATGTACGGTTCCAGATTTTACAGACGCCGGAACATTTACAACAATGGGTCTACCGCGATCTTGAAAAATTTCTAATGTATTTCCCTTCACAACTTGAACATTAGCAGTAGTGTCAGTTATTTTAACTATTCTCAAATCAACTGTCTGTTCTGTAGCGGGTTTCCATTTGTATTGACCTGTAAGTAGGTTGTTCCAATTTCCAATGGTGTAGAGGGTGTCCGCGGCCGTAAAAATTAGGCCGTCTAGTTCTAATTTACCTCTAAATTTGTCCGCATTTTTCTTAATTGTAGCGATGTAATCATAATATTTTCCACGGTGCTGTTTCAATTGTGTTTGAAGCCATCCAGAACCCACAGCATTATACAAAGGTAACGTAGCAGATAATAATGTGTCTAGAAAATAAATCGGTTTGAGTTCAATATTAAAGGTATCTACAAATTTAAAAGCATTTGGTAATAATGGCCTCTCCGTTGTTAAACTGAGTCAAATTTGGATCTATCATTTTAGAAAGAATGTCATATCTTGATATGTAAGGCCACGGCTCGCTTCGGAGACTGTTATCTTCTGGAACCATCATAGAAAAAGATTGTCCAATTACTTTTTTACCATCCGAGTCAATTGAAATTTTTTCTGGACCAAATAAAATGTCAAAAACCATATAAGAAACACCCCTTATTTTTACAGGATCTAGTTCTCTATGAGGTTTACCTTTGATATCAAAAAATACCAATTCTCCGTCTAAAAGCATTTCTGGAGTATTGATATCCGGTAAATTGAAATTTGATATGACATTTAGTTTCATATTTCGGTCTACAAAACACACCTTTCTTTGTTTTATATTTGCTATACCAGTATCGGGACCTATGTACATTAGATATCTTGTTCCATCAACTTTTTGTGTAACAGTGTATTTTGATTTACCAGCTTTGCCCTTAATCATTAAATTTGGCATGTCTGTCTTTTCTAATGTAATAGGCATCCCCCCAATAAATCTGGACATATCAAAATTTTCATTTTTAGATAGGAAATTTTTAACCAGTTTATTAAACTGTTCTTCTACCTTGGGATCGTTAAATGGCTCCATTGATGGGTATGTATTAATTATATATCTTTTTTTAATTTTAATATTAATTATTTTTTGCAATAAAGAACCAGTAAAACTACTAGCATCATAAATACATAATTTTTATTTTCTCTAAATTCTGCACCCGTTTTACACAAAAGATATGCTTTATACCATCCTTGTTTATTTTCTCTAAGACCTTGTATCTGAGCAGCGAGTCTATGAGCCCACAGAGGAGCTCCTTCCCAAGTTTGAAAATTTTCTGTCTCGGACAAAACCTGGATAATTAAAGGTTCGTGATACACTAGTACATTTTTTGGGGAAAAATAAACACCATCTACGTGGCCGTTAAACTTTTTACTTAACATATCTTTCTGAATTTCAGTTCTAGTTTTTTTAGAAAGTATATGAGCCTGTGCGAAAGCCATGGGGTCTGTGCGGTAAAATAATTCGTCCTGTTTAGTAAAAAAACCAAGTGACCCCATTGAAATTATTGTAAATTCATTAGAACCTATGTAATTATCTATTTTTTTATAATGCGCCGGATTATAGTTTAGAACTTCTGCGTCATCCTCAAGTATAATAATATTACCATAATTTTTTGCATATTCAAATGCTGTATAATAAGCATGTGTTACATCTTCTGTGGTTCTTTTGATACTATCGGGTTTTTTACAATTTTTATAACCCTTATTATACTGGTATATTGTTTTCTTTGTTAAATTGAGAAGAAGAGGATCAGTCTTAAATCTGTTAGAACCTTCTAATGTCAAAACAATAGTTAAATCAACATTTTTGAATAGAGGGTTTTGACTTTCCGCGATATTTTCATATGAATAACAAACGGTCATTTATTAATATGAAATTATTTAATTTTAATTATTATTTATCTCAATTCTGGAGATAAATAAGGATATCCAAGAAAATCGAAGATGTCTCGCTCTGTTTCCGGAAATTCTTTTTCTATCACATTCAAGTACTCGATCTGTGTTACTTTTGGACCAGTGGGAGACTTTTTCGTTAATTTCTGTTCGTTCAATGAATAACCTTTTTCAAGAGCAAATTTCCTCATCTTAACATTAAATTCTTTAGAACCTGTTGTGAAAAGTATTGCAAATGGAAAAGTTTCTCTGGGATGATAAAAGATGTCTAGATGACGATAGTATTTATCAATACTAGCAACAGCCATTATCTTAGTAGGCCCTTTTGCAAGAACATTTGTTTTTTCTATTACATCCCTTTTTACTAGATTATTATAAAATGTAGTCATTACTCTTGGGTTTTTAACATCTGTTGTAATTAAGGCGTCTATGTCTCCGGAGTCGACTGTTTTTCTACGATAAGAACCGGCTAATATAAGTTCTCCCGGTATACCTAGTTCAGTCATCGTTTCTTTGAAAATGTCCGTCAGTATTTCGTTCCAAGAGTCCATTTCCTTGCGAGGAATTCTACCCATTAAGTCTTCATAATATTTAAGACCAATTGCTTGTTTTTCATTTAGGATTTCTTTATTGATAGAATAGATGTATCTCAATTCTTCTATTGTGGTTATTTCTTCAGCGTCGTATATTTTTGCCGCTGTACTCGGTCCAATATTTGGAACTTTGGTAAGATTTTCAATGGCAAGAGATCTCTGGTCCTGTTCCGTAAGCGATATCCCGTCAGTTTGACCTGTTTTTAATATGTTGTCTATTTTTTGTAAAATAGCACTTTTCCACGATCCATTCTTAGCTTTAAAGTTCTCTTCGCCGGCCAATTTCATGTCTCCTTCTCTTAGAACATTGATGTAGTCTTCTACTGAATTTAGCTTCATTGTGTCTTTTAGAATTTCGTTTGCCTGTTTATAACTCTTAATTTTAAAAGTCCAGTTGGCTTCTTTTTCAGAAACTATTTTTGTAACTAGTTTAGACAAGATCTTTTTAACATCATTAACAGACATGCTAATACTTGGTTTGGAAACAGAGATATCGTCACGGATTCCTCTGTAGACGGGATGGCGCGGGATACCTTCTTTAGTCATTTCCATATAACTAAATGAAACTATGCTTCCAATTGGAATAAAATCTGAAGAATTTGGATTATTATAATTTTCTCTTTGGTTGTCATTTAAACCTGTTCCTATTTGCGTGAATACATTATTTGGTTTACCGTCCGTCATTAATTCACATCTTAAGGAACCGAGCATACCAATGTATTTTCCGTCTCCTGGAATATACTCTCGTAGTATACACTCAGCATCTTCTTTAATTTTATACTTTAACATGTATTTACTTCTTTTGATTTGATATGGTGATCCTGGGGCTCTTATCATAATACCTTCTGCCCCCTCAGAAGTCAATTTAGTGTATAAATTAACAAGTTGTTCCAATGTTTTAATTTTAACTTGTTCCGTAAACTGAAGTGGAAATATTTTTTTGCCTGGATACATTATACCGTTCCAACAAACTTTACGATCTTTTATAATAGTTTGTAGAAAAGCCATTCTTCTTTCAAACGGCCGAGGGTCATTCGGTACATCAAATACTTTGAAAACAACGGGTGGCTCGGTGTCTCCCGCCCATATATTTTCTATTTGTTCTGCCGTGTAACTCTTACCCGGTTTAATAGTAGAAAGTCTGCTGGTTTTTTGAAAAAGACCTCTACCAATCCATATTTCACCGTCTAGTGGTATACCGGGTGGTAATGTATTCTTAAACCATTCTGGTATATAAGTATAAACCTTTGGTTTACCGACACCTGAGCCACGTGATATCATTTTTTCTCCGTCCCATAATGCTCGAATACCGTCCCATTTTTCAGAGGCCCACCACCCAATCGGGGGAGCGGATATGTTTAATTTTTTAGACAGTTCATCTGTTAATTTAATTATGTCTCCAGTCTTGTTATCATACAAATTTTGCGCTGTCATGACTTTTAAATTGTCAACGTAAACCTTGTCATCACTTGTAGAAATTACTTGAATTTCTGGATAAACAGCCATGTAAGCACCTTTGCATAAATTATTCTCTTTGTATTTTACAAAATCTTCAAAGGTGTCAAAACCAGATCTGAGTGCTAAATTTATAAGGCACTCTTTCAGTTTCTCAACTTGCATACTATATAATTTATAATATATCTATTTATATATATTAAGATTTGTATTTTTTTGCAATTAATTACTATCAATCTGTTCCGTTATTATTCTAATCTCCGGTATACCAACTTCATTTTTAAGATTTGAAAATATTTCTTCCTGTGATGGTCTGCGAGAATATTTATTCTGAAATGCTCCTATAAAACCGTTTACCTTTGAAACTTTTTCATTATACAAATATTTCTCTGTTATTAACTTCTCAATCTTATTCTTTTCTTCTATGTCAATTTCTGACGGTTTATCGGAACGTTTATATACTACATCCTTTAAAGAATTGATTTCGTTGAAAAGTTCTGGTTTAATAAGTCTATTAAAATTTTTATTTTTACGGAGGATGTCGTGTTTGTCTATTCCAGTTGTTAATTGTTTTTTAAACATATCTACAATACCCCTATCTATACCGGGGCAAGTTTCCATTAATCTATCAAATTCGTCACGTGATGTTTTCATGAAATAATTCACGTCCGGTCTCTCCTCGGGTGCTTTAATTAATTCTATACGTAAACTCCTATGAAATTTATCCCAAGCAACACTCGCCGTCCTATGACTTTCTGTCAGTTCATTTAATTTTAAAAACTGTGCTACTGTAGTTATAATTCCAGCTAATATATTTACACTTCCTATACAAATAGAGAATATGTCTTGATACTGTTCGGGTACTCTTTCGAGTGCAAAATTAGCAGTACCGGTTAAAGTAGACATTATAATAACAGGGATGGTAAACATGTTTCTTTTACTCGAATATTTCAGATATGATTTATTGTGTAACCATTTGTAACAGGCGGCTTTATCTGCCCAGTCTACAAAAATGGAGTCATGATGTTGTTCCCATGCGACTTCTCTATAAGTTTCACTGGTAGACATTTATAAAATGTAAAATAATTTATTTAGTAATTAATAACTTAAAAATGTCAAGTGAACAATTTAATAAGATTGAAGATTATAAAAATGACATCACACGGGTAATAGAAGAAATAGATGATAAATGTATACATTTAGATTCAACTTATAAAAAATACATCAAACAAATTGAGATAAGTTCAGAATTCAGTATGTCTTTAGACACGTTATTTTTTCAAATTTCGCTAACCAAAAAAGACGCTTGTAATTATACAGAGTTATTTAATCTTTTTTTGTATCATATGTACGGACAATATTACAAACTCTTGATGAAAATGACTTCAAATTATAGTGAAAATTCATCTATTATAGAAAATGTATCTTCTTTAGAATTTTCAGCATTCGACGACATAAATTACAAGATGTACCCATTTGAAGAAACTACTAAAATTCACGACACTATAATTAATATAATGTCGACTGTTAAGACATTTATATCAAAAAGTGAATATGAAATAGAAGACGATACTGTAAGAGTTAATAAAGGAATAGGTATAGATAATTTAGTTTTTGAAAAAAGACATTACATAGACATTTTATCCAATAAGAATAAACTTCACTGTGAAATGTTAAATAAAATGTATAAGTATCAAAAGAAAACTCTTTCTAGAATAATGTTAAAGTTAAAACTTTTGTACTTTCAGATAGCATCTGACATACAATTTGAAAGTTTTAATTATACTGCAAGAGAGTCTATAACAAATAACCTAAATAACAAACTTAAAAATGTAGCATATAGGCAAAATTTTGAAGATTTGTTGATGGAAGAGTTTAAAGACAGGGCCGAGACCGGTAGATTTTCCACATTTATTAAATTTTTCAATAGATTTTTTATTTATGGCTGATTGTATTTATCATAAGACTTAATAGTGTTTGGAACAAGACTTTCAATTAAGCTTTTCATTGCATCAGAATACTCTTTAATCTCTGATTGAGCGTTATACGCAGATCTAAGACGAATAAAATTAAGAAGATTATGAAGATCAATACTCCAATAAAATTCGGTGTACATGTTTTGTGGTAGCCCAATCCTCGCGATCTCGCGAGATACACCTTTATCGACCAGAAGTTTGTACATATTATACTGATTCAAAGAATTATTCATATAACTCTGAAACAGTTCATTTGTATTTTTACATTCAATTTTATTACCAGACATCTGTTTATTCATTTTACCTTGGTCGTAAATTGCTGCTGGATAATAAAATTCTGGGTTAATAACAGAATACCTTCCAGAGATTTCATTTACATTTGCCATACGATGACGAATCCATTGTCTCTGGACGAAAATAGGCGCCTTTATGTGAAATTTAAACTTTACCATCTCGAAAGGACTGGTGTGTTTATGGCGAATTAGAAAATCAATTAGCTTGACGTCTTTTTCAGTTGTCTTGATACCCTCATTTAGTGACACTCTTGCCGCTTGGACTATAGCGTGATCACACATAAGAGATTTACAGCCTTCGGGAATTACACGGGGCATAACATCTACAATTTTAACGAAGCCGCCATTACCAATAAACGAAAATTTATTAGTAAGATTAAGAATACGAGAATTAGTAATAAAAACCGACATAAATGTAAATATTAATGTTATATGTTCTTAAATAGATTTAAAAAGATACAGCATTAATATTTACAACTATGACGCTCTTTATTACAGTTAGTCCTGAAAATGACTACTTTTGGAAAAATCATCCGACATATGAAAAGGCTCGTCGAAACGAAGATACGGGTCTTGATATTCCTATGCAAAAGTCAGAAATTGTACCCGCTGGTACTAAATCATATAAAATTAATCTAAAATTCAAGGGAGAGCAAAATAAGGGATATATGCTCGTACCAAGAAGTTCAATTTCAAAAACGAATATTCGTTTGGCAAATTCAATCGGCATCATTGACAAGAGGTATCGCGGGGATGTAATGGTTGTGGTAGACAATATTGGAGACGCAGATGTTCTTCTACAAGAAGGTTGCTGTTATTTTCAGATTGTAGCATTTGACGGAGTTCTTCCTAAATTTCAAATCTCAGAAGTAGATACAGGCACCTCTAGGGGAATGGGTGGTTTTGGTAGCACAGGCGCTTCTTAGTAAATGTAAATGTAAATGTAAATGTAAATGTAAATGTAAAACTCTTAATATTTATAAAGAGATAATTTATTAAATAACAATAAAATTATGTCTCTTAAAAGAGTTAATAAGGAAATAGAAAAAATAAAGACATTTAAATGTAATGAACACGTCAGAACATTCTTCGATAAGTTAAAATTTGCTATAATCTTTGATGAAGTAAATATCCTACAGATTGAATTGAATAATAAAATTTTATTAAGACTTATGATTCCAGGAGATTATCCATTTAAACCTTATAAAATTTACTACCACGATCTAGTAAATGATAATTACGGCATATATTTATCGAAAATAAATAAGAATAAAAATTTTGATCCAATGGTTTTAGATTTCTTTTATACGTGTTTATATGGAGTAAAACCTAAGTTTTTAAAATTGAATCATAATGCATGTTATTGCTGTAATAGTCTTACATGTTATACTAATTGGTCCCCTGCTTTAACTTTAATGAATGTACTTCTAGAATACACCGAAGTTGCTTTTATTAAAAAATATTCTAAATGGTATAATTATATATACCTTGAAAGCATATACTCCTGTTTAAACATAAATTATTTCAGTAAATTACCCGATGAAATAATTGAAATTATATTCGAAAACCTTACATAAATTGTTTTTAGAATACTTCGAGTGTATTTTTTGATGCTATTTGTTCTGATTCTTTCTTTGTACATCCAACGCCTGTAGAATACTTTGTACCGTTTATTACAACTACACTTGTGAAAGTTTTTTTGTGTCCAGGTCCAGATGTAGAAATCAATTCATATTCAGGGTTAATTTGAAGCATCTTTTGGCATTTTCTTAATAAGATGTCTTTATAATTATTGTCTTCGCGAATCTCATCAAAATTTATAAATTTAAGCACTTTGGTAAGTATAAAATGCTCTACATATTTATATCCTAAATCTAAATGTATAGAACATAAAAATGCTTCAAAGATGTCTTCTAGAATACGATCATTTTTTCGACCATTTATCTTTTCTACATTTTGACTTATAACCAGAAATTGATCTAGATTTAATTTCTTTGTGAAAAAAGCAAGTGTTTTACCATTGACTAGCTTAGTTTTAATTTTTGTTAGAAACCCTTCTTCTTCATTTGGATACATACGAAATAAAAAATCTGCGATTATCAAATTTAAGACAGAATCTCCTAGGAATTCAAATCTCTCATAAGAATTTTTTAATTCTGTTTCACTTAAAAATCTAAGAACACTTTTGTGAATGAAAGCTTTTTGGTATGTTAAAACATCAATAGGATTATATCCTGTAATTCTAGTAATGTCTTCTCGAGTAATAGATTTATTCTGATCATTAAAACTTTTAAAATTTAAAGTAGTCATCGTAATATAAATTTATATCTACAATTTATTTAAGTTAATTACTTTTTTACAATTTTTCAAATACATAATCGCCAGATTTATCACTGTCTACCACTTTGATGATGTCTATTATTTTAAGTAAACTTGAATGAGAATTGTAAGTATCCGAATTTACATTTTTATGTAACTGTAAATTAAAACTAAATACATCCCCATTGGATACATCACTCTCGTGTGAAATTTGAAAGGTGTGACATTTCCTCATGAAGTTGATTTCATTTTTAACGTAATCTTCTGAAATGTATACATTCTGACACTTCTTGCTTTCTGCGGTAATTATTAGATCATATGGACCCTTTTCATTTTTATAAATAAGAGTATCTATAATCTTATAAGTAACATTATTATTTTTTTCGAGGATAGAATTTGTTACATCATCCCAACCTGGATTAGAATTTAGTAATTTTAGAATAAGATCATATTTGCCTCTGTGATAAATTTGTTTTTCAAACCCAAACCCATCAGTGTATCTACCAAGAGTAAATCTAATATTTCCTACATTTTTATAACGTTTAATAAAATCTGAAACATCTGAAATGGTATTTTCCATTAAATAATGTTGTGATGTAATATAATATACAATTTCTTTTAGTTAATTTTATTTTAAACGCACACGGTAAACATACTTAAAGAAAAATGATATATATATCTTATAACAAAGAAAAATGGCCGATTCGCAGGAAACCGTATCTCCAATGACAACACAGGAAAAGTTTGAACTTGTAATTAAGGATTTCACGGCTCTTATGGAAACCACCAAGAGTCTTAGCGCGCGTATGAAGGTTCTACAGAAGGAGGTAAATAAGGGTAAGCGCACTCGCCGCCCACCCCAGGAAGTTGACCCAGATGCTCCTCCAAAGACATCTGCTCTTCACAAGCCTGTAGCTATTTCCAACGAGTTGTGTAAGTTTCTAGGTTTTGAGCCCGATACTGAACATTCGCGACGCGAAGTTACCCAGGGTATCAACGATTACATCAAGAAGCACGAAATTCAGGATCCATCGAACCGTCGTTTTATGCTTCTAACTGAGAAGCCAGAGGGTCTAGCACTCAAGGCTCTACTCCGCGATCCGGATCAGCCCGTTACGTTTTTCAACATCCAGCGTTACCTAAAGCCTCACTTCCCAATGTCTGAGAAGGACAAGAAGGCTCTCGAAGAGGTTTCCGTCCCAGAGACCGATGCTAAGCCTAAGTCTGTACGCAAGAAGCCTCCTCCGGTTGATGTTGTTCCAGATGCTGCCGTAGTATCTGACGACCCAAAGGAAGAGGCCCCAAAGGCTCCTCCAAAGAAGCGCGTTGTTCGCAATCCAAAAACCGCGTAATTATAAAAAAAATTTGTAAGAAATATCTAGGTAAAAAATTAAATTACATATTATATATGTATTACATTTTAAATGAACCTAGAATGGGACATAAAAAAGCATTGGTTTATGCTAATAAATATATCAATAACATTAATATTAAAACGCCTTATTCAGACATTCAAGCAGTAAAATTTTACGCACCACATTTTATTAGTAATGTTCCAGATGATTTTATTATTTAAAACACCAAAGAGCCCACGTGGCGCAATTGGATAGCGCGCAAGACTTCTAATCTTGAGGTTCGGGGTTCGATCCCCCGCGTGGGCTCTTTGTTGTTACACTTTCATATTTCATTTATCTCATACAGGCAAATCCATTCTTACAATACCATTTATTCGCACCCGAGAATTCAAATACAAGGTGACCAAGAACACCCGCTACAAAAAGGGTAATTTCCATCGCATAAAATTTATTCCAATTTTTACACTCCTCTGGAAGATCTACCTTGAAAAATGGACCGACGAGAAATGCCGCAATATTACCAAATATTACAAACGCTATACCAACTACAACGGCCTCATAAATTAATTGCTTCATATTTATAATTACAAAATAAAATAATTAATTATAATTAAGTATGTCAAAGCAGCTGACGGCGTTGTTATTACAAAAGAGTATATCTTATAAAAGCATAGAAGATCAAAAAAAACACTTAATAGAATGTCTAAAAAAACAAGGAATAATTTCAGAACCTGTTGCAGTACCGATGGTACCCAATGTATCACCTGATATATGTGACATATGTGAATCGAGTGACATTATATATTCAAATCATGAAATGATATGTAATGAATGTGGTATAGCAAAATCAAGTATTAGTTTAAATCCTTTTAAAACATTCAAACAGGACATAAACTTTGGGTCCGGTACCTTTTTAGAACCTGGTTTAGTAGTGGTGACTATAATAAAAGATGGAAAACCAGTCTCGAGAGACCTCTCAAAGATTAACACTTGGATTTCATTAGACGCTGAAGATCAGAGAATAGCTAACGGAATAAGAAATCTAACAGAAATTTTAGATAAAATAAGACCATATTATAACCCTATTTCATTCGAAAGAGTAGAGAAAGAAATTATTTCGATGTGGTACAATGTACTCGCTTCAAATAAAACAATATCAGGCAAAGAAAAAAGAGCACTTTTAGCATGGGTCGTTTATTATCCAATGGTCTATAATAATTTAAGTGTATCCATTCAGCGTATATCGAGCATTACAGATACATTTATTGGTGATATATACTCATACAATTTTAGATTAAAAGATCTTTTTAAAGGAACATCATTTGAAAAGTACATTTCTGTACCAATTGGTTCTAACAGTGATATAGAACTTCCTCAAAAAATCCAAGATAAAATTAAAACAGTTAAGCGTGATATGAAAGATTACATAAAAGATCCTCTAAAGGATAAACAGTTATATGGTTTAATTTATTTTATTTCAAAAAATGCGGACAAGTTTTTTACTTTAGCCGATTTGGCAACTAAGAGTAGTCTAAGTACAGTAACTATCCTCAACGAAAGTAAAAAATATGATCAGTTTTATAAAACAAATCCCGTACTTAGACGAAAATTATTTGATTAGATGTACATTTTATTGTAAATGTTATCATAAACATTCTTAACAAAGTTACTGTCAAATGTATGATGTCCCAATTCACTAATAAGATCATTTAGAAATGAAATTTGCCACTCTGGATACTCTTTATTATTTTTATTCGATGTAGTTGTTTCAATTATATTCAGAATTTCTTGACAACACAAATTATTAATATGTCCAAATTCGGGTTCCTTTGAAATAAAATTTTTAAAATTATGAATCACGTTCCACTTTCGCTCTTGTTCCCGAAGCTCTAATGTTTCAAGATCATTCTCCGCGCGCTCGTCGAGAGTGTATTCTTCAATTGTAATCATTAGATATGTAATGTATACATTTGTATTTATTTAATTTTTAAGTAAATTATTTTTTTGTAAAATAGAATGTATGTAATCACATATTTCTTCGACGTCTTCACAGTGTTTTTTATTTCTTTCCGTGATGTTTAATGTATTTCCAAAAAATCTAAGAAGATCATAACATACTTTTTGAAAGTCTGGATTATAAATTTTGTCTTTTGAAGAAATTAAGGTATAAAATGATTGTTTTAAAAAAGAAATATCAGAAATGTAATCGGATAAAAATATAGTGTCTATACAAATTACGCCCCCTAATTTAAATTTAAGACTTAAAGCTGTATTAATACACACTGTACCACCTTGTGAAATTCCTAATATGTATAATTTTTCACTTGCGATGTATTTCAGTTCTTGTTTTACAATTTTTTTAAGACAATTACACGATCTCATAAATTGACTGTAATTTATTTTATCGTGACGTTGGTGATTATCTCTCTGTGTGTAATAATTGTACCATTTTGCGCCTCTTCCTTCCAAAATTATCCATTTAATAAAATTACAATTAATTCTTTTAATCATCATTTGAATTTCTAACGTGTCTTGATAAAGTCCGTGTAAAATTATTACAGTTGTATCATGTTTTTCGGAACAAGAAATTATCTTCATGACCCTGTATAATAATAATAGATGTAATTATTATCTATATTTATTATTTCAATCTCAAATATGTCTTTTATATTATAAATTATATCTTTTTCCATAAGTATACTTTCATCTTTATACTTTAATATTACATTGTAATTTTCTTTAATTAGTATTTTTCCCGGATAATGTGATACAAATGTATCTGTATTAACTCGATATTCGTTGAATTTTACATCGTTTACATTTTCATTTTCGTTTTCATTTTCGGGAATTTTTTTGTAGTTTTTTTCAGGAATTAGGATGTAAATTTCTAATAATGTAATGACAAGTACAATCAGTAAAATGGCGTACATTTAAGATAATTGTGTATTTTTTTTACAGAATTTTAACCAACTTAAAGAGAAAAATCATATATAGTTATCAACAGATACACAATGGCAAGCAGCAATATTCTACTCTCGCACGAATTTGACAAGGACAATGTTACTTTTTTGCCACCAAGGCAGAATAAGCTAGGAGGACAGAGCATTCTTGTAAATTACAATAATGGCGAGCAGCCCGGTCCTTTTTTCCTTCAAACATGCCGTGTACGAATTCCCTTTGGTATCGACAGTTCAAAGCCTGAAAACGGCCCAATAAAGTACCATATTTCTGTGTCCTTGGCTAACGCAGATACTCAAAATGAGCAACTACACAAGTTTACCGATAATATTCGCGCCATTGACGCCGCCGCTAAGGAAATGCCCTCTAAGAGCGACGCATGGTTTGGAAAGAAGCTAAGCAGCGAACTTGTAAATGAATTTTATAAGTCTGCTGAGAAGTTTCCAAAGGATCCAAAGTGGCCTTCTAATCTTAAGGTGAAGCTTCCATTTGACCTTAAGAAGGGAGAGGCACAGTTTAAGCTTTACGATGAGAACAAGAAGGAGGTTAACATTCTAGATGGAAATGGCGAACTTAATAGCGATGCTATTCCTCGTGGATGCGAGGCAGTATGCCTTATTCAGACTACTGGAGTATGGTTTGTAGGTAAGACACAGTTTGGTGTAGGATACAAGCTTGTACAGGCAAAGATTTACAAGAGCAATAAGCTATCAGGATATTCAATTGTAGACTCTGAAGATGAGGAAGAAGCAGAGGTCGAAGTCCCAGATGAGTGAAATGGATATAAAGAAATGAGAGATATATATTTATCGATGGATGCTGTAGATCACACACTATACATCAAAGAAATTATGGAAAACCCAGAAAAACTAAAAGAACTCCTTATTATTGATAAGGCGCTTACTAATATGCTTTATGATATGATTAAAAAAATTCCATAGGGAATACAAAAATAACGTATTTTAATTAATACATTCCTCCATAGCTCAGTTGGTTAGAGCGTGCGGCTGTTAACCGCAATGTCTTCGGTTCGATCCCGAATGGAGGAGTATATTAATTTACATTGTAATCAAGCTTTCGTGGTCTAGAGGTAATGACCGTGGACTTTGAATCCACTAACCCCGGTTCGATCCCGGGCGAAAGCTTAATTACAATCATTTCCAAGGTATTTCTAGACCATTTGACAGACAGTGTCTGACCGATTGTCTAATCTCAAAAGGACACTCGTGTTCCAGTCTCTCGTTTATGTATTTATTATATTTCATATGACCACCTTCATGATTTCTCCTGACTGTATTAATTTTAGTTTTGCCAATTTTATTCGGCATAAACATTAAATTGTACCCCATGTCTACATTATATCCTTTTAAATTGGCTTTAGATCTCCATTCCAATGGTATTATATGATGAATATGAACGTACTCTTGTAATTGAAATCTATATTTGTAACTTACGAAATCTTTTTTACGTAAATTTAAAAATAACAATGGTATCATTTTTTAATTTAAAATATACTTTATATATAAAATAAATGAAAAATACAACACTGTTTGCTATAATAGTATTTCTACTTATGTTTTTAATATCCGGAGCAACAAAAGTTTCTTCGTTTGGTGCATCGGAATCTGCGAGATTAGCTACTAAATTACCCGAAGGTATTACAGAATTTAGTCAGGGTTTAGTCCTTTTAGCCGGCCTCTTCGAATTAATTTCTTCATTAGCGGTTGTATATGGAAGCTTATCAAATGAACCAGACATCGCTATATATGGAATTTATGGTCTAATATTATTCACCGTTTTAGCCACGCTTATTTTTTATACTTTTCCATTTAAGTATAAACCAGCCCTTTCGAATTTATCGGTTATATCAGGGTTGTATCTCATGATGAATATATGTTTTTTCAAAAATTAAGAATGAAAAACTTTTTTAATGTTAAATTTATTGATAAACTTTTCACAATTACAGCAAGGCTTCGAATTGAGGTGTTCCCCTTGTCTATTAACTCTAATTATAACGAGTTCACACTTCTTGAGTTCATTCGCGTGGATCTTTTTAAGCGCGTTATTGATAGCACTGACTTCCGCGTGTACAGACTCTTTATAATTAGAATTACATTTATGTTCGTAGTAGTAATTGTACCCGGTTGATAGAATCTTTCCACGGTGAATAACTACAGCACCATGATTGAAATTCATATCAGATTTCATTGCACACATCTCAGCCTGTTCAATAAACAGTCGCCTGATCATAATTATTAATTTTTTATCTGTATTGTATTTAAGTATATTTAAAAAATGTAATTTAAGCACTCATAAGAGCAGCCCCAGGCTTGTAAGAAAGATCTGTTGTACCAAAAGAATATTTATATGTAGCCTGATCAAATTCAGATAATGCCCAAAACCCCATTCCGATGATTAACATAATTAAAAAACCAAGTAAAATTACTGAGCCATAACCACTCTCATTATCATTATCATTATCATCACTTGCCATTGTTTATTATAATATATTATATTTTTATTCGTTGTTAAAAAACTTATAATAAATAACAAGTCCCGATGTTCCAAATGTAAAAAATAACGCTAATACAATGGTTATCCATAGTTTAAAAAAATTAAATTGGGGCTCTTTGTCCTCCGACACCATTTAAATTAAGAAAAATGTTTTAAATGTATTTTTTTTTACATAAAATAAATATCACTAGATAAATTTGTAATGTAATGTATATAATATTTACATATGTCTTACCGTAGAGAAACATTCGTCGAGAAATGTGCCGAATTTCTAAATATCGCACAAGACAATGTCATTGTTATAAACATGGAAAAGGGTGTCTTCAATAATGCTATTGAATTGTCTAAAAAGAATGGAAATCCATTAAAATGGTCTGACACTCGTTTTGTTAAAAATTACTCTACACATGCTAGGAGACTTTTGGCTAATATTTCTTATACAACTAATGCCAATGAATTAATTTCAAAAATTAAAAATGGATATATCGAACCATATTCTATTGTAAAATTAACAAGGGAAGAACTTAATCCCGATCTATGGGCGACTTTAAAATCTAAAAATTTGGAAAAAATTGTTATTAAACAGATGGCAACAGATGATGGAATGTTTAAATGTAATAAATGTAAATCTATGAAGACTGTGTATTATCAGATGCAAACCCGCTCGGCCGACGAACCAATGACAACTTATGTAACATGTACGAACTGTAATACAAAATGGAAATGTTGATAATTTAAAATATTTACTAAATATAAATGGACTTCCTAACTGAACTTTTAGTATCTTTTATATTAGGAGTAATAGTATTCTTCGGTCTTCTAAGAGCAAATGTTTCTAAGGACAAAGCACAGTTAGGGGCTGTATTTTTAGGTGGGTGGATTTTCGCACAACTACCTAAATACACGCGTACCGCTTCTTCAGAATATGAATTAAAACGTATAAATGGCTATTCTACAACGAGAAGTTATTTCGTAGGATTGATAGTAGCAGCATATATCGTCGGAAATTATGTAAATATCTAAATGTCTAAATGTCTAAATGTCTAGGTGATTTAATTTAAAAAAAAAATATTTATTAAATCATAAATGAATTTCCTCGTAGAGACTTTGATTTGCGTTATACTAGGCGTATATGGTCATAAACTTTTGGCTAAAAGAGGTATATCAGGCAAGCATATCACCGCACTTGTAATGATGGCCACTCTCGCTTTATTTGTATATCTACCACTAATGTTTAGTGATGTAGAAAATGGAGATGAACCATCTATATGGAAAGATCAAGATGGTAACAGTCCTACTAATGAAGAAGTGTACGACTTCACTCAGGTTGCCCTCAGAACCTACATATCTTTGTTAATAGCCTTTTTTGGTTCTATAGGTATTTTAATCTCGTAAAAAAATGTCGCGTTATAAATAAATTATGGTTTTGGAATGTTCCATATGTATGGAAGATAAAACATTAGAAAATATTGTATTTTTACCTTGTATTCATTTTCTATGTTCAGAATGTAATAAATCTCTTAAAAAAAATGAATGTCCCTTTTGTAGAAATAAAATAACAGAAGAACCAGATTCTTACGATGAACATGAAAATGAGTACAATGATACTCAATTTGAAATGTTAATTATGGAAAGATCTGAAGAAAGAAGAAAGCGTAAAAAAAATAAAAGACACGAGAAAAGAATAATGAAATTTCTTAATAATAGTCAAGAGGTCTACATTTCAATAGATTCGCGGAATACTTACACAGTCTTACAGCAAGTGAACTCAGGAGAATAAGTGGGTGTTTTTTTTTGAATCGTAAGTCTTTTGCCTCTTTACAATTGGTTCAGATACCGAACCATTAATTTCTTCAGAAACGTAATTTGTGGAGACACTTGGGTGTCGAATACCCGACATTGTCCCCGAAACCATCCTAAAAGCTCTAACGTAATCACCAGATACTTCACATGATTCATTTGCGTGTGAAATAATTGCTGAATTATTATCCAACACATTTTCATTTTCGCAGATGAATGTAACATTTATATTACACATTTTGTCGATGGTTTCCCTGAGCGTCTTAAGAGACGCCAATGTATGCGTCTTACTGGAGTTTTCGTTACCATCTGTTATAACAACAACAGTAACATTATCCGGACACTCGTTTAAGATCATTTCGTACACATGACCTACTGCATCATACAAAGCTGTTAGTCCTTGATTAACAATACAATTTATAACATTTTCACAATTAATTTCATTGAAATCTTTGTCAATTACACATTGTACGCTCGTGTTAAATGTTAGGAAAGTAAAACGATCTTTGTTTTCTCTTTGTTCTATAAAAAGATCTACAATTCCTTTATTAACCGAATCTACGTTTGAAGACATACTGGCCGATGCATCTACCAGAAGAATATTCCAAGAAGACATATTTTATAAAGTTGTCTATAACATTTCTCTAAATTAAATGTTGTAATTATACAGTTCCATTACTTCTAGTTTGGTAAGATTAAAATTAAACAAGTTTAAAAGAACTTTTGGCGTTAAAGAGTGTCTAATTTTTGTCTTACAGTTGTCTAATAGATAAAAACAAAATCCGCCGTCAATTTTTTTACCAGGATTTCTTGTAGTAAAGTATGGAATATCAGAGGTTTCAATTAATAGTTGTATTAAATGTGTCTTGTTTTGAGCTACGTTTTTATAACAGTTACCCAAGATGTCCATAGTAATTATAGTGATATCTGGAATTTTACGAACTTTTTTAGCAATAATTTTAATAAATTCGTTCTTTTTCGTTTCATATGATATATTTTCATACTTTAGAAAATTGGCAATGTTGTAAATATAATGAATGTCAAAATCTCTAGTTATACCTGCTAAACATCCAGATGATGCACACAGTATTTTCTTATTGTTTGTTATTTTCCTAACTTTCGGTAGGATTTCCCAAAATCCTGAAACACCCGAAGGTCCAATTGAAACACACTCATCTGATAAATTATTTATTTTAGATATAAAAGGTTTTAAAAGAAAACTTATAATAGCTACAATAAATATATTTCTCATTATACATTCTAATTTAAAAATATCTTTAAATTATATATGTACATTACGCGGCAAAAAACAAAAACCGGGTTTGTATACTCTACTAAAAACCCAAATGACATCGAAAGAATTAAAAAACTAAGAATTCCCCCAATGTGGACATCTGTTAAAATTGATAAGTCTGATAATGCTAAAATACAAGCAACAGGTTACGACGCTAAAGGTAGAAAACAGTACATTTATCACACAGACTGGACGGAAAAGTCAAAGAAAAAGAAATTCAACAAGATGAAAAATTTTAATTACGATCATTACTCTAGAGTAATTAATAATTTTATTAAAAGAAAGGATCTTTCAAGAGATTGCGTAATAGCTAACGTTATTAAAATAATGGAAGATATGAATATCCGTGTTGGAAATGAAATGTATAAAAAGGAAAACGGTTCCTACGGTATAACGACCATGCTTAAAAGTCACCTTAACGGTAATAAATTAACTTTTATAGGAAAAAAGGGTATCCAACACGCTAAAACCATTACATCAGAAAAAAGTTTAAATTTTATAAATCGCGTCAAAAAAATTAAGGGACCTAATTTATTTTACGACTCTGAAGGAAAATGTATAACCAGTACAGATTTAAACACTTTTCTACGTAATAAAGTTAATTCAAATATAACATGTAAAGACGTGCGTACATATAGAGCAAACCAAATTTTTTTAAAGTTTATGAAAAGGGTAAGATTGGGTAAGACGGAAAAGGAAAGAAAAAAACAAATAACACAAGGTATAGATTATACCGCAAATGAACTTGGTAATACACGTAAAGTGTGTAAAGATTCTTATTTATCCCCTCATAATATAAATAAATTTACTTAAAAATAAATAAGATTACATTACATTACATTAAACTATGATAGCCTTAATTACTACACTTATTTTTTCAATAAACCACCCTTACTGGTATAACCCATCAATTCATAATCTAGGTAATACGGGTATATTAGGTAACCTTCATGCCGCGGCGACGCCTTTATTTACAAAACTTATAGACAAAAAGGCTTATTCGGGAGTAGACATTAGAAAACAGATATATGACGAAATACATGGTAGTGTATGCGATCTATGCTGCGGAACAGGGTTTTCCACCAAACCTGGACAAACCGGTGTTGATACATCTAAGGAAATGTTGAGATATTCTAATTTATTTAATCCCGGAAGTAATTATATATATGGAAACGCAGAGACTTACGGTAAAGATAGAGAATATGATATAGTTACATGTATGTTCGCTTTTCATGAAATACCAGAAGAAGGTCACAGGAGAATTCTTAATAACGCTATTAGAATATCTACGAATAAAGTAATTATCGTTGACATCTCTACAGATTATAAACCGTCTAAGATGATGTTAGCAGGCGAACCTTATACATTAGATTACATTTCAACTATAGACAAACTAATGGAAGACTTTTCATTTGAAAAAAGAAATTTAATAAAGGGCCATGTTGATATCTGGACCTATAATAAGGCAAATTAGAATCACGGATGATTTTAAATATAATTATTATATATTATACATTATATAATGAATGATATTTTATCTGTTAAGTCTGGCCTTTAATGTATTTTCAAAAAATGTTATACTTCATTTGGAAAAAATTCCGGGGGGGATAACTCATACGGGCATATCTTTTAAAACACCCATTAAAAGAGTTCGTTATGATTTTAGGGCATTTAATGAAAATAATACTTGCGTAACCTCGGATATTAATAATGAAAATGGCAAAAATCTCAAGAGACTGTATCCAAATTTATACGATCTCGAATTTAATGAACAATTCCGTTATATACTTGAAAACTTTTTTAAAAGTGAACCATTTGTAATTAAAAAAGACGTAATAGTGGGTTCAACTGAAAAAACTTTTCAAGAAATAGAAACTTACTCTAAATCTATAAATAAAAAGTACATATTTGGTATATACGATTGTAGACATTACGTTGATAAAATGTCTGTATTTTGCGACACCGGTAATATACCTATTTGGAACTTAAAATCATATTTTTAAATCATTGTAATATTTTTAATGAAATTTTTCTCTCCCGATATTGCGTAATTTACTAATTGAGCGGGGCTTATATCTGTTTTTAAATCATTGACTGTTAATTCTTTATCAAAATATTTAAGGTATACTTCTTTAATTGTGTCTCTAGAAGCATTACCCATTTCAATGTGATGATCTATTCTCCCAGGTCTTACTAGAGCGGGATCTAATTTACTATAATGATTACTTGTCATTATTAAAATTCGGCCGGGGGTACTTACTATTCCATCTATTATGTTCAATATATCAGATAATGTCAATTTTTTCTTATTTTTTTCTAAAACTTTTTTAAGATTTGACATGGTTTTCTTTTTACTATTTATTTCGTCATATTCTTCACAGTCGCTAAAACATGGATCCGAATCATTGCTCCTTTTCTTAACAATGTCGTCCATACAATCGATGTCTTCAATAAGAATAATTTTATCCGCAAAAGATATAGAATTCTTTTTATTGTTTGTATTGTATGTACCTTCGAAAAAAACATGGTACAGTTCATCTAAAGAACCAATTTTGTTAAGTGGGATGATTATAATATGTCTATTTAGATAATTTGCGATACATTTAACAATGGATGTTTTACCTGTTCCAGGGGGTCCAGAAAGAGCAAGTCCTAGTGTATGGGAAATACCGAATTTATCGTAAAATTGTTTGTTTTTATTGAAGAATTCAATTTTATTGATTAATTCTGTTTTTCCATCAAAGAAAAGATTGTCAAATACTTTATAAGATTTAAACTCATATTCGCTCCACATACGATTATCGGGTGCGTTTACGGCGTTTAACATATAAATAAATTTTTTATTTTTTCTATAATTATCTAACCTGTTTTCATAATTGAATTTAAGCTTATCAACGAACAATCTAAGTTGCGAAACCGATTTTACATAAGAATAGATCTCAATTGTTATAATCTCTGTCTCGTATTTTTTGTCATTAGATTTTTCTACATAATTGTTGTAATTGTAAATTTTACAAAATATATTATTATCGAGTGTAAAATGTTTATCTTGTTCTACTAGAAACATATTCTCTTCAATAGTCCTTTTTACATTTTCATCTTCGTTATATACATAATCATATGAACTAATTTCTTTTATACCGGTTATATCTTCAAACTCACCTTCTTTAATGTAATTCCAAATTGCTTTAAAACGAGTAGAAAACATATCCGTGTAAAAAGTTTTGTATTCGTCTTTAACACGGTGTCCTTCCAATATTATCTTGTTTTTTGTTCTAAAATTTATCTCAAATTTTCTAATGTGTCTGTAATTAACAATTAGATAATATACAAATAAAAGTAAGGCACCGCCGTATACATTATTTTCATTTGAGATTCTATACATCATTTGCATCTGAACAAAAGACCAGATGTCGTTCATACTTTGATGTATTATACATAATCTAAAACTTTATATCAATAAAAAGTTATTTATGTACAAGGATATTTCATTTTACCCGTTTTTATTATATTTTATATTTATAAATGATAAAAGTAAAAAGTTTTAAAAAACTAAAAGGAAATTCTAAGAAGTATGAAATAGTATTCGAAAAAAATGGAAAGACGTACACTCGTAAATTTGGCGCCACTGGGATGTCTGACTTTACAATTCATAAAGACAAAGAGCGCCGCGAGAGATACATTTCACGTCATAAGAAAGACCTTCGTACTAAAGACCCAATGAAACCCGGTTATTTGTCTATGTACATACTTTGGAACAAACCAAGTCTTAAAGCCAGTCTTGCAGACTACAAACGTAGACTTAATGTTTACAATAAAACAGGTAAGTTTCCAACTGACATATCTGGTAGTAATAAGCTGTCCTTTGGAATGAAAAATGCGGCACAAATAAAAGACATTCTCGCGGATAAAGTACGTTGGGACCCAGCCCAGATAATACTTGAGTATGCCGCTGCCCCAGAACTTCAAAAGTTGGCACGCGGATACCTAGCAAGAAAATTTACTAAATCGAAAAGGTATCTCAAGATGGTTTTACTTGCTATTAATATAGATTTTTATAATTCTATCAGAGGGTCAATGGGGTCTAATTTTAATCCGGAACAATACGCTATCGAACAAATGACACCAAATTCCGGAGAACCATGGCTGGCGTTAAACCCTTTGAAACATGATACTGCTTTTTTTCTAAAGAAAATGTCTTCTATTTTAACGAAAAAGGATCTTTCAGATGACCTGTTATGGTATAATATAATAAGTTACATTTTAGATGAAATAGTTTCATTAGACCCCGATAATATACAATACAGAGGACAAGAAGCGATTAATGTAGAACAGTCGGCCGACTATACTCTCGAACTTTTGAATAAAATGGGGTATCCATATGGACCCGGAGATGATCTTTATGAATGGTATAATAATGCGCTTGCTTGGTTAGAAGAAGAGACTACCCCAGAACTAAATTTCGGTAAAAAATACCAAGCCCCTGATAATGTAGTTAATAAGAAAATGTATGAATCTATCAAGTCTAAAATTCAGAGGTCTATAAAAGGACGTAGATGGGGAGCATATGATTCGGGTAGACTTGTTAGAGAATACAAATCAAAGGGAGGAAAATACACTGGTTCAAGAGGAAAATCAAATTTATCTCACTGGTACAAAGAAAAATGGGTAGACGCTTGTGTCTGGCCCAAAAGAAAACCATGTGGGCGCAAGACCAAAGAGAGTATCGCTTATTGCCGCCCAAGTAAAAAAGTAGATTCAAAGACGCCAAAATTAGTACAGAAATTGACAGCCGCGCAACGCAAGTCTCGTTGTGCTCGTAAAAAGAAGACCCCTATGAAAAGAATTACAAAATTTGGCGTTGAATATCCATCTCCGGATATTCCCGTGGGAGATGGATGGGTAATTCACTGTACCCATGTACCAGGTGTTGGAAACCATGCCACATTAAGAAGAAAAGCAGACGATTGGTATCCATCACCCGCGCGGGACCACGCTTTTAGATATGGGATAAAATATCCAGGAGGTGCCCCAGAGTTTTGGGCACGAGGACCTCTGGCTGAACGCAACGGGGGGCTTCCTAATCAACGGTATCAGCAGTTATTAATGGATTATTTTTATAATAATTGCGGAGGACAAAATCCTAGGATGCTGCCCCCAAAGTCGCCAGCGCATTATTCTTATAATAAATTCGGTGATAAAAAAAAACTTAGACAAGATATGTATAATGACATCATATTAGGACCTAGTAACGATATGCGCGATAACGTAAAGAATGCTCTAATTAAACGGTGCCCAGGTGCTTTAACGCCTAGATTAGAGAACAAAGAGTGTTCTAAGAGAATGACCGAACTTATATTAAGTATCTATTTTACTATGATTAAAGACAAATCAATTAAATTAAACACCAATCGCAAAAGAGAAATTAACACTAAAATAAGAAGTAGATCTAAAGTTTATGGCGCCCCAAGCATGTTAAATTTGAGAAAAAAATATTTAATAGACGAATTGTTAATAGGGTTACAGGGTGGATATTTTGGTAAGGTATTCGAAGGAGAACTATCAAATTATATTCTAGAATCTATAATCACTTAAAAACATAAAATATAAATATTAAATGGAAGAAATCTTACCAGGTCTTGGGGCTGGAATAGTTTCTACATTAATTTGTAATCCACTTGATACAATTCGAATAAATTATCAATTGGGTAATAAGATTAAATACAATAAAAATTACTTATATCGTGGAATTGGATATGGTATAATAGGTATTCCTACATTTTGGTCTATTTATTTTCCGATGTACAAAAGACTTAAAAGTGAAGTTAACACTCCAGTCGCGGCATACATTGCGTGTTGTACAGCAAGTACATTTACTACGCCATTTTGGGTTTTGAGACAGGCTAAACAAACTAATAAAAAAATAAATATGAGTGTAAGTAATCTATATAGAGGTATTTTCCCCACTTACCTTATTAATTTGAGTTTTACAGTACAGATGCCTTTGTATGAATACATGAAATCTAAAGTAGAAAACACTACATTCAATGTATTCGTTTGCGCTGCCTTTTCTAAGACTATCGCTACATGTATATTTTATCCATTGGATACTATACGTGCTAGACTTCGCGACGGTCATATAGGTATCTATTCGAATTATTATAGAGGAATGTCTATTTACATTCTTAGAAGTTTGCCATATCACATTTCAGTTTTTTGTACTTATGAGTACATTAAGAACGTTATTTCATAAAAAACTTAGTATATGATATAGCTTGTAGATAACAATCAGCAAGATCGTCTTTTTTCTTGTGTTTTTCAAAAAAGTCTTGATGTGTTTTTATTAGTTCTCGTGTATGTTCGATACCTAATTTTTTATTCTGGAGATATTTATTTTTAGTTTTATGATCAATCTTTGTATTAGAGCACATCAGTTTATATTTAGGTTGATAAAACATTATTTTACATAGCGCATTTTTTTCATGTTGAATTCGTAGAGTAAAATATACATATAAGGCAGTTGATATATTTCTCATTTTAGGGTTAAATGATGGTTGTTTCTCTAAAAGAATTATATCAGCTTCTAAAATGTAATTAATTTCATCCAATGTTTTGATAACTATTAACGTTTCATTTGTTCCTGAACAATCTAATATATTCCAATCAAGTATGTCATTTGTCTCTGTGTCTATCATACAATAAGCTAAATTTTTAATACCGATGTCAAAGGAAAGTATAATCATTATTTTAAAATTAACAATATATTTAAATTGTTTAATCGTATAAAAAGTATAATTTATTGATTTCAGGTTCGTCGTCTGCGGGTTCTATGTAGAAATCTACACCTGGGATGTATACAATTTCATCATGTGTTAAATCAGTTTCATCATGGTTTAAATCAGTTTCAAAAAGACTGAGAATACAACCCATTATCTTTTGTTTATATTAATCAAAGGTTTTATATCTGATATACTTACCTTCTTTTTACTTTTAGTTTTCTTAAGATTATTAATATCGTTTACGTCCCATGATACAAACAATTTGTTATCTGCTAAAAGCACTACACAAAAACCTTCGTTTTTCAAAATAGTGAATAAATAAGTGGAAATTTCCGCGACATTATACGCGGGGAACCCAAATGTATAACTAGGTACTGTATAAACGCATCTTAATTCCCCGTGTTTAGACAGGTGTCTAATTTTATCCGACATTTTTCGCAGTATATCATTTCTAAGCCCATTGTATCGCACATGTTGCCTTTTTTGAAGTTCTAGAATGTCTCGAAGACCTGACATATTTATAAATTACATCACATTACAATTTACTTAAAAAAGCGTATTTTCTTTAACCTGAGATTCTTCATTTTCATCCTCAGACTCGTCATCAGTTTCGTCGTCATCAGAAATATCAAATTGTTTGTTTACAGTAACATCTGTACCTGGTTCTATACTCTTTAATTCATTTATATCCTCGATAGAGTCTCCGTGTGGTTCAGTTTCCCCCTGAGTATCTTCTGGACGATCTTCGTTATTGTTTCTTATCAGTTGCTCTACCACCTTAGAATGTACGGGGTTTGATATTGGAATTATAGGTATTTCCTTGTTTTCTGGTAGAAATTCTTCTTCATCAGAAAGGTCTTCATCATCCTCGTCGAGTTCGTTTTCTATTACATCGTTGTTTTCTGGGTACTTAGTTTCAGGTTCATCAAACGCTCCTGAAAGATATTCACTTAGAATGTATTCTATCGGGATTTGATTTGCTATAGTTTCGTTTATACTCTCGTTTATCAATTTAAACATTTTAACTTTTTCGTCATGTATACATTGAGGGTCGTAGTAAATTTGTTCGGAGCAAGCAACTATAATTTTATGTAAAAACGATTTTAAACTTGGGACCTTAATTTTAACAGACTTGTCATCTGTCTTAAGTCTTACACATGCTAAAATCTTGACGTGACTTACAAAAATGGCAGTTATTAGATCCATTAAATATGGAAATTTTCTACTTACAGGACTTATTTTTTCTTCAAGTCTGTAATCCGCCCAATGAGGAACGGCTTTCAACTCTTTTTGAAAATTAGAGTATGAAACGCTGAGACGAATATTATTTTTTTGAGAGTCTTCGAATATACTCAATAAGACATCATAAATACTTGGTTGAATACAGTTTATCAATTGTTTTGAATATTCTTCTTTAGCGGCCACCAAAACGTTCACGTTAAGAGTTTCAGACATTCTATTTACAATTATGTATATTTTAAAAAACTACGATTTTAAACTTTCAAAATAAAACATTTATACATTTATATATATGTATGTCTGCAGAATGTAAAATTAATAAAACAACTGTTAAATGGACTTTAGATACAAAGTTTGTCAAAGAAATTAAACAATACCTTTTAACTGGAAAAACAGAAGTGGCCGGTGATATAATATTTAAAGACACAAGTGTTTGTAAAAAAGGTATATGTGATAAAAAAAGTACTACTAATTATAAAATACACACAGGACAAAATGATTCTGTCATGACCCCAACTGGTCTAATTAATTTTCATACCCATCCTCAGAGTATATATACATCCGAAGAAACAAAATATGGTTGGCCGTCGGGCGAAGACATGGCTCAGGTCATTCAATTCGCAAAATTAAATACACTAAGACATATCGTTTTCACAGTTGAAGGTGCTTATATAATAAAAGTAAATAAAAAAGTGAGTATTTATCACTCTAAGATGATAGAAAATGTACTTAGATTTACTCACATTTATAGATCTTTAGATCAAAATAAACAAATTAAAGATTTTAGAAAAGACTTCGGTGTTACTGGGAGAACAACCGTCAATATGTGGTTAAATCTTGTAAATAATTTGACATTAAATAAGCTATATAAGTATTACAACTTATTTAATAAAAATAAAAGAAAAGTCCCGACTAATAAAGAAGTTCATGATAATATATTTACAGTTCAACTTAAAAAACTAAATAACAATTTTACATTTGAGGCTAATCATATACACGAAGAATGTCATTTTACGCTTTACGGCTTGTCTCCTGAGTAACTATGTATATTTCGAGGGTTTCGAAAAAATTTATAAGTAGACCGGATTCACACTTTAAATTCTTAAGATATTTTCTGAGTTGAATAATTTCTTTAGAGGTTATTCTTGAATTTTGTGATTTAAGTTCAAGAATATTTATTATGTTACCTTCTGAACTGTATACTACAATGTCTGCTCTTTCAAAACCTAAGTAATAGCCTTTGTAAATTATAGGAACTACTACTTCGGTTTGAGTTATATATCCTTTTAGATTCATTTCAAGATACAAAGCGGATTGATATATATTTTCTTTATAATGAAACCCCAGTTCATTTGAAACTGTTTTTACACATTCTATGATTCCATCCATTACAGATTTATTGTTTTATTTCTTTACATTATTTAAAAAAGACTAATCTCCTTTATTTTCTTAGCTATTTTTTCGTTTTCGTCAATTTGGTCTTCAGGGGTGTCTATAATAGAATATTCTGTTAATAAAGTTTCATTGGGTTTAGAAGACTTTTCTGTCTTAACCTTCATCTGCTGAATTTCCCAACGAATGTAAAAAGCTGTTTTAGTATAGACTATTACATCTCCTTTTAAAAGTACAATACCAGTTGTCTCATCTGGGATTTCTGAAACATTTAATTCATTTTTTCTATCAAAGAAATATGTATCGGAGCTGTAAAAACAATTCAATAAATTTCCGTCGCTTATAGCATTACGGTACAAGCTTGAACATGAATCAAGGTCAATTTCTTTACCGAAAAATTCTTTGCTCTTCTCAGAAGTAATCCTAATTATATCTTTAGAAATGGTTTCTATTTCGGATATACTAAGCTCATCAAGAAGAATTTTACACTTTTCTTTCTCCTTATCGAAATGTAATTTAGTTTTTGGAATTTGAAATGTAATCTCAGATGATCCGTCCATTATTTTAGAAAAGAAAACACTGTCTTCTACTTTATTTGGATGATACACCAATATAGTTTCTTTAATGAGTCCCATGTTACACTAAAGAAATTATTTTAAATGTTAGTTTTTAACGTGACTAATTAATATGCAAACACTCTGATATATAAAAATTTCCGGATATACAATTAAAAGAACAAATAACCTTTTGCGTATTTTTTAATTTTGAAAAAGATACAATATTTTTATTTTCATCAAAGAATTTTGATAAAATTGTTTTTTTTAGTATAATACTGTTATTTGTTATTAAGTCCGTGTTTATTTTTTTTACAGAACATATTGTATTAATGTATCCGCATACATTCATGAAGTTATCGTGACTTTGAGAATCATTGTTTATTTTTAAAACGAGACCGTTGTCATTTTTTTGCGCTATTATAATAGGACTTTTAATTACCAATGTATCCGAAACACCCCTATACATTAAATCGTTGTCGTGGATATATAGATCCAATAAATTTATCTTTTTGTATGATAACATACTTCTTACCAATATTTTAAATAGATGTATTTAACGTATTAATTATACATACCAAACGGAGGTAAATCCGGTATTTTTTTATTAGAAATAAATATTTGGATTGCTTCTTTAAATTCTGAAAAATTAATGTTGTATAAATTTTCTTTACCAAAGTTATTTCTCATGTTTATTATCATTGCTTTTTCTATTATATTGTTTATATCGCCTCCGTTTCCAGTAAATAATGAGACATTTTTAGAAATTAAATCATTTACTTCAGAAATCTCACATGATGTTTCCCACTCTTTTTCCTGGACGAGTTTAAAATAAATCTGTGACAATTCGTATGATGTGTAATTTTCTACTGTAAATGTCCAAGGAAATCTTCTACGAAGTCCAGGATTCATAGAGAAAAAACAAGCATCTAGCTCCGATTTATAACCTGCTATAATACAAATTATTTTATCTACGTTTTCAGTAAGATACTGATTAATGGTATCTATACATTCCTTTGCATAAGAGTCTTCGCTATTAGATTTTGAACCAAGAGAATATGCTTCATCTATCAACATAACACCTCTTTTGCATCTTTCAAGTGTTTCCATGGTTTTAATTGATGTACCTCCCAGATATTCTGATATCAGATCAGACCGTCGAACTATATTAAATTTGGGCCTCTTGAATATACCCAATTTTGAGTAAATTCTTGCCAGTACATTAGAAACTGTGGTTTTTCCAGTACCTGGGGGACCTTCTAAAACAGTATGAAGCATAATATTATCATGGGTTGACTGAATAAAAAATATAATCTGATCTACAATTTGTTTCTTAAATTTTTGTAGACCAATCATGTCGTTCAACTCATTTAATTCTGGAAGTAAATTAGGTAAAAGATGCATTTTCTTAGGATAATTGACCCTATGTCTTTTACTAGGCAACTTCATGGATTTATAATCATTTATAAGATGCATTAGATTTTCTAGACAGTCTAATTTATATTTTGTAATATCGAATGTAAATGTATCATCCGATATACTAGATAAAGACAAAGTACGTTTCATATACAATATATATAATATTATTTTTTTATATACATAATTTAGTTTATGAAAAATTGTATTAAAAATTTAATAAATGAAATCGATAAATATGATAACATAAACACGAGATACATTGTAACAAATTTTCATAAAAAAATTAAAAAAGAGATAGATAGGGATATCATTTTATATGGAGACGTCGGGGGTCTTGATGATTATACTCTAAAAGACATTGATTACGTTATATTATATTACATCTGGAAACACATCGACACATCCGTAAATTTTGAAGAAATATTGATTATATTGTATTCTTTTTACAAACTAGAAGAGTTTCATTTTAATCCGATTGTATTTGACACTTCAAGAATATTCGATATAATAAACAAATCTAATATTAACAATCTAATAATAAATATTTTATATATAATAAATGAACAACTTTGAACTTGATTATGAAAATAATGAAGAACGAATAGAATTCATGACTAGAACTCCCTGGTTAAAAAACAAAATAACTGGGCAAATAGTATATTCTCGCGAAGGTTATCCAATAGGGGACAACGCTAGAGACCCCAGGTGGAAAGGGTATCCAATGTCATTACATTTTAATAATGGAGTAATGAATGCGATGCCAATGTTAACGGGTCCAACTGAATTTTATATGTCAGATGGGCATTATGCGATGTATATGCCAAAACCAGCAGATTATGACCAAAACGTGTTTACATATGCGATGCTTTTAAGAGAAAGATATAAGAAATACCTCGCGGAAGTACTTAAAACAGACAAGGCCTCGTATAAAAAGGTGTTGAAAGAAGTACAGGCAACTAAAAGAGCCATGGAAAAAGAACTTGTTAGGGAGTATCGAATACTTAAAGACTTAGAATTGCGTTCTGGAAGAGAGGAATCTGCGAAAAAGAGAAGAGCAAGAGCATCTGCTAGGGGAGGGCTTGAAGTGGCACCGGACGACGGAACTAAAAAGGAAACTTATGACAGTAAACTCGCAGAAATAACGAAATTAGAAAATATTCTAAAGAATGTAAAAATCTTTATAAATCAACTTAAGATCAATATTGAGTAATTATATAGTAATGTATGAGGTATAAACTAATTGTACCCGAACATTTAAAGAGTATTTATTCAACATGGGAACAAGCATACGAAATTAATAAAATACTTAAATTGTATATTTCTAAAAGAGATATAATTACAGACGCGACTGCGTGTATAGGAGGTAACTCTATTTTTTTTCACAGAGATTTTAAATTCGTAAATTCCATTGAAAAAGACCAAGACGTCTTTGATACACTTAAGAAAAACACAAATTTTCCAAATTGTAAACATTACAACTGTTCATATCTACATCTTATGTACATACTGAAACAAGATCTTGTATTCTTAGATCCTCCTTGGGGCGGAACAGACTACAAAAAGACTATAAGTATTGATTTATTTCTTGACAATATAAATGTGGTAGACATTATAAATAATATATATCACAATACCAGGCACATCGCGATGAAAATTCCCAAAAATTACAATTTAAATAACGTAAATAAAAATTTTTGGGATTGGAAAATATACCCAATAAAATCAAATAAAAAAAATATTTTCAACCTGATTGTATTCTATAAACGAACTTAAAGAAATAATGTATATAATTGTATAAGTAAAATATATGTATGGTTGCCCGAGTGGTCTAAGGGGACAGACTTAAGATCTGTTGGCGAAAGCCTCGTGGGTTCGAACCCCACACCATACATATATTTTATAAATTGTAAATTACGACAAATTATTTTAGACCCCGAGGGCGCGCATTCTTTCAATAGGATTTTTTTTAATTATATCAGAGTAAAATTTAGCAAATTTTAACATTTTAGAAAAAATATCAGCCCTTGTTCCGTCTAATAATTGATCGTTTATCTGCTCAGGTGTTTTACCAGGGTTTAATATTCTTAGTACAGTAAACATTAAAGACCAGGTTACACAATAACCTGTCCTATCGAACACCTCTGCTTTCATTTGAGGTCCTACGTTTGGACATGCTACTGAAAAATCTATAAATTTATACCCTGGAATAATCTTTTTAAATTCGTTTTTGAGGATTTTATCAATTCTATCCTGATTATAAGATGGACACATACCCCCTTCACATTGCGCTCCATGTGGATCGTATCTATCTATAGTTTTTTCTACCGTATCAAAGAATAATACATTAGCGTGCCCACCTGAGTAAATATCGGTACCGAATTCACTCGAGGATAAACTTAAAGCAACAGCGAGATATCTTTCTGTGCAAGTTTCAACCTGCCTTCTTATTAGTGGATGGATGGCAAAAGTAGTAACACCCGTGTTACTATTATCACCTCTTGGGGCGTTATACAATTGTGCATGATTTAAGACATCTGAATATGCATAAGAATTCCTTTCTGCACTTGAGAATGTAGACGTAAATTTAAATTTTTGGCCCTTGCCACTAAACGGGTGTGCGTAAGCAAAATATAGCTGTTCGAACCAACATAAGTTTTTCTTGAACACAGGGTCCGTCTGTCGTATCAATGCTAAAAATCTCGGAATGTTGACATTTGTTCTAAGAAACATGAAAGCACCCTTTTCCTCGGTTTCTTCAAGTTCGGTAATTTCAAAAGAACTTAAATATTCATTAATACTAACTATACCGTTTTTGTCTATATCTAGGTCTTTTTTAAGTTTGCCTATGTCTACATCTCCTTTAGGTTTGATAACAATAGGTGTTACACCCGGGTCATTAAAAGCTATAGACCATCCTTGCGACATTAACTTCTTAACAATAGGACTTGTTTGCATTATACATCTACCAGTTGTTGGATTTACTAATTTATTTGGGTCAGATGGACAAACTTTAAATATCTTGACAAAATTATTAGGACTGGGCTTGGATTTAGGCTTAGTCTCCGGAGGAACAGGTTGATTTTTATTGGGTGTTACTAATATTGTATACCCTTCATTAATCAATTTCTTAATAATAGGACTGGATTCCATTACGCACCGACCCGTCTTCGGATTAACCAGCTTTTTAAGGTCTTTTGGACATCGCTCTATATTCTTACTCATTTTAATATAAATAGATATATTTTATTACAAATTTTAATTTTACTTAAATACACACTCGATTTAGAATGTATCTGTAAATTATGAACATATTCTTCCTGTCTATTTGTCCCAAGACGTGTGCCGTAATGCACTGCGATGCTCATGTTAGAAAAATGATATTAGAATACGCTCAAATGTTATGTTCGGCGCATCATGTCTGCGGCAGATATAAAAATCCAAAATTGTACAAAATCGCATTTAAAAATAATCCATGTACGGTATGGACAAGGGCTTCATCAGGCAATTACTTATATCTTTACACCCTGTTTATGAATCTGTGCAAGGAGTTTACATATCGTTTCGGGAAGGTACACAGTTCTCAAAAGCAACTTGAAAAGTGTTTGTCTTTCATCCCGGTTGGTATTCCAAATGGAAATATTACCCGTCTACATCAAGCTATGCCCGAAAGGTGTAAATTACCTAGAGACACCACTGCTTATCATAACTACTACAATATGGAAAAGACTTATTTTGCTAAATGGACCAAAAGAGAAATTCCTTATTGGTACAAACCAAAATAAATTAAAAAATAAAATAAGTCTTTTACATTAAATGGCTAAGTCTTTTATTCAATTTTTAAAGCAAAAAATTACGATATCAGTTTTGATAACGGTAGTTGTTTTTAATATTTTTAATCCTATATCCGATGACATTTTTACTCCTCTAGTTGGATACATTATAGACCCAAGTAAATATCTAGAAGAATCTAAAATCACTTTAAATAGTAATTATGAAATGAAATATGGAGCTATTATCAAACAAATTATTGTAAGTGTAGTAGTCCTCGGACTAATTTACTACGTTGATAAGTTTTTTTTCTAGTTCTATGAAGTAATTACAATCATCTTTGTACATAGACTTTACATATATACCATGTGAATTGTAATACATGTATATACATTTTTTGATAGCATTGTATTTTTTATCAAAGAATACGCTTTTTAAGAATTTATAATCATATTCCTCATCAAGATTAATAATGTCGTTATCTCCTTCGCAACTGATGTAATACAAAAATGTACAATCTTTATCACTCTCTAAAAGATCATTTGGGTTTGGAATACAGACTTCTTGAAGTAATTTATTATAAGCGGTTTTATACATTCTGTTATATTCATTTTGCGTGTTTTCAAATGGATATTTAGCTTTGTCTGTTGGATCTAATATATAAAATTCCCAACCATTCTGAGGCATATTTTATATTAGATTAATATTTTATGTTTTTATATCACTTAGTCTTCTGATTCTTCGTCGGTTTCTTCATCTGTCTCGGATTCCGAATAATCTGAATCATCGTCGGAGGAATCAAAGTCAAGATATTCTAAATCAGTGTCAGTGACCATTTCAAACTCCGCAACCACGACGTCCTCTTCTGGAACATCCGGTTTCACTTCAAGCGGAGGAAATAAATTTTTCAACTGCTGTAGGATTTCAGGGGTCATTTTACTCTTATTTACGCAAGTGAACTTAATAAAAAGGTCGCCGTAAACACCGGGTTCTCCCAATACTGGCATACCAAGACCCTTTACTTTCTTTAGTAGTGAATTTTCCTCGTCAAAAATATCAAATGGTTCGCCCTTGATGGTGTATGTTTTCCCATTGACATGTTTTATGTAAATAACTGGATCAAATGTTTCCGAAAATGAAATTTCCTTCTCAACAATTAGATTATTACCGTCTCTCGTAAAAAGTGGATGCTCCTCTACATCCAGACATACAACTACATCACCAGTTTCATACCCCTGCTTCTCATCGGCCATATGATTAAATCTAATAGTTTGCTCATCGATCATACCAGGTTCAATCTTAATACTTAATTTCTTCTTCTCATCTTCATAAGAACCATCTGGTTCGAGCTTCTGACGTCTCATAGCAATCTTCTTTTTACCACCAACGTATAACTCATCTAATGTTACAGAAACGGTAAATGTCATGTCTTTTGTGCGTGGGGCAATTGGATCTTCGTCTTCGGATGAATCGGTTACATTTTCTATTTCTACAACTTTCTTCTTCTTCTTTTCCTTCATAGGACTGCTTGGACCAGGATCAGAAATATCCAGTTGAATCTTTGAATTTTCAGGCTTAACCGGCATCTTTTCCTTACCCTTCTTCTTTGACGTCGGTTCAACAGCAAACATATCTGGGCTAACTATATCAGTGACCGATTTAGTGATCTTACTTATAACTTTTGTCATATCTGCTTCAGTTAGATTCTTACCACTTTTTAACTCAGACGGAGGTTCTATTTGCGCCGCCACCTGTTGGGCGAGGCGCATAATTTGAGCCATGTCGGGCATTTGCTGAGCCATGAGAATATTATACATTATACTGGTTATTTTAATAATTACATCCAAACGAGATATTTACCTCTTTTCTAGTTCAATGCGTTCTTTTTTATCATCTTTAGGTTCTAAGAAAGAAACGGTTGTCCCATATTTCATAGAACCATTCTTCTTCTGTACAGGCAACCGGGATTCAGCCTTTAAGGTTTCTAAAATTTCAAACGCTTTTTGTCCTCTATAAACTCTATTGGGGTCATCGTTAATTATAAGTAAAGGTACTACATCTACATTAACCTTGCTGCTTTCTATTTTATCTTCTTTTAAGTTAATAAATTCTTTATCATAACCCTGAACCTCTGACACTTTTATAATAAAATCGGTAGATGCTTTACACATTGGGTGATACACTATGGTAAGATTTTTACTCATTTAATGTATTAATCAGAAAAAGTAATACAATTTGTAACGTGATTATCTTCTTCTTTTATTTATATACACATTCACGTTTGTTTTTGGTTTTGGCGTAGGCTCTGGGACTGGTTCAGGTACTGGTTCAGGTTCCGGAGACTGGTCCTTACTTTTTAGAATTTTCAAGGCTTGTTTTAATAAATCGGAATCTACGCCGGCATTTTTTGCCTTTGTGATATATTTAAAGATGGTTTCTTTGTCGGACATTTCCACAGCAGTTTGTAGCTTCTCGACTAGTTGCTCTTTTGTTAATATTTCAAACTTTGGAGTATTCTTTTCTATTTCTTCAAGAACGTGTTCTATATTTATATTACCTATAACAGTCTTAAATAGAATATTGATGTCTACATTATTCAGTATAGCAAGTCTAATGGCGTCTACGTTAGCATTAACCTTATTAGTACATATGTATTGAATATCGTCGCCCGAGCTAAATGTGGAAAAAGCAGACAATTCCATAGCTTCAAACACATGCTTTTTTGTTATCAATGGTAAACCGTTTAGAATTTCATTTTCTTCTGTTAATTTAATAAAACTACCCGGTAAACTTGTCATTTTGACAGTTCTTTCTGTTTTTATTACTTCACCTGGTTTTTGAATATATTCATATATTGTATTATACCAGTGGTATCCCCTGAAATTATTTAACATAAGATAGTTTTCGTTTGATATGTAACACTGTATAGGTTCCATTGTTGTAATAATTTCTTTTGAAGTCTTTCTAAATTCTCCCAATTCTAGAAAAAGTATTTCATCTGAATCGACTACTTCACACATATATTTACGATCATCTGTTATCTCACGGGGAATTACAGTTTTTCCGTTGATATTATATTCATTATTTAATATAATTCTACCAATAGGTAATTTTCTATTAGAAACACGGGGTATGTATATAGTGAAAGTTTTATAACCTTCTAAAATATTTTCTCTTGGTAAAACTACGTTTGGTTTTTGAGCTAATAATTCCATAAGATATGGATCTAGTTGGAGATAACCTTTATTTTCAGTTTGTTCCTCGGCAATTGTTTTAAGTTTTGTTCTAGAATTGGAAATAAGCGTATTGTAATAGTTGTATAATTTTTGCTTTTGATCTTTGCTGATTAATTTGATTTCTTCTAAAGTTATTTCTTTTATCTTCGAAAGATTTTCTATGTATTTGATCGCCTTTTCCTTGGCTTCCGTCCACAATCTATTCTTTTTGTAATCTTTTATAGTAACATTTAAATCAAAATTATTAATGATGTCAGATAACCATGGAACACCTCTACACTTAGTTTCAATCCATTTACATTTATATTTCAAATTATTTACATCAAGTGAGAAAGAATTAAAATCGTCACATGAAATTTTATCTGTAAATCTGCCACATGTGTCTAATTCTTCAATTTTTCTTTTGATAATTCGCTTTTCCGAAACGCCTTCCCTTGTTTTAACAACCTTGCCACGTGCATCAGTGTATTCGAGAATAATGTAACTGTCGCTTGTAACCGCTCTATTAATGTCGTTACCTCTGAATATACAAGGTCCTTCTATTATTACAAACCCGTTATCTACACGTTCTTTGAGATTGGTATCGTATATTGGAAATGTATTTTCGTCGTAGTCGTATGGAACACCATAGATTCTAAATTGATCTTTAGAAACTGGATAAGCATAACCGGGTTCTTTGACACCAACCCGCGGCCTTACCGTATAATGTATGGTTTTAGAATGAGTTTTCAAATAAGTGTAATTAGTGTAATCAATAGGCGTATAGTCTACCATTTCTACAACCGTTTCTTTTTTATCATAATTTCTAATGAATCCCATTATATTTTTCCAAAGATCAAATGAATTATCAACTAAGTTTATTTGAAATAAATTAGCAAGACGTTCAAGATCAGATCTTGTATAATTTTCTCTTATTATGTTCCCAGAATTGTCGTACAGAGTAAACATTGGGTAATTTCCGCCATATATGTAATTACCAGAAATGTAAATGTATTTCTTGTAAACTATTCCATATTTATCTGATTTCGGCTTCATTTCTGACACAATAGGTGGTACAAATGTATTCGCTGAAACGTATCTCAATTTTTCTATTCTAGCTTGTCTTGCAGCCGATTTGATAATCTTTATCGCTTTGACGTAATCGACGTTTACAGGTTTTCCTTTATTGTCTTGTTCAGTTAAAAATTTATCCCAAGCATTTATTTCTTCACCCCGTAAAGACAAAATGTATGATTTAAATTCAGAATCATTGAAATTATCAGAAAATAATTTGAGACGTGAAACATCCACAATTGAAAATTCTCCTTGTGTTATTATAAATTCTGTTATCATGCTATTTAATACACTTGGTTCTAGCCTGGGACATTCTTCACTTTCAACAGATGCTCCACAACGCAGAGACATTATAAATGAGCATAACTTTTTATATTCATCGTTAACAATTTTATTGTAATACAAATAGTCCTGATTTGATTTTGAAAATTGATAAATTACATTTTCTGTTGTAGTAGCATATTCGGCTGGATCTTTTGCATCACATTTTTTAAATGTGCGCTTGAGAATATTCTGTGCCGCCATTCTTTCAGGTACCGTTGCTATTCTGTAAATTCTTCTAGAAGGTAATCTATTTCTTTGTCTTAATAGGTATCTAAGTCTGTAATTTAGTTCTATGTAGCCTTCAGGTACACGTAAATTACTGTAATTACGTAAAGACTTATTCCATAAATTTTTTTCAGAATACTCTTGCATAATTTCTTCAATATCTAAATTAGTCAAATCGGGATTATTCTGTTTAAACTTTCTAAAATTGTGTTGTATTTCTTCTAATTCAGATTCGTAATAACTGTACTTATCAGTATTCGGGCTCCAAGCAAGTAAAATGTTTATGTTTTCTTGTTTATCACCGGCTATGTCTATGTCATCTTCAGGTAAAATATAAGGAGTTTCGTAAGAAAGTAAATTAATTATACTTTCATTTCCAAGGATGATATCTTCAAGTTTAGATTGGTGATTATTGATTAAAAAGAATATTTTAGAAATATTTTTATCGTAATTAACACTTGAATAATCGAATACATCCGTCTCTATTTTTCCAACTACATCCTCGGACCCCGGATAATATAGTGTAAAATACTCCATAAGTCTGTATAATCCATTTTTCCTCATGGTATAAATTTCTGAACGGTCTTCGAAAAGTTTTGACACATGTTCATGCCCAGACATATTAAACGTTTCTACGTCTTCTCCATAAGAAATGTAATAATTTATTTTACGTATTTTATTTAAAAGCGCGTCTCTAGACTTACCCCTGATTTTCTTAGAATTTTCAATGAGAATTTCCTTTAAATCTTTGAGATAATCTTCAAAGGAGATGTATCTTTTAACAACGTTCTTTAAATCGCTACCAGGTAAAGAACCTCTCAATTCCCAAACATCTGCGATTTCAGTGGTATTTCCTTCGTTTGTATTAAGCATTTTATACATTGGGTCTTCCATTGGAAAAACTGTTACAAAATCAGATAAATCTAAACTTAAGTTCTTTATATCTGCCCCTGTTTTAATAGCAAGGTACCCGACCTTTCCTTTTTCAACGTACATTTCATTTCCTTCAGTGTAGATATTAGGCAAAGAGTATGTATACTGTTTGAAAAGTTGTTCGGACGGTATTCTGTAGTAATCTATATTTTCTTGGTTTAGAATTTCTCGTAATTGGTTGTAATTCTTAGGATGTTCTCTAAATTTAAACACTATCTGTTTATTAGATCTAAGTCTCTCTATATAACTCATATATTTGATAGTAGAAGATCCCGCGCATTTCAAAAGATCTTCACGGGACATCATTCTAAGTCTCATTTTAAGATTATTAACACGGTCAGAGTACATTTGTTCTTCCGGAGACAAAAGATTGCCTCGTTTTTCTAATAATTTAATTTCTCCTAATTTATCACTTAAAGGAGGAACGTGTTTAAATTCATAATTAGACTTTCCTGACTCTGGATTGTAGAAAATTTTAGACACTTCAAATGAAGATATATAAAAGTTAACTTTTAATTTGAAGGTGTCCCACATTTTAATGTATTCATCTATAAATTCATTGGTTCCGAAATTACCTGCATTATAGTAATTGTCAATATCAGACTGAGCAAAACCCCTTGGTCTTTTTGGGACATTTATATCATGTTTTCTAGCGATAGATTTCAAGTATTTCGTCTCAGCTTCTTGAAGTTTATCTAGTTTATCCTGAAGAGGTAAGTCAATATCTAAATCGACACTGGTAGGATCTTTTTTGTCTTGAACGTTTCCTCTCTTAAGAATTTCATATTCTTTTCTAAGATAGAAAATGTAAGATACGTTAAATTCGTTTTCCGTAATCATGCCACGTTTATATTCATCTGTTTTTCCATTCTTAAGGTCCCTGACTTTTTGTAGAATTTCATTGTCTTCATCCGACAATATAAATGTTTTAGTTTTAATGTCTATATAGTACCGTGTTTTAAACATTTCGATTTCAAAGTCTTCGTGTGTTATATTTCCAGATGCCAACATATCCGATAAAGTTTCCTGCCATCTTTCCAAGTTTCCAATTTCGTCGTATAAGTCGGAATCGATTTCTTCAGGATCTAACCCCGGAGTCTCCATTATTATAATACATTACATATTAAAAGTTTGAAAAAAAATATAAAAAGATAATTGTATATATGCAAACTGTGTATTTATTAAAAGATTCTCGTAAAAGTTATAGCGCCTTATTACAGTTGTACTCTTCAGCCGATTTGTCTACTAATATAATCATTGTAAACAAGTTTTATGCCAAGATACTACTATTAGATAGACGTGTTAAGACTTTTCCATTTATAATAAATACTTTACCAACTAATATAGGTTTAATACCAAAAGTAGCTAAAGTTTTGCCTTTAGATTTATTTTTACAAATTCGTAAACGTAAAAAAACTAAACAAATTAAGGAAATAAAATATAAAAATCTAAATGGAAATTTACACAGAAAAACATCAAAATATTCACATAATCCTAATGTTACATCGAGTATTCATAGTAAATTTCATAAACACGGTAATTTTACTAAGCAAAGCAACCAATTTAACAATAAAATTAGAAGACCTCTTATTAAAACCGTTAAGGAAAGTGACGGTAGCGTAAATATAATTATGAAATAAAAAAATACATTTAAAATAAATAAGATGAAAGAATTCTGGGATTTCAATGAAAATGTTAACTATTCAATAATTAATGGTTATAAAGTTATTAATATATACCCAGACACTTCCGCAGCAGCAAAATTACTTAATGACTTAAAATTTATAACTTATAAATCTTTTACGAGTATACATAATTCTGAGAATGTAACACCTGAAATTAATCTTTTATTAAACACATCTTTTAGATTACAAGAAATGCAACTTGAAGATTTTCAGGGGGATGTTTTATTTGAAGGTCTTAATAAACCAAAGGGGGTACATATTAAAAAACTTGTGCGAAGCATAGGTAAAGATGGGAAATCAAGAGCTACATACAGAGTCATATTTCTAACGATCAGAAATACAAATGGAAAACTTAAAAAGATAAAAAACATTTTGCCTTTATTGTCGCATGAACTTGCGCATACAGCTTTAAATCATGTAAAATGGCGCGACAACGATCATGGTAGGCATTTTAATGAAATAGATAAACTGATATTAAAACATCTTAGATACAATATGTAATGACAACTTTGTGTTTTGAAAAATTTAAAGATGATATAATAGAAATTTCGTATAACAAAAGTTATTCTAGACCTTCTAAAAGTCTATTAACACCGGAACTTTATAATTTATTTAAATGTATCAAAGATACTAACATTTTACCTAAATTGTCAAATGAAAACTTAATACAAGAATGTACAAATTACATTTATATTTCCCATACTTTCGTCGACAGCAGTATACTTATATCTGATAAAAATTTTAAGATTATACATTCGTTGACATTAGCTGATATAGTAGAAGAAATGCGAAGTTCGAAGTCTAAAAATTTTGCAGTTTTATTTACCGAAATGTATACATATCCTAAGATACAATTTATGTACATCTTGAGTAACTATTTCGATAAAAATATATTATGTATGTCACAATTTTACAATTTTGGTATTCTATTCTGTGAAAACCTGATAAATAATAACTTTTTAACTATAAATAAAAATACAAATGTAAAAGACTTTAATGTTAAAATTCCAGATTACATAATGAGATGTATTAAAAAATACAATGATTACATCTTTAAAAGAACTATAAATATCAATGGAATATTGAATGATATGTGTTATTCCATACAGTCAGTTCAAAGATTAAATGATGAAATAAATTTACTTAACAAGTATTACAAAATGTATATATCAAGACACTTATTTACTAATTGTAATAATTGTAAATTGATTTATTCTAGTTTTTTAGACTGTTGTATATGTCAAAATTGTTACAACTTATTCACTTGATTTTTTTGCTCCATAACGGGATGCTGCAAGTTTAAATCTTTCTTTGTGAGGTGTTTCTGGGTGTGAAATTTTGATTTTTGCGAGTTCTTCTTTCATAAAAATATTGTACGCACTAGATTTTCTAGTTCCCTTTTCCTTTTTAACAACGGGTTTTCCCATTTTTAAATCTCTGAGTTCTTTCTCAAGCGCCTCTACTCGGGCTTCCATTTATAATATATATACATTTAATACGATTTTTTTAAACGTGGATTAAATTTTCAGCAACACGAAGTATCCTATTATTAATGAGGTCTATTTTACTTCTTTAAGTATGTGTTTATCACAGAGAGGAAAGTTTCCATGATAATTTTTATTAAAAAAGGAAATTCCGCATTTTTTACATTTGAATTGGGGTGTATGTGTTTTCTTGGACATATCTTTAAGAGCGTCCCAATCAACTTTAATGTGTCCTTCAGAAATCTCAACTGGATCCATCTGTTATATATTCACACTTAACATTAAAATTTCCTAAGAAATCTATTCCAGATTGATCTTTATATTTACTTGAATAAACCACTCGAGATATTCCACTTTGAATTATAAGTTTTGTACATTCTTTACAAGGAGACATAGTGATGTACAATGTAGAGCCAATACATGATTGTCCACATTTAGCCAGTTTAGTTACAGCATTAGCTTCTGCGTGTAAAACGTACCAATGGGTATTTCCATTGGAATCTTCACATTCATTTGAATAACCAGCGGGTGTACCATTATAACCATCTGCTATAATAGAATTGTCTTTTACTATTAAAGCTCCAACCTTTTTCCTATTGGCATAAGACAATTTAGATAAATTTTTAGCAAGTTCTAAAAAAATATTATCGTATTTACTCATGGATATACAAATGTATACATATTTATATATTTTATTTTTAAATAATGTAAGCATAATTTTCTGTAAATGTATCTGTTGTATTCAAAAAAACATTACTCTTTTTATAATCCGGACATTTTAGTTTAAATCTTTGATATGGAGTGAGCTCCCATGGCCATAAATACAGTACCTTTGTGTTAGAAATTTTATACTCAATCTTTTTAAACTTAAGAGTGTGTAAAACTTTAGACATTAAACTCGTCCATTTTTTAATATAGCGCGTATCATTTACGTCTAATTTTTTAAGCCCTATTTCGATTCTGGTACAACTCGTAGAAGGCGACGAGGTATATTCTGTAATACAATCTGCGGAATTACATTTGTCATGTTTTTTCATATATTCGGGTATGTGTAACGGTTTTTGAAGCGTGTGTACCCACTTAAAAGTTGAACTTTTATTACGAAGATGGCATATAGAACAATAATATCCAGGTTTATCATCTGTAAACTGTAAACACCTAACATTTGGATTTTGTTCTCCTGTAAAATTTCTAATGTTTTTTTTATTTTTCCAGATATGTAAATGAATCCCCTGAGGATCATAATAAGGACCAGGTTCGATAGATTCGTGTGTATAATTAGGTTTTTCGGGTCCAGTACCTCTTTTTTTAATAATTATAGAGTCTATCGCCTCGATAGAACACCTTTTTCCGTTGAAATTAGCTTCCCATTCTTCTCTTTCTGTCATTTCCATAGCACGATATTCTTCTATCGACATAGTCATTTCAATGAATTACAGTATATTATAATTTATAATACATTGTAAGTCTTTAATGTAATTTATTTTTTGTAATAATTCAATTCTTATCCGTAAGACACTTCCTTACTCTGTCATTAAGTTCTCCTAGAAGAGAAAATTCTTCGGGCTTAAAAAGTCCCCTAGAAGCACCGGCAGAGAGAACAGAAAGTACAATCTTAAGATCCTTAGCAGTAACAGTTACCTTTTCTTCGTCGTCGACATCTTCGATGCGAACCTGCTTCTTACCCTCCGACTCCATTTTTGTTATAAATGTATATATCTCATTTCTTTAAATCAATTTAGAAATCATCTAATTCTTCTAGTGTTTTATCAGCAATCTGTTCGGGACGGTTGTATTCTGTAACTCTTTGTTCGAAAAAATTACTTTTACCATCAAGTGACATAGTGTCCATAAAATTAAAAGGACAGGTTTCGTTATAAATTTTGGGATAACCAAGTTTTTGAATTAAACGATCAGCTTGAAATTCTATATATTTTTTCATAGATTGAGAATTAATCCCGATTAGATTACAAGAGAACGAATCGCATATGAATTCTTTTTCTATATCTACGGCTGATTTCATCATATCTGTTATAATATCCTGTGGTATTTTATTTACAATGTATCCATATAGTAGTACTCCAAAATCTGTATGAAGAGATTCATCTCTTGCTATAAGTTCGTTACTCTTACCCAATGCCTTGGTCATCAATTTTTTAACGTATTTTAACCAGAATATAGCACAGAAAGAACCGGCAAAGAAAATACCTTCTACAATCGTAAATGCTACAAGTCTTTCAGCAAACGGTATGTCTTTATTTAGCCATTTTTGAGCCCAATCTGCCTTTTTCTTAACACCTGGGAGTTCTTTGATACCATTCAAAGCTTTAATTTTAGCATCGTGATCTGAAATGTATGTATCTATCATAAGAGCATATGTTTCTGAATGAATAGTTTCCATTGCCGCTTGCCATCCATAATATGCTCTAATTTCAGGAACCTTTATTTCGTCTATAAAATTAATTGAAAGATTTTCAAAAATAATACCATCGGAACCCGCAAAGAATGATAATATATTAGTGATAAAATACTTTTCATTTTCGTTTAAATTTTCCCAGTCTGAAATGTCTGCTGCGAAGTCTATTTCTTCTGCCGTCCAAAAAGCCTGTTGATGTTGTTTATAAGCTTCCCATACTTTTGTCCAGACAATCGGCTGTAAAACATATCTATTTGAGGTTTCTGATAAAATAGGCTCCATTGCAATGTAATATTTAATAATATATAACTCTATATATTTTTTAAAATTTTATTTTCTAGAACACGCTTGACAATTTCCAAATTTAAGTTTTTTACCGAAAAACGTGAATGGAATTGTGTTATAATCTAATTCCTTAGTACCCTTCTTATTAAGAAGACCCATTCTCTTTAATTTTGCCTGGAGTCTAGTTTTACCAAGTTCTTTACATTCTGTAAGAGAAATACCATTGGCTCGCGCAACTCCCTGGAGATCTGCAAGTGAAATAGATTGCTTGACTTCCTTTACCCGAACCGTTTTCATCTTTTTACCAAAATTATTCTTAAGGGCACATGAGCTACAACCACCGAAACCACACTTAAACTGTTTTTTACCAAAAACCATATAGATTTCATCATCGGAATAATCTGAAATGTCAACGGGATTTACATTTCTAATTCTATTTAGATTTCCGGACGAGTTTGAAGGATCATAGTCGCCGACCATGCGCGGAATTTTCCTCCACCTATTTGTCATTGGATCACGGTAATATCCCTCTTTGGATGCTAACTGCGGTCTACCAGTTCTAGGGTTAATTACATATCCAGGTTTAATGTCTTTACGGGGACCAACGCATCTTCCACGAGTATTACGCATCTTTGGTGGTTCGCAAATCTTTCTGAGTCTGCCGGTTGCCGGGTTAATTTCTTTACCGGGTGGGGTAACTAGCGGTTTTCTACCTCTACAACGACCCATTGGGTCGCGCATCTGGTAGTCTTTGCAGCGCTTTCTGTATTTACCAGTGTCTTCGTTAAATTCATAATCTACTAATCCCGGAGGATTGTACATATCAGCTGTAGAACCGAATTTTTGAACCATTTTCCACGCTTTCTTTAAAGGAATGCCCTTTGAGTGATGTAACTTCATGGCTTTCTTCGCAAGTCGCTGGGTTTTTGAAAGCCCACTTTTAGATCTTTTCCTGGTGGGCTTCTTTTTAGACGCTCCCTGAACTCTTTTCCATGCGGCTTTAAGAGATATACCTTCGCGATGATGGATTCTCATAGCACGCTTTGCGTCACCTTTTTTACCAAACTCCGTGATATAACCCCTGTATAAAAGAGATTTTTTTCCATCTTTCATTATAACGTAATCAGTCCAATCATCGCCCTGTGCCGGTCCAGAATATTTAATTTTATCCCCCGGTCTAACATTCGACTTTTTTAAAACATCTAATACATCTCTCTCATCATCAAATACAGTGTGTGTCATCATACGTCTTTTAGATCCTCCAAGATTTCGATTACGTGCGATATTAAACATGCCCGGATTTCTACTTCCAAACTCCATTTATATTTATTAATATATGTATATAATAATTTAAAGAGAAATTGTAATATACATTTATTATGAATTCTGTTTTTTCGTTGCTTATTGGTAATCCCGGTATTAAATTGTCTGTTAAAAGTATGTCAAAGAGACTAGGTATTAAGAAAAAGGAAGTTTTTTATTTGTGTTTTAAAGACCCCCGCATTCGCAGAGTTTCTGGCATAGAAGTTGGAACTAATAAAACGAATTTGTCTGTTTTTACAATTGACCCTCAGTGATATTTGGGAAAACTTCTTTTAGTTTTTCTTCGAAATTTTCATACTTTTTAAAAGCCCAAGCTGATTTTTCCTTATTCCACGCGCTATTTAGCGATGTTTTGATTTTATCTTTGTTTTGATAGGTTTTCTTCCCCTTAATAAAGACAAATTCTTCTCCGATTGCGTAATACAAATCCGGTTCAACAATGTCCGATTGTGAGTTTACAGTTGTTCCTTCTTTTGTGTTTCTAAGATTTGTAGTAATAATGTCGCGCAAAATTTCAACAAGAGATTCACGTTCAGTGTGTAGTTTTTTATCAATGTCGTCAAGTTTTTTATTAATACGCGCCAATTCTTCTACCACGTCGCTAAATCTATAAACATGGGGCATCTTTTCGCAATCTTCGGTGTCTACCATTTATAAATATAAATATATCATTTCCTTATACACATTTAAGCAGCATTTTCTTTTATATTTAAGTGAGATCTATACATTAATATGTATTTATTTAAAGAAAATAATTCAGACTTAAGAATTTCTTCAATTTCAGATCTGTATTTTTCATCTGATACCCAAAATTCCATTCTATAAAGAACACTTTTACCCTTTGTACAATCTACAACTCTAATTCCGTTAATACAATCTAGTTTTTCATTACCCGAAATTAGATTTAATATACTCTTTAACCATTGTTCTTGGAACATATTAAAATTGTAATTATTTCTAACAGAAATTTCAAAACCTTTATTATTCATTGGATCTTCCCAACATGGAAATATATTATGTCTAAAAAAGGAATAAGCACACGGTACCGCATTAGTTCTTTTTATTTTTTTAATATTTATTCCATCTGAGAATATTTCGTATATCTTAGGGATATTATTATAAGTACCCCAAAAAGTTTCGATGTCTGAAATGTCTATCAATTTTTCAATATTGTCATTGTACATTTTACCTAAATTTTTATAATGTAAATATAATGACCACGTTTCTTTGAGTTCCATAACAAATATATATAATTTGTGTTTTTAAATAAAATTAAATAAAATTCATATATTATAAATGAGCCTTTCTGGAAAATCTAATATTAATCCAAAATTATGGGGACCTTATTTTTGGCAGACGTTTCATTTTACAGCGTTTGGATATCCAGATAATCCCAATTCAACGGACAAATCCGCTTATAAAACGTTTTATATTCATTTTATGAAAATACTTCCATGTGATAAATGCAGTGTTTCTTCACAGGAAACTATTGATGTATCTTTATTGGAAAAGGCTCTGGAATCAAGAGAATCTCTTATTCGCTGGTCGTACAATTTCCATGACAAGGTAAATAAAAAATTAAATAAGACTTCGCCAGGTTTTGAAACATTTAAAAAAGACTTTCAAAATAGAGATTCTAATTACATTCATATTATAATTACAATTTTACTTTTACTTTTATTATTGTACATTACTATGCGCTACACATCAAACAATCTTTAGGGGCGTTCTTCTCCTTTGATGCGTCCGTTGTGAAGTTTTGATTTTCTAATATAGGCTTAGTTCTAATGTAGTAAGACCCTGTCTTTAGTCCATTTTTCCACCCATACATATGAATTGAATGAATAATTTTTGGCTGCGGTGGATTAACAAACAAATTTAGACTCTGGCTCTGATCAATATACGGACCTCTGTCGATTGCTAGATTCAATAGACTCTTTTGAGGCAATTCCCAAGCAGTCTTATAAATACTCTTAATGTCACTGGGCAAATTCAAATTCTGAACAGATCCTTTGTTAAGCATAATCTGTTCAATAAGTTCTTTGGTATACAAATTTCTCGAACGCAATTCTTCAATTAGATGTTGATTCACGATGATATAATTACCAGACAATACAGCGCGCGTATAAATATTTGATGTATATGGTTCAAATGATTCGTTATTTCCCATTATCTGAGCCGTAGAAGCAGTAGGCATAGGCGCAACAAGAAGACTATTTCTGAGACCGTATGAAATTATGTCTTGTTTAAGATGGGCCCATTTTTCTAAATCGATGAATTGAGGTGTTACGCCCCACATATCAAACTGGAGAATACCCTTAGACGTAGGTGACCCTTCGAACGTTTCATATGAACCAAATTCTTTTGCCATGTTATTACTCTCGATAAGAGCATTATAATAGATACATTCGAATACATTCTTATTGATTTCCCTGGCACCTTCAGAGTCGTATGAAATTTTCATCTTCATGAGTACATCAGCAAAACCCTGAATTCCAATACCAATTGGCCTATGACGCATATTTGAAAATTTAGACTCTTCTGTTGGGTAACTATTGATATCGATGATGTTATTCAAATTTTTAACCAGTTCCCTAGTTTTATCTCCAAGGAGTTCGTAATTCATTTGATTATTTTCGTTAATGTAACTTGGAAGACATAGGCTAGCAAGATTACAAACTGCCGTTTCCTTAGAATCTGAATATTCTACGATTTCTGTACACAAATTACTACTTTTAATCATACCATAATGCTTCTGATTTGATTTCCTATTTACAGAATCCTTATAAAGTATGTATGGCGACCCAGTTTCAATTTGAGAATTAATTATTTTTTCCCAAAGAGACTTAGCGGACACTTGCTTTCTGAACTTGCCTTTATTTTCATACATAACGTAAAGTTCATTGAATTCGTCTCCCCAAGTATCTGCAAGTCCTTTACAATCATTGGGACACATCAATGACCACATCTCATCTCTTTCCACTCTTTTCATAAATAGATCTGGAATCCAGAGGCCGTAGAATAGGTCCCTTGCTCTCATTTCTTCCGCGCCGTTATTTTTCTTAGCATCTAGAAAATCGAAAATGTCGGGGTGCCAAGGTTCAATGTACATAGCAAACGAACCATTTCGCTTACCGCTTTGATTAATGTGACGAGAAATATTATTATATACCCTTAGAAGAGGCATAATTCCGTTACTCTTGCCACCTGTTTTATTAATATGCGAATCTTTTGCTCTCACATTACTGATATGAACCCCGATTCCTCCGGCCCATTTTGAAATCTGAGCCATATCAGCGGCAGTCTTATAAAGACCTTCTACAGAATCTTCTGTTCCAAGAAGAAAACAAGAACTCATTTGTTGAAATTTTGTACCAGCATTGAAAAGAGATGGTGTAGCGTGTGTATAATACTTACAAGACAATGAATTATAAGTATCAGTGATACATTCCGGATCGTGATGAATTGCTACAGCAACACGCATAAAAAGATCCTGGGGTCTTTCGTAAACACCGTTTTTATTAAGAAGATAGCCCCCAAAAAGTGTCTTAAATCCAAAATAAGACAAAGAGTAGTCCCTATCATAATTAATAATTTTTTCGATTAGATCTTTGTGTTTTTGAACACGTTGAATAAATTCATCAGAAACAACTCCAAAATTATTCAGAGATGTCATGATTTCATAGAATGACCCCTTTGTATTTTTATGATGATTATTTACGGCAATTCTGCTAGCTAGAAGTAAGTAATCTGGGTCTTCTTTAAACAATGTAGCGGAGAAACTAGCTGAAAAATCATCCAATTCGGTAGTGGTGATACCATCGTAAATAAGACTACATACATTCTGGGCAATATACACGGGGTCTACGTTTAGTTTTCTTCCCCATACATTTTCATTGGATAAATTCTGTAGTTTAGCCGTAATGAAATCAAAACGGACATCTTCTTGTTTTCCACTACGTGTAATTACCTTCATTATAAATAATTATAGATTATTTCTTAAAATACATTTATAATTATTTAATTTCATTTATTTTTTTTTTAAACCGCTTTCACACCCCCTCCTCCTCCATACACATTACCCCATTTCCACCCTGGTACCTCCATATTAGAAAAGATGTGCATCATTTCATCTTTACGAGGATTTAACTTGTTAAGTTGCCTATTTAATGTGAAATCTACATTTGGAACTGTGCGCCGTCTTGGTTCGGCTTTCATCATAACACATACAATGATTAGTATCACGAATACGGCTAGAATTACTTGAATTAAATTAACTTTCATTTATTTACTACATTAAGTACATTTTATTTTAAATTTAAATTTAATTATCGAAACACGCAGGTAGTCCATATTCTTCTGAAGGTAGACTGTCGTGTTGAGAATGTGTATTGATGTAATTAGTATATATTGGAATAATAGTTAGACCAACGTCTAACACAAGTACTTTTAATACATTTACAAAGAATAATAATTTTGTTTCAGTTGGAACATTGATACCATCCCACATATTAGGTACTTGATTGAATGGGAAAGAACCAGAATTACAGGCACCAGAATTACAGCTAAAGAATGCTTGCCATGCGAGTAAAATACCTAAAACTGTGATGATATCATTAAGAGCACCTCTCCAAGAATCGCCCATAATTCGAGATTGCTTACACTTTTCTTCTTCAGATAAACCACGTAAATCACTCACCGAACCATCTTTTGTATAATCCTCTATTACTTTCATACCAACAAGTGTATAAGCTATAAGACCCACTGTTACAATTATTTTCATATTTGTGTCGGTTATAAACGGTACTATTATTAAACCAAGTGACACCACATCAGATACATGCGCCAAATGACCCGTGATGCGTGCATTATTTCTACAATTCCCGAATAAACACAATTCTTCTTCGGAAAATCTAGATTTATCTTCATGGAAAGAAAACCAATCTAGTATAACAATTAAAATTGTGATAAATAATTGCATTGAATAAGAAGTCCAATCTGGAGACATTCTTAAAATGTAAGGGATTATAAAAGCATAACCAAGTATTAACCCACCAGTGTGTAATCTAGAAAATCTCTTTGAATTTCCTGAAAAGTATGAATAAATTTGAAATAAAATAACAATGCCTATTATCAGATAAGAAAACAAATCTCCCATTTATAGTTTACATTACATTTAAATTACATCTAATTGATTTAATTTAATCTCCAAGTTCCACCGGCGGTAAAATTAAAGTCTTCGTAAGGCTTTTTGTTAATTCTACCCTTGGTATTAGTAACCATGTAACCAAGTGTATCAGTGAGGCCGTCGTCTACAGACATAAACTCAGATGAAATTGGAAATCTACGTCTATTGCTGCTGCTAAATACATTCCCGAAAATTAAATAAAGAATAAGAACGACTATGCCTATCATAACAGGAATTTTTAATGGAGGAGGAATAAAACCCGAGACTAATTTGGGCGCAAAAAATAGAACTCCTAGTATAATTAATAACGGGAGCATCATCATCAACGCCAGTCCGCTAAACAATCCGCTAAACATTCCACCCATAGCATCGCCCATTGCGCCTAATGTCGCGGCATCAGACTCTCCTTTAGCCTTTATCTGCTTAGCAAGACCTTCGTTAGCCTCACGAACAAGATCGTTAAACCCCTCAGACTTTGACGATGTGTCCGTCGTTGTTAGAACTTCCGCGCCTAATTCAGCAGCGACGCGGTGACCAATACTGATACCCGACTTTACAGCCTGAGAAGTCTGAACGTTGGTCTGAATCATCATATCAAGATTTAATTCAGCCCCGTTAATTGCACCCTGAACTTCTATTAAAATTTCATTGCTGGAAACAGCCTTAGTAAAACTAGTAGATATCTTTTCCTCGATGTTTTTCTTTTCAGACTTAAATATATTATCAACCTTTTGCTTAATAAGTTGTTTAGAATTTGCGCTGCCGGCTCTGAAACCAAGATCTTGGCTCATTTTTTGCTCAGCCGCAGCGGCGGCAATACTTTTAATAGAATCCTCCATCTTAGCCTGGTGAGCAGTAGTAATAGTTTGCGAAGACTTTAGTTTAACGGAATTTTTAATTGAAGCGTTAATTTTAGTTTCGTTCATGTCAGCAGAAGTAGGATTCTCTTCGATATATTTTTGAAGTGTTTCAGCCTGCGTCTTTTGTATATTTTGATGAGCAGTCAAGGCATTTTTCGCTATAGCTGGATCCATGAGGTGGACGGGGGGATACGTGGTCGAAACTTTAGTTAAATCACTATTCAGCTTGACAATAGTAGCATTGATATCCTTAATAGCCGCGATAGAAGGTCTTATAGTTCTTACAGTTATTCTCGCGCCCGCGTTTACCTCTGTTGTAGATCCCGTAAGAGTACTGTTTAACGTACATGAAATATTCGCAGTCTCGTTGAGTATAGTAGACGCTGCGACAGCAAAAGTGCCGCATCCAGATTCCATCATCGCATCCTCATTGATATTTTTAGTGTCCGTGGTAGCGTTGGATGCCATGCCACCGCCAAAAATTGTGATGGCACCTGCCGTAGTATCAGTATCGAACATACTTTGATCAGAATAAGTTCTAGATTGTTTTTGACATTTTTCATCCATACCAATACTCTTAGCAATTTCGGCCATTTTGTTGGCGCCATTATCTTTAATCATCGACTTTACATTGTCCGCGGGTGGGGTATTGCACGCCGACGCCTGACTACTCTGTAGTTTTGAGAATTTATCCTGGAGATCCGGGGAAATTGCTACCATATTATTTATTATAACTATACATTATTTTTTTTTTATAAAATTAAAAATAAAGCCCCAATTAAAATTAAAAATAAAAGTAAAACAAGTGCTATAACGATGTACAACATTGTGTTATCAGATGTTTTATCCGGTTCACTGGGTGCTGTTTGCTGACCCGAAGTCGAGGGCTGACCCGAAGTCGAGGGCTGACCCGAAGTCGAGGGCTGACCCGAAGTCGAGGGCTGACCCGAAGTCGAGGGCTGACCGGAGACAGTTTCATCTATATCAACGGGTTCTTTTTTAGCACCGCAAGCTGCCTGCATATTAATATTGTTGCCTTTAGCATTACCTGCTACATCCACGTGATTTACACAAGATGTAATATTGACATCACGCCTACCGCAGAATGGGGCCTCGTCAAATTTTTCCCCACCTATATTAAGCGCATGTTTGTTGCCTATTTCTATTTTGTTGAGATATGCATTTGCGAGTAAATTTACGAATGATTTAGATCGTGCTCCGAATAATCCCACAAAATCTGCAAACTCAATTGAAGTGCGTAGATTTTTATCCCATTCAGCTTTACAAGGCCAATGTAATTCGTTATTGCCGGGCTGTCCCATGAGGATTTTTTTACTCGATAAAAATCTAGCTTTTCCTTCTGAGTCGGTACCGTTAATAGGTGCATATCTATCATATGCTAAATTAGACTGTGTAAAATTTTGTCCTGAAATTAGAGAAAAGTTTGCGTCATCTTTATCCATAGCAAAATTACAGGTTGGATCTGCATAATGTTCTGCTCGTTTACCATTTGGCAACGAATCGCCGCCTATTTTAATGGCATTACAGTAGCGAGCAAGGGTCTTTTTGTAACTAGGTACCTCTTTTACTTGTCCACCATTTACAGAAGGAACCGTTGGAACGTTACTGTTTTGAAAAGCACCAACCGAGCCTGGCTTAATTAATTTAGAACCTTCCCATATACCTTCATATCCTATCAAATGACTATAATAATCTCTAAACTTTTGTCTATGAATAGGATTATAAACTAGGTAATATATAGAATTCTCCGATGGAACTGTATCCTTGGTTAAAATAAGATAAGTCATCTGAGGATTTGCTATCATTTTATCATTGTAATAGTAAATGTTAGTACCACTGAAAAATTTAGTATATTTTTCATATAATGTATTAGTCTCATCGGATGCTACTAACAAACTATCTATACTAGCAGCACGTGGTACAATAGGGTTATATAAGATTTTATTTATTTCTCCGTTCCAATACACAAAATTACCGTATTCGTCAAATATTATATTCTTACCATTTCCTTTGCCTGATCTCATACTTGAAGTTAGTGCTTCATAAATCATTTTTGATTCTTCTGGGGTGTACCGCTTAACAGAGAAAAAATTTATTTGATCATTCATTGAATTTAATTGGGCTTTATCCTCATGAACACCACTTTTTGTAGTTGTTGGTAAAGATATCCAACCATAACCTCCTAATTTGGTAACACTTGATTTATCTTCTTCGTTTATAGCTCTAGATTGTAAAAAGGGTCCTAACACAGGATCTCTCACTAGGCGGTTAAGAGCCACTTGAGATCTACATTTATTGGGGTCCGCATTGCATTTTCCGTTGTTATATGCCATATTTATAATAATGTATTATATTTTTTTTTAAATGTATAATATAAAATACATTACATTACATTACATTACATTAAATAGTATTCTAATAACGTATTTTTTACAATACCGAAGTAGTCTTGTTAACATTTGCTGTTAAGAACTTAGTCTGTTCTCTTTGAAGAGAATCGGCAAATTGTAAATCATCTATTCTTTTTTTAAGACGTTCATCTTCCTCCTTGGATTCTTTAAGATTTTTAGCAAGTGAATAAACAAGAGCCTTGAGTTGATCCTTAGACATATCCTTAGACACATCCTCTGCATATTCTGTACGCGAACTAGATGTAGACATTCTCCACAGTGTAAACGCGACCGCAACAAAACATATTACAATAGCAATATTTTGAGGAGTTAATTCAAACATTATTTAATAATTTATGTACATTTTAATTTAAGATTTTATACATTTTAATTTAAGATTTTATACATTTTAATTTAAGATTTTATTTTTCTTAGAAATTTTCCCACCATTCGATTCCGGTTTTGGCGTATATCGGATTTGAAATTTGAATGCGGTTAATTATGCTATATACGTTATTTGCGTGAAAAAAGGGAAAATGGTCGCATTTCACTAAGATATCGTACAATGTTTCGATCCAGGTTCCGTGTTCTTGGATAAACGAATATCTTATTTTCCTAGCATAAAATTCGATTATTTTATTGGTTGTCGATACGTTTCTACAACTCAATCGCCGAAAAATTAAAAATGCATCTAGATTTATTCTAACCCTGAGATAATACATTCTTTGAATCTTTTCCGCTGCATCTTCTTTAACCTGTTTAAAAATTAACGCATTGATATCTGCAGGGAATTTTGTGCTAATATTACAGACAAGGAATTGAATCTTATTCATAGTCTGTGATTTTAATATATACATGATTTGATTTGTTAATAATTGTTTAAAAATGTAATTAATCAACTGAAGTTTCGGGAACTTCAGAGTTGTACTTTACAAAAGACTTTTCGATGCCGTTGTAATTAATACCGCTTGACTTAAATGAACTTACTTTATCGCATATCCAAAACAGGGGTGTTTTAACTCTTGTGTAAACATTGTCTACAAAATCTATATGACTAGACATCTTACCCGTGTCTTCTTTTACATTTTCAAGTAAATCAATTAGTTTATCAATTTTTGCTTCTAAATTTTGTACCTTTTTTTCAAGGTCGTCAATCTTACGCGTTTGCTCCATTTAATACATATGTATATATTTTTTTAAATTACATTACTATTGTAACATTTTCTACAAACGGGAATATACAATTCTGTAGACCCTACTTCAATTAAATTATCAGTTTCTTTAATTTTTTTAGTGAAACTAGCATAAGTTCCATTCTTACACGACATACAAAGAGCGTATAATTTAGTATATGTATCACACAACGGTATCAAATTTAAAATTTCGCCAAATGGCCTCCGTAGATAATCGCCATCTAAACCGCAAACATGAACCTCTTTTCCAAGATCGCATAAATTTACACAAAAATCTACTAAATTATCAAAAAACTGTCCTTCGTTGATACAAATTACATCTGCGCTTTGTATACACTTTTCATTTGAAAGCATAAAAAGTAAATCTTTAGCGCACGGAATACAATCAAAAGATGTACCAGAATGTGTCATAATTTTATCAGAAGAACTATATCTTGTATCGTGCTCATAATTTATTATTACAACAGTTTTATTAAGTAATTTATTCATTTTTGCCATGTTAATCAATGCCGAAGTCTTACCAGAAAACATGCATCCTGTTACTAAATGAATAGACATATTTATCTTTATAAATGTATATATTTCATTTTTTTAAATCTAGTTTTTTGTATATTTTAAAGCAAAGATGTCTTTGAGTTTTCCATGACCCTTTAAATAGTATCCGTGAAAACCAGGCTTTTAGCAGTGAGGCTATCTTTTAATGTTTTATAAACAGTTGCCCAAATGTCAATATTTACAGGATTATCGCTCACTTCATTGAAATTCATTATAGGCATTTCTTTATCATCCTTAACTCCTATTACACTGAAAGATAAGCGATACTTACCCGTGAACCTGTCTTTATCGACGTGTATGTTTCTAATATTACAATATATTTCATTGATGATGAGATCGAATGCCGATTGAATCGGATAATTTTTAATCGTAATCCCCATTTTTACTTATAATAAAGTGTTATAATTATTTTATAAAATAAACTTATTTATTTACTTTCCAGTGTTCTACTCAAAGAACAACAGCAACCCCGCCGTCTGCGTGTCTTACATTAAATAGTTTTAACTGGATTAGCATTCGGTGAGCGCTATTCGCAAGATTGATAAATGATACATAGACCTTTGTATTGTCTTCCCATATCCATATCTTATTACTATTAGCCGCGTTCGCAGTAGGAGCAGCACCAGATGTAGCAACTGGTGTAGCCCCGGGTAGGTGGTTTGTTACATTTAAAGCAAGTATTTCACCCGTTCTATCATTCCATTTGACTATTTCCTCTTGATAAAAAGCATCAACATCATTCCTAAACTCGCTTTGTATAGTTAAATACATAAGGCGATACGTGTTGAGTGAAGAAATGCGTGGAACTTCAAAGAAATCATAACGCGTATAACTGGTGCTACTCGGCACGTCTTTCCAATTTATGTATGTGTAAATACCAGCATTAATAGCACTTCCAGCAACGATTTGGTTGGGCGACGGAGGCGGAGCATCAACCCAACTTACAGCACTTCCACTTTCATTAGTCTTTAAGAATTGACCCGCTGTTCCGTAATTTGGTGGACTTCCTATCCCAATTGCTCCTTTCTCATTAATGGTTATTTTTTTTGTTTTTATTGCGTTATCCGCCGTCCAAAATTGTAAATCACCTCCGTTAGTAGTTCCAGATAATTCTGATGTTATTTCTGCTAAATCTTGCGAAACTTGTGGTGTTATTACTTTACTAAAATATAATGAAGCCCTTGATGCCGTTTGAGCGGTAATTTGTATAACACTATCTACATCTAATTTCTCTGCTGGAATAACAATACCAATTCCTACACGTTCAGTTGTAAGATTTGTGTTTAATGTAGTCCCTACTTGAAAAGTGGTTGTTGGATTAGTATTTAGAATGCCTACTCTTCTTAAATTATCATTAACGTTAAATGTATTACCTACTTCAAAATCTACGTCTGGAGCCTCCGCATTTATACCAACTCTGTTATTTAAACTATCAACATACAACGGTGCTGCCTGTCCCGTTAATGCGTCCCCCCAACTTACAGCACCATCACTTTCATTACTTTTTAAGAACTGCCCCGATGAACCATAATTAGCACCACCAATTCCAATAGCACCTACATTATTAATTCTTAACTTCTCCGTTAAAGCACCTCCATCTACTTTTGTTCTAACACCCCAAATGCCCCCATTAGTTCCATCAACTATCGCATCAACATCCGCAATATCTCCCGTAGTTGTATTATTAAATATTAATCTATCCGATCCTCCACTTTGTAATCTTATATCACCTACTACATCTAATGCGTGTCGTGGATCAGCATTGTTAATTCCTACTCTTCTATTTGTATTATTAACGTTAAATGTATTACCTACTTCAAAATCTACGTCTGGAGACGGAGCATTTATACCAACTCTGTAATTTGAAGTATCAACATACAACGGTGCGACTTCTCCGCCTCCACCACTTTGAGCCTGAGGTTCAAATTTCTCAGTTGCTGAATTATAAGCAAGGACTTCTCCGTTGGTTGGGGTACTTGTTATATTTACATCTGACAAATCGTCTATGCGTTTGGGCATA
>Ga0209223_10000105_pt1 | contig 94246 bp, 100 predicted proteins | sample COG_06_FD_184750 | JGI IMG/M metagenome (GOLD analysis project Ga0209223, IMG submission 184750) | Pelagic Microbial community sample from North Sea - COGITO 998_met_06 (SPAdes) (version 2) | ecosystem: Environmental > Aquatic > Marine > Neritic zone/Coastal water | place: Helgoland, sampling... | reverse complement strand
TAGTACATAAACATCCTGTACTGGTAGAAAATGTTGATGGACAACATAATGGACTTGCAACATTATTTGCTAACATAAACATCTTTTCAGCAGAACCTTTTACACCATCAACCGGTGGTCCCCTTAATGCTGCCTGATTTGATAATTTCATTTTTATTGGTCCTTGACTAGATAAATAAGTATATAAATTATCATTTGGTACTAATGCTGTTTCATCTGGCGATTTCATCCAATATTCTTTATTCCCTGTCTTTAGACACAGTCCATCATATGGACCCATATTAACAACAGAACTATCAACTGATTCAGAAGATACATCATCCTTTTTACCTAAATCAACACCATTTTCTAATCCCTCTATATTAACATTTAAAAGATAAAGTGCCAATAATCCAACACCAACTTTTGAAACATTATCTTTTAATACTTTAAATATTAAATAAAATGCTACAACTAAAATTATTAAATTCTTACAACTAAACATATATACTTATAAATATAAAAAATTTATATATTAATATTCATTAATATTCATTAATATTCATTTATAAATATCTTATTTAATGTATTTGATGATATTTTTATATCTTTTTCTAATTCTAATTTCTTTATAAGATCACTCTTTTTATATCTTTTATTATCAATATCATTCTTATATGATAAAATAATATCTATTTGATCTTTATTAAATTTCTTTTTCTTTTCAACTTTTTCTTTTTTAATATATTCATAATTTAACTGAATTCCTTTATCTGTCTTTATATAACCATATATTCGTAAATTTTCATGATGAACTTTATGATGACATAATTCACATAACTGAACTAAATTATGATTTATATTTTTATGATGATAATCTATAATATTATTACTATCTGCTGTATTTTGTTCTTTAATATGATGAGTATGTTCTGAATTTTCATTACATATTTGACACTTATCCATTAATATTTCAGTATTATAATTTGATATCTTATCATTAACAAGCGTTTTTGATGAATCAGTTATAGATAACTGAATTTTTCTTGCTAATGATATAAAATCATTTCCTAAATCCAATGATTTACATACTTCTAAACCATATATTGCTGGACCTGAACCCTTTTCTAATTTTCTTTGATAAATTAATATATCTCTTTCTGCATCATATTCTATTTTTAAATGATATATTTGTAATAATTTATTATTTTTTATAATATCAATATCCATTAATTGATGTAAATGAGAAGTAAATATAAACGAACATTTTAAATCTGTTAATGTTTTTAATCCAGCAGAAACAATACTTAATGCCGATGTAGTTTCGGTTCCACTACATAATTCATCACCTAATACTAATGAATTTTTATTTGCTCTTTTTAAAATACCTCTTAATTCACTCATCTCTACTGCAAATGAAGATTGTCTTTTAAAAATATTATCATTATTTAATATTCTTGTAAATATTTGAGTATATGGTGTATATTTAAATTTTTTACATGCTACAAAAAATCCTGCCTGAGCCATAATTAATGTTAAGCCAATACTTTTCATTAATGTTGATTTACCACACGCATTTGTACCAAATAATAAAATACCATTTTCATTTAATGATACATCATTTGGAACATATTCTATTTCTGTCTGTATTCTTTCTACAATTGGATGACGAATATCATTCGCTACAAATTGACTATTATCTGAATTTATTATTTCTGGTTTATTATATGAATTTTCTATAGATAATTTCGCAAAATTACAATTTAAATCTATAAAACCAATAAATGATACCAATTCATCAAATAATTTAAAATATTTATTATAAAAATTTTTAATAGTTTCTAAATAACATTTCTTATTTAGATTCTGAATTTTTAACTGATCCGATACCAACTTATTTGATAAATTATTAAAAATATCAAACTCAACATGAGTAGTTGATCCCCTTTTAACAAATTTAATATCTTTTAAATCAATAAGAATATCTCCTATTCTTACATTTGTATTTACTAAATTCCCTATTGATTTTTTGAATATTTTAGCACGATTTTCTGTTATATAAAGAAAAAATCCATATTTTTCATTATGATCTTTCTTTATTAAATCTTTCTTATTATGATCTATATATTTATCTAATTTTTCACATATTAAATCTATCATATCCTTAGATTTTAAAATATCACTCTGTAAATCATCTATTTCTGGATATATATTACATTTAAAAACAGATGTAATCATATTCACTAATGAATATTTCTCTAATTCATTAATATTAAAAATATCCCTATATTCATTCATAAAAATATCCAATATTTCTATATTATCATTATATTTATCTGTAATAACAGGCAACTTTTCCTTTAAAATATTAATACATTTCATTAAATAATTATATGAAGTATCTAATGTGAAAAATTCATATGGAGTTAATAATGATAAACCCATCTTGCGATGTAATTTCTCAATATCTAATATCTTTTTTAAATTTGGTTTTAATAAATCATAAATATTATCTGTTTGGAAATTCTCAATCATATCATATCTTTCAGTTAAAATTTTAACATCTAATATTGGATATAATAATCTTTGCTTACATAATCTTCTTCCTATCGCTGTATCACATTTATTTAAAATACTTAATAAAGAATTATATTTTTCATCTTCATGCTCTTTATTCGGTATTAAATATAACTGATAAATACAATTATGACTTAATATTAAATTCTTATTATCCGTTTTATATATCGGTTTTGGTAAATTCATCGTATTTTCTAATTTATGTTCATATACAAATTGTATCATATAAATATATGATAATATTATCTCAGTTTCTCTCTCAAATCCTAAATATTCTATTGATGAAAGACTATTTTCCTTTTTAAACATCTTATCTAAAAAAGAATTCTGGAAAGATGGCTTCTTAAATTGATTATCTGTATACAAATTTAAATATAAAATATTTATATCTAATGAAAATAAATTACATAATTCTTCTTTTGTATATTTAATATCATCATCATAATGAAATAATATTTCTTTTGGAGAATAATAATGAATTAATCTAAATAATTCATCTTTCCAAATATTTTCATCATTTAATGAAGACTGTATACGATGAACACTATTTTCACCAGTTGATACATCTATTGATGATAATCCTATAACATAAATATTTTTATCATATTGTTGGGGATATTTAAAAATAGTAACTGATACTAAATAATTTGTATCTAAATTATTTTCTAATATTGTTCCCGGGCTAATAATATCCGTTACTTTTCTCTCAATATTTGGTGGTTCTGTAATTTGATTCACCAAAACAATTGTATAATTATGATTTAATAATATTTTCTGAAATTTAGATAGAGCAAATGTATTCCATCCAGCCATCAAAAAATTATTAAAATCTATTTCAGGGATATTTTTATTTCTCCTTGCTACCTGAATTCCTAAAATATCCGCTAAATGATAAATATCCGCACCTTCATGAATTTTTTCATTAATAACCGCATAGATTTCATAAAATCCACCAACTTGCATTAAAACAACTGTATTTTTTCCATATTTTATTATATTTTCATTATGATATTTTAAATATTCTTTTAATATATAAGGAGCACTTTCCATAACTATCAATATATTATGAATCTTCTTTTTTAAGTAAATTTAATTATTATATATTATATATATTATTATATATGCCTAAGAAAAGGAAAGTTGATAGTGAGACATATGCTAGCGGTGGTGCTGCTAGTGCCGAAGACGAGAGTACAAAAAAAGGACCCTTTCTTGATGATGAATCCGGTAACCCCCTCCCTACAGGCTGGCTGCGTGCAAAGTCAATGTCAAGAGATGGGTATCCATCATATTACTATAAAATAGGTTCACAAGAAACACACTGGAGTCTTCATGAAATACCAGAATTGAGTGATTGGTATAATAAAACATACACAATAAAAGGAGATACTGTAGAAAACACTCCAGCCGCAGCTGCGATGCCAGGTGATTTCGTTACACACGATGATGAAGCGGTCGATGAAAGAGCAGATGAAGAAACTGAAAAAATGAAAGAACTTGACCTTTTTTTAAAAAATTCAGAAAGTGTAGCAGCAGAATACAGACAAGAAGATGAACAACGTTATATGGATAAATTGACCCTAATGCAATATTTACTCGGTGAACAACTTAATAAACCATTTATATTACCTGAAATCTGGGAAATTAAATCCCATACACACGACCATCCATATTATCATTTTCATACACCAAATTATCCAGTAGATCCAAACGTAGCGGGTGTACCACGTGACAGAGCACGTAATGTATCTGATCCTTATGAGTGCACAAATCTGGACTCCGTACCCCCCATCACTTTCGGAAGACCACCGATTGTCATAGACAGAAATGGTAATAGATTATATCATCATGGGGAATTTCGAAGTATGAATATAGAGTGGCTTCCATACCCACCGCACCCTAGTTCAGGTAATATTCATCCATCATTAGTGAATGCATCTAGATATGCGGGAGGACACCCCCCTGATTTAAAGCCCACTGGAAAGAACTATGTTAGTGAAAATGCTCCTGCAAGAATAATGGAAAAATCACGGGATTCGTATGAAGCATGGAGAAGGATTGCTACTACTGCTGATGCTGGTGCTGCGGATTCTGGTGCTGCTGTGCCTGCTGCTGCTGATGCTGGTGCTGGAGTCCAAGTCCCTGCTCCAGGTATTGATACTGTAGACTCACATGCAGTTCAAGGGAGTCAAATAGGCAGTGGTAATAGACGTAAAAAGAAAAAACGTAAATCTAAAAGAAAATCATCTAAAAAGCGCAAATCAAAAAGAAAATCATCTAAAAGAAAATCTAAAAAGTAAATTTAATCATATATAACCATTGATTGAGTATAGGTGATACATCCCCATTCATCAATATTACTAGAAATACCACCCATTGGTATCCATCCCTCTTTAATTCTTTCATTAATTAATGTTACTAATCCGGTTTCATCAATTTCCCCAGTTCTATCATCTCGACGTGTATCATAAATTGTACCCGAATATTCTACTATATATTCTATTGGTTTATTCATATTTCATAATATATATAATCTTTCTTTTTTTAAGTAAATTTAATTATTAAATATTTTATAAAAATATATATATGAATGATGATTACCTTATTAAAGATCCTCGTCCATTAGAGGAATTTAAAGATAAAACATTTTCGGGTTTTAAAAAAAAAGATGTTTATCAAAAATTATTTAAATCAATTGAAACTACTAAAATAGAAGAAGCTTGTTATTGGTGTACCGAATGTATAATATCAGGTTATTCACAAGAATTATTTGAGAAATGTATTTATTTTGCATCTAAAATAATTCATATAAATAATCCCAAATTACCTCAATTTATATGGAAAAAATATAAAACATTTTTAAATTCATTTAATCATATAGGTAAAAAAGAAAAAGATAAATTAATTCATTTAAGAAATACTCAAAGTGTAAGAAATTCATTATGCGATTTAATTACAACATTATGTATTTCATCCAAAACAAGGAAGTTTGATAAATATCCTAAAGTAAATGATAATGATTTCCAATATCAAAATATCCAAAATAAACTTAATGCTACTATGCAAATATTACCATCAACTATTTTAAAATTCACAGATCCGGATGAATTAAAAATAATTTTAAATGAATTTTATTTTCATCTTAAAAATGTAAATGGTGGATATGAAAAAGCATGTTATTGGGTTGTATGGTTAATTCACTGGGAAAAAATAAATAAAAAGAAAAAAGTTAAATTTGAAATAGAATCTCGCAATATTGATCAAGTACATCCTAAATATTGTAAAGATCCTATTTGGTTATTATGGGAAATAATTATTCATGAATCTAATCAAAGAAACGAAGATATTCAAACACAAATTAAAAACTTATTTATGTTATTTAGACATGAATATACATCCGGGAAAAGAAATAATAAATTAGCATTATTATATCATAGTATAGGTTATTTAACATTTCCAGTAAAATTTAATATAGCAATTCGCCGAGATAAAAATATATATTTACAAACACAATGTAATATTAATATTATGTTTAAAAATAAAAAATCACACGAAATTAAAGAATATACAGCACCACCACAAAAAATTAATAAAAATAAAAATATTAATTTAAATAAAGAAATCGATGTTTCTAAATTTAATTCACTAATTGATATAGATGAATTAACTCGTTAAATTTTTTTTATAATACATTATTATATAAATGAAATTATTCGGTGTTAAAGTCCCTCAAATAATTGCCGAATTATGTCGTCCGGCTCAATTTTATCTGTTTTTATCATTAATTAGTGTAGTATTATATGTTTTATCAATGTATAATATTCATGATACTATATTAAAAGCAGAACCTAACAGTGAAGGCGTTCATCATTATACTTATACTGGTTTATTTCTAAAAATAGTATTTACTATCTTATGGATTTATATCCTAAATTATATTTGTAAATTTAAATATGGTAAAAAAATAGCATGGTTTATAGTATTATTACCATTTTTCTTTATGGGATTAATGTTAATCGGTACTATGTGTGCTTTATCTTTTATTGCATTACAAACAGAAAACAAAAAGAAATTACAAAATGAATTAAATGAATTCAAAAAAACAAATCAACCTAAAAAAGATAAAAATAATTTAAGTAATAGTAATATTAATAAAGGTAATTTTATGAATAACTCTGAATTACTTAAATAAATTATCCAGAACAATTTTCACATTCAGTTGGATTTAATGTAAACTGAATCGCCCTTGATGAAGGACGACTTCTTAAATAATAAATGCCAGTTTTTAATCCCTTTTTCCATGAATATGAATGCATACTACTCATTGTTCCTATATCAGGACTCTCAAGGAATAAATTCATACTTTGACTTTGACATATAAACTTACCTCTATCAATTGCCATATTTAAAACTTGCTTTTGTCTAATTTCCCAAACAGTTTTATAGATATTTTTTAATATATTAGGTATTTCTTTTATATTTTGAATACTACCATCATTTAAAATAATTTTATCCTTCATTTCAGTATTCCATAAATTTAATGATATTAAATCATTCACTAAATATTCATTTATTACCATATATTCACCAGATAATACCCTTCTTGTATATATATTTGATAATATTGGCTCAAAACATTCATAATTACCCAATATTTGAGCAGTTGATGCTGTAGGCATCGGTGCCAATAAAAGACTATTTCTAACACCATATTTTTTTATATTTTTCATTAACCCACTCCAATCATGTCTAATATCAGTAATATTTATATTCCATAAGTCAAATTGATATTTACCTTGATGTAACGGTGATCCTATAAAACTACTATAAGATCCAAAATATTCTTCTCTATCTAATTCTTCTGGTATCATATTTAATTTATTCTTTATAGATTCATATTCATCACGAACAATACGAGCCTCACTTGCACTCATAGTTTCACCATTAATATTAGAATCTAACCAAGTATCATATTTACATTTTAATAATATATATTTTTTATATAATTTTTCTCTATCCCTTGATAATTCCATAGATGCCTCCATAGCACCATAATAGATTGTCTCAAATATATTTTCATTTAAATGCTTCGCATCCTCTGAATCAAATGGATAACCAAACTCAAAGAATACATTCGCTAATCCCTGAACACCAATCCCAATTGGACGATGTCTCATATTTGAAACCCTTGTTTCAGGAATAGGATAATAATTATAATCAATAATATTATTTAAATTATGAGTTAATCTCTTTGCAATTGACTTTAATGAATCAAAATCATATGAAGGTTTTAAATATTCACTTAATTCAGTATATCCACCAATATATACATTTTCTTCAGTTATTAAATATATTTGAGGAAATGTAATTTTTTTATCATCATCTTTCTTAAATTCTGTATAATCTTTTGTAATATATTTAATATCCTTTTTATTAAATAATCCTTTAGTTAATTCACAATAAACACAATTTTCTTTAGTATAAATTAAGAAGTTCATATTTGATACATCTTTATGTTTTACAAACTTTTTTAATGAAATGCTTGCTAAATTACAAACAGCAGTTTCTTCACTACTCGTATATTCAACTATTTCTGTACATAAATTAGATGATTTTATTGTTCCTAAATTTTGTTGATTCGATTTTCTATTACATGCATCTTTATATAAAATATAAGGCATACCAACCTCTATTTGAGATGTTAATATAGCCGACCAAAGCTCCCTCGCCTTTACCTTTTTCCTAAATTTATTTTGAGTTTCATATGAAATATATAATTCATTAAATTCTTTGCCCCAAGTATCACTTAATCCAGGACATTCATTGGGACAAAACAATGACCATTCATCATCACTATGAACTCTTTCCATAAATAAATCAGGAACCCATAAAGCATAAAATAAATCTCTCGCTCTCTCAAATTCATTCCCATGATTCTTTTTTAACTCAATAAACTCAAAAATATCTGAATGCCATGGTTCTAAATACATCGCAAAAGAACCATTCCTCTTCCCACCACCATTGTGAACAATACCATTATGAATCATATAATTATGTGTATTTTTCATTTGTAAATCATATAAAACACCTTCATAATGAGATTTATTAATAGATTTAACACGCGTAGCAATATAATCCTCAAAAATGAAATATTTAGAAAAATCACCACACTCAATATTTAATAATTCACATATTAATGGACATTTGGGTATTCTTAATGTATATGATATTTTCTTATTCTCTATTTTATCACCATGTATAGATATATGTGATTCGCCTCGTCTATCACGAATATAACCACTACTAGGTATACCCATCCTTAAAAGAATATATCTTAATGATTCAATTAAATTTCTCGATGTTGAATCAAATACTAATTCATTCCCTTTACAACCATCTGTATCTATTAATCCCTTTAAAATATATTTGGATTTTTCTATTGGTAAATTTAACCATTTACTTGTAATATGTTTTTCTTTATTTACATCATAAATATCACAATGACGAAATATTAATTTAGTATTTCTTTTCCAATAAACTCTTGTTGTTAATCCTTCTATTACACATCTATTCTCAATACATCTCTTATTTAGATAATCTATTACTGAATCAATAATTTCTTTTTTAGATTCACTATGAAGACTTAAATAACAATTTGTTGATGAAGGATACATACAACCATCGCCTAAAATCAATCCATACATATAACAATCATCTTTTGTAATATTAATATTATCTACTTCATATTTTGGTATTTTAAATAATAATAAATCATTCTCACTTAATTCTTTCGCTTCAACCCATTCAGGTGAAATTAATTTTTTCATTAATCTATTCTTAATTACATCATAATTTAATCCTTTCTTTTGATCAGTTAAACATAGTACTGGGTGTTCACCTGTAATCTTTAATGATTCTAATGAATGCATTGTTTCTATTTCATAAATTTCACCATTATATGAATGTTCTAATACATTCTCAATCAGTTCATTACCATTTGTTGTAAATATTTCAGTTTTATTTAATTCACAGTCTTTAATTTCCTTTGGACCATCTGTTGTATAAATAATTGTTTCAGGGACAATACACTGATCAACATACCGAGCAGTATCATTAAATACCCTTAACATAGGAACTAAACCATTCGATATACCATTCGTACCACTAATATATGAATCAGTTGCACGAATATTATGAATTGACAAACCAATACCACCTGCATGCTTTGATATCAAAGCACAATCTTTTAATGTATCATATATACCTGTAATACTATCTTCTTTCATTGTTAAAAGAAAACAACTCGCAAATTGTTCCCTTCTTGATCCTGCATTATATAACGTAGGAGTTGCATGTGTAAAATAATGATTCGACATTAATTCATAATTTTCTATCGCCTTATCTATATCATTTCTATGAATTGATAAGGAAACTCTCATTAACATATCTTGAGGTCTTTCAATAATATTTTTATCTAATTTATAAAGATAATTCTTTTCTAATGTTTTAAAACCAAAGAAATCAAATAAATAATCCTTATTATAATCTATTACTGAATTTATCTTTTCCGCATTATCCATAACTAATTTATATAAATAATCAGCAATTAATGGTTTATTAATATCATTTGATACATAATTATACATTAATTCTATTTTATCTGAAAATGTATCTAATGTATTTTTATGATGATTTGATATTATAATTCTACCAGCTAATATCTTAAAATCAGGATGTTTACTATACATTGATATAGATATCTGGGATGCTAATTCATCTAACTCTGAAGTCTTTACACCATCATATATTTCCTTAATAACCTTTTGAGCAACAACTGACTCATCTATCTTTAATTTATCCACAAATTTACTATCCATCGATAATGATTTAATTCTTTTTAATATTTTATCAAATGATATATCTTCATAATTTCCATTTCTTTTTTGTACTTTCATTTTATTTTCTTTATTTTTATACATTTATATATAGTATCAAATTTTTAAGTATTACTTATTTAAATTTATCAATTTTTAAATAAATTCGTTTATAAAATTATTTTCATATCTTTAGTAGTTATTATGGAAGATATTACTTTAATACCAATCACTAAAATTAAAATTGACAAACATAAATGGTTAAATAAAACCATAAAATATGATAAAGATCTCTATATTAAAGATATAGTTAAAGAAATGACCAATGATGTTTATAAATGGATATCATCAAAAGATGATTTAGAATGTATATGCGATTATACTTCGTTTGAAACCGATTTTATTAATTTACTTTATAATAAATACATTGATGACTGAAATAGATGATTTATTTGAACTGAAATATTTAGAAGAAATATCACAATTATTTAATAGATTAAAAGGAATGGATAATTATTACAATTTACATTTAAATTTAAATGATAAAAATTTTATACACTTATTTGATTTTATTAATAATCATGTAATTATTTATGATAATATTGATGAACAAATTTATGAAGAAATTGATGATGAAAATAAATATAATAATAATATATATGGTAAATTTTAGTTAACGTCTTTTACGAGACTTTTTACGCTTTGACTTTCTCTTAGACTTTTTACGCTTTGACTTTTTACGCTTTGACTTTCTTTTAGACTTCTTTCTGTATTTTTTTCTTTTTCCTCCACCAATCAAGCCGTCACCAGCGTTCAAGCCGTCACCAGCGTTCAAGCCGTCACTGAGAAGACTCCCCCCAGTAATTCCCGCTACAGTAGAATTGCTTGGGAGTGGTTCACCCGCACTCGACATGGAATATGAACCTGAATCTAAATCACCCATTTATATAATATATATATATTATTTTTTTATTAAATATATATTTTTATAATTTTATATTATAATAAAATAAATATAATAATAATATATATGGTAAATTTTAAAAAATTACAAAAACAATGTCCTGATGGTATTCCTTTCTCTAAATGCAAAGAATATCTTAAAAAACAAAAAAAGAAAACTCATAAAAGATCTAAAAGAAAAAAACCTATCAAAAAAAAGAAAACATCTAAAGTACCACCTAAAAATGTAATTATTCGTAAAAAAAATAAACTTTATAAAAGTAATGGAAGAAAATTAACCCCTCTTGTAAATCAATAAATATGGTGAATATTTTAATGCCTTCGATTCACCTACTCTATTTATATGTGAATCATCATATTCATACCAATTATCATCTAAATAATTTTTACATACAGAATAATAATGACCACCATTTAATCCACCTGAATGAACACCAATACTTTGTAAATAATAATTATTATCTGTATTATTTATATTATAATCTTTCATATTTAATAATAAAGGATATTCTAAATATTTATCTAATTTTCTTATACTATTATATTTCTTTAACAAGATAAATAATATATCTGAAGTTTTCCATAATTTTGTTTGTTTATATGGTCTTACTGATTGATGACATTTATCACATTTCCATATATTATCTTCATCTAATCTATATTTTTTCATATATTCTTTTAAACAACATTCTAATGAATTGGCTTCACTTGGTATCTCTAATGATATTACCTGAATTGGATCATGATTAGTTGTATAATAACTACATTCTGTACAACTTGTAATATTTAATAATTGAGAATAAAAATTATCTACTATATATGAATAATCCTTTTCATAAAATCTCTTCCATGTATCATTACTTTTAACATTTATTTTATCACCTTCATCATTTATTTCTTTACAGTAATTCATTACAACACTGCGACTTATACCACGATGTAATAAATCTAAAAATATAGTAAGAAATTCATCTATATCATTTTGTGAAAAATTACTAAAATAAATATCATTCTCAAAACATAAACCCTGAAATTTCTTTAAAAGATTAATTGGATTAATTGTAGAATTATCATTATTCGACCACATCTTTCTTTGAAATTGAAACCATTCATACATTAATGAATCTTTATCTGCCCTTTTACATTCATTAAAAAATTTTTCATTATTTGGATGAAATATTATTAAATGACTTAAACATTGTAATGCTGAATTCATATAACATGTATTTCCTAAATTTACTAATCCTTTGTTTCCAGCATTAATTGGCATTTTATTATCAATTCAGTAAAATATTTTTAAATAAAAATACTTAAAAAAAATTTCTACTAAGTAATTATAAAATGAGTGATACTGTTGATAATGTTTTAGAATCTGTCGAAACTACCGAAACAAATGATGTTGTTGTAGATGAAGTTTCTGAATCTGCTGAAGTCACTGTAGAACCTGAAGCTCCCGAAGTCCCTGAATCAGCAGAAGCTGCAGAAGAACCTGTAGAAGATGAACCTGTAGTTGATGAAGAAGTAGAAGAATCTGATAGCGAAGCAGAAGAAACAGAAGAACCAGTAGAACATGAAGTTACCGAAGTAGAAGAACCTATTAGCGAAGCAACAGAAGAATCTGTAGAACCTGAACCAGAACCTGAACCTGTAGTTGTCATGGAACCTGTAGTTGTCATGGAACCTGAAGTTCCTGTAGAACAAGTCGTCAGTGAAATTATAGATATTTTAACTGAACCTGTTTCAAATGAAGTTAATGATGAATTAACAGACGACTTAAAACAACGTATTGCTGAATTAGATTATTTACGTGAATGTTGTGGAAACTCGGATTGGATGGATTGGACTGGTCGAGGAACGGGTAGACGTAATTTCTTGACTGCTTGGGAAAATAAAAATGTTTCGGTTGATTCTAATGTAAATTATGAAGATACATTAAATCATCTTGAAAAATTTCCTGAATTAATTAAATTATGGGTAGTAGAAAGAAAAAAAATAAAATCTGATTCTAATCATTTTAAAAATATTGAATCTTATACTTTAGAAAAACCCTTATTCAATGAAAAAAGTTTGACAGAAAAAGTTGAAGTTGTAGAACAATTACTTACATTATTAACTAAATGGGTAAATAAAAAAATAAGTGTTACACGAGTTAAAGAATTCATTGATAATCTTTATTAAATTTTATAAAATATATTTAATTTTTAGTTTATTTAGTTAGAATAAGCTAAACCACCCATACCGGACATGATACGGAGGACGTTGTAGTTGACGGCGAAGATGGTTAATTTAACATTATCAGATGTCGTGCCGGCTCCGACATCTGTCATTGTCGTACTCCCGTCGCCAACCGGAGTTTGAATAGAAGTTCCAACCAATTGTGCATTATCAATTCTTGAGAAATTACAAGTTCCTGATGGTTGATGTTCTTCCGGTTTGAGTGCGAAAGAGTAGACCCCAATAGAATCAGAACCATGTGCGATCGCAACTTGTACCCCCAGATTTGTTGCGTTATCACCAAGAGTAGGCGTTGCACCATATCCAGTATGGTGTTGCCATACTTGTGTTCTAGTGAAATATTTAGAATCTCTTTCTTTAAAACGATCATGACCATTGAGTTTCAATTGCCAGTTACCACCCATAGTATCTAAAGAAACTGGTCCAGCAGTAGCATCACCCGCGCTACCAAATGATTGACATCTTCCAGCAGCAGCGCCATCAGATTCATTTCGAGTACACCATATTAATTCTTTCACTGGATGATTAAAGTTAAGATCAATAGATGGAGATGTAGTTGTAACCGTATTATCCGAATACTGTAATTGTTCGATTAAATATTCATGTGATACTTGAGCAAATCTACGTCTTTCATCTGTATCAAGGTAGATATAATCGCACCATAAATTAAAGGTAGGCGATGTTGCAGTAGTATTACCCGTGAATGCCGCCGCGATAGACGCGGCGGTGGTCTGGTCGTTCGAGTCGAAACTTCTAGCAAGGTTAGTTCCCGTTTCAAATGTCATTTTAATTTTAACTTCATGATACTGAAGGGCGATGAGTGGTAAAGCAAGTCCCGGATTACGACAAAACCAGAAATTTAAAGGCAGAAATATATTATTAACAGTTATATTTCCACCCGCCGCACCATCCGCCGAAGACAAATAACTAAACCCATTTACTGACCCGGTGAGTTCGGCGGCGGCTGTCCCCGTGGCACCAAAAGCATCGAGAGACGCTTCATTTCGGTCGTCGTTGGCCGAGGCTGAGGTATTTAAACCATATCCATTACCAGTCATTAATTGGTATAACGTTCCATTTCCGCTACTGGGTGTGTCAGCGGTTCCATTTGGACCTTGAGTTGCCCCAAAATGCGCACTTGGATTAAATTCAGTTAAATCAGACCAAACACGATTCCACATGGAAGTGTGTTTATCAATTTTTTGACCACCGATTTCAATTTCACATTCTTTAATTAATGAATCACCATATCTTTCAACAAGACCTACATTTGCGGCCGTTGTGGTGGCAAGACCAGTAAATACTGCCGTGTGTTCCAAATACATTCTGTAGACTAAATCACCATTTCTTGAAATAGTGGCGGTAACATCATTACCGAAATCAGCGGTACCCGAAAAGGTCTGTCTAATAGATTCCATCGAGAAATTAGTGTGTCTGCGATAGACAACCTTAAAGAAAGTAATCTGAGGGTTACCCGTGAGGTAAATATCCTGAGCTCCGTAAGCGACAAGTTGCATTAATCCTCCTCCCATTATATTTTATACTATACTTTAGAAAAAAAAAATAACAAAATAAAACTTATTATTTTATTATTAATGATAAAATAGTATTTATAAAATTAATTAGTGATACTTACAATATTAATCATTTAGTTGATAAAGGACTTTTTGGTGAGTAACTTAGTCTAAGTCTTTAGTTAGAGTAAGCAAGACCACCCATACCAGACATGATACGGAGGACATTGTAGTTGATAGCATAAATAAAGGTGGCGCTGTAGCTGCCCCCGGTACCTGCGACTAATTGGGCATTATCAATTCTTGAGAAATTACAAGTTCCCGAAGGTTGATGTTCTTCCGGTTTGAGAGCAAAAGAATAAACTGCTATACCATCATTGAAGCAACCCGCTCTCCCCCCGACAATATCTGCAGCGGTAGCGGCCGTTAAACCGCCGGCACCAGTATGATGTTGCCATACCTGTGTTCTAGTAAAATATCTGAAATCTCTTGCGGCAAAACGATCATGGCCGTTTAGTTTAAGTTGATATGTAGACGAAGTACCACTGGCAACTGCTGCCAGGGTGCCCGTCGCTGAATTATTCGCCCAAATTAATTCTTTAACAGGATGATTAAAGTTAAGATCACTGGAACCACTAGTAGCGATTGTACCTTCCTGTACTTGCTCAATAAGGTATTCATGGGATACTTGAGCAAATCTACGTCTTTCGTCAGTATCGAGATAGATATAATCGCACCATAAATTATTAGTTGTTAGCGCACCGCTAAAGGCATTAGCAAAAAGATGATTTAAAATAACCTTAACTTCATGATATTGAAGGGCGATAAGAGGTAATGCTAATCCAGGATTACGACAGAACCAAAATTGTAGTGGTACAAAATATTTCGCGGTACCCGGGGCGAGGGTATAACATCCACCCATACCTGACATATTCTGAAAGTTAGTACCGGTGCTATCATTATCATCCGAATGTCCGCAGTGCCCAGAAGGATTTGGTTCGGTCAAATGCGACCAAATATTCATCCAATCCCCTGTATGTTTATCAATTTTTTGACCCCCAATTTCTAATTCGACATCGGTTATCACCGACGCCCCCGGGTTGGATTCATTATCGTTGACATTCGACCCCGTTATTTCTAAATACATTCTGTGAACTAAATCACCATTACGCGAAATAGTGGCAGTACAGCGCCCGGCGGCGTTGCTCGAAGTACCATCCGAACCATTCCAAGTCTGTTCAATAGCTTCCATCGAGAAATTCGTGTGTCTGCGGTAGACAACCTTAAAGAAAGTAATTTGCGGATTACCCGTAAGGTAAATATCCTGAGCACCGTAAGCGACAAGTTGCATCAATCCTCCTCCCATTTTATATTTATACTATACTTTAGAAAAAAATTTTAGAGAAATTAAACAAATAAATTTTTTATTTTATTTATTTTTTAAAAATTATTTATTTAAAAATTATTTATAAATTATTTAGTTGCTGTATGCAAGACCACCCATACCACTCATAATACGGAGAACATTGTAGTTAACTGCGTACATCATTGAGAGATCAGTGACCACGCCGGTGCATACTAATTGAGCGTTGTCAATACGAGAGAAGTTGCAAGTTCCAGAAGGCTGGTGCTCCTCAGGTTTGAGTGCAAAAGAGTATACATTGATATTATTGGTCATTTGAGAGGTGCGGGCCTGATTGGAGTTTCCATTGGTTACAGCAAATACATTAAATGTTGCGTCAGCGTTGTCCCCGGTGTTAACTAATGTTAGAGTAGAATCAGTTGATGTTGGTGTACTAATACGTACTGATACTGCATTGGCCGTCGTCTCCGCCGCCAGGAGCTCGAGAACCGTCGCAAAATATACCGTACCCACAGTTCCTTGAGTCGCTACAGCGACCGTCGTCGCCCCCGCCGTCCCGTCGCTCGTAGAGCATACAATTGCTAATTGACTTCCCACGGGGAATGCACTACCCACGGCGAGTGCCCCAGTGGAGGCGGTGGCGGGGTTAAATACGCCACCGATACCAAGTGTTAATACACCATTCGTAATATTGAAATTACCGGCAGTGCCGGAGGCAGCAGAAGACGTGTATACACCTGTGGCTGCTCCACCACCAAGCGAAATGAGGCCGTCAGCCTGCCCAGCCGCGTGAATTTGATCTAATGATGTTTGTCTGTCCAATAGAGAAACTCTAGCAGCTGTCGGTAAATTCTGCTTAGGAACAGCAGTGTGATAATCATAAGGCTGTCTGAGCTGGAAATATTCCGGTTCCTGTAAAGCAAAACGATCATGACCATTAAGCTTAATGTGAGCCTTAGTATAATTAGTTCCCGTGGTAGTCCAAATTAGTTCTTTCACTGGATGATTAAAGTTTAATTTGTTTGTCAAAGTAGTGGTAAGACTTTGTCTCTGTACCTGTTCAATTAAATATTCATGAGATACCTGAGCGAAACGACGTCTTTCATCGGTATCAAGATAAATATAATCAGCCCATAGATCAGTGTTACCACCTGTTGCTCCAGCTAGAGTTAATTTTACTTTAACTTCATGATACTGAAGGGCAATTAATGGTAAAGCAAGACCAGGGTTGCGACAAAACCAAAAATTTAATGGTACATGAATTTTATTAACACCAGTCCCGTCACCGACCGTCCCGACACACCCTATCATGGATTTTAATCCAATTGCCTTAGATTCATCAGTCGAAAGTTCATTCCATATTTCATTCCATTCTTGAAAGTGTCTATCAATTCTCTGTCCACCAATTTCTAATTCTGCCTCACTGACAAATGCACTGCCATTTGTTGTCGTTGCAGCCGATGTAACATATAATTTGTATACTAAATCACCATTACGAGAAATCGTAGAAGTGACACTTGTACCAGAACCATTAAAAGTCTGTCTAATAGTTTCCATCGAGAAATTAGTGTGTCTGCGGTAGACAACCTTAAAGAAAGTAATCTGGGGATTACCCGTAAGATAGATATCCTGAGCACCGTAAGCGACAAGTTGCATTAATCCTCCTCCCATTATATTTTTATACTATACTTTAGAAAAAAATTTTAAGGAAATTAAACAAATAGTTATTTTGTTTTTTTAAAAAAAGGTAATTTAAGATGAATTTATAAATTATTTAGTTACTATAGGCTAAACCACCCATACCTGACATAATGCGAAGAACATTATAATTAACTGCATAAATATTAATAGTATCACCTGATGTTGTATCTAAAGGATTATAATTTCCTATTAATTTAGCAGTATCAATCCTAGAGAAATTACATGTTCCGCTAGGTTGATGTTCTTCGGGTTTTAAGGCAAATGAATATACGCCGATTCTTTTACCACGATTTTCAGGATCTGTGAATCTACCACTATCAAAAGCTACATTATTTCTCCCTGCCTCCGTAAATTCAATTTTGTAAACTTTATTTAGAGCGATCGTGGTCATCTGGTCATCGATATTTTGCACATCAACGTGATAAAAAACTATATCTCCATCTGTCGCAGTTGCTAACATCATGTCACTGTAAGCCTGAGATATACCACCGATCCGTAAATCAAAAGAATCTGGTCCTGTGTGAGATGAGGTGGTATCTGAAGTCTCCGTTCCTCCAGTATTATTATCTTCTGTGAATCTTAATATAGTGCCCCTGAGTATTGCTGGAACAAATGATATATTTTTACTAATAACTAGAGTCAAATTTACATTCCCTCCGGATAAAGTCACCAGTGGAGAACCGTTCACGTTATGTGTTTCGCGAAATTGAAAGACGGGGAAACCCGTTATCCCCCTTTCACTAACAATAGTTCTGTTGGAAGCATTGTATTCAATTAGGATTTCATCCGAAATTGGTTCTATTAAATGTCCTTCTTCAAGTAATAAATTATTATGGGGTACATGTGTATGATATTCAAATGGTTGTCTAATTGTAAAATATTCTTCTTGTTGTTTTGCAAATCTTTCATGTCCATTTAATTCTAAAGTAATATCAGAAAATAATATACCTGAATAATCCCATATTAATTCTTTCACTGGATGATTAAGATTTAATTCTATTTTCAATTGAGATCCATTTACAGATCTACTTGAACCTGATTTTACACTCATTTCTTGTACCTGTTCAATTAAATATTCATGAGATGTTTGAGCAAATCTTCTTCTTTCATCTGTATCTAAATAAATATAATCACACCATAATTCACATGTAGCAGTTTGATTTGATGAAGGATATCTAAAAATATTACCATTTCCCCATGTAAAATGAAGAACAATTTCATGATATTGTAAAGCAATTAAAGGTAAAGCTAAACCGGGATTACGACAAAACCAAAATTGCAAGGGTATTTGTGAAGTTGTAACTGTTTTAATACTTAATTCTCTATTTGCATGAATAAATACATTATGTCCTAGATTTTCATGACCAATCATTCTATTTAAAGTAGCATGTTTATCCTGAGATGTAGTTAATTCCCACCAATTTTTTATCCAATTTATACTATGTGTATCAATAGTTTGACCCCCGATTTCTAATTTTACTTCTTTAATTATACTTGATCCGTTTTCAATATTTGCTCCTTTTGTAACAACATATATTTTACTCAATAAATCACCATTCCTATCAATTGTTACAGATCCCTGACCACCACCCGAATTTGTAATAGTATTTGATCCATCAAATGTCTGCTTTATAGATTCCATCGAGAAGTTAGTGTGTCTACGATAAACTAATTTAAAAAAAGTAATCTGTGGATTACCTGTAAGGTAAATATCTTGTGAACCATATGCTACTAATTGTATTAGACCCCCTCCCATTATTTATATATATATATTAAAAAAAAATTTTATTAGATAAACAGGAAATCAATAAATATTACAAATAAAAATGATTCATAAAATGATAAAGGTGTAAAATTATTATCTTTATCATTTGATGAATTATATACTAATTTGGGCCACATAATATTATATGTTGTCTGAACTATATATGTTCTTGCTATATACAAAACAAAAATAGCTATTATTAATGATAATATATCATCTGTTTTGATTTTTGCCATTTTTAATATCTTTTTTCCACCTCCAATCATATTTATAAATATTATATACAAAATAATTGTTCTGTTAATTTTTCATCCATATGTAAATCTAATACTTGTTTTACTGGATTCATAATTTGATTTGTTATATAAAATTCATAATCAATTGTTAAATTATTCTTAACAATATAATCAAAATGTTCTATTCTATCTCCCTGCATTACATTCTTTAATCTAGGTTTACCTTTTCGAACACCACTCTTATATGGATTACTATAATCATATAATTTATCATCATTTAATTTAACATAAGCATATGGTATTCTATCATTTGATTTTGGTTTATTACCAGGATCTCTAACTGCCATTCTATCAGCTAATACTTTATGAGCAATCTGCTGTGGATTTTTATAATATCCATTAAGTGCTTTAGTAATTATAAAATATCTTAATGGAAATTCACCATTACGAATTTTTAATAGATTTTCTTTTAACCAATTTATTGCTAATTCGAAATCTTTCTCAGTCATAATTTTCTCAATTACATTTCCAAATATATATTTTACAATTGGAGCATTATCTCTTCTTTTTAATACAATACCCATTGCGTCTCTTTTACAAGATATACTATCAAATTCATATTTATCTCCTGTATATCTCTTTTTACTGATAAGAATAAATGGCCAAAATGTTTTTTCATATTCTAAATCTTGTGGGTGATCTAATAATGGATCATGTTTATCTATCATTTCTTCACCATCTTCATCTTCACATGTTATAATTCCGTGTGTAATATAATTACCGGCTTCTTTACCACACTGAATACAATGATCTAATGCAGTTTTACCTTCTAAAACGGTTCCATCTAATAATTCTCTACTAAATTTTACAAATACAGAATCTGTATCACCATATACTACTTCTGGTTCTTTGTATCCTTTTTTATTTGCCCATTCTTTGACTCCTCTAGAGGCGTCATAAATTCTAGATCGTCCAACTGATGTTGTACATGCAGCTAAATTCATTTTAAAGATACCACTTGTTTTTGCTCCTAATTGACCATAAACACTATTTGCTGTAACTTTGTAAGCTAATTGTAAACCATCTAATACCTTTTTCTTAAAATCATCTTTTTCATTTTTCATAAGTTTTTTAGTTTTTTTTCTTGCAGATAATAGATCATCTAATACTGCTGGTATAATTCCCATATGTTTTTCACCTTCTTGAAACATATTCTTTTGTTTCATATATTCTGGTTTTAAGAAATGACATATTGTTTCTGTTCCAGCATCTACTTTCTCAATTGTATCTCCTTTACCCTTTCCTTTATAAATCCAATCATGAAAACTAATTGTATAATAATTTTCTTCACCAATAATTGGTAATAAATCTTTATTTTCTATATATGTTTCATGTGAAATATTCTTCTCAATAATAGATGAGGGATATAAAGAAGCATAATCTAATACAGATATTGGATCTTCTAAATATATTCCGGGTGTAGGGTCTAATACAATAGCACCTTCATAACCATCAATACCATTTTCTGCCTGAGAAATTATTCTTTTATAATATTCATCCTGTTCCCATGGTTTTGGTTTTTTATATGATTCTAATTCCTTTCCATTTTCATCAAAATTAAGAGATCTTATAATATTATCTTTAGATTCTTGATTATTATACATTTTTATTTGATTTTTTAGATTTGGTAATTTCTGTAGATCTGGTATTCTAGTATTTCTTTTACCTGATTCTCTTGATACAACGGATGATACCTTTACACCCTGACCTCTTAAAAAGATAAATGATGCAGGTACATAAGAAACATTCGCCATACCTAAATTATTTGGTACAATATCTAATAGTAAAAGAAGATTTATACATAATTCACAATCCTGAATACAATATTTAGCTACTTCAGCTCTACCAGATGAACCACCATATTTATGTTTATCAAATATATCTTGAGGTGATATATCATCCTTATTTAAACACCACTCTACTTTATGATAATCTTTTAAACATATATCAATATTTTCTGTTAAATATATATCGTTTTGCATTATTTTTGAGATTTGATATTTTTTACCATCATTAAATAATTCTTCACCGATATTTGTATGAGTTCTAAATGATATATAATCTCCATATTTTAATTGACCAATATCAGATACAGATATTTTATTATCTTTTTTTTCTAATAATTTACCTCTCATAAAATGAGATGCAACATTATCTAATTTATATGATTCTAAATTATGTCCTTTTTGTACTTCTTTTTGGATGTCAAATAAGATTCTACCATCCATAGTAAGATAATTTAATGTATTATCTCCTAATGCTGAACTACTTAATTTTTGCGTTTTAATATTACATTTCTTATTCTTATGATCTTTTGACTTAAATATTTTAGAATTCATTTTACCAAAATTTAAAAATTCTTTCATAGGGCACCCATTTACATGCCACCATGGATCATTACATTTATCTTTACATGGGAATAATATTTGTGCTCTTGCATAAATGTATCTAAAATCAAAACCAAAGATATTATATCCTGTAATAAAATCTGGATCCATCTTATTAATAATATTTTTCCATCCTAATAGTAATTCCTTTTCATCTTTACATCTTTCTACGATAATACCATCTATATCATCACATATTTCTTCATCATTATTAGGAGATATTACTAATATATGTCTAGTAATATCACCCGAACCAAATTCATAAAATACAGTTCCTATTTGAATAACTGGATCACCCTCTACCTGAATATTTAATTGATTACATAATACCTCAATAATATCTTGTATTTTATTAATACAATTGTCTCTTTCTTTACCGTTTGAGTTAATATCTTTTAATTGATTAATTATAGTCATATCATTCATTATTTTAGAAATAATATCATTATAAACACTTTCATCGGGTATTTCATCATTAATAATATTTAATTTATTCATATTTGCATATTTATATGATGAATTAAATTTACTAAAATCACCTGTAAAACCAGATATCAATAATTTTAATAAATGAACTTCTATTTTTTCATTATATAATTCTCTCCTTGATTCAGGTGAATTTTTTAAGATTGACTGATATGAATCAAATATGTCAACAGCTAATTTTTTAAAATTCTTTTTTGCAAGGGGAAAATCACCATGTGAACTATCACACTCAATATCAAAAGAAGCAATTTTATATTTACTTATTTCATTATGATCATATGATTTTAATGATTTAAATGATGCAGAATATTCATATTCACATGAATTAAATAATCCTGTAACTATATCATTTTTACATTTACATTGTACCCAACCAGTTGGATTAATATTTGTATCATGAATAAATCTTATAATTGGATGAATAGTTGATTCATATAAATTACAATCACAATCATAATTTGTAATTGTATTTAGTTTCCATTCATTTAATCTTATTCCTAATTTAGATGAACTATTATATTTCTTAAGATTATAATGTTTCTTTATTAAAGCAATAATTTTTCTCATAGAATCATAAGTTTTCATTGATATTTTAAGATAATTAAATGATTGTATATTATCTATATTTTTATTCCAATATACACCATAAAAATCCTTACAAGTATTTATTTGTATACCCTTCACATAATCAAATATAGTATCTTCTATATCTTGACCCGGTTTAATGTTACATATATCTTTGATTAATTTTACACCAGTGGGTTGATCCCAATCATTTGGAATTTTAATATAAAAGTATGGGAGATATTTAGTAATGTGACATACTACACGATTATTATCTTTATCTATACCATATAATGTTATAATAAATGATTTTTTATTTGTATCATCAGGCAGATCATCCGCAATTATATCAACAATCTGAAAAGTTTTGTTTACTGACATATTTAGTCTTATTTTAATATTATTCTTTAATAAATTTTTATCAAATTTTTGTATAAAATACACAAAAATAAATATCAAATTTTAAATATTATATATTTTAAGTATGAAAGAATTAACCGCCTTCTTAATGATAATTATTGGTATATTTATATATATTCATTTTTTAAGAAATAATTTATTTCTTGATAAAGTAGTATCTTCTGTTAATAATAAAGAATATTTTGTAAGAAATTTACCTGATAAAAAACAAGCTGCAGATAAATTAGCTAATTTAGGGAATTCATTACAAAATTTAATAAATTCACTTGACAATAATGATAAAATAGATGATATAAATAGATTAAAAGGTAATTTTGATTCAGAACATATTACAGAAAATATACCTGGATCATTATATGTTGCTTATTCATTAAATAAGGGTGCAGAATTATCAATTTGTATTCGTAATAAAGAAAATAATAATTTTATAGATGATAATACTATTATGTTTGTAGCAATTCATGAATTAGCTCATATTATGACAGATGAAACTGGTCATACTCCTAAATTTTGGGATAATATGAAATATTTATTAAGAGAAGCATCATCTATTGGTATTTATACACCGGTTGATTATAGTAATAATCCGGTAATGTATTGTGGCATGGAGATTGATTCATCGCCTTTAAATAATTAAATTAAAAAAATATTCATATATATATAATGGGAGAAGATCCATATTATGATTTTTATAAAAAAGATTATTCTGATATACAAGTAAATGTTTTCAGAGTAGACGGACCTTTAAGAGATTTACCTACTAAAAATGAACCATCTGTAGAAAAAAATAAATTTTTACATAAAGATCTCACTATTTTTAATCCTAAAAATATAGAAATAACTGATATTTTAATAACAAAAAATAAAACTGTGAATGAAAAAATATATTTATCTGATACTATTGAAATATTATTAAATAAAATAGCAATTCACTGTTGTGATGAAAAAATTACAGGCAAAGATATTTTTGCATGGGTTGATAATAATCCAAAAACTATACATTCATTAAGATATTGTCTTCCATTAGGTATTCAATATAATGATTTAGAAACATATATGAATCCATATTTAGATAAAAAATATGATGAAAGATTTGTAAATATTGATGGATCTATAAAAAGAAATCCAAAATATTCCCTTGATTATTTTTCATCTTATGGATCCTATTTAACAAATATTAATGATTATAATATTTATTTTACTACTACTACTGATATATTAAATTATCTATCAAGCGATAAAATTAATAAAACTTTTAAAGATTATGATGAAAATTTAATATTAAATGGTTATCTTAAAAAATATTTCCCATTATACAAAGATAATGATGAAGATTATATTAATAAAATTTCACAAAAATTAAAATTTATGAAAAATCAAATAGATATACAAAATAAAATAATAGAAAATCCTATTGATTGTAGACCAAATACTATTATTTATAAAAATAAAATTATTAATAATTCATTAGATATTTTTAAAATTTTTAAAGAATTTGAGTTAACTGAAAATATTCCTTATATTAGAATACAAATTGATAATTATTTAGATTCATATATTAAATTAAATAAACAAATAATTAATCATAATTATGATAATGATAATAATAAATCATTAACAAAAGATATATTTGAGAAATTTAATAAAAATATTTATACTCAAAATGGATTTATAAAACCTAAAAGTATTGATAAAAGTAATTCATTAACTTTTATTTTATATGATAATAAAACAACAAATTATGTATCAATGATATTATATAGTGATGGTAGAATAGAATTATATTGTGATAAATTAATGAAAATTGAGAAATTTACTAATAAATATATTAATAAATTTATTGAAAAATCAAATATACTTATTAGAAATTTAAATAAAAAAAATATTTCATATGAAAATGTAAAAATACCATTATTAAAAAATAAACCAAATAGAATAGATATTTCTTATATTTATGAAATAACTGATTATAATCAAAATATATTATCAAAACCATTTGATTATTTTAGTAGTCAATTTTTAATTATAGAAAATGATGATACAAAACCTTTACATATATTATATTGTCTTTCTGATAATTATGAAAATCCTTATAGTATTTTAGAATTTATAACTATTCTAAATAAAAAACAATTACCAGAATCAAAAATAAAATTATTACTTTGCGAAAGATATAATTTATCAAAAAATGAAGCAATTGATAATTATAATGATTGGCAAAGATTAAATGAAACTCAAAATATTAAAATTGATACAAATAATATAATCGTTTCTATTTTAATAGAAAAAGTTTTAGATCGTATTAAAGTAAGTTTAATTGGTATTAATGGATATAATCAATTACATGAATGCATGAAAAAAATTAATTTCATATTAGGTACATACAAAGAAAAGAAAATTAATAAAAATAAAAATTTATCAAAACAAATTTTAGATTTATATAAAAAAAATAGTACTAAAAATATTATAACAAATATTCAAACAGATATACCGGATTCACCCGAAATAATTGAAGAATCTATAATTGAAGAATCACACGGAGAAATGGTAGAAGATACTCGTAATATACAATATAAAGATAGGGAAGATAAAAATACAGAAGAAACCAAAGAATCAGAGGAAGAATCAGAGGTAGAATCAGAGGAAGAATCAGAGGGAGAATATGAAAGAATGAGTTCATCGGATAGTCAAAGTGGTGGAGGGAATATGAGAGCAGGAGCAGGTAAAGATAAACCTGATGATGAATCTAAATATCCTAATAAAAGATATTTTATTAAAAGATTAGAACAAAGAGATCCTGCATTAATTGCATATAAACCAAGAAATCCATTAGATGCTTATTCCAAAAAATGTCCCGCTACTCAAGATAAACAACCAATTGTATTAACAAAACAAGACTTAGAAGAAATAGATCATAAAACAAAAGATGCATTACCAGGAGGAAATGCTGGGGTTAGTTATACAAAAGCTTATCACGTTGAAGGTTTTAATAGACCAGATTTATATTATATATGTCCTAAATATTGGGATAGAAAACATCAAATACCGATTGATCCTAAATCTCTATATCATCCAATAGAAACAGATGAAGAAGGAAATAAAACAATAGAATTTAGAAATTTTGTTTATTCAAGAGATGATGGAGAAGATAAAACAAAATATATTCTTGAACGATCTGGTAAACCAGCAAATAGAACAGATAATGATTCTTATTGGAATAGAGATTATGAAACAAAAGATGATATTAATAAATATAATATTCAGTTTATTCATGATGATGTTCATCCAGAATTATTGGGATTACCATGTTGTGGTAAAAATACTATCAAAATGAAACAAAAACAAGTTAATGTTTTAATGATTAATGATGAAGGTAAAAATTATTGGGCTATAGGTGAAAGAATAGGAGAAATAAATAATAAAGATGAATATTTAATTAATATTAATGATGAAAAAAAATATTATCATATTAGTTTATTAAAACCTTTTAAAGGAACTTCATATAGAATATCATATGATTTTCCATTAAAACAAAATTCGAATGGTCATATTTCACAAACATTAAAAGATTTTTTTAATATGAGAAAAGATGCCCCATTTATTACTGAGGTTAAAAATAAAAGTAAAAATGGATTTTATAGAAAAGGCATTAGTCAAAATAATGATTCATTCCTTGAATCACTTGATGTAATTCACTGTACTAATAAAAATAATAATAAAATCAAAAGAATTAAACCGAATTTAGATAAATTTAAAAAGAATCTTATTAAAGATATTAATAATATAAATATTGATATTTTCTCAATATCAGGTGGTGCTTTTGTTCAGTATTTTAGAGATGAAACTATCCCTGAAAATAATATTGATTTAATAAGGAATAGTGTACTTAAAAATTTTAATGATTATATTTATAGCAATGAACCAAAAGATGAAAAATTATTAATATCTGTATTTATGAAAATAAGTGAATATGATAAAAATTTATTATTTGAAGGAAATAAAATAAATATTATTGTTTTTCATGAATATAATGAAAAAATATCATTAATTAATCCTATTGGTAATCTTGATAAATTATTATTAAAAGATGAATATTATTCATTTATTTATAAATATGAAGATAAATATGAACCTATATTATATTATTATAATAATCATAGTTATGGTTATTTATTACCTGAAATAAATATGATGTGTGTAGAGACTCCCTGGCCCCCTATAAAAGGTAATGATATTTTATATCAAAATATGAATGCAGAATTTATTAAAATGAAAAATGATTTATGTGAAATTAAAATATTAGAAACTGATAAAATATTAAAAAATATCCCTATAAATGATATTAATCATTATGATATGAAATGTATAATTGATATTATACAAGATTTTATATTTTATAAATCATCAAAAGTAATATCATCTAATAAAGAAATAATTACTGAAGATGATCTTAATTTAATAATGAATCAATTAAATTATGTTCCGTTAAATAAGGGATATTATGATACATATAATAGATTAATATTTGTTGATTATAAAGAAAATAAAAAAAATTCTATTAAAAGATTAACTATACCTATTAAACCTAAATCATTATCTGATGAATCATTTCAGGAAAAATTATTATCTTGTGATAATTTACCCAAAACATCATTATCTCATGTATTATCGTATTTAAACAAAATAGATCAAAAAATCAAAGAAATATTTAATGATAAATATTTATCTTTTAATAATAAATCAAAAATTATTCTTAATAATGATAAAATGATAGGATTATTATTAGATTGTGGATTAATTATCCCATTAGATAATAAAAAATATAATAAAAAATATAAATTAGAAACATTATTATGTAGTTCATCATTAGATTTCCAATGTAAACATTTAATGGGAACACAAAATGAAGATGAATTATCTAAATATTATAATATATATAATACAGAAAAACAAAATCTATATTTATATTTCACAAATATATATAATCTTATTAAAAATGATACCAAATTATATAATAATATTAATACTATTTTAAAACATCCTGTAAAATTATTAATTCATAAAAGATGGGAATTATTAGATTTACTCTCAAATGAAGATATTAAAGATAAAGATATTAAATTAAAAAAATTTATCGAATTATTATTAATTAATGGAATAGATGAAATAAATAAAATACTTATTCATAAATTTATTTCATTAAAAGATCTTAAATTAAATAATTCAGAAACTACTGTTTATTTCTCAATGAAAGATATTATTAATGAATCTTATGAATATTTATTTATTAAATATAGTAATTATATTCGCAATATATCATTTTATAATGAATATAATCCTAAAATACAAAAAAAATTATTAAAGAAAAAATTTATAGAAAAAGATGTATCATTTATTACAAAATATCCTAATCTATTAAAAAAATTATTTATTGGCAATATGAAAGTATTAAAAAATATATCTTATGAAGAAAGAAATGATATACAAATATTATCAGATATATTATTAAATATTAAACCAGATATTACTAATATTATCATAAAAGATTTATTATTAACTGAACATACTACTAATAAAAATTCATATAAATATCAAAATTTATTATTAGAAGATATTTATAAATCGAATGATGAATTTATAAATGATTTAGATGATAATAATTATTATTTAACATCTTATGATTTAAAAATATTATCATCTATTTTTAAAGTTGGATTTGTATTATTTACAAATAGATATACAAACGATGAAAATAAATTCCAAACTCATATAATTATTCATAAAAATTTAATTAAAGAAAATATTAATGATTTATCATTACCAATGATATGTTTTTATCAAGATTTCAGTGAAAATGAAAATAATAATAAAGAATTAAAACCAATAGAAATAGATGAAATGATTATTCATGATTTACAATCATTACAGAGAAATACTAAATTTAAAACTCTTTTAAATAAAACTTATAAAATTTGATATTCAAAGGAAGATAATTATTATTTTTAAAACAAATGGATTGTCCAATATGTTATTCTATTATAAAAGATAAAGATAAAATTATTACAAATTGTAATCATATATATCATAAAGAATGTTTAGATGAATGGTTTAAGATTAGCTATAGATGTCCATTATGTCGTGAAAGTAAATTTAATATGACAATTAAAGATCATGAAAAAAATTATTGGAAAAATCGTGAAGAAATAGATAAATTAATAAATTCACGTGAAAAGAATTTATTTAATTATATATAAAAATTTGATATTTAAAATTATTAATGAATTACTAAAATAAAAAAGATACTATGGATCCTAAAACTAAAATTTTAACTCATAATGATGATAGTAAAAAATCTATTATAACTCCTATTTATAAAACATCTACTTTTGTATTTGATACAGCTGAAGATGGTGAAAAAATTTTTAAAGGACAAAGTAAAAACTTTGTTTATTCGCGCATTAATCATCCAAATATGATAACAACTGAACAAAAAATATCTATCTTTGATGATTCAGAAGAATCAGCCTTATTTAGTTCTGGTATGTCTGCTATTTCAACAACTATGTTTTCTTTCTTAAAACCGAGTGATAATATTCTTTATAGTAACCCTGTATATGGTGGAACAAATGCATTCATAGAAAAAATTCTAAGTAAATTTAATATTAAAGGTATTTCTTTCCCTTGTGGTTGTAATGATATATCATATTTAAGTGAATTGATCATTAAAAATGATATTAAAATGATATTTATTGAAACGCCATGTAATCCTAATATGATTTTAACATCTATTCGTATGTTTCATCTTATTCGCAAAGAATTACAAAAAGATATATTAATTGTTGTTGATAATACAATGGCTGGTCCTATTTTCAGTAAACCGTTTCTAAATGGTGCAGATTTATGTGTTTATAGTGCTACTAAATTTTTAGGTGGTCATAGTGATATTATTGCTGGTTGTGTATCCGGATATAAAAAATATATTAATATTGTTAAATCTTATCGTGGTATGATGGGACCTATTTTAGATCCAGATTCATGTTGGCTAATTGAAAGATCTTTACCAACTTTAGAATTAAGAATGAATCAACAATATATTAATACATTAACTATTATTGATAGATGTAAGAAATGTAAACATATCACTAATATATATTATACAGGATATGATTCATTAGAATATGAAGATAAAAGTAGATATACACAAAAATATATTTATGAAAATGAATATACTGCCGGTAGTAGCATTTTCTCAATTACTCTTAATACTGATAAAAGTACTATCTTTAAAATATTAAATAGTTTAAGAATATTTAAATTAGCAGTTAGTCTTGGAAGTGTTGAATCATTAATCCAACATCCATCATCAATGACTCATAGTAGTATGAGTGATTTAGATAAAATTAAATATAATATTAGTGATAATTTAATTAGATGTAGTATCGGTTTAGAAGATCCACGTGAATTATCAAATGATCTATTAACAACTATTGGTAAATTCTTAGATTAACCGAAATATAATTTTAATCTATCATGAACAGGTGGAATTTTATAATCATAATATAATTTTTTTTCTTTTTTTATACATGATTTGATACTTATACCGAAAATTAATCCTAATAAAAAACTTTGATAATTATTCATAATAATAATAAATTATTATTATTTTTATTTATAAACTATTTCCTATTGGATAACTTTGTAATAACCAATCATTATGAGTCGTATCTGTTCTGTTATTATTAAAATAGCTTGGGAAAATAGCTGGTTCATTGTAAGTTGTTGTAGTACTTTCATTGTTTACAAAACAATCTTTATCAGTTGTATTTTCTGAGGGAATACCATAACTATTCCATTCTATTTTATATTTATTACAAAATTGTGGCGATTGAATAGTATTTTGATTTTCAGGTAAATACATTTCAACATAACCAGATAAATCTTTTGCTTTTAATTCCTGAATAGTATCTTTAGAAATAGATGATGGAAAATACATATTTCTTAAGCTATTCATTGTAACCACCCCATCAATATTTTCATTACTATATTCTAAATTAGTATTAGATACACCAATTACATTAAAATTTTGTCTGTAAAATGAATCAAATAATTTATCAATATTTTCTTTAAACATATTACCATCAAATAATATTCCAGTATCATTAAATTTAACATCATATTTATTTAAGATTGTAGGATTAGATCCAGTTTGTACATTCATATAATTGATATAAAAATCATTATTAACAATAACAATATCTGATATAATACGAATTGTATAAAAATTTTTAATATCATAAATAAAAAAATCAATAAAATATCTTTGATTACCATTTTGAGCAATTAAACCATAAACATTCTCAATTTGTTTGATATAATATTCGCTTTCAGAAATACCATTAATTGTTGATATTAAATCTTTAATAATTGTAGTATATTTTTCTTCATCATTTTTATCTATTGTATTTTTATTATAAATTACTTTTGTACAAACACCATTTAATTTTATTTTATCCCCAGAAGAAATACTATTAAATATTTTTAATAAACGATGTTCTGGTTTTACAAATCCTATATTTGTGGGATTTTTATTTTCTTCAGATAAAAAAGTATTGGAATCTGAATGCAATCCATATAATACACAAATTATTAATACGATAAATAATATTAATTTAGTATCCATTCTATATTTATACTCATAGATAATTATTTAATTAATAATATCTTCACTTTTAATTAATATCTTTTCTTTATTTTCATAAATAAATTCAGTGATAAATTTATATGCTGTTTCAACATGATTCATATTATTTGCTCCAGTAATCATAATTTTACCACTATTAAATACAGCAATAGTAATTCTTTTACACGAATTATCTAATCCTTTTCCATTACAATGTTTGTCACAATCACAAATACCAAAATTATTTCTTAATGGATTTGAATAATATTTAATATTAACACCAGGATATATACATGGTTCATATGATGAATAATAACCATTATCACATATTAATCTATGTAATATTACACGATTTATTTTATTATAAATATCAAAATCACTATTAATTAATACTGTTCTTACATCATCTACAATCTCAATCTTTTCACTATTAAAACTATTATTTTTACATTCGGGTGATAATTTATCAATTTCACTTAATAATAATCTAATTGTTTTTTCACCTTGATCTAGTTCTTTAATACCTGTCATTTGAATACGACCATTATTAAATATTTTCATATTTATTCTTTTGTCAACATTTAAATGAGTTGTTATCTGATTATAAAAATATTTTCTTTCTTTTTTCTTTGATTGTTTTTTATTTCGGTCACCCTTTGATATTGTTGACCCGAACTCAACATATAATATATTATTATTAATAGATAATCCTTTAGCTAATTCCTCCAATACAATATCTGTAGAAATCTTTCCTATCTGAACAATCGCAGATATTTTTGGTTTACTCGCATTTAAAGGATTTTCATAATTTAAAGATTGATTCATTATCAATATTTATTGTAAATAAAATCTTTAAATAGTAAAAATCAAATTTATTTATTTTTGACATTTAATTCAATATATTTTGCATAATTTAATAATTTTTTTGTATTTATTTTATCAGATATATATCTTATTAAACTTTCTATTTTTATATCAGGATTTAATAATCTATAATGAACAAATAAAATAGTCCATGTTACACAAAATCCAGAATGATCTTCAGGATCATACTTTGCCTGAAATGCAGTCCCCCCTTGATAATCTACTGCATTAATTACTTTATATTCTGGTAAGACAGTCTTCCAAAACTTATTTAATGATTTTAATTTTTTCCTATATATACCTACTACACCACCTATAGTACTACTACTCGTTCGTGAACCATGAGGCTCAAATAATTCTATCTGTTTCGTATTTTTATTAATTAATAAAATATTTGCATGATTACCTTCAGAGCTTATTAAATTAAATACAACTGGTATAAAATTATATTTCTGTTTTATACAACTATTTATATTCTTTTTAAAAATATTTAAATCATATAGTGTAAAAACACCTTTATTTAAATCATCTATATCTAAATTTAAAAATGCATTGTCAAATAAACATAATTTTAATTTTAAATTTCTAAAAAAACTTAATACATTTGAATAATTTTGATAATGATATTCTATACTACCTCTTGATGCATTTGTTCCCTTATGAACTTTCCCTGAAAAAGGAACATCTTTTATTTTAATATTTTTAGTCTTACTCATTAATAATATATATATCATATATTTATTTAAGATCACCTACTGAACCAATATCCTCAACATCTGAATCATCACTATCATCACTATCACTAAAATCATCATATTCTAATCCTCGCTCAATGCGATCTCTAATTGCATCATCTGTTGGTAATAACATAAATGTCATATCCTCCATAGCATCCCTTAATCTATCGCGATCCATATTAAACATATACCCCGATTTTATCATATTTAATACAACATCTTTCATATCTTCATAACTACTAATAATAATATCACCATTCACAATATATGAACGAATACTTTCATGTAAATTATCAACTGATACAACTGTAATATCTTTCATTTATGATTTATACATTAAAAAAGTATTTTTTATTTAACGCATATTTATTATTAGCAGTTATGAACATAAATGATCTCGAAAATAAACTTAATAATATTCAAACAAATTTAGATACTGAAAAAATCAAATTAAATAGCCTTTTAAAAAAATTATCTAATAAAGATTTTGACAACCCTATTGACAAAATAAATATTAAAAAACAATATCATAATTCATTAAATTATTACGAAAAATTATATCAACAAAAAAATGATACATATAAACAATTAATATCTAATTATTCACAAGCATATCTAGATATATGCGATTTCTATGTTGGACCAGAATTACCCAGAGAAACATTCCTTGACTCTAAACATGATATCAATTCATTATATTTTTTATTTATTATGAGTCTTTTTATGGAATAAAAAAAACGTTATTAATATATATAGTAAAAAAGATAACTATTTTATTCCATAAACATTCACCCGTTTCATTATATTCATCACACCAATCTTGACCCATCAAACAAATATTTTCTTTATTGTCAATAGTTTCTTTGTATGTACATGATTTTTCTAAATATTCTCTTTCTTTATTTTTAAAAGGTATAAAATATAATTTACAATCATATTTATATTTTTCTGTATTTGTCTAATGCATATTTTAAATCTTTATATGTCGCCTTTCGATTATTACAATGATGATTTGATTTTACAAATAATGACCAAGCATTATGATTAGTTTCCTTATATTTTCTTGCTTTTGCTATTTCTAACATTTTATTCTTTATTAAAAAATTATAAGAATAAAATCAAATTTTATTTAAAACTTATCATATTTAAGAATAACAATATGGATAAAGAAATATTTCATAATTATGAAAAAAAATTAATTGAAGTATGTGGTAATTGTCACTATGAATTTATTTTAAAAACTCTTAACAATGATACAAATGCTGAAAATTTTATTAATTATATAAAACCATTAATAGATTATGTAAAATTACATGATAGTGTTTGTATACCTATAAATAATCTTATATCTAGTGTATATGATCCCGAACAACTACCGAATGGATGTAATTCTGCTGGAAACAAAATCAAACATTTTTCATATGATGAATTTAAATATGTTGTAGATAAATTATGGAAATCATATTATAGACCATTAATAATATCTCAAATACGTATCAATATTTCATTTGATGATAATAAAACAAGTATATCATGCTGTCCATTAAGAAAAATTTGTGTATTTAGACAAGAAATGAAACATAGATATAGTTTTACAGATATTAATTATGTAAAATTAGTTTATAATAATAAAATATTAGATGATGATAATCTTAATTTCTTGGATATTAATTACAAGAAAGTAGATGATGATGGCAATGATAATTATATTTATGTAATGATAAATGATCCAAATGAACCACTTATACAATTAGATGATGAAGAATCCGTAGAAGAAGCACCTAGTCCTGAACCAGAAGAAATTATTAATCCATCAAATGTTATCCAAGCTGAACCTATAAACTCAACTAATGATGAAATATCAATCCTAAAAGATAGAGTTTTAAGATTAGAAAATACATTGGAATCAATTATTCGGCATTTAGATAGTACTTATGAACCAGAATAAAAAAATAAAAAAAATATATATTATATATATATAATATAATGCAAGCACCACCAATCACTACACAAGGCCCCCCAGTAACAGACGAAATCATTACGACGCCCGAGCGAGGTTCTGGTGATAGTGGATACCCAAGAGCAGGCCCGGGAACGGTAGAAAGAGCAATGCGTGATAACACATTAACTCTTTCTCAAGACCAAATAAATTATCTTCATGGAATTCTTACAGTAACAACTGATGAAGAACAAGCGCTCTTGAGCGAACTTGAGTATGATCCGGGAACAGGAATATCAGAACAAGAATTATATGATACAAAAGTAAAGGCTATTATCACTGATGCCCAGAATCATGTGGATCGTCCCGGTGTGACAGTAGATTCAGAATATATAAAATTAGTAGATGTTTTAAATAAAGAACATAAATTGAGACTGGAAACGCAACAAAACGCAAATCAACTTGCAGCAATGACCCTGAGAAAACAAAAACAACTTGCTGATGCCAAGACTTTTCTAGAAAAAGTGAGAAGTGTTGGAGTGGAACAAGCAGAAAGCGAGGCGGCTGAAGAAGCAGCTATGAAGGGTATGAATCCGGGCGATTTGCCTACAATGGATATGAATCTGTCATTTTTACAAGGACAAGGACAAGATGATGAATTATCAGGCGGAGACGACGGAACCGGGGGAGCGCTCGGGGGTGGTGGTAAAAGAAAATATAGTAAACGGAAAAAACACACCAAACAGAGGAAATCATCAAAAAAGAGGAAATATAGTAAACGGAAAAAATCATCAAAAAGGAGGAAATATAGTAAACGTAGAAAATATAGTAAACGTAGAAAATCATCAAAAAAGAGGAAATATAGACGATAAAATTTGATTAATATTTTTAATTTTTTAAAATAATAAATTATGTTTAAAGTAATTTTTATACTTTATATGTTCTCTAATATATATGATAACATCATAAATAAAGATAATCCTACAACAAATATTATAGAATTCATTGAAAAACAACAATACAGAGAAGATCAATTGAGACAACAATGTAATTTAGGAAATTTTATGATTAAACCTAAACAAAATTTCCATGAAAAACTATATGATGATATTAAATTTTACTTATCCGATAAAATAACAGAAAATGTTTATCCTATATTATATAATACACCAATTCAGTGTAAATCATTTAATGAATTTATATTAAATAGTCAAGATATAAATAATATAAATAGAGAATTAATATATGATAATAAAAAATTCACATTAAAAAACAATAATCCACCGATATGGATATTAAATTTAGATAAATTAAATATAGAAATTAGCGACATTAAAGAATATTATTAACAATAAATTTGATAATCTATTATTATTATTTTTTTATCATAAAGATATATATATCTTGTAATGGATAAAATAATCTATGCTGAACCAGTTTCTGAAAAAATAAAGATATCTCTCTTGGAGAAAAAGATTGAGGAATTAATTAGTATCAATGAAAAATTAGAGAGTGATAATGAAAGAATTATTAATAGTATCAGTAATTTTGCTCCTTATATGGGGGATGATTATAAATGGATATGTATTGATAAAGTATGTCTTACGCCAAGGGGACCGGAGATGAATGATAATCCATTTTCGGGCGAATCTTTTTCATATCATGATATGAAAAAAAGAATGATTACACAAAATTATTGGGGATGTTATGTATCAGAAGATGGTAAATGTTATTATACTCCCGCGAAATATAAATATATATTAGCACAATTAATTCCTGTACCTATTAATTTTCGTGAATCAATGTCTAAAGATGAAAAAAGTGTATTTTATATTCGTATTCCTAAAATTGATATGAAAACAAATAAAGATGGTTTTGGATTATTAAGAAGATTTAAAAATGAAAAAAAATTATATCATGGAGATGTCAAATGTGGTAGTAAATATGGTTTAGGAAAATTTATAGTAAGAAAAGATAGATTAAGAAATTTTGGTTATGATTTGGGTTTAAAACCACCTAATGCAAAAACTAAAGTATTTCCAAATTTATCGATGTGTGATAATATACAATATGATGCTGAATTATATTGTACAAATTGTAAATGTATAGATGAAGGTTTATGTTCTCATGGATCATGGAAATTATATCAATGTATGGGTCATTAAATCATCTTTTCTAACATCTCTAAGATATCAATAATTACTCTACAATCCATATAATTATAATAAATTATATTTTTTATTTCAGTATATCTTTTTAAAGGTATATTTTTACTTCCTGCTAATGAGGATTTTTTAATGAATTGCATCATTGCCTCTAATCCATCAGTATCATCTGCCCATTGATTTTTTATTAAATTATGATTATATAATTGTTTTACTATTTCTTTTAAACCATAACCAAAACATCCCTGAATAGTAATAGGTTCACTTTTAAAATATGATAAAATATCTATCATAATAAATTGAGGGAATTTTAAATCATTGTATTTTTTTTTCATATAATCAATATAAACTTTTTCAGCATTTCCCCAATGATAAACTTTAATAATATCTGTTTTTAATGTTTTTTGTAAATATAATAACCAATATTTAATAATTTTTTTTTCTTCATTTATATCCAGATATTTAATTGTAAAATCTTTAAAAGTTTTATTATGATTTGTAATTGTTCCTATAATGCAAATACGAGGTTTATCTTCATTATTAATATCATTAAAATAGCTTTCATATTCATCAAAATTAATAACACTTTCAATATCTAATATAATACTATCCTTTTTATCAATAATATGATTGATAAATTCTCTATTTTTTATTTTCCTTGGATGAATTTTTAAGATAGATTGGCGATTAATATGAATCATTCTTTCTTGTATTAATTCACGTTTATTTTCACGAATATTATAAGGATAAATATTATTTAATAATATAGGATCATCCCATGTTGTAATACCTCTATCGTGTAAAAGACATCTTTTATTATATGAAATATTCCATACTAATGTAATTTCTTTTATTAATTCTGCTAATAATTTCTTTTCATTATACCAACATCCTGTTTTAATATTCATATTGGGATATAATTCTTTAATTGTTGGTTTAGGATAAATTAACCATTCATCATAAAATTCAGTTAAATTGTCAACCCAAGCTAATGCTTCTCTAATTTTGATTTTCATATCATCATTAAATTTAAAATGACCAATAGTTTCACTTTTTATTAATTTAATATCATTATGTTTATAAGTTTTAGCAAATAAAAATCCATCATTTGATTTATTATGAATAGATTCATTACATAATAATATTTTACATTTATGATAATATATATTATCATCATTTAATATATCACTTTTATCAGTATTAAATGATATCGTTTTATAAAGTATATCTGCGATAATATATTCTGGTAAATTTATAAAATTTACTTCTTTAAATATTTCTTTAAAAATATCTCTATGAATTATTAAATCTGGTCTTAATAAAATATTATATTTTTTATGATATAATTCACAATTAATAAATATACCTTTTGTTTTATCTTTTATTAAACTATGTGTTTTTTCTTTTTGTAAATTAATTCCAAATCTATAATGATAATGAGATTTTAAAAAATTATAAAAATTTTCTTTATATGTATATTTAAATTCCGATAATTCTATCTCAAAAGTAGATTTTTTATTTTTTTTATATGTATCATATTTCTTGTTGGTAATTTCAAACCAATCAGATAAAGGATCATTTTGGATATAATTTTTTAATTCTGGATAAAATATCATTTATTTAATAATTCATTATAAATTATTTATTTAACTTTAAACTATCTTTTATAATATATTCTTCAAAAATATATTTATCACTTTGGGAACCCGCTTTATTAATTAATGTTGTTAACTGATATGATATAAGTGTAAATATACTTCCGTAAATAGACACTTGATGATTTTTTAAATGATAAGAAACATCTGTACAAGCATTACATACTAAATCTGCTCTTAACATATTCATAAAACTATTACATCCATACCAATTACAAAACTGAAATGAAAAAAAAGATAATCCACCCATAAAACCCATTGTTAATATTAAATTAATAAAGTGTTTCATATAATATTATTTAATTATGATATTAATTTTAAATAATTAATTTCTACCACCTATAATATCTAATAAGAATACGAATAAATTTATAAAATCTAAATATAAATTAATAGATACAATTACATAATCATCTACTGTATAAACTATATTTCTTTCTGCACCACCTGTAATTAATTGTGTATCATATACAATATAAAATGAAAATAATGTTACTCCACCTACAGAATAAAGACTATTTAATACTGGAATATTAACAAATGATATAAATATACCTAACATTATTAATCCAAATAAACATATGATTAATATATTACCATAAATTGTATAATTTACTTTTGTTTGATAAGCATAAATAGTTAATCCTGTAAATACTCCTGAAGTAGTTAATCCACATAGTAAAAGTGTTTGAGTATCAACAAATATACCAATTAATCCTAATGGATATGTTATTAAAATAGTAAATGATATTAGATATATATAATTATATGGGAAAAGACGAATACTATCATATAAACATACTAATATACAAGATGTAAATAATATTAATATACATGATAAATATGATATATTGATACCTAAGGGGGATAACATAAATTTCTGTAATAAAACCACTTGATTACACAAACCAATAAATACGGAAGTAAATAATATTTGAAACCATAAAATAGTATAAACGCGAGATATAAATCTCTTTTTATGTACTAAATCGGTATATTTATTCATTAATATAGGATTAGGAAATATTAATGGTTGTAAAGATACATAACTATCAGAAATAAGTATCGGTCCGCTCATCATTTTATATTTATTATTATTGTAATATCAATAATAATTTTAAATCAAATTTGATTTAAAAATTTATATTATCTTATTAATAGAATGAATCACTTATTAATTTCTCATTCATTACAGAATGTTAAATTAGAAAATGAAAATGTTAAATTAAAAAATGAATTAAGATTATTAAATTTAGAAAAAGATAATCTAGATGAAGAAAATAAATTTTATAAATCATTATTTAAAACTCATGGAAATTCAGCAGTATATAATCTATATATTAAATTTAAAAATGGTAAAAGAGTATGGGTTGATCCTACTAGACAGAAAAATAATGAATTATCTCAATTAGATAAAGACGATGAAGTAAGTGAATGGTTAATGCCAGTTAAAATATCAAGTTAATTTATCTTCTACGTTTTGATGATTTTCTCTTTTTAGATTTCTTCTTAGATTTCTTTCTTTTAGATTTTCTTTTTTTTTTACCACCACCCAATATATTTTTAAGTTCAATCCCTGGTGGGACGCGTACTTGTCCCACCATCCCTGGTGGGACGCGTACTTGTCCCACTGGACCTAGCTGGCGTGGACTGCGCGTGTTGCTCGAGTTACGCGCGGATACTGTCATTACTCCAGAGCCTTGTAAGCCCATTCTTTTTTCTTGTGGTTTTCCTGTTAAAGACGAATCATTATCCACCATATCAGATGGGAGAGGGGGTTGGACAGGAGGATACAACCTGGTTTCTAAATTAAAATGTATATCCTGCAAACTTGCAACCCATTCATTCAACTCGGATAAATTTTCATTAACCGTTCTAAAATTGTCATCAACCGTATTGAATTTCCCTGTTATATCCTGAATCGCCCTATTAGTTGAACTAACTGTTGCTTTATTTACACCAGGAGTTCTTGAACCTTCGACCGGTACTATTCGAGAACCAATATCACTTGTACTTTTCAGGGTTACTTTATATAATGCTGGTTCGGACATGTTTACTTTATATAATATAAATAGAAAAAAATTTATTTTCTATGTTTAGATTTTTTTTTAGATTTTTTATTAGTATTATTTGGTATTTTTATCATACAACTATTTTTTCCATCATAATGATCTCTATAAACACTTGGTAACATTATGAATCCACATTTTTCATAACAACGAATAGCTGATGAATTTTCATTACCATTTTCGGTTCTAACAGTTAAATATAATATATGAGTTTTACTAAATTTTTTAATAAATTCTTTGACTAGTTTTTCGCAATATCCATTACCTCTATGATTACTATCAGTTGAGAATGTATGAATATACATAGTTTTATATTTAGAATTAGATTTAACTGTATCTTCTTTACCGAAACCACATGAAACAATTGTATCATTTTTATGAATATAACCAATAAATCCATTTTCACGAATAGTATTTTCTACAGTTGGTTGAATAGTTTCATTCATAAATGAATCAGCTGTTATTTTATTAATAATTTGAGTTTTAGATAAATTAATATCTTTTTTTTGGAAATTATTTGATGATAATACAACCATTTCGGTTAATCTATATAAAGATTATATATAAAATAAATATTATTTATGAGTTCATATTCTAAAACACAAATAGATAAAATATTTCAGAGTGAAAATTTTATAAATAATTATAATGAATATAAATCTAATAATGATAGTAATTTAATAGATTTTCTAAATAATATACAATTAAATAAAAAATATTTTCGTTTAGAAGTAAATAAAAATAATTATAAAAAAAATAAATTTAAACATAAAAATATTGGAGATGATACATCATCTATAAAAGAAGTAAATGGATTTTTAAATAAATTAACAGATAAAACTTATCTTAAAATTAGACTGAAAATAAAAGAATTATTAAAAAATAAAGAATATTTAACTGAATTAATAATAGAAAATATATTAGAAAAATGTATAGTTTATACATCATATATTCAGTTATATATTGACTTAACTAAATATTTATATAGTGATAATGATAATTTAAATTTAATTATTTTAAAAACAGCCGATAAATTATATGATAATATCAATAATGCAACTATTACAGAATCAAGTGATTATTTAATATTCTGTGAAAAAAATAAAAAATTAGATAAATTGATAGGATATTCATTATTAATTACAGAATTAGAAAAGAATAATATTATTAGAGATCGCATTCATAATAATTTAAACAATTTTATAAAAACTTTATCTGAATGTGATAATGATGAAGAAAAATATAAATGTGTTCAGTGTTTATATAATATATTTAAATCATATTATGATAATAAACCCTTATCTAATAATTATAATGAAAAATTACAAACATTAATTAATATAGAAAAATCTATGAAAATTAAATTTAAAATGATGGATATTATTGAACGTAAATAAATTTATAAATAATATATTAATAATCCATATTCTAAAATTATACCAACTGCAATAGTCGCTAAAAAACATTTTGGATGTTTTATATCAAATTCATCTAAATCTCTATAAGGATACATATTTTTATTATATATTAACTCAAACTTTTAAGTAATTCTTCATAAAATTTTTTATTATTCTTTGATGAATTATTACTTTTTTCATATTTAAAAAAATAAAAATCTTTTATATTTATATTAATATTAAGAGTACTTTTTATCATAATATATTCCTTTGTTATTTTAATAATATTTCCACTTTTAAAAAACATACCACTATTTTTATATACAACTGATATTTTATCATTTAAAAATAATGTATCTAAATCATGAACAAATTTATAATTTGCTATTTTTTCTATAGTTTTTTCTGGTAAATAGTTAAATAATACTTTATTTTTATCATTATAAATTTTTAAGATATTTTCTAATGGTTCTATATTCATTTAAACTTAATATAATTATATAATTTTAAATTAATATGATAAAAGATTTATCATTAATTAGAAAAGAATTAATAGGTTATGCAGAAGTAGAAATGCCATATGAATTTCCAATTGACTGTAATATTAAATATTTAACACTTGTAAAAGATGAAGAATTATTCTCATCGGGAGGGAAATTTAAACGCATTTGCAATGATTTTATAACCTTACAAAATAATACAGCATCTTGGAGAGTCCCTGTATGTATTCGCGAAAAAACTGGTATTATAACTTATAATACACGTTTTTTTATACCAGAAGATACAAATGAAACTATTGAGAATCCTAAAAAAGATGATGAAAATATATTAGAATATAAAAAGATTATTGAATATCAACAAAATATTATTCATAAATTAACAGAAAGAGTAAAAGAAGTTGAATTACAAAAACACGAATTAATAGAAAATAAAAATACATATGAAGAATTATTACAAGATGGAAGATATAAATTAAAAGAAATATCTGTTAAATATAGAGAACAAACACAAAAAATAAATGAATATGAAAAATTAATACCAATGTTATATAATAGTCGTTAAATTATTTATATATATATATATATATATGAAAAGATCCAAAGGTATTAATTCGTTTAAAAAACGAAAGAAGCATGGTAGAAAATATAGAAAGCGTCATAAATATAGTAAGAAGAGTCATAAATATAGTAAGCGTCATAAATATAGTAAGAAGCGTCGTAAATATAGTAAAAGAAGAAAATATAGTAAGCAAAAAGGTGGAATGATGGGTACACCTGGTACACCTGAATTCACATCAGGTGATACAGCACCTCATCCTTCTTCTTCTCTGCCTGCTAGATGGTCTGCGATAGCCGAAATAACTGAGGCAGAAGTAGATAAAATTTATAAATACAATGGGGAAATTTTTACATTAATTCATGATGGAAATGTATCAATTTCCCCTGGTGATTACATTAAAAATTGTCCACAACAAGGTGGTCAAAATGTGTATAGAATAATTAGAAGAAAAACCGATCCAATAAAAACTATATATACAAAAGCGGAAACAGGGGTTCAAATTGATATAAGAGAAGTAGACATCAATCAATTCACAGAATCGAATTTCCCCCCATGTGATTATGTTGTATCCAGTTCTTTCTTTTCTCCTCATTTCGATTTAAATATACAACTGAGAAATAGTAAAATAGTTACGATTGATGAACGTATAGATGGTTTAAGTGAAAGGGAATTTATATCTTTATTTGATGAGTATAAATAATTAATCAAATATTTTTACATCTATACCAATAATATCTCTATAACCTTGCGATAAAATACTATCGGATTCGGTATATTTAATAGGTGTTACATAATGATATAAATTTTTATCATCCTGAAAAATAAAATCATTTTCTTTTAATAAAATAGTATCCAATAATTTTATATCTGAATCATAAATACTACTAACTCCACCTTCTACATTATAACGATTTAATACACATGCAGATATAATATAATCAGCACCATCTTGATGAATACCTTCTGCCGAATTATGAGAATTTATATCAGGATAACATACTTGTCTAACCTGATGAACATCAACTGATATCTTTTTAAACGGATGATTAATATTTACTAAATTAGATGAAATCTTTAAAAAATTTATTAAAAAAGGACTCATTGGTTCGGGAATCAACTCAAAAACTCGTAAATTTTTCCGTGAGTCGGGTACTTCTTGTGTAAATGTATTTGCATGAGATGGGGTAATTATAAAATCATTATTAAAATTCTCAATAAAATAATTACGATATAATCGTCTCCTTGTATGATCTTTTATATAACTATCATTTGGTAAATTATCAAATGATTTTTTAAAGGGTATAATTGTATTCATAGGAAATTTCATGTCTTTTAAATTTAATTTTAAATAAGGATATTTATTAAATTTATACATTTATTAATATATCATTCATAATATTTAAATATATATTATGGATCATACCTACTATCTATTCCTTCAAGATGAGAATCATCTTCATGATGTAGTGGCATACCTAGTTTCACTCTTATAAACATATCTTGTAGTTCTTTATCATATAATACTTTGTTTTCAATGAAATTAGGATTACCATAAAGATAATATGGATCTCTAACTCCTTTTGAATCTTTAGTTTTTTCTGTTTCATAAATAAGTGATATATCTTCTTCTGGGAAAGCACCTGGTATTAATCTGAATTGAGAATTAATATCATTATCAAAGTTGTAATCATTTTCACAAATAGGAGAATGATAAAAATGATTATATGTTCTTATTTTATTTGTGTCTAAAAATGCAGAATAAGTTCCTTTTAATGGTTTATTAACACTATTTGTAACTACTCTATAATTATTATTGGGATATTCCTGAAATGGATAATCTGGATTATTTGTAAATTTTTTAGACCGACATGCATAATATTGTTTATCATCAGGTCTATCTGCTCTCACATTATTATTTTCATAATTTTCTATATTTAAAATAATTATTAATAGAAAAAATAAAAAAAAATATAATATATTTTGCTTCATATAATATTAAATATATAAATAAATTAAACACCTGTACTACCAAAACCACCACTACCTCTTTCAGTATCAGATAATTCTTCTACAAGTTTTAACTGAATTGGTTCTAAATATCTTCCTAATATTTGGAATAATCTTTGACCTTTTTTTATAGTATAATCTTCTTTACTTAAATTATAAACCGCAGCTTTAAGATTACCTCTATATCCTGCATCAATAATTCCTCTACTATTACGAAGCATTAGTGGCGTTTTTGATATACTTGATCGTGGTTCTAATGTATAACATACATTACGAGTATCTGTATCTGATAATCCTTCACATTGAATTTTAAAGTCAACAAATACAGTTTCTCCAGAAGGAATTAACATATCACCTGGGAAATATAAATCTAATCCAGCATCACCTCTTTGTTCGCGATTGGTATTTGCTTCATCTGTTGCATCATCATGATACATGCATTTAATTTCATCATTATTTGGTTTAAGTAAGAGTTTCATTTTATATATTTTATGAATATTTTGTGTTTAAATAAAAAAAATCAAATTTTTATTATTTTGCTCTTTCAGTATTAATTCATAAATAGTTTATGATAAATTAATCTTCATTGGCTAAATATTATAATTTGATAAATAATTTGTATTTTTATAGTTTATTTAAAAAGTCATCCATTCCCTCCCCCGATCATATTACCATTCTTGTCCCCACCTCATCCACCTTTTTGTTGTCTTTTGGTGTATCTTCGTTTTGTATATTTTCTTTTCATTTTACGATAAGTTCTTTTATTTTTTCTATTTGTAAAAGATCTTTTTAATTTTCTTGATTTTCTAATGGTATTTTTTGTCTTTTTCATTATAATAGTTATTATATTATATTTTCTCTACAAATAGGACAATTATTATTACTTACATTATTTGTATTCATCCAATCCTTAATACACTTTTCATGAAAACTATGATTACATGATAATTCCATTACTTTATCATTTTTAACATAGGGTTCTAGACAAATACTACATTCATTTAAAAGTTTATCTTCATCTGCAGAATTTAATCTACGACATTTTAATTTACTTTTTTTACAATTAGTAATACATTTATTATATAAATATTTATTACATTCACAACATGCACGTGAAAAAGAAATCATTAACATAAAGACAATAAGGAATTGCATAATACGTGGATTTTCATTTGTATGATTATTATAACTATTATTATATTGATCGGTATGTTGATCATTGTAATTACTATCAGTATATTCATTATTCATAATATATATTATTATTATATGTTAATTTATAAATATAAATTAAAAATCAAATTTAATCTGTTTCACTATTGGGTGATAAACATAATTTAATATGTCCTAAATTAGCAACATCATATTTAATAACGAGAGGATAATCATTTTTAATATACATATGAATAAGATTACATAAATTAGTACATTTTGTAAATAAACATAAATATTTTAATGAAAACATCCCCTGAATTGGTAAACTTAAATCAGTACTCTTAGAAAAATTTAATCCATTTTGAGTTTCTGATAAAATTGTTTCTTGATTTGCAAAGTCACCATCACAATTTAATATTAGTGAATTTCCTACACTTTTAATCTCAATATTTTCACCAATATTAGTCATATCTCTAATAATTTTTTGGAAATCTGATGATGGTAATGTTAATTCTGTCTCAAATTTAGCCGGGGGAATAACTAATTCTTCGTCTGATATATCTAATAAATTCATTTTAAATAAAGTTTGTGCATTTTTTTCAATATTATTAATTTTAATACCGAGTCTATTAGGATTTTCTTTTTCAATAAATAAAGTTAAAGTATCATTATTATTCATAGTTTTAATTAATTTAAACATATTCATAACATTAATTCCAATAACAGTTTTATCTTCACAATAAAAATATTCGAAATTTTCAGCATATAATTTCATATGAATTAAAACTATTTGTGAAGTATCGGTAGCAATTAATTTTATTCCAGATTTGTCAAAAATTATATTAGTATCAGTTAAGATTTCCTTTAATGATTCAATCAAGATTCTAAATGCTCCCGATTGAACTGTTTTAACATTAAAAATATATTTATCATTGTCAATATCCATTTTTATCTTAATACTGAAAATATTCTTTAAATATAAACTTAATTTATTCATTAAATTCTTGTAATAATTCATCATTTAAGTAATCATTTCTATAATCTTCATTTTCTTCATCATATTCTTCGTATGGATCAGCGCCATCGACTTCTTCATTAAAAGGTTGTAAGTTTGCTTGTGGTATTTCGGTGACTTCATCATCTTCCATTGTTCTTAATACATCTAATTCTATATTTGATTGTGAAATAATTTCTTTTATTCTTTCATTTCTTTCATCTATTGTATGAGAAACATATTCATCACTTTTAACATATTCTTCACCTAATTTAGCCCCTTCATGATGCCAACTAGATATTCCCATTTTTTGTTTTTGTATCATTGAATATCGACTTTCTCTGTCTGCATTGTCAAACTTGTCAATTAAAACTTGTTTTTCTCTTTCTTTTTGTTTTGACAATCTATTTGCTAAATCTAGTTTTTGTTCATTTAAAAATAACCATGATGGATCATAATGCTGAAATAAAATATGAGTTATTAAATCCATTGTAAATTGTGTTAATATTTCTATCATTTCATCAATTAAATCTTCATCTCTTAATTCGAGTGATTGAAATAATATATTTGCATCGCCAGTTATTTCTGATTGTGAATCTCTTAATTCATTTATAATATTAATTATTTCATATAATATTCCTATAAAATGATATTTCATATAAATATCACAATATTTCTTATTATATTTAGAAGTTTCTGAACCTTTTATCATATTTAAATTTTTTAATAAATGTTTTATTTTATCATATATAAATAATATATATTTATTATTACTATCTTTGTTAACATATGTATTAAATCCTATATAATTATCTTTTGTTTTCATATAAATATTATTATGTAAATATAAACTACCACTATTTCCATCTCTATCTATAAATTTACTATAGTCTTGATAAAAAGTATCAGATACTTTCCATGATTTCGGTAAATTTGTATCAATTGTATTAATATATACTACTTTTGATAAAATATTATTAATATCATTAATATATCCTAATAAATGATTATATTTAAGATTATTATCTTTAATAAATAAATTTAATATTGATGATATATTATCAGAACTAAATGATATTCTTTCTATAGGATTATATTCTTTAAAAATATTAGTAAATCTCTTTTTTTGCTGAATAGTAATTTCATCACTAGTTGATAAAAATTTAGAAATATCAATTATATTTGATTCTGTTTCTTTAATAATTTCAGAAAATATTAATTTTAATTCATTATCATTTTTATCATTTATTGCTTTTGAATTATCATATTTAGTTATTGAATCAAAGATTGTTAATAAATTATCATTTATATTTTTACGATTATCTTTAAAATTACCTTTTAATATATCTAAATAAAACATAAATCTATCATCTAAGTTGGAATATATTTCTATTTCTTTATAATCATCTGTATTATATTTAGTTTTAGTATGAATAATATTATTATATTTTAATGAATTATTTTTACGTATTGTATCTAATATTAAATGAAAATTTTTTTCATTTTTATCAATTTTTTTAAATCTTTCTTTATTATTTACTATATGAATATCATTTAAAAGTGATGTTTTTGAATAAAATTGATAATAAAAATTATCATTATATATTTTTTTTATTTCATTCATTTCATCATATTTAAATAAATCAAATAATCTTGTAATCATATTTTTAGTTTCTTTTCCTTTTTCATCATAATTAATTATTTCATTTAATCTTCCATAAGGTAATTCAGGATAAACATTTGGTGATTTATAATTATAAATTCGTTTTGGTTTTGTATTTAATAATGGTAAATCATATGTATTAATAGCATTATGTATAAAATCATTACAAGATTTTTCATTATCATAACATGAATTTATTTCTGTATTTTTATCACCATATAAACTTAATAAATCTGGTATTAATTTTTCTCTAATCATTTTAAAATTTAATGTTTTAAATGAACCAGAAGATTCATTCCAACCATTTTTTGTAAATATTTTTAATACAGCATCCCTTTTATCACAAGTATTTATTAATCTATTACATGTTAAATTAATAAATACATTATTTGGATGTTTACCATAAAGTGATACAGCATATCTAAATAAATTTTTAAATGAAGAATTTTTAAATATTTCTATTTGAGGTATATTTAATATTTCAGTTAAAGGAGTATTTAAAGATTGAGTTTTTGTTCTTAATAATGAACTATTCTCAATAGTAATACCACCATATATCCTTTTTAATGTATTTATATCATTTGTTTCTGTTAATAATTCTCTAATATTTTTAACAAGAACATTTGACATTAATGGTTTAAATGTAATCCATTCTTGTTTTAAATAATCATTTTTAGTTGATGATATATATTCTTCTAAATTTGAGATACGATTTGTAATTTGAGGAAAATATGGTTCAATACAATATTTAGTTGTTAATCCTAATTGGATATCTATTTCATTTGTACCATATTCTTTTTCATTAAATAAATCTAGAGAATTATTCCATATCTTTTCTTTTTTATATTTTTCTGATAGTTTTCTTATTTTTTCTGATAAATATTTTAATGATTTATGATTTATCTGTTTCGTTTCTATATCCAATAAATCAAATGATAATTTCCCCTTTAATTGTCCCAACGAAGTTTGTATATATAAAGTAATCATTGATGTTAAAAATAATATCTTATTTGTATCTTTTAACCATTTCTGGAAATTTTTAATTATATTTTCTCTTTCTGTTTTTAATGATTTCTTTTTTTCTTTATCTTTTTCTTTCTTTTCTAATTTTTTAATAGATTCAACACGTTTTGATACTCTTGGATGAATATCCGTAAAACTAACATCTCTCATTTCATATCTAGTATCTGATAATATAGTATTATCCAATAATTCATATAATATTAAAATATCATATATATCTTCATCTAATAAATTTACATTTAAACTTCCCGAAATAAGTTTTATAATATTTACAATTTCTTCTTTTTCTTTTAAAAATTCACTTATCTCTAATTCCTTTTCTTTATCTATATCTAATACTTCCCTATTTTGTATTGGTTTATCATCATCATATCCATCAAATAATGAACTATCTTCTCTACATAAATAATTACCACATACTTTACATGATATAAAACCATCTTCAGGTGGTAATCCAAATATACTTTTCATATTAGAAAATACATTATTATCATTCTCAATATTTATTTCATAAAGATGATGTTTACATAATAATTTCTTATTATTAAATTTATTATATAAATAATTCGGTGATTCAGTTTTATTTTCAGAACCCCTTGTAAATAATTCTATAAATTTTGATAAATAATATTTTCTTTCACTTAATTTATTCATAGAAAATATAATATCATGTGCCAATTCTACCCGCTTTTCATCTGTTAATGCTTGTTTTTTTGATGATAAATCAGTTTTTTCACTTTTACGTTTATAATATGGATATCTCTTTTTATATTTTTTAATATTTTCTGATATTCTTGTATCTAATTTATTTCTATTTATTAATGATAAATCATGATATGATAATTTATATTTAAATAAAATCTTTTCTATATCATTATAATTAAATAAAAGATCATTAATATCATCATCATCTAATAATAAATCTATTAATTTAATATGACAACTATTTTTATAATCACTTATATTTATTAATTTACTATCATCTGGTAAATTATGAATTATAAAATTATCTTGACCTCTATCATTTTCATTTAAAATTGTGGATTTTTGTATTCTTTCCTTTTTATAAAAATTATTTTTACGATTTAAATATTCATAAATATATTTCTCAAATATACTAAAGCGAGATAAAGTTGACGGATTCACCGAATAAACATGTTTATTAATTGGTTCTTCTAAAAATTTAACTATTCTTAATAAATTTGAACTATATATTACTTCACCATTATTTATTATTCTTTTATTATTTCTTCTTTCATCATATGTATATGAATCACCATTAATATCAATGCAATCACCTGACTGTAAACAATCTCTTAAAAATATACCAGAATATTCATCTGTATTAATACCTTTACCTGTTTTTGTATCTATCGGTTTAGAAAATCGTAATATATTATTTAAATAATCTCTATAATTTCTAACATTTGATGATCCTAATATTTCTTCTTTTAATTCATTTTCTATAATAAAACCAAGTAAATCATCATATTTATTAACATCATCTTCTATTATTGGTATTAACCAATGAGGCATTTTTAATGATTTGTCTTCTTTAAAATTAATCAATTCATAAAAACTGTCAATGATTTCTTGAACTTCACTTATTAATAATTCATTATCATAAATTCCCATTGACTGAATTAATGCCGATAGTAAATCATCTTTTAATGCTGATTCAGAATAAATTTTATCTTTTAAAATATCTGTCTCAAATGATATTTCATCATATTGTGTTTCTTCATCGTCGGGTTCATATAATTTTACTTTAATAATATCATTTATTTCATAATCTTCGTTTTTTAATATCAATTCACCAGACTCAAACTTAAATGATAATACTTTTTCATCATCACTTTTCATTTTTAAAATATTTTCATAAGGTAATATTTCTATTATTGTACATAATATTGGTTCTTTATCAAATAAAATAATAAATATATCACCTATATCATATGATGATTCATTTTCTTCTATTATAGGTAATATATTTTGACCTTCATTTTCACTCTCAGTATCACTCATTTCATCTATTTCGGTTTCATCTACTTCACCTAAAAATGGATCATTTTCTTCTACACTTTTTATTGGGATTTCTTCACTTTCCATTTATTTATTCATAATATTTTTTATTTTCTTTTAATACGATTTTCTATTTAAAAAGATAATATAATAATATTATTATCCAATAATGGAATTACAAAATCACATAGACTCTTTAACAGATATTACTTCATATTTTAAACAAAATAATTTTAAAGTTAATTCATACAAAAATTTAAAAATAATCTCTTATCCATATGATTCACCACCACAATATAATGATGAAAATGATTTATGGAAACTTTATTTAAAAGGTGCCGTAATTGATCAAAATAATAAACTCGTTTGTTTATCACCTATCAAATCATCTATGTTAGATAATGAATTAGAAGGTGAAAATCTAGTTTTAGAACATTTAATTGATGGAACAATGGTTAATTTATTTTATTATCAAAATGAATGGTTAATCTCAACTAGAAGTGAAATTGGTGGATATAATAAGTGGAATAATAAAAAATCTTTTCGTAATATGTTTGATGAATGTAGTCAATTAGATTATAATCTGTTAAATCAAAATATGTCATATTCATTTGTAATGAAACATGTTGAAAATAGAAATGTTTCACCAATTGTAAATAATGAATTAGTATTAATTGATATTTATGATTTTTCTGATAATACTATCCACCGATTAGATAAAACTGAATATCCAGAAAATATTTATAATATGGTATCAGTTAATAAATCATTTACAGATAAAGATAATTTTTTAGAAATATATAAAGGACCAATTATTGATTATTATATTAAAGGATTTACAGTACGATCCGGCAATCTACGTTATAAATGGATTAATCCTTATTTTGATGAAGTTAAAAATCTAAAAATTAATATGAATAATCATCTATTAAATTATATTGAATTAAGAAGAAATAATAATCTTAAAAAATATATTAGATATTTCCCTGAACATCAACATTTATTTAATAATTACAGAGAAAAAATTCATGAATTAAGCAATGAATTATTTAATACTTACAAAAATGTATTTATTTATAAAAAGTTAAATAAAAATGAAATACCTTATCATCTTAAGCCTTTAGTTTATGATATTCATAAGAATTATTTAGCTAGTAAAAATCCAACTACATGGCAAGATATTAAAGATTATATTCATACTATTCCTGGAAAGAAATTAACTTTTGCTCTTAATTATTGTTAAATTATATATATATTTATTAATTATATAAATGGTCAGAAAACAAATAGGGGGGGCTCATGGACAAATTCCTTTCGCTTATGGGGGAATATATTTAGGAGATACTTTATGTCCTGAAAAAATTACATTTAATAAAGAAACAAATGAATGGACAATTAAAATTAATGACACGGATATTAATTTAGGAACAGGAGGAAATATAGATGGAAGTAACGAATTAAGATTATTATTAGTTTATTTAATTAAAAATAATGCAGCAGATCCATATTTACAAGTATTAGATGCAGTTACAAGAGAGAGAGATATTCCCTCATATAAAATAGCTCCTCTTGTTCGTGCTATTAATAAATATATAATAGGAGTAATTAGCGGACATGTAAGTTTAGTAAATGGTAGAGATGTTCATGAACATATAACAACCGAAAATCTTAAAGCAGGTATAACTGAATTAATACAAAAGTCAACCGGTGTTATGGGTGGTGGAAAACGAAAGAAAAAATCAATAAAAGGTAAATCTAAAAAAAGAAAATCTAAAACTAAAAAAAGATGTAAAAAATGTAGATGTCAACCATGTTTATGTAAAAAACAAATTCACTGTTATCAAATAACATGTAAATCAAAACGTAAATCTAAAAAGAAAAAATCTAAAAATAGATCAAAACTTAGAAAAAAGAGTCATTAAATATGTTTGATTAATATCTGTTTACTATTTTGTAATATTTCATTGTACTTATCTTCTGATAATCCATGATTAATAAATTCACTTAATTCTGTATCATTAGATACACCAATACAGTTATAACCAGATTTAAATAAATCACCACGATTAATCCATTCATTATGTAATACTAATAAAGTATTATGGTGAATTGCTTCTAAAAATGTATACTGCGTTCCACCACCGTCTCCCTTGATAATTGACATATCAATCATATATTTTGCATCTTTTAAAATACTTTTATTTTCATATAATGGAGATAAATTTTTGGGAAATTTACCTTTCCAATATTCATCTATGTTTAAATTTTTTAATTTATGATGAACATAAATACGATTTTCAGCACCAAATAAATAAATATGATCTTTCTTATTTTTTATCTTTGTATTTGCTTTTAATAAAATATCTGTATTTTTATCAAAATCAATTCGTGCAATTGATACACAATTATATCCCAATCCATCATTTTTTGGTAAATCATATGAAAAGAATGGATGAGGCATAAACGTAGATTTTATTTTAAATTTATTATGTAAATAATCTTGTACTTTTTCGCGAATTGTTATTACATTAAATTGAGTTAATAATGGTTTTTCATTTTTATCAGTTGATAATACCAGTGGATTAGGATTTTTAGATGAACCCTTACATTCAGTTGGATCATGAATTACTATTTTTGTATTACTTGGTAATAAATGTAAATATTTATAATAATGTTTATCAATTGCAGTAATTACTAAATTATCTAATTTTAAGATATTCTCAATTGTTAAATTTTGATATTTACAATCATAACCATAATCTCTTTTACTTTTTTCATTTCTTTCAGTTATTTTATAAATCGGTGAATTATATTTATGAGATAAATGTGAAGTAAATGTTACCCAACCACCATAAACAGGTTTGGCAAGATATAATAAATTATATTTTGTTTCTGAATTCATTATAAAATTATTAATTTTATAAAGATTAAAAAATATTAATTTAGACGAAAAAAATATATATATATATATATATAATGCCAAAAATGCCCAAATTTGGAAGAAAATCGAAAACGCAAATTATGATGAATACCTGCCAGAGTCAATATCCACACCTCAGTCAAAAAGATTGTGAAGATTTAGTCTTACGAGTGGCAAATCAAGGGCAATTAGGTGGTGGGAAAAAAAGAAAATCATATCGTAAAAAATATTCAAAGAAAAGAAAATCTATGAAAAGAAAATCTAAGCGTAGGAAATCATCTAAAAGATCAAAACGTAGACGATAAATTTATCCTATTATAATACCACCACCTTTTTTATTTCCTTCTTCCTCAATATTATCTACTTTTACTTTTTTAATATTTGGATCATTTAAACTTATATCTGCTTTTCCTTTAACAATATCAATTTTTTTTGTTATAGGTTCTTCCTGTTCTTCTTCTAGTTCTGTATCAATAATTTTAATATCTTTTTTTGTATGAATTTTTTGTTCAGTTAATAATTTGTCAATATCATCTATTTTTGGTTTTATATGAACCTCTTTAATTGATCGTTTCTTTTTCTTTTTCTTCTTTTTTTTCTTTTTTCTTTTAGTAAATTTAGAATAGTTTTTTAATATATTATGTTCAATTGGTTTTAATCTTATACCACTATCTCTTATATCTTTTTTTTTTGTTTTCATAATCTATATTTAAATAATATATTATAAATAATATTATTATGAAAAATTATTATAAATCACAAAATTTAGAAGTTGGTCTTGATGAAGCCGGTAGAGGATGTTTATTAGGTCCAGTTGTAGTTGGCGCGGTTATAATGAATGATATAAGAGATAATCCACCACCATGCGAAATTAAAGATTCTAAAAAATGTTCAGAAAAAAATAGAAAATTATTAAGAAAATATATTGAAGAAAATTCTATTGCTTATAATGTACAATTTATATATGAAAAAGATATAGATAAACATAATATACTACAATCAACTATGATTGGAATGCATCACTGTTTAGATGATATTACATCTGTAATTAATATTGATACCATTTTAGTTGATGGTAATTATTTTGAGAAATATAATGATAAAAATACATTTGAGTTTATACCTCATGTTTGTATTCCAGGAGGAGATAATGAATATATTAATATAGCTGCTGCTAGTATTTTAGCAAAAGAATACAGAGATGAATATATCTTAAAATTATGCGAAGATAATAGTATTTTAAAAAATTATGATATTGATAAGAATAAAGGTTATGGAACGAAAACTCATATGGAAGCATTAAAAGATTTTGGTCCCACTAAATGGCATCGCAAATCATTTAAACCTTGTCAATAATAAATATTTAAAGTTTATATCATATCAAATAATTATAATATTAAATGCCCGGAAAAGTTAAAGTGACACCTCATATGAGAAACACACCGAGTGGTGGAAGAACACATGTTCGCGGTCAAAACAGAAACGCACCAACTCAAGGTATGCCAAAAATAAAACAACCTAAAAAAAATAAAAAATAATATTTTTATCTATGTATAATAAAGTCAGTTTATGACTATTTTATTTTCTGAAAATATAACCATTAAATATTATGATAATAAACGATTATATAGAACTAAAAGAAGAAAAATTAAAGATTATGATGGTCCTAATAATTTTTCACTATTTTGGAATCAATTACTAATATTAGTAAATCATAACATTATTTATGATATGAATTCATTAAAAAATAAATTTAATACTGAAATCTTAAAATATTATTCTAATAAAATTATAGATGAAATAGATAAAATATTATCATCTAATAAACAAAATATTAAAATATGTCATAATTCTTGTATTATAATAAATAATAATAATATATTTAAAAATCGTTTAACTAATTTAAAATCTTTATTATCTAAATTATAATTTAAATCCTCTTTCTATATATTCATGAACATATGGATTTTCTATTGAATTATCTGTAATTAAACGTGGAGCAATACTCATCGTCTGTAATTCTTGTAATAACATTTTCATACTATAAGGCATATTTACATTTACAATATTATCATTTTCTTCACCATTTGATATTAATCCGGTAGTTTTATTTATATTTACAGAATATTTATCTGATCTTTCCATCATAGATTCATTTAAAAATCCTGATATACCATGAGCTAAAATACTATCTCTTTCCATTTCACCGATTCTTAATCCACCATTATTTGCTCTTCCAGCGGCAGGTTGTCTTACTAAACTTTGTAATGGTCCTTGTCCTCTACTATGCATTTTATCTGCTACCATAATTTTTAATCGTTGATAATAAGTAGGACCTATAAAGATAGATGTTTTTAATTGTTCACCTGTAATACCACTATATAATATTTCATTACCCCATTCACTATAATTATATTTTTCCATTAATTTAGCATAATCATGAATATCATTATTTTGGAAAGCAGTAGCATCACCTAAAAATCCTCCTAAACATGCACTTTTTCCTAAAACAACTTCTAATAATTGATTAATTGTCATTCTACTTGGAATAGCATGAGGGTTAATAATAATATCTGGAACAATGCCATCTTTTGTAAAAGGCATTTCTTCTTGCTCTAAAACTAAACCACACATACCTTTTTGTCCTGGTCTAGATGCATATTTATCTCCAACGGTTGGGATCTTATTTTTACGAATTCTTACTTTTGCAGTTCTTAAATTATCTTTATTTTTAACAACAACAACTTTATCAACAATTCCAGATGTAGCAAATTTTATACATTTACCTGAAACTTTTTTAACTATATTACCACTACTATTTACTTCTTCTCCAATATTTCCTACAATTGCATCATTATCGGTTACATAATAACCTTCTTTAACAATACCATTTGTATCTAATTTATCATAATTTATAATTTTACTTTTTTTAATATCGTTATAATTTTCTGGATTTCCAAAATAAATTCTTCTTGTTCCTGTATTTTCTTCTTTTTCTTCATAACTGCGATAATATAATGATTGAAACATACCTCTTTCTATAGAAGTTTTATTTAAAATTAAACTATCTTCCTGATTATATCCAGTATAAGATGCAATTGCTACAATAGCATTTACACCATAAGGTAATTTATCAACATCTGTATATTTTTTATATCTAGTTGTAACAATTGGTTTTTGTGGGTAATTTAATACATGAGCAAATGTATCAAATCTAGTATTATATGCCGAACTATATAATCCTACTGCTTGTTTTGTCTGTTGACATGAAAAAACATTTCTTGGATATTGACTATGTTCTGGGAAAGGTATATTTAATGCTACAGCAGATAATATTAATGATGAATGTATTTCACAATGAGTATATTCTTTATCTATAGAATAAATACTTTTAGATATAAAAAATCCTTCTGTTTCTAATGGATCAATATACTCAATTTGAGCTTTATTATCCTCTAAATAAGATATATAATCTTCATATTTAGTTTTTATTTTCATAAATTCTTCACGATGATATGTTTCATCATATACAGATAATTCTGGATATAAATCATACATATGTTCCCCACGAATTAAATGATTCCAATGTGACATATATGAAAAATTACCCTCTATTAATTCATTTGATAATACTGAACCCATTTGTTTTAATACAAAAACCGGTCTTAATAATCTACCATTATCACAAAATACATAAATTTCATTTGTATTAATATCCCAATAAATAGATGTATATAAATGAATAATACTATTTAATTTTAATAATCTCATAATTTTATACAAAAAATCCGGATTTTTATGAATACCTATCCATTTGCCATTTAAAAATATTTTACAATTTTGATTTAATTCTTGATGAATAACATCATTTAATAAAATCATACCATTGTCAATTAAGGCTTCATGAATACCTATTTCTGAAACATTAAATGAAACTTGTGCCATAATTGATAAATGATTAATAATTCCAACATTACCACCATCGGGCGATTCAGAAGGACATACAAATCCCCATTGAGAATTATGTAATTTTCTTGGTCCTAAACTTTTAGATCCTGATGGTAATGGATTTGATAATCTTCTTAAATGAGATAATGTTCCTAACATAGCATTTCTGTTTAAATCTTGTACAATTCCTTGTCTCCCTGATAATCCAGTTCCAAATACAGCACCAAATGATTTAGAAATATTATCTAATGCTTTTGGATTAAATACTTTTTTTATATTTTCTTCTGATATTAAATTTTTGATATCATTTCCATAATCTTTAAAATGAAATTTAAAATCATTATCTATTTTTAATGAAACATTTCTCTGAAAAATAGAATACAATTCACGATATAATTCTAATAATAAAGAACCTGCTAAATCTATTCTTTTCATAGAATAAGAATCTCTATCTGTATCTTTTAATATTCCTAATTTTGTTAAAATTAATTTTCTTACTGAATATCCTAAATAATAACCTTTTTCTTCATTTGTAGTATAATTTGGAGCAAAATTATTTGTTAATATATCTATTACATTAATAATTTCTTTTCCTTTTGTATTCATTGCAATAAATTTCATTGCTTCTTTTTGTGTAAAAACAGGTTTTGCACCATTAATAGTATAAAATAATTCATCTGCAAATCTTTTTTTTAATTCTAGTGGATCACTATCATAATAAATTAAGGATAATATTTCTTTATCAGTCTCAAAGCCTAATGCTCTAAATAAAATAAATAATGGTATAACAATATCAATTCCTAAAATACGAACAGTTATTCTATAAACATCTTTTTTTTCTTTGATTGCTAATTCTTCATTCATTGGATTTATTTTATGAATCATCTTATTTAATGAAATAGCATTTGTTCTTGATGATTGGAAACCTTCTTTTGATATACTTTTTAAAATACCCTGAATTGGTACCTGTTCATCATTTTGTGAATTTATATACAAAATATTATTAATTTTCTTTTCTTGTGATAATATTACCTTTTCTTTCCCATTAATAATAAAATAACCACCTTTATCATATGGACATTCACCTAATTCAGTTAATCTAATATCATCTAAATCATTTAAAATACATAATTTAGATTTTACCATAATTGGCATTAAACCAATATTTACTTTGGAAAAATTTTTAATAGTTATTTCATCATTTAAATTATCTTTAAAAATTACACCTATATTACAATAAATACATGAACCATATGTAAATCCTTTTAATCTTGCTATATTAGGATACATATAACTATTACCATCTCCTGAATATTCTATAGGTGATGATAAATAAATATTATCTATTTTTTTATTATCAATTGTACCATCATCTAATAAAGTTTCACCATAATAAATATTTATTTGATATCTATATTTATCTTTATCTGCATCAATTGCATCTTTATAAATTATTTGAGGATTTTCTCTTTTTATTATATATTCAATACCATTTGTTTTACTATAAATAAATTCATTAAAAGAATCTATTTGATGCTGAGATTTATAATTTGGATTATCTCTAAAATATGTCTCAATAACATCCCATACATTTAATGGTTTTAAATCATTTAACTCAACTTTTTCTTCTTCGTTTATTTCATCTTCTTTACTCATTTATTATATTATTATCATAATATTTTAAAATATTTAACTGATCATATAAAAAATAAGAACATAAATTTATTCATATATTATTTTAAAAATTTGATTTAAAGAAGTGTAATTATTGTACTAATACATATACATATACTCTTATAGGATGTCAAAATTGTCTGCAGCGGCGGCGATTTTCGTTCCACCTGTAGGATTTGTTCCTACACAACCACCCGAAGAGGAAATGCCGGATATGTCCTCGCCTCTCAGGCTCAGAGATCTCCAAGAACATCAAGAACGTTGTCAATCAACCATCCATGAACTTTCTGACACTATCAATCGCCTACAAAATCAACTTGATGAAGAAAAACTGAAATCACAAAAAAAAGAAACATCCAATCTCGAGAAAATCATTCAGGAAAAAGAAGATCAAATCAAACAGATCAAGCAAAAAATAGAGATGGATTCCATTGCAGCAAAACGAAAAGAAACAATGCTCTCTAGAATGAGAGAAACTATCAGTAGCCACTATGAAGAAATCAAACAACTGAAAAGCAAGTCAAAAGACTACCAGAAACAAGTAAAAAAAAATAAAGAAGAACAGCAAAAATTGATTAGAATAAATTTCAAACTCCGGGAAGAAAATGAAGTGATGAAACAATTCAAAACCAGATTCTACGAACTTCGTAATAACTTTGATGATTATCGCGGTAAAGAATTTATAAAGCATGGAAATCTAGTTAGAGAAATCGATGATCTTAAACAGATAGTAAGAGACAATGATCTTTGGATGAAAAATACACTTCGTCTTAAATGGATCATTGATGAGATGGAAAAGGTTGGAGCAATCCGGCTTCCCGATCACCATTGGGCCATTGATATGGCTCACGATATAGAATTCTCTAATCAAGAAGAACCAAATCGCTCCGTCTTTAGGGATAAAATTCCATACTCTTTATACCGAGAAGTCCTCCCAAATTATGATGATGCAGAGATTCAGTTTGTAGACGAAGAAACCGAAAATAGACTCATTGATGAACTCTCTAGAGAAGCACACGAATTTTCATCACAAATTGGTTCCGGAATTATTGATTTGATAACCGAAAATCGGGACAAAGCTGTAGAGATTATTATCTTGATTCAATCATTTATTCGTGGGTTTATCTCTAGGCAACGCACCACGAGACTTTTTGGAAAAACTATGGAAGAAAGATCTACTCGCATTAATGCTGCTACTCGTATTCAGTCCATTTACAGAGGTTTCGTATTTCGTGGACACCGAAATTTTAATCCTTCTATATTCTCGAACAGGGCGAATCAGTATCCAAAAGTATGGTATTGGGATAACCAAAATCAGTTGGGACCATCTCACTATGCTATATGGGGTCATAAAACATCACTTTTGAGGGAAAATCGAAATCTTTATTCTAGAACCATTAAATTCTTCAATTCTGGAAAAATTGATGAAAATTATAGCTATTGCTGGTTTAATCCAGTAACACGTATATTTGGACAATGGATAAAAATTGAAAAAGAATCTCTTGGGGGGGGTACACGAGTATCAACTTATGTAGGTCATTGGATTAAGATCACAAACTGGTTGACATATGAAACATTTTGGATTCGCGTTAACTTTAGTGCCATGAAAGTATCTTATTTTGATCTCAACACAAGAATTAATATATCTCCATCACTATGGGAAATACAGAATCGTCGCAGATTTTGTAGCATAGTGCCGCGAAATATTATTCATAACGAAGATATACCCATCAACGCATTGGTGCCTAGATGTAACTGCTCTACTTGCCAAATGAGAATTGAAATGCAAGATCAAGATCTACAAAGATTGCAAATAGCAATCCAAATGTCTCTTGATTTCGCTAGGGATGAAAATAAAGATATATCACTCAGACTAACCGATGATGTTGAAGAATATAATATCAGCTACCTATTTCATGAACCGGATGAAAATACTCTTATTAGACAAAGACAAGATGAAGAATATTCACGAGCAGAACAAATAGACCTCGCTCGTCAAAGACTAGCTGATGATGTAGATACAGAAGCAGTTAGAGCGGTTAGACTACATCGCTTTAATTAATAAACGATTATGATCATTTAATTATCATTATTTTTTATGAACATTTAATGTTCATTTGTGAATATTTTTTTAATGATAAATTTGATTTATATGAATAGAGTTATTCACCAACTTACACAATACTACTGAGGGAGGGCAGTTGACTATGAGCTCTCTTTCTGCGCACGCAAGCGTTTTCCGCCCCAAATACGACGAAGATTATCCTCCCCTTGTGAGGGAAGACCCTGAAGTTGTACAACTTCGCAAAGAGCTAGATAAAGTACGCCATCATCTAGCGTGTCGCGGCACAAAAGTGCGTGAGTTAGAAAAGAAGTTTAGTGAGTTGTCCAAGCGTGCAGATTGGCTAGAACAATGGAAAGACAAATTCAAGAAAAAAGCCGAAAATGCAGAAAAAGATAACCATCGCATGCAGATGCTGGATGAAAACAGAAAAACCGAAATTCATTATCTAGAGTGTGATTTGAAAAAAAAGAATAAGGAATTGGATGATATGAAAGAATCAAGAGCTGTTTTCCGCGAAGAACATGAGCTCCAAATCAGTCGCATTGAGCGCCGCCATCAAAAGGCTATTTCTGATCTCCAAGATGAGTGCGACAAAAACATCTCTACTTGGGTGGAAAACAACCGGAAACTAGAAGCAGAAGTTTCCAAGCTCAAAGAAAATGTGGAAATGGGCGAGGAGGACTACAATAGTCTTAATGACAGATATCGTTCAGTCTTGAGTGAAGTAAGAGAACTACGTGAAACTCATCTCGACACCAAATGGATCGGTCGTTCACTCAAACTAAAGTGGATAATCGATGAAATGATAAAGATAGGTGCTGTCAAACTCCCTGATCATGAATGGGCGACCGACATGGTACAGGAGATCGAATTCCCAAACCAAGATGGAAATTCTGTGTTTTGGGAAGTTCCACGAAACATCCGCGATAAATATCTTCCATCTGCGCAGGACGCACATATGGATTGGGTCGAGGATGAAGATGAAAATGAACTTATTCGCAGACTATCAGAAGAGGCCAGAGATTTCTCTAATGCAGTTGACAATTCCTTATTTGCATCTTTGGAAAACGATCGAGAAAATACCATCAAGCATATTATTACTATCCAAAAACATATTCGTGGATATCTAGTTAGGCACAACAATAAACAAAGTAGTTTGAACCCGACAAAAATAGAAAATGCCATAATTATTCAAAAATACTGGAGAAGATTTTATAGTTCTCCAATTCGCTATCAAAGCTATTCAGCATTCGGCGAACAAGCACCCGGAGCAGTTCAGTCTTTTGCGGGAGATATTGAAAGTTATAGGAGGGTAATCATGCTGGTAAATACTGGTTGCATTGATTATCAATATCGCTATATCATTCCCGGGAGAGGACTCGCGACAGAGAGATATCTTCCAGCTGGGGGAAGACAAAGTATCAGTACATACACTACACACTATTTTCATATCTCAATGAAAACACCGGGAACCCAAGGTAATGTCATTGCTAGGAAGATTCGTATTCCAAGGATACTTGCAAATGGGATTGGATTGGGTTATTATGGCTCGAATAAATGGGTATTTGATGTTCATACTGGATTGTGCTTTCATCGACACAAGTGGAATGAATTGATGGTCTTTACACGGAGCGACAGAACTATCTATGTTCCAACATTGCCTATTCTTTTGAATACACGAACTAGAGCCAATCAAACACCGGATGATCCACCACTCACTATTTCTAGAGACCCCCCTTGCAATTGTGAAAGATGCAGAGAAAGTAGGGGGGAAACAGAACAATCCCAAGAAACAGACGAACTAGATATACAAGAAATAGAAGACATGCAGAGAGCCATTCGTTTGTCACTATTAGATATGGAAATCGATTATACTGAATCACTAAACAATATGTTCCAAGAACCAGAAGAAATTCATCTCAACAATGATGAAGAGGGATTAGAAACATTATATGACAATTTTATAGAGATGGGTGGACTCGGGGGCTGGACTGGTACTTACGATGACTATTAGTTTTATCAACCTAGAATTAGTTAGATTATATTTTTTATCACTATAATAAATTTCTTAAACAGAACATAAATTATTCATAAATATAAATAAGATAAAAATTTGATTTACTCTGGTTTGGTTATTTTAAACACCTATACAAAGGTCAAGAGCGGTTCACATACTTCGTTATGTCCTCGGTAAAGGAGGGGTTGGTTAATATCCAAGCTATTATTGATAGAGAACTCTGTGGGTCTATCTCAGATGGAGATTATCTCAGTATGGTCAATGTAATCAAGAGTGTATATGACAAAAATGTAATAACAGATACGGATTTAGATGAGGTGGATGTTTCAGTTGAGACACAGACACAGATAGACATAGATCGAGAACAAACCATAGCATGTCTTACCATACAAAACATGTGGAGAAATTTCAAAAAAAAAAATCTTAATCAAGATTGGATTGATAAAGAGAGCGAAGATATATTTGGGGAAATATTTGATGAGGATGAGAGAGCTTGGTCTCTACAATATTTAGAGTGGTCTTGGGAAAATATGTATCGAAAGCATTATGATCTTGGATTATTCAGTAGCATTCCAGGTGATAAGATATCACTATCATATCGGGATTTTGTATCATTGAGTAGAGGCACGCACTCTTAGAATATGAATAAACATAGTATTAATATATTATTTTTATCACTATAATAAATTTCTTAAACAGAACATAAATTATTCATAAATAAGATAAAAAATTTGATTTACTCTTGTTTGTTTTTTTTCAACAAGAATAAAAAATTGCTCTTCTAAACACTTGATTCAGTATGCTATTCAGCAGAGAGAGTCACGCGCTTATGACCTTCGCGGTCTACGAAGTGTGTTCCAGGGGTATAGGATATGATGTCCCACCGATACTCGGTCTTCCTAAACTGGATGGTGTGGGTGACGGTGGCTCACGAGTCAGCGGACATATTTCCGCTATTAAACTCCTAACGTTCCTCAGAGATCACTTAACGACCGAGAGACCACTCCAAGGTTCAACTGAAAAACGTTTATTCTGTGGCCCAGACGAAAATGTAGGAACATTGAAGACATCTGGTGACCCGTTAATTATATCCCCCGAAGATAATCTGCCAGCGGATCTAGTAAAAAGAATGAAGGAATTCTTGATTATCGTTACACGCGAACTACGTAAACTCAACAATCTTGGCCTTCAAGAATTCCTTCCTTGGTATGTTGTTCAGGGTGCGATCAGCTTGTATCTGTCCGAGTTTAAACGCATTTTAAGATTTAATCCCATTGATATCCCTTTTACCGAAACAAAGGGGTTTCACATTGGTGGAATCCGAGGGAAAACCGAAATGTTTGTAGTACCAGGTAAGTATTCGGTGGAATATGTCTCTGAAATGAATGATCTATTTCAGAAGGTGTTTGTGACACATGGTGATGATATTCTCGGTGAATGTTATGGAAGGAGTGCGGTTATCAAACTATGGATTAATAGATTGAATCATCGTTTTCAAAGTGATACAATCGTAAAATGGGCACCAGTCAGTCCAGAACCGACTGGTGTAGAACCCTTAGAGGTTGAAGAAAACAAACACGAAGAGGTGAAGAAGAGTTTAGTAGACATTCAATCTCTCATTGATGGTAAGCTTCAGGGCTCTATCTCTGACGGAGATTATCTCCGTCTGGTTAATCTACTCAAAGATGTATACGACAAAACAGATTAAAAATTTGATTTTAATTATGATTTTTTTTTATCAGTTAATAAAAGAATACTATAAATAATGCCCCTTACAACCGGAATTAATCCCATAATAACAGATAATATTAATTGTATTATAGTCTTGGGTATCATTCGAACTATTCGAACAGGTAAACCTGCAGATGAAATCACTATCCCACAAATGATTGGTGATCTATTAATTGGACCATCTAATATTTGGTATACTTGTAGGAAAGAAAATAAATGGTTATTTAAAACACCTTATTTAATAGACGCTCCCAAACGAAACTTTTTAATTTTCATTGAGAAGATGATGGAATTAAAAGATACTTATAATTTAAATGATTACGAAAAAAATTTCTTTAAAATGATCGGTATTGAGAATTGCGAAAGAGAAAACTTGACTTATGAAGATAAATGTAAGAATAACTTGTTAGAATACTTAAAATATTTAAGATGTATGATTTATACCAACTATCGTTTAAAATTCTGGAAAGATAACGATTTTACCAAAAGAATGAGTGTATATGAAAAGCAAATCACATACCTAAGGGAGTGTAGAGAATATCTAACCAATAACAACATTATTAATATTTATAAATTTATCCTAAGTAAATCAGGGGGTAAATTAAAATTTAGTTCGTATTTTGATAAAATACATATTGACTATTTAAATATTAATATGAATCATTTGGATGTAATGAAATGTTATCGCATTATGAGTGGTTTAAATATAAAGGAATTGAAATCGCCTAAACCTTTTAATATGTTTATTTCTAAAACAGTAGAAGATATAACTATTTATGAACAAAGATTATCATTCGCAAAACTATTATTATCAAACAACTTACATATATGTTCAGATTTAATTGATATGATTTATGAATCTATTAAACTTGAGATAAATAAAATTTATGTCTCATTAAAATTATAATAATATGAATAAAAATTTAAGATCATAAATTAATTTTATAATATAACGATATAAATATTATTATATTTTTATATATATGTAATATTTTATCCTGAAAATTAAAATTTGATTTTTTATTTAAATATTAAATATTATAAATATAATACAATGGAAATTCCTACACAATTATCACCAAAAGAAAAAGCTATCAGTTTCGATTATTCTATACTTAAAAAGTATATTGATTCAGAAATAGATCTTTCATATTTTATTCCTAATTTATCACCATCAGATAATCGTAGGGAATTAGTTTCACAATATTATAAAAGTGTTTTACAAGGTTACAATCATATATTTATTACTAAAATTTTAGCAGATTTAAAAAATCCATCCGCAAATATTTGTTTACCATTATTTAATAATTGGAATGGAGAACAAACAATTGACAATATGATTATTATTAATGATCCTAGAGATGCAGGAAGAATATCTAAAATGCATGTTAAGAAGGCTCCTATTTTTAAACAATTACTGAATACTAGTATTATATCTACAACTGACAATGATGATTGGAAACATCAAAGGAGTGAAATGAATCCTGCATTTTTACCAAATTTATCACTAAAGAAAATATTCCCTGAAAGTGTTAAAAGAGCAAGATTATGTAGTGAATTACTCATTAATATGTCTAATAATTATACTGAATCTGTTAATATGAGTGAATTTTTCCTTAATGAAACACAAGCACAATTACAGAAAGCTTTATTTGGATTTAGTGATGAATTTGAACAGAAATCAAATAAAAGAATTAGAAATGTATTTGCGGGAATTAATACTGAATATCTAGAAGAATTTACAACTGAAGCATTAAAAGAAACTAAAAAATCTAAAGGACCGGCTAGTGTTTATTTTCAGTCTTCGAATGATTTAGAAAAGAATATTGGTAATATCATATTATTTGCATTCGCTGGTCATGATACTACAGGTCATACTCTTACATGGCTATTATATGAATTAGGACAACATCCATTTATTAAAAGAAGACTCATACAAGAAATAGATGAATATTGGAAAAATAACCCTGAAGAAAATTATGATACATTCGATCAATTACCATTTATGACAAAGTGTATCGCAGAAACATTAAGAATGTGGCCTGCACTAGCAAATGGCACATTTCGAGAACTAGAAAAGGATGAAACTATTCATGGTATTAATGGTGATAAAGTAGATGTTCCTAAAGGAACATATTGTCAAATTATTAATTGGACTCGTCATAGAAATCCAGAATTATGGGATAATCCAGATGTATTTGATCCCGATAGAGAATTTCATGATTCTGAAATATGGGATTACAAGGGGTTTGGAGGTTATAATGTTCAGAGTGATAGATATAGTCCATTTACATATGGACCCCGTAATTGTTTAGGTAAAAACTTCGCTCACATGGAAATGAGATTAATCTTACTTAATATATTTAAAAATCACGATTTTTCATTAGATTCTCATCAAAGTAATACTGTAAATGATCCAAATTATATGGGTATTAATACATTTACAATGGGACCATTAGATATTCATGGGGATTATTTAGGAATGTATATGAATATTCATTTACGTAAATCTAAAATATAAATTATAAAATTTGATATTATTATTATTTTTTTATCATCATAATATACTATCAGTGTTCAGTTGATGAATAATTCATCCGCAGATAAAGAAAACCGATGCAGATGTAAGAATTGCAATATTGTATTTCCCTCACGCAATAAACTCTTCAAACATATCACACATTGCCCCGACCCAGAAACAGTAAAACTGCAAAATAAACAAAAAAAGGAATTTGCTCGTCGCGCGATTGAAGAAGACAAAATTAAACAACTCGAATATCTTAATAAGATTAATGTGATCTATCAACAAATATTATCAGGCTGTCATCATTTGAATGATCTTCGAGATTTATATGAATATCTTGAATTCTTTGATGAAGATCCATATAATGCTATAGAGTCTATTAATAATGCTATAGAGTCTATTAATTAAATTTGATATTATTAATTATTATTTTTTATTAAATTTAAAATGGATATCGAAAGTAGTGAAGTTAAAATTAAAGTTTCTTTAAAAACTAGATTTACTCAATTTATACTAAATCATACAATACTTTGTATGTGGCTTTGGCTAATATTTATAATGATTTTTTTAATTATATTTAGTAATCCATCTTAAAATAATATATACTATATTATGGTGAATTGTTGTAATCATAGAAAAAAAGATAAATCATGTATTAGAATAAGTGATAAAAAATCATTTAAATTGCCTAGAAAATTTAGTAAAAAAAAATGTAAAAATATAAAAGGATTTACAATGAGAAGTAGTTGTTCTCCTTATAAGGGTTGTAAATCACAAAAGGGTAAGAAAAAAATTTAAATTTAATCTATAAAAAATATAATTAATTTTATAAAAGATGAGAAAAATTTATAAAATTGTATTACTCTTTTTTCCTTGTGCATTATTATTTTTTTTCATATATAAATTAATATATGAATTATTAGATTCTAATAATGATAATAAAAATGTATATAATCAAAATTTAGAAATATGTGGAACTAACCCCATGACTGGTTTTTATAGAGATGGTTATTGTAATACAGGTTCAGATGATTTAGGTACACATACCGTTTGTGCTACAATGACAGATGAATTTTTAAATTTCACAAAAAGTAAAGGTAATGATTTAAGTACACCAAGAGGATCATTTCCGGGATTAAAATCTGGCGATAATTGGTGTCTTTGTGCCTTAAGATGGAAACAAGCACATGAACAAAATGTTTCACCACCAGTAATTTTAGAAGCAAGTCATCAAAAAACTTTAGAATATGTAAATTTAAATGTTTTAAAATAATTTATATATTATAAATATGGTTCATCTTTCTAATCCCACTATGATAGGTATTATGATTTTTTATAGTATTTTAACATTTTTTGTTGGTCCTTTATTAACTAGACCCTTTATGAAAGATCACCCCGATCAGTGTATTGCGGGTTTCTTACTTGGTTTTACATTATCAATTTTTGCTTGGATGAAATATGGTCGTCATTATGCAAAATAATATCTAATTTTGTTTTTATTTAAAAATCATTTTATAAGTATAGAATAATTAAATGCTAAAGAATCAATTATTTAAAATTATACCTGATGAAAATATTATTCAAGATATATTAGAAGCATTTGGTCTTACTAATCTAGAAGATACCCGATTATTTACTAAATCACATATGATAGAAATAAATACAGTTAACACAATAAATGAATTAAAAGAAAAATTAATTGAATATTATTTGCCATGTAAAGCAAAAAAATATTTAAATGATCTAGATGAAAAAAAATGTATCACAATATTAAGACAAATTGTTAAATTATATCATTATAAATGTATCGGTTTGGAAAAAAGTATTAAAGGGAATAAAACTATGACATATAGACTTTTATATTCTAAAGAAGATTTTTTAGAAAGTCCACATTCATCAAATACAGGATATGTTTTATCATTCGAATAAATTTGATTTAAAATAATAATTTTTATTATACTATTAAAAAAAATATGATATGAATATACAATATCCTAATTTATTATTGAAAAATAATAATCATAATATATCTAATTTATATTCAAAGGATATTTGTTTACGCGGAGTCAATTACATTATATATGATAAAAAAAAGAAAAATATATTAAATTTTGGAATGAGTCGCCCATGTGGTTACAATCATCACAAATCATCTATCCATGCTGAAGAACAAGCTATTAATTATTGTAGACATAGTAATAATCGTAATTTAGAAATATATATATGGAGATGGGCTAAAAAAGGTAATATTAAAAAAACAAATTGTTGTATCTCTTGTACAAAATTAGCAAGAAAATATTGTTATCAAAATAAGATATTTACATTTGATGAAAATAATGAAAAATGTAATGCAATTGTTAATAATCCAGAATTATCATTGGCATATAAGATTAAATATAATTTTAATCATTAATTATTTTTTATTTAAATTTATTTAATAAATTTAAAACTTCTGAAATAGGTTTGCCTCTAAAATCATATTTTTTCCTCAATGTTGTTGTTGTATTACCATAATTTTCCCAATTCTTTGTATATTTCTCAAACTTTTTTTTATCAACTGACATTATTTTACTTGGTTCAGGTGTTGTTAATAATCCCTTATTTGCTCTTCCACAATCATAATTTTCTATTACAAATATATATGATCCAAATTTATTATATATCCTATAATAATTACCATTTCTTCTAATATTATAAGTAAAATTATCATCTTTATTTAAAAGCTCTAATAATTCCTCAACTGCCTCTGCACCATCTTTATTAAAACATCTGTAATTTAATGATTCCGTTCTTAAAATTCTTAATTCAGCCTTCATTTCACAATTTTCACATTTTAATTTCTCAATTATATTTCTTAAATTTTTTAAATCGTCTTTATAAATCATATTTTCTTCCTCAAGAATATAACACTTCTTTTCTAAATCTGTCATTATTTAAAATAAAAATCTTTTATATTTAAATATAATCAAATTTAGAAATGTATTTTAATTATAAAGCCATCTGGATAGATACATCATCATAAATTATTTTCTTGGGGGCCACATACCAATGATTTGTAATAGATCCTACTATAACTTCTTTTAACTGTGGAACACGCATCCCATTCGGTAATGTTTCTATTATAATTTCTATTTGAGTAAATACCGGATCAATCTGTTTATTTAAAAAATCATAAATATTCCACCGCGCTCCCCATTCGCCATCATCATCATCTAAATCTGCCGTTAAATATAATTTTTTATCATCTAAATCACTTACTAAAACTTTTTTCATTTTATGATATATCCATGCTTGATCATGAAATTTTTCTTCGCCTGGGCTATATGTATCCCCACGTTCAAAATATATTTCATTTATTGGAACTAATATTGAATCAGTATTGTTTAATAATGCTCTCATACTTAAATCTAACTTAATTACATTTTCATAATTCGATTTTTCTGGTTCAGATTTTTTACCATGTTTCTTTATCATATGTTCTTTTAATTCATCTTCTGTATATGTATCCACTGATTCTACGCAATCATCGTGTTCGCAATATAAACCACCACCACTGCCCTGTATATTATACATATGTATATCTGATTCACTAAATTCTTTCATTAACATCCAAATCAGTCCTTTGAAAATTAAAATCGCATGATTACAAAATTTTTCAATCGGCTCTCCTAATTCAGGATTTTTTATGAATTCATCTTCGTGTAAATAAATACAATCCGTAGAACCACAAATATTTACTTTATTAATGTTTGACCGGGGTCTTGAGTGTGGGAATGACTCGGCGGGATCTGTATAAGAAAATTCACCTGTATCTTCATTAATCCAATATACCTGAGGATTACCATCTTCATCCTCTTCGGCACTATCTGTGAGAGGTCCAGACCAAGGCCAATCATCGTCATCCACTTTATATCTATCAATAATTTCTTGTTTCCTTGATTCTATTTTAGCAATACTCTTTAATGCTGTTTTTATACTTTTCGCGTTCGCCTTTTCATCTACTTTCTTTTTATGATATTCTTCCGCTCGGGATAATTCTTTCTCAATCGCTTTTAATGCATAATCCAAAGGCAATGTTTTACCTGTTCTCTCATTTCCCGAACGATTTAAATAATCTAAAAAGAATAAATATAATTTTTGTAAATCACTTAATTCATGATAATCTAATTTCATCATCGTGTATACAAGTAAAGCATTCGATAAACATACTACATTACAATTGGGATCTAATTGATAATTACCGCTCTTCATTAATTTAAATCCTCTTTTAATACCACTTTCTAGAAAACCCGAAGACCACAAACAATGATCTTCTTTAGTAAATATATCATCCATTTTACCCTGATGAATATGTTTAAGTGCTAAATTTAATAATCCTATACATTTCGCCGAATCACCCTTTTTTAAACCCGCACGTAAAGGTTGTTTTAATTTTTTCTTTTTCTTTTTCGTAATACTTCTTATAAACTTATAACGTCTTTTTAATGAATCCCTTCTATTTGTCTTTCTCTTGGATTTCTTCTTTGATCTATTTCCTTTTTTTGATTTAAACGTTTAGTTTTTCCCATATATATATTATATATATAAAATTAAATTAAATGTATATTGTTTATATTCTTAAATCAGATAATTATTCCTATGTAGGTATGACTAATGATTTTACAAAACGTTTCAGACAACATAATGGTGATTTAAAAGGTGGAGCAAGATATACAAGTAAAAGAGATAATTGGTATCCTGTATGTATTATTGACGGATTCACTGATAAAAAATCAGCATGTCAATGCGAATGGAGGTTAAAACATTTCGCAAGAGGTAATGGTAGTATAAAAGGAGTAAATAATAAAATAAAATATTTATCTAAATATTTATATCAAAAAAATACAATTAAAGGATATGATACTAATGGTATTCCAATTATAGAATCTATGAAATGGACAACTAAATGTGAAAAATCTATATGCGATCAAAACTTAACTTTTTATATTGATAGTGAATTTAAAAATTTATTTAATGAATATTCTCATAATTATCCATCAAAAGAACTATATTGGAAAAATTAAAGTTTTAAACTTCTACGTCTTGATGAAGTTCTTCTAGATGAACTTTTTCTAGATGTATTTCTTATAGAAACATCCGGTAATGTTAATGTTCTAGAACTGCGTCTAGAACTCTTTCTCTTTTTATTTTTGACGCATTGACCTGTCTTTGGTGGTTTTCTGCGACTCTCATTAGGACATCTTTTTGTATATTTAGAATTTGATCTTAATCTTCTTTTCTTTTTTTCACATTGCATCGTTTTAAGATTACGACGACTACCATTGGGACAACGCTTTCTTCTTTTATTCAAACGTGGAGATCTTCTTACCATTATTTATATTATAATATATATAAAATATATTTAAAAAAATCATTCATATATTTTTATTATATAAAATGTTGATTTCAGATAATTATCAAAATTATAGAGGACCACCTTTAGTTAAAGCTGTTTTAGATGATGTAGATATTACCGAACAAATGAGAGTATTATATGGAGATAAATATAACTGGCAAGGATGTCTATGGACCTACAAAGAAGCATTTGGTAATGATTGTATTAATAAACATTTTCGGTTTGACTTTAAAGGATTAGATGGTAGAGATCATTGGTTTTGTGGATTTATCAATGATATTAATCAATACTTTAATCCACCACTTACAACTCCAATAAATCAAAGATAAAGATTAAAAAAAGGTTCTTTATCTTATGTTCATAAATTTGATTTCCATGATTATTATAATTCATTAAATCACAACACAAAGCTACAGAGTAAAAGTACATAGCAACCTAACTCTTAACACAACACACACAGGAAACTACAAACACACAACACTACCACAGAATCATGGCTAACAATAACAACCAGCAGATCACCTGGGGGGACTTGACCCCGGTGCAGCGTGACTTCTACACCGAGTTCTACGCGCCCACCATCAACAACGTGAGGCAAACGCCTCAAAACAACGATCCAGCCCCATTGGGTTGCACACCCACCGAAGCACAAATCAATGCGGTGTGCGATATGGGCGATACCCTTTGCCGAACCATCAACTACCGCTTGACGCAAGGTCAGCATAATGCGATCGTTGCATGGGTCTTGCAACATCTACCCAATCACCCATATCCGTTGCTCCAGTATGCTGGCGCAGAAATCGCAATCCAGTAGTAGAATACCCACCAAAAATCCATAAAATCCATAAAAATTAAAATATATAGATAAAAACAACTAAAAATTAGATCATTTTTTTTATGTAAATTTGATTTTATAATGAATTGCTTATACCATTAATACCGATATGATGAAAAAGTGGTGTGAACTATCTCAATCTCAACAAAATTTCTATCTGGAGTTTAATGCCCCTAAAAAGAACAAAAAATATATTGTTCCCTCAAATAATACATATATTCATTTTGATTTATATACTCCAAATGAACTACATGTTTGTGCTGTTACTTACAGAGGTTATATGCTTCAACGACTTAATATTGTTATTACAGAAGGTCAGCGAAATGCTATTATAGACTGGTTAGAAGAAAATAATCCACATCAAGAAAATATAATCTACAATTAATTTATCTGGGAACATTTTATTGTTCATTTATCTTTATCTTATGTTCATAAATTTGATTTTATGAATATTTTTTTTTCAGTAACTTACAATACAAAGCTACAGAGTCTAAGCACAGAGTCTAAGCACAGAGTCTAAGCACAGAGTCTAAGCACAGAGTCTAAGAGCAGAAAACTACTGCAATATGGCCACCACCATTTTCCCGCCTGGGGTTCTCCACACAATCGAGATTGATGTAGGGGATGATACATGGGAGATCACCCAGTTTCCGGATGAACCCTTTTGGGTCCGTCAAGATTTTGCTATGCAGCTGGTACCCGGCTACCAGTACATCACCGCTGATCATCTCGCAGAGTTCAAAGAACTCGTCAAAGGCGCAGAGGAGGAGCGCGTCAAGATCATCGACGCCAAGATTGAGGCAGTCCAATACTGCTCCAAAATGGAGAAACTCTCCAAGAACTCTTGGGAGTTTAACAAGGGTGGATTCCACTGCCAGGGCCCAGGCGGTTGCAACAGCCAAAATGGCCTACTTTGTGGAGGACAGCGCTCTTGGAACTGGTGCCAATATCGCCATGAATACACACTCAAGACCTACGATTCTAGCGACATTGGTGCAATCGGTTGTCCAAGCGATTACATCTACGACTACTACTGCGCACCACTCCACTACGATATAGAACTCGTTTTGGACTTGGCCGAAGAAGACTGGGATTATGAGCAGTGGCTCAAAGAAAATGTAGTGGATGAGCTTATCATGATCTCTAATCTCAATGCAGCACAGTCTCGCGACCCTGAAGAACGCGCCGGATCAAATGCCTTGACGCTCAACGGGCGGATCTGGAAAGGCAAAACCGGATGGTGCGGCGAAGTTGTTGAGCGCATGGGCGATTCAATTAACAACATGATGGACGAATGGAAGAAACTTGGACGCCACCCCACCGAAATCAAACACGTGCAACAGGGGCAAATCGGTCATGTCTTGCTCAAAGATCGATACAAGATCCATGCCAAGATCCTCGAAAACAATTTCGCAGAAACACCCTACGGAATTGCCTGGTTCCCACCTAAGTTCCGGAAATTTATCCCAGAGGTGGGTAAATACTGTTTCTTGACTATGTCAAAGAACTCTGGGGAAAAACTCACTAGACATAGAGCCCAATTCACTGTGATATATATCCATACCGGATCTTCTGCTGCCAGTGATTGCGGGTCAGCTTTTCGATAAACACAAAACACAAAACACAAAAAAATCTAAATATATAGCAAAAAACAAATAAAAATACAAATATATAGCAAAAAAACATAAATATTTTTTATGATGTTATTTTAATGAAAACATCAAAAGGTCCTCCAATATTTAATAATAATAAAAATAGTTCATGCTTTGACTGGATTGATAAATTACTAATCAAAATGGGAGGGAAACAGATGAATTTTTATTCCTATTATAATTATTAGTTATAAATTTGATTTAAAGATGATTAGTAATTCATTAAAACATCAAAAACAACAGACATTACAATGAACTACGAAGAACTCTTTCCGTTCCCGATTAATCCATATGATGGGGGACACTCTCTTATAGATTACCTTGAGTATCAGGGATTTCAAACATCCATTGAACTCCAGGAATCTGAAAATATTCCTATCAACATCAACGCCAATGCCAACACCAACATTGGTGATGATTATGTTATCATCGGGCCGAACAATATCAATGGATACATTATCCCAGATTACTTTACTGATACCACGGTAGAAGAAATACAAGAAGACATTAATGAACAAGAACATCACCCCCTAGATATACCTGAAAACTTTGATGTACCAGATGAAATCATAGAATATCTGGAAATGGGTATCACAGAGATCCCAATTACACACGACATGCTCTGTGGAGACAATCACCATGAAGCAGCAATCGCAATCCAAGAGGCATGGCGCTCTTATGCTCTTTATTTGTAGATTTTCTTTCATAAATTTGATTTTCATTATCCCAACCTTTAATTGCGATAACATCCTAGGATTGACTGGTACTTTCTCCAAATATTTTAATTCCCAGCATCCACTACATTTATCGACATCCAAGACTCATTAGGTATCAGTTGGTAGATCCGTCCGGTGTGCGCACTGGGCAGTCGTGGGTTCGAGTCCCACATGAGTCATAAAGTCTGTATCATATCTTTGTGGTCAAGACGTATCCCCCGGGGGACACCTGAAACACTCATTAGTGATTTCTTAGCTGATAAACGGGTGATCGCGAGCCTGCTAGTCAGTAAAGATCTTTTAAAGAGTGCGTCAGGGGGGTTCAATTCCCCATACAGACTATATCACATTAGCTCAGTTGGTAGAGCGATTGACTTTTAATCAATTGGTCATGGGTTCGAGTCCCATATGTGATAAAGATTTGTCGGCTTAAGCGACTACAAACTTCGGCAGACCGAGTGGCAAGCGGTGGTCTTTCCCAATTGGGGTAAAAGGACTGGGTTGATTTTGTAGAGGTGTGTAAGTTCTTCATGTGAGCTGGTTGAGATCGGTGGGCGGAATACCCTTTGAAGCTGATCACTTCTGAGAATTTCTTTTGGTAAAGTGAGGAAATTACGCGCATTACTCTATCTATATCATTTGCATTAGACCTAGCGGGTTCGAATCCCGCGCGAAGTATAAAGTCCTCATATGAGGCATTTTTTTTGTAAATTTGATTTATCATAATATCTTTGTTATTAAAAAACAAAGAACAATAATGGCTCTACAACTCATCAAAAACACTGACACCAACACCTGCAGCACAGATGGGTTCCTTGATTCACTCGTCTCACTCGTCTCACTTGAGCATGTAGATGAATCTTGTCCGCGACTACCACCCTCTCCTGTATTTAGGGCTCCAAGTGAACCCTATCCACACTTTGATGTTTATGGGTGGAATTACTACTACTACTATTATGTGAGGATGTTCTGCAAGATTTATCTTCCATGTACTCGCAGTTATGAAACTTATCAGTTCTCAAAACATCATTACAAAAACAAGAACAAATATTTCCGCAAGCAACGACGAATTCATCAACCTGGAGGCGCTTCTTGCGATCAAAGACGCTAGATTAGTTCATATCCTATTATAACAATCCATAAATTTGATTTATCCATTTTTTTTCTTATTACAAGAACAAACTATAACAAAATGAACAACAATAAGGTTATCTCTCGTGAAGAAGTTGTCTTTGAGACTCCACCTGGACCAGATGATCTCAAGAAGATGGATCACGAATCACTTCTTGAGGATGCTCTTAATCTTGGTGTCTCTCGAGAGTCAATTGAGAACATCAAGGATGACGACAAGCAAAAGATATTCCTTATGAATGAAATTCTCCGCATTCGCCCACCAGTTCCACGCACCATCAAGCCTGTTCTTATCAGTGAAGATCTTGATGAGTCGAAGTTTGAGAAGAAGGTGACTTACAAGTATGTCAAGCATCTGTTTAATGATGCAAAGGAATATCAAAAGTCAATCGTTTCAGTTGAGAGTTACATCACCCCACTTCAGCATTCAGACATCCATTTCCAAACAAAGAACAATCTTCTCCACTCAATCCAAACAGAAGTAGATAATCTCAATCTGGATGATCATTCGTCAAAGGAAAAGATCCTTGAGTTTGCCTGCAATAATAGTAAGAGCAATACAGAAAAGAGACGACGAGCAACCGCCCTCCAAAAGAGACTACTTGCGAACAATTATAAGCGTCACCGAATCACAACATTTGACATCTCTGCATACTAACTGAACAATTTAAATCCTCATTATAATTATTTTTTTGTTCATAATAAATATTATTTTTTATAAATTTAAAGAGGAGTTATTTACTCTCAAAATGAAAACCTGTGTCTTTTTCTTTTACAAAAATTTGATTTAATGAATATTTTTTCTATCAAAATACACTAATCTACTGAACTTTAAAATGTTCTCAAATGTTTCTTTTAAAGAGTTCTGTGGGGATTTATATTCCGCTTCGGTTTTGGTCATTCTTGCTACTATCAATATGATGGTGGTGCAGTTCATATGGCCACGTTATGGAGGTTCTGAAAAGTTCATAGGTTTATTCCAACTATTCAAGAATAATCTATACATATATCAACTTTTCCTTTCTTACTTCATCGCGTACATCATTGCACTCGGTTACTCTCGATACAAAAAAGTGAAAATTCTTCCAGATTCTATTGATGAATATTGTTTACAAATCATCCCTATTGGATTCGCAATATTATTTGGATATTCACTTTCTAGAGAAATTAGTTGGCATACACTTTGTCACGGGATCAACATGACTATTTCATTGACCATTAATTGTAGTTCACATGGAATTCTAAAAGAAAAAATAGATAGTTTAACACAAAAATGTCATTATCTAGATATGGATAAACAAGAACTACGTAGACTTATCGCAAGGACAAATAGACAATCAAATCATAATGATACTATACAAGAAATGAGCGATATCATCTTTTCATTAAAAGAAAAAATACCAGATGGACCATACCTAGAACTAATGAACAAGATGCACTCTCTTCATATTTAAAATTCACCTATATAAATTTGATTAACTATATTTTTTTTAATTAATATTATAATAATGAGTGAAACAAAGTATCTATGGATGAATACAAGTCCACAAGATCGACAAACAATCTATATTTATCTTAATGAATTGGGTGAGAAAATATATGGAAATATTGTAACAAATTGTTGTTATTATAATCCATATTCTGAAAAAAGTGTACATAAAGGAGCACATGTCACTGGATTAGCAGTAAAATACGTTGATAAATATGATCATTTGGATAAAATTTATACTTCTCTATTTGATTGACCTTTATCTATAATAAATGATCTTTATCTTTGTCGCATGTTCATAAATTTGATTTCCATGATTATTTTTTTTCAGTAACATATACACACATATAACCACTACTAACGCTACTACTAGCTACTAAACGCTACTACTAGCTACTAACGCTACTACAACCGCTCCTAACATGAGCTCCACTGGACACCATGGTCGGTACATGTATCACGGTACAGGATCCAAAGATCTTGCAACCACCCGGATGTCGCATTTCTTGGCAGACTCGGTCTTGGCCAGTAGTTGGGGACACGATCCTACTGTCCGCGAAAGAACTATCAAGTATCGCGACACACCGTCATTCGATCCCTACAGCTACGATAGGCCATTTCTGCCAACAATCCCTGACACGGATGACTTGAAGCCCAACTTCCCGAAATCGGTTATCCGGCGCATTGATGCAGCGGAAAAACGCATCGATTCCCTCATCAAGTTGGTACCCAAGCCACTTGCGCGACCTATGGCAAAGAAAACAGATGAACTGCGATCAGCAGAAAGCACTACTATTTCACCCTTTTCTTTGCCATCTGTACCATTTCCACTGGCAGATACGACAAACAAGACCATTGGTACAAATATCTTGTATCTTACTGCATACATCTGCTTGACACACATCTACACTGCATTCAACTAAAAACACAAAACAAAATCATAAAAATCCAAATATATAGAAAAAAACAAATAAAAAATCAATAAAATTAGTATAGATAAAGACAAAAAAAATTTTTTATGTGAACTCTTTTTTATTCATAATGAATATTATTTTTTATAAATTTGATTTAGATGATAATTTAAAATCATAAACAACTAATACTGATATATTTATTCATCATGGATGTGAAGATGCTTTTCCCGGTGGGACAAAAGAATATCACTGATATAGTGATGGGTTCGCGATTGGAAGATTTTGGACATCCAGTAGACGAAAAGGGAGGGGAAGAGTTTGATATGACTCGGGGATACACAATGGAAGCATATGGGTGGAAAACGTTTTGCGACATAGTTGGTCCTTTTGCTGAACCACATTATATCGGCAATATCTATGATGCCGAAAATGGTTGGGGCTACATTGGCGACATGATTTCCATTAATGATAGACCTCGTCCAAAATTTCACTCGTGGGCCATGCGAAAAAGATTAGAATTCCCTGGTAGAGGCATGTTTGAAATAGACAAAATAGATGCAACCTATTATTATGAATCATTAGATTTACACTGAATCGCTACTTAGATAGATAGATTAATGTTTTTTTTATGTGAACTTTTTTTTCATTTATGAATATCATTCATCATAAATTTGATTTAAGAGTATCATTTATTACTAACAAAATATATAGAGAGCTATTTATATCTCTCTAAACTACATAATCTTTCGCGAAGAAAAATGTCCTCACTCAACAATACTACACCTGCGCTGCAGCCCCACCCCCCAGCTCACTCCCCTAGACAGGGGGAACCTAGAGATCTGCGTGTCAATAATCCACACTTTGTAACAGAGGAATTTCATACCAAGCATCGCGACGAAAACGGACACGCCATCATCAACGAAGAAAATCAAGAGGAATATGAAGATCAAGATTATCTTGTTAAGAAATATCACGAGGAAGGATGGGCAACAAAAAGCGGGGTTCTTTATACACGCCAGATGACCAATTGTCCAAGTGGAAAGGGTCCTACTTCTGAAATACTGTCAAATATGAGTCAGTTCATGCATCTCAAGATGGCGGGGAGAATCATTATGGACAATGGTGATGTCTATGATTTTGACACACAAAATGCCCTCCACGAAATTCTGGTTCGCAATGACCAGGGAATGATTCGGGCGTTGGGAAGTTTTATTAAGAATCAAATGGAGATATGGGAAGATAACATAAAGTCTGGACAGAAGACTCCACCTGAAAAATTGGCATTTAGTGAAAGACATGTTTTTGGAACAATTATTCCATCTGGTGACTACGAAAAAAAATGGAGAACTCACAAGATAAGAAAAGATGGAGTCAAATGCTATAGTCTCTGCGATAATCCCAAATGTTGCATGGCAGGCCACTTGTTTATGACATTGTGTGCAGCAGATGCATTCCCAAAAGAAGAATGTGATAGAATCATGAGATTTATTCGCGAAAGAACAATATATCGTCACCTAGATCCTATCAAAGGTAATTTTGACATATGTCACTACTGTGCCACTACACCCTAAATCTCTCTAAATTAATCCATTAAATTTGATATCATGTTAATATTTTTTTTATCAATATGAATTACATTGCAATATTATATATATTGCCCCTTGTTGCTACACTGATATATCAAATATATCTATATTTCAGTGAAATAATTATATTCACCTGTATAGTTATATTTTTGAGTATCATGAGTAACTATTTTCCTGGTATTGGTTTGATGAATCTTATTGTAGAATCAGCAGGACTTAGTCCTGCCCCTAGTCCTGCACCTGCCCCTAGTCCTGCACCTGCCCCTAGTCCTGCACCTGACCCTAGTCCTGCACCTGCTCCTAGTCCTGCACCTAGTGTCATTTATGCTGAACCAGTCAGTATTCATGAAAATCAAGAAATAACTGAATTAAAAAGAGAAAATCAATCATTAAAAAAACAAATTGATATTCTTAAAAAGAAAAATATAGATTTGAAAAGCCACAATGAAAATATAGAAAATGAATTATGGTACTGGAAGCATTCTAAAAAAACACAATGCGTACTCAATACAATTACAAAGCACCGTTGCAAGAAAAGAGATTAATATTCATATCCCGTGAATGAATATCAAAACAATTAATCCATTTAAAAGATAAACATGTAATATTATTGTAATTTTTTATGAGTTATCAACATCAAACTCAACAAATAAAAACATATGGGGATGATACTGGTTGTTATGATGCATTAATAAGTGTATGTTGCGGTGCATTTATAACAGTTACATTAACTGTATTAATGATATTATTAGTCAATAAAGAAGATGAAATTATTAATGATTCTGGAAGTATTTAAAATTTAAAACAGTATTAGATTTGAGGAATGTTAGCATTTTATTCAATATGTGCATCAACTTTTTTATATTTTTTGTGCTGTATTGATAATATTCGACAAAAAGATTATCCTCATGCTTTAACATGGTTTTCTTATTCACTTGCAAACTGTGGATTAATATGGTATGAATATAATAAAAATTATAAAAAAGATGAAACTAATACAGAAATAGGTATTTAAAATTTTTTATCTTATTAATATTAATATGTATTTACATAAGGAACTAATAACTAAAGGTATTTTTTTACAATTAGGAAATAAATATAATTTACCAAAAGAAATAATTATTACTATTTATAGAATCTATAAAGATGACTCTGAAGTTAGAAAATTCTATAAAAACTTAATTTATAATAATGTATTAAATGTTGATAAAAATTATATCAATTTTAATGATTATGTATATTTAAAAGATAATCCTGAATGGGCAATTAAATGGAAACGAGGTGAAATATTAAGAGAAATTCATCTTAAAATTAAAATATTTAATGAAGATAATTATTTATTTCAGGATTATAGTTATTTAGCAGATGATGTATTACAAATAGATATTAAAAGAGCAACATATAAAATGAAATTAAAATATTTAAATGAATCACCCATTGAAGAAGTATATGAAGATTATATGACATATTTAAATAATGATAAAAATATAATTAGATCATTAGTAATTGATAGATTTGGGGAAGGTAATTATTTCCCTTATTTAATGGGACATTAAAATGATTCTAATCCTGATAATATTCTTAATTTTTCATATGAAACCCAAAACGATAATTGCCAAGGTGCCAACCTCATCCATATAGGAAAAAATCCCTTATATAATGATTTTATACCTTCATTTTTTACACTCTTATGCAAACAGTCTAATACTCCTTTATATGGTGAATTATCTTGCATAAGTCTTGATTTTACTACATCTGCTGGTGTACAACACACTGAAGCAACAAATCCTGAACAAATACTTGATAATACATGTAATAATGTTGATTCCGGAATTTCTAAATTTTCTTTAATACTACATTTAACATGATCATATGTAGCCAATTCACCTAAATTTACTAACATTGCTCTACTAACATTTGGTAATCCTCCTTTCCATAATCCTCTAATACCATTTTCAGAATATATATTTTTTATTGTTTTAGGAATTGTTGTATTATTTTTATTTGTAATATATCTTATTTTTAATAAATCACAAGGACTTGCTACTAATTGAGCAATTCCCCCACTTAATCCCCCAATAATATATTTTTTTGATATACTTTTATCTTCTTTATTAGAATCTCTTAAATGTTCATAAATATTTATTCTTAACATCGTATATACACAATGACGAAGTAATGCAGGTTTTAATCCATCATATACTTGTAATGGTTCTTTTGACAACTTTTTTATTACATCAAATGATGAAACTTTTTGTGAATTGATCTGCATTCTTGTTTTAATATAGTCAATTGGATATGTATTTGTTTCTGCAATACACGCCGAACCTTGTATCAAAAACAGTTTTTTTATTGTATCATTCATTTATTACATACTAAGAAAATAAATTTGATAATATATTTAGATGAATTGATATATTAATATTTAAATAATATAATTTTAAAATTCTTTAAATGGAATATAATGATGATATATCATTAAAACCGGCTACAATAGAACAAAATAAAATATTGATAGAAATTAATGATGGGAAAAATATAAAAGTTGATGCTGTTGCGGGGAGCGGAAAAACTACTAGTATATTACATATTTCACAAAATTCAAGAGGATCAAAAGTATGTGTTATAACATATAATAAAAAATTACAAACAGAAACTGAATATAAAATTCATAAATATGATATTCATAATATTGATATATTTACTTATCATGGTTCTTGTAATAGGAAATATTTAAATGTAAACAAGTTAATCACTGATAGAGAATTAAGAAATGTTATTGAAAATGATATCAAATCATCTAAAATTAATTATGATATTATTATTGTTGATGAAGTTCAAGATATGAATCATTTATATTGTAATTATATCAAAAAATTCATAAATGATAATCAAAATAAAGATGCTAATATTGTTATTCTTGGTGATAAAAATCAGTGTATAAATCAATATAATGGTTCTGATGAAAGATTTTTAATTCATGGACATGAAATTTTTAGAAATGAAAGAGAATGGGTTTCATTAAAATTGACTGAAACTTTTAGAGTTCCTCAAGAAATTTGTGATTTCCTAAATATTTGTATGTTAAAAGAAAAAAGAATGATATCTAATGATGGAAATGGTAATAAAAAATACAGCGGATTTAAACCAAGATATTTCATAAAAAGTTCTTTTACAAAAATTGAATGGGGTGCCGATTACATTATCGGGGAAATAAATTATTATTTAGAACTAAAAAATCCAGATGGTTCATTTAAATATAAACCTGATGATTTATTTATATTATCACCCTCTGTTAAGAATAAAACTGATAATAAGTCTCCAGTAATTCAGTTAGGAAATGCTTTATCTTCATATGGGGATAAATTAATATATATTAATAATGATATAGATTGCATCGTTGAAGATAAAATATTAAAAAATAAAATAGTATTTTCAACTCACAACTCAACCAAGGGATTAGAAAGAAAAGTTGTAATCATTATTAATTTTGATAAATCATATTTTGATTATTATGACAAAGATTGTGATCCAAATATTTGTCCTAATCGTTTATATGTCGCAGTAACTCGTTCCATGGAAAGATTATCATTATTTCATCATTATGAAAATGATTATTTACCATTCTTATTAGGCGATACAAGAGAGGAAAAATTTAATAATATAAATAAATATTGTGATATAAATCCAACAGGGAAAAAACCCGGTAAAGCATTTAAATTAGATATTAGACCACCAAAGATTGATCCTATATGTTATTGGGTTACCGATTTAGTTAAATATTTAAATGTAGATATACTTGATGAACTTTCTAAATTATATGAATGTACAAAAATAATTAGGAATGGAGAATATGGAAAACTTAATATTAATAATGAAAGTGAACAAAAAAAAAATCAATGGGAAATCGTTTCTGATATAAATGGAACAGCATTACCTATGTATTTCGCAATCAAATATTGTAATATGGATATAAATCTAACTGATGTAAAATTAGATGGAGTCAATGATAATGTTAATATTCTAAAAATTGCTAATTATCATAATGCAATGGTAGATAATTCATATTATAAAGTTAATCAAATATTTAATTATGATTGGTTAGAAGATTGGCAATTAAAATCTGCAATGAAAAGATTAAATAAATTAAAAGAACAAAATCTAATTTCTAATAGTGGTTCATTTGAATATCCTATTAGTAAAAAATCTCAAACAACTGATAATATTCATTTCACTTTATGTGGTCAAATGGATTATGCTAATTTAAATGATAAAATAGTAATAGAATTTAAATGCGTAGAAAAATTAGATGATTCACATTTCTTACAAACAATTCTATATAAATACATCAATGATAATAGATATGATAAATATTATACTTATAATATTAAAACTGATGAATTATATGAATTAAATTCATCAAGAGAAAACCTACAAAAGATAATTGATATACTAATTCATAATAAATCATATAATAGAATGACAGATGAAGAATTCCTAAATAGTTTATAAATTTGATATTTTAATGAATTGATAAATCAAATAAATGATAATAATGAATAAATATTATTCTGTAGGAAATCTCATTGTGAGAACAGAATCTTATGAACCTCCTAAAATCGTTAAAAAACCCGTTCCTAGTAGCCAAAAACCTACAAATTTATGGAAAAAAAAAGTACAAAAAAATGATACTAATAATTTAAAAAAAGAAAATTTTCCATCATTAAATTAAATATATTGACTGTGATTCATTACAAATAAATCATGTAATTTCATAGATTGATTATCATATTCTTTTTTATCCCACCATGATAATCTTGGTTGACATACTTCTTCTGGTACATATCTTAAATATTTGGGATATCTAAATTTAAATACAGGATCTGTTATTAATTCTGTATTCTCTATTTCGCCCGAATGTATAGCATCAATACATGCTCTTGTATCTTTAATATTTATTCTTTTACCAATACCATATGGTCCTCCTGTCCATCCAGTATTTACTAAATATATATTCGACTTGTGTTTTTCTATTTTTTGTTTAAGTAATTCAGCATAAAATGTTGGATGATGAGTTAAAAATGCTTCACCAAAACACGATGAAAAAGTAACTGTTGGTTCTGTAATGCCCCTTTCTGTTCCCGCTACTTTTGATGTATATCCATTAATAAAATGAAACATAGCTTGTTCGGGTGTTAATTTTGATACAGGAGGTAATACACCATATGCATCACAAGTTAAAAAGATAATATTTTTTGGATGATCACCCATCTGTGATTTTTCATAATTATCAATATGATATATTGGATAACTTACTCTACCATTTTCTGTAATAGATATATTATCATAGTTTGGTACATCATACTCTGAATATACATTTTCTAATAATGCATCTTTTTTGATTGCTTTGTAAATAGATGGTTCATTTTCTTCTTTTAAATTAATAGTTTTTGCATAACATCCTCCTTCTAAATTAAAAACACCATCATCATCCCAACCATGTTCATCATCACCAATTAATCTTCTATTAGGATCTGCAGATAATGTTGTTTTTCCTGTACCACTTAAACCAAAAAATAATGTAGTATCATTTTTTGCTCCTATATTTGCCGAACAATGCATTGTCATAATATTATCTAATGGTAACCAATAATTCATTAAACTGAAAATACCTTTTTTATTTTCACCACCATACCATGTTCCTAAAATAATTCCTATACGTTTTTCTATATTAAATATAATCGCTACTTCAGAATTTAATTTATGTTTTTTCCAATCATCATTTACGATTGAACAAGCATTAATAATTGTAAAATCAGGTTTAAAATTATTTAAATCTTCTTTTTTTGGACGAATAAACATATTTGTAACAAAATGCTGCTGCCATGCTAATTCATGAATAAATCTAACCTTTTTTTGACTATTAGGATTCGCTCCACAATATCCATCAAATAAATACATCTTATCTAATGTATTATAATGATCTATTGCTTTCTTATATAATTCATTAAAAACTGTATTTGTTGTGGGTTTATTTACTTTTCCCCACCAGATTTTATCTTTTGATTCCGGATTCTCTACAAACCATTTATCATTTGGTGATCTCCCTGTATATTTTCCAGTATTTACTGAATAGGTATAACCATATTTACATCTTAAATGTTTTCCTTCATTATTATTTAATTCATGATTTAATAATGCAGGATATGATAAATTATAAAATACTTTCTTAGGATTATAAATACCTAAATTAGATAATTTTAAATGTCTACAAGGAATACTTATATTCTTAATCATTATAATATTTATATTTATAATTTATCGTTTAAATTAAAATATTTATTATTATAAATGAATCATATCGATATTAAAAAGATTGCAGTTTTATTATTTTTTATTATGTTTATTTATTCTGGATTTAATAAGATTCCTAATTTTGTGAAAAATACAAAAGGTCTATCCAAATTAACAGGATTACCATCTCCTTTAAATGAATTGGGTATGATTGGTGTTATTATTTTAGAAATTATTGGTTCATTTATACTGATTTACTACTTTTGGGGAGGCAAATTAATTCCTAAAGAATTTGTTAAATATACAGCAATTGCATTTTTATTATTTTTGGCTGTAGTTACACCCTTATATCATCCCCCAACCGATAAAATTATTCCCTTTTTGTCAAATGTTACAACATTTGCCGGTCTCTTATTAATTTATAATATGATATAATAATATAATGAATAGAGAATTATTATTTTTAATTTTTAATGCATTAATAGGATTTTTCAGTGATGTTGTTATTAATATATTAACTCATATGAATTTATCTTTCCTCAATTCATTAAAACCTTATTTCGATAATAAATCTGTATTTAAAGCAGCATTCTATGCTAGTATAACAGTATTAATTATAGTAGGATTTATAATGGAATTATTTTATTTAATTTATGATAAATATTTACCTGAAACAAAAAATGAATATATAATATTTATTATACTTACATTTATACTAGGATATATAAGTGATATTATTATTAATCGTGTTAATATATTTCCTAGATTAAAAGAATATTATAAAGATGTAGGTGAAGGATTATGGGGAGGATTCGCAATCGTATTTAGTGTAATAATATCATTGATATTATTATATATTTATAATAATTATGATAAATTTATACGATAAAATCTAATATATAATCTTTTATTTTATCTCTATGCATATATAACCAATGCAATGTAATACTATTCTCAATATTTTCTTCTAAATTATATTTATCTTGTCCTCCAATATTTTTAATAGTTATTTTTATATCTTTTAATATAGGTAATTTACCAATACCTTTCTCAAATTTCTCAAAATTTTCATGTATTATTTTAGCTTTAGTATCATATGATGCCCGATAATCCGGTCCGTCATCTATACGCAGATGTGCTACTATATAATGTTTATTTTCTAAATGAGGAATACTTCTTTTAATTAACTTATTTTGATGAGTATCAATACCATTATAAACCCAATATCCATTCCCAGAATCATAATTTTTTTTTCTAGCACGATCTAATGTATGATTTTCATAAAATAAATCATTACCATACATCATGCTATCTGGTAAGAAAATTATATTAACTTTATTAATACTTTTTCTTATATTTAAATTTAAATCTAATTTATTATTTATGATAGATACCTTAAAAGGATTATGAATACGACCAAAAATATGATACATATTTAACCATACAATTCCTTTAAATATTTCTGTAATATTCAGACAAAATTTACTGTATGTTTCGCTATATTTAGTATTTTTCTCCATTTGATATTCATGTAAATATTCACAATCAACATTATTACATACATCTAGTCTGAATAATGAAGTAATACCTTCCTTATTTTTACCTTCACTCTCAATTAATTGTTTTTTGCTTTTTTCCAGAGTCTCAATATATTTATTACATTTTTTAATATTACGAGTATCTCCTTTATTTGTATATTTTTCTAAATCCCTTTTTTTATCTAAAATTTTCATATCTATTTTCTTTAAAGCGTGTTTTAAACTGACTTCTTTTTTTGATAATTTACTATCCTCAACTAAATATGAAACAAATACTAAATATAATTTTTGTAATGGATTTAATTGTTCTAATCTTTTTCTTGTTCCTAGTGTGCTATTTAATATACTCATAGTCATACATAAACTATTACAATTAATTTCTTTTATAATATTTTTATCATTTAAAACTTTCCATCCTTTTTTAAATCCGGTTTTTAAATAAGATAATAATAAATAATCATCTTTATCAAATATATCATTAAATGATGATGATACACATTTATATGCATGATTTAATAATTCTATATATTTCTTTGCTTCGCGTCTATTTCTAATTGTTTTCTTTTGCTTATTTGTTTTCTTTTTTCGAGTTGTTTTACGTTGCGTTTTTGCCATATATATATATACAATATAATAAATGAACGAAGAAATTAATGATCGTCTTAATAGTATTGATTATAAATTAATAGATCTTGATATTAAATTAAATAAAATATTAAATTTATTAGAACAAGATGTCCAACCTAATTGTAAAAAAATGAGTTCACATATAGATTTTGTTGATAATGTATATGAAAATGTAAAAAATCCATTAGATTATTTATGTAATAAAATTAATAATTTAACTGATACAACTGAATCAAAAACTCTTGAGAATATTAAAAAATAACCAATTCATTATAAATTTGATATTAATCATCATATGAATCATCATCTGAATCATCACCTGAATCATATGAATCATCTGAATCAGCTGAATCATATGAATCATCATCTGAATCTATTAAATAATTATTATTTTTTTGTGAATAACATTGATTAGCATAATGTCCAACTTTACCACACTTAAAACAAGTCAATGTATTTTTTGATTTATATAATGTTTTAGAATTTACATATTTTCCGCCTCTTACATTTTCATATCCATATTTGTTTATATTTTTATCGGTGTGCGATTGTTCATATTTATCTGAAAAAAACCCATTTACTTCATCAACAATTTCACCATCAATCGGTTTAAATTTTTTTGTAACCTGTGAACCATTCCCCGAAAAATGTTGATTTATTCTTCTATCAATATTTGTTGTTTTTCCAATATACTTCTTACCATCCTCAAGATTTAATTTATAAATTACAGTTTTTTCATTTATATTTTTAGACTCTGAATATTTTGTTTTATACATTGGCGCACCAGTTTTTGCATATGCGGTAGGATTATTAATTTTTCCACCATTTTTTGTATAGTATTTTGTCATTTATTTAAAATATTTTTTTATATTTTTAAATAAGTTATCATGTCATTTGATCAATTCTTAAAATAGTTTACTCATCTAATTAATAATATATAACCAATTCATTATAAATTTGATATTAATTTTTAAACTTTTTTAATTAAACATCTTATAGATTTCATAATGGAATCACAAATTGTAGATTTTTACAATGAATTGCCTCATGGTATTAATGTCATTGAAAAAATGAATGAAGAATATAGTGAATTACAAAAAGAAAATGAAATTATTAAAGAAAAACTTAATAGTTTACCTAAATTAGATTACATGAAAAATTTCCAAATGCCTGTAATTATCATAGATAATTATAAAGAATATCTAACATATATCGGATGTATAGATATGTTTGGTGAATTTTCTATTTTTGATCCACAATATGCTGCTGGATTAGATATGGAAAATGCAGATATAAAAAAAATTATACAGGTACTAGATGTATTAACAATGGGAAAAAATCCTATTTGGTGTGAATATAGAGTTAAAATAGCACTTGATTTATATAATTCATTCATGTTTCAGGAAGAAGACGAAATGTGTATTTTTAAAAATTTAGTATTTGGTATTGATAGCGATGAAACCGGAGAATATTGTGATTTACCTCTTACTTATCGTGAATTATCTGCATTACATTCCCCTGATCAGTATTGTGATGAATATCATAATATCTATCATACTGCTCATTTTAAATGTCCTAATTGTGAAAGAATATTAAATCATCGAGATATGAAAAATAATGAATTTGATGAAGAAGAT
>Ga0209223_10000101_pt1 | contig 94640 bp, 78 predicted proteins | sample COG_06_FD_184750 | JGI IMG/M metagenome (GOLD analysis project Ga0209223, IMG submission 184750) | Pelagic Microbial community sample from North Sea - COGITO 998_met_06 (SPAdes) (version 2) | ecosystem: Environmental > Aquatic > Marine > Neritic zone/Coastal water | place: Helgoland, sampling... | reverse complement strand
TAGGTTTAGTATTGGCGTTTGTAACCCTTGGCTCTTCTTCCTCTTTGTCGTCACCAAAACCTTTTTTAGCATTCGCCTTTTCCAGCTTGGGGTTTCTAGTCGTCACTGATGCTAATGGGACAGATAAAACATTCGATTTAGTAGTAGTAATAATCTCAACGCTTGCTGTCATACCTGGTCTGAATGGAGATGGTCCTTGAATCTCTGAAAGTAAATCACTGAAACTATCATTTAAGATGCGAATTTCTACTTTGAATTCGGTCACTGCATCAGCAGAGGTTTTAGGGTTGGCCGTATTAGCGATTGCCGTTACTACTCCTTTAAATTTTTTATCCATTGAAGAATAAGAATCCACATCGATAATAGCCGTATCACCTTCATTTACACGAATGATATCGTTCTCATTCACGTCAACCTGTACTTCCATTTGATTAAGATCTGCAAGTCTCATCATTTCAGTACCAGCCATTTGTTGTGTACCTACCACACGTTCTCCTTGCTCCACATTCAGCTTCGAGATCGTTCCTGTCGAAGGAGCTCTTACTGTAGTCAACCTTACATTCTCTTCTGCTTCTTCAACTGTAGCTTGGCTAGATTTGATGATAAACTCTGCAGCGTTTACACTCTGCACTGCTGCTTCCAAATTAAACTTGGCTACTTCATAGTTTGCTTTAGCAGTCTCATAATCTGCTTCTGAAATTACTTTTTCCTTTCTTAGACCTTCAGCCCTATTAAAGGCCAATTCCGATTGCTTTAACTGTGCTTCGCTTCGGAATTTACTCGCCTTAGAGGACGCCAAATTAGCTTTTTGCTGATTTAGGTTTGCCCTAGTTCTATCTAAAGCCGACTGGAGGTTATCAGGTCTGATTTTCACTAAAATCATTCCCTCAACTACATCATCTCCTTCTTCAACATTCAATTCGATAATCTCTCCTGCCACATCTGGACTAATTGCGATTTCAGTTACTGGCTGAACTACACCAGAAGCAGTGACTTTCTCAACAATGGTTACACGACTTGCTTCCGCAAATTCAACTTTAATGGTTTTCGCTCCACCAATAACACCTGCCTGCTTTCCAACAATCGCGAATACTAGTACTAGAACTACTAATACAAGTAAAATCCAAACGATCTTATTTGATCCTTTTTTCTTCTTCGTCATCTTCTTCTTAATCTAATGTTATTGGGTTGCCTAAATAAAAATCTAAAATCTTCACTCTAAAAATGTACTCGTATTTTGCGCGAACAAGGTCGGTTCTTGCCGCAAAGAGGTTGTTACTTGCCACCTCGTAGTCCACAAAGTTGACATCACCAACATTATATCTCTGCTCGGTCGCTCTGAAAGACTCTTGCAAAGCAGTCACTCTTTTTCCTGTCGCTTCGTAGGACTTCAAACTCGCTGCAGCATTGTTATAAGCTGTCTCAATAGCCTGTCTTAATTGATTCTTAACATTCTGAGAGGTTATCTCAGCACGCTGCTTATTAATTTTAGCACGCTGTAAATTCGAAGTATTAGAAAGCCTACTGAATATCGGAACGCTCAAATTAACCCTTACTGATTGCCCTAAGTTGTCATTGAATTGATCAGCAGCACCGTAAGTATCACTAAACTGAGGTACTGTCTGTTGTGATGGGTCAAGAAAAACTCTATCTCCAGAGCCTTGCACAAAACCTACATCTTGTGCAGGTACATTTATAATTGTGCTTCCTAAGAGTTGTCTTGCTCTATCTGAATAGTTAGTGGAAATACTACCACTAACACTCAGGGAAGGCAGGAAAGCCCCGCGTGCAATTCTTTCTCCTAAATCGTTACTCTTTATACCTAACTCTGCACTTTTAACTTCGGGCTGGTTTTGAATGGCCATATCAAAAACCTTAGACGGTGTTTGCAAAGTCATATTAACATCTTCTACTGTCAATTCAGGGGCAACAATATTCAATGTTTGATCTGCAGGCATCTGCATAGACTGCTTCAAAGTCAATAATGTTAAGCCTAGGTTATTCTCAGCATTGACGACTTGAACTTCATTAGAAGCATTTTGAGATTCTAAATCAAGTTGATTGGTAAGCGGAAGTGAACCAGCTGCAACAAGCTTCTTCGTCCTATCCAATTGTTGTTTTGTCACCTCAAGCTGAAACTTAGCATTTTCAAGCTGTTCTCTATTTAGCAGCACACTTAAGAAGTTGGTAGCGACTGATAAGCCAATATCATTCTTAGCCTTCTCTAAGTCGAATTCACTTGCCTGAAGGTTCAATTCATTCTGCCTAATTGTATTTTGAAGAATACCACCTTGATATAAGGTCACGTTAGAATTGGCGGATAATCCACCAGAAACAATATCTTGACTCACAAAAGAGTTAGACACGGGATCAATCGTTCTACCAAAGGACTGACCTACACTACCACCAGCACTTAAATTGGGCAAACGCGCAAACTTTGATTGCTTCACCGCAATCTCATTTTGAAGTTGAGTGAGTTGATTGTTTCTAATCGTAAGGTTATTCTCCAAGGCATAGCTGACACATTCTTCAAGTGTCCACTGCGTCTTGTTTACGCCTTGACCGATGGCTAGGTTCCCCATAAAAAGGAGGCCCAGGCCGAAAAAGAGTTTTTGTTTAAAATTCATGTTTACCGTTTAAAAATCGATGTCTGGAATAAATATGACCTCTCTTATCCATTCCAAATGCTTTAAATAATCTACTGTGACGGTCGGTGGTTTAGAGTCCATCTCTATTACATGACACGCCATATCATTTTTTCCTTTTCTATTAACCGACATTGAGGCAATGTTACACTCATCATTTGCTAACACAGTAGCGATGAATGCAATGGCTCCCTTCCGATCATTTGCTAACAATATCATGGTTGTAAAACTGGCATTGAAACCTACATTGAAACCATTTACCTCAGTAATCTTAATTACACCACCACCTCTGCTCTCTCCAACTACCTCTATCTGTCTATCCCCAACCTGAGCAACTACCTTTACTGTATTCGGATGCATAGTAGAAGCATTACCAACTGAACGGAACTTGTACGTAAAGCCCGCCTTCTCTGCTTCATCAAATGCGGTTCTAATTCTGATATCGTCAGTTTTAAAATCTAACAAGCCTGCAACAATCGCACGATCGCTTCCGTGCCCCTCATAAGTTCGAGCAAAAGAATTATAAAAGGTTATACTAGCTTTTTCAGGCTGTTTCCCTAAAATTTTCCTTGCTACACGACCAATCCTAACTACTCCAGCCGTATGTGAACTCGAAGGCCCAATCATCACAGGTCCTATCATATCAAATACACTACTCTGGTTTGCCATTTGGTTCTCTAAATTAAGTTTGCAATACTAAGGAATATGTGGTTCACAAAATTCCATTAAGTTTGAAAGGTTAATACCCTCCATGAAAGCAATATTTAACTCTCGAATTATCAACTCTTCTGATTCCATCATCCAAACTGACAACCGAGCATTTTGTTATGGAGACGGTCTCTTTGAAACAATTGTTACAGGAGATCGAAGAATTAACTTGATTGAAAAACATTTAGGTCGATTGCAGAGAGGTTGCCAGGTAATGGGTATTGAATTTCCACCCAACTTAGCGCACATTTCAATTGAAAAAGAAATCAATGAATTACGAGAAGTAAATCAAATAGAAGGCGATACAAGAACCAAGCTATTGCTATGGAGAAACTCTGGAGGTCTGTATACGCCTTCAGCGTCTGAAGCGAGTTATTATTTAGAAGTCAAACCTTCAGAATCGCAGATATTCCAAGATTTACAGAGAGCGGGTTTTTCTGAAGATTTCAATACGCAATACTCGCCAATCTCGTTCGCGAAAACCACTAACGCTTTAACCTACGTTTTAGCAGGACGAGAAAAACAATCTAGAGGACTAGATGATATAATATTAACAGATAGCCAGGGTAACCTTTCCGAAACACACATTTCGAATCTCTTTTGGATTAAAAACAAAGAGGTCTTTACGCCTAAAATTGCCTCTGGATGTGTCGAAGGGATCATGAGAAATACGATCATCTCATTATTAGCTGAATTTGAAACCCAGGTTACGGAAGTAATGGAAAAGAAAGAAGTCTTGGCAGAAGCAGACTCCGTTTTTGCTACCAATGCCTCTGGGATTAAGTACTTTCGGCAAATAGACGATTGGTCTTATGAAGACCCCGAGAACTTCTTAAAAGATATAATTACACGGCTACAGCACCCTTGATATGCGGATGCGGATCGTATCCCACTAACTCAAAATCCTCGAACTTGAAGTCAAAGATATCCTTTACATCTGGATTCAGCTTCATAGTAGGTAGAGGCCTTAAATCACGTGTCAATTGTAGATTCGCCTGCTCGAAGTGATTGGAATATAAATGTGCATCACCGAAAGTGTGGACAAACTCTCCTGGTGCTAAACCACAAACTTGTGCTACCATCAAGACAAGTAGTGCATAAGATGCGATATTAAAAGGAACTCCTAAAAACACGTCTGCACTTCGCTGATATAACTGGCAACTCAGTTTTCCATTTGCCACATAAAATTGAAAGAAAGTATGACATGGCGGAAGCGCCATATTATCTACATCTGCCACATTCCATGCACTAACGATCAGCCTACGGCTATTTGGATTATTCTTTATCTGATCAATAAGTTTCTCGATTTGATCAATCGTCCCACCTTTCCCATCGGGCCAATTACGCCATTGATAACCATAAACAGGGCCTAAATTTCCTTCATCATCTGCCCAATCATCCCAAATTCTTACGCCATTATCTTTCAAGTACTTGATATTTGTATCTCCTTGCAGAAACCAAAGCAACTCGTGAATGATGGATTTTAAGTGCAGCTTTTTCGTTGTAATTACCGGAAATCCGTCTGAAAGGTCAAATCTCATTTGATGACCAAAGACACTTTTTGTTCCAGTACCTGTTCTATCGCCTTTTTCTACTCCATTTTCGAGAATATGCTTCATTAAGTCGTGGTACTGCTTCATAATGACTATGATTTTTTAGATTTGAACGAATGAACAAATTAAATCAAAATGTCACGAATGGGAAGCGTACTTCGGAAGTTTTTCGCATACCAAAGTGGATAGAAAACTTTGCAAGCCTCAATAAGAAAAAAGCATTGATCCGTTTGTTCATTCTACTTGCGATCACTCTGTTCTTTGGTGCTCAAATACCTAAGCTTAAATTCAACTACGATTTTGACAGCTTCTTCCCGAGAGGAGATGATGACCTAACCTATTACGAGTCCTTGAACGATGAATTTGGGGAGTTCAATGATTTCCTTTTCGTAGTACTAAAGCATAAGAAGCCTACCGATACTGTTGCGCTAAAAGTAGCGCACAAAACAATCGAAGACCTAAAATTATGGCCTGATATATCAGGTATCCAAAGTCCATTTGAGACCAAAAAATTTCAGGTCACTCCTTTTGGTATTAATTCGATAAGACTCATCTCACCACAGAAAGTGGTTTCTCAAGAACTTATCTTATCAAATGGTTTAGACGGTAAGTTCTTCGGAAGAGATGGTGAGTCAATGATGTTCATCATTAGACATCAAGCGTTTGAGAAAGACATCGACTCCGAAGCCTTTATGTCGAAACTAAGGCAATACCTAGGATCTAGGCATCAAAGTGAATACCTCATTTCAGGAAAGATTCAAATGCAGCATGACTTCACCAAGAAATTGGAGAAGGAGCTAACGATGCTGCTTTTACTAGCCCTTGTCTTCGTAATCATAGTCCTGTCCTTACTATTCAAAACCCTTAAGGGAGTAATCCTTCCGCTTGCCGCTTTGGTTTTAAGCATCGTTTGGACAATGGGGTTCTTAGCGCTTACAGGAAAATCTATTGACGTCTTAGTAGTAATCATACCTCCTATTCTACTCATCGTGGCGCTGTCGGATGTAATACATTTTGTTCATAAATACGATGACTTTATTGAGCACAAATTATCCAAAGAGAAGGCATTAAAATCTACCATTCTCTTTATTGGCAAAGCAACCTTCCTGACGTCTATTACAACCTCAATTGGCTTCATTAGCCTCTATGTAATACCCATTCCTCCAATCAGGGATTTCGGTATGTATACAGCAGCAGGGGTACTGTTCGCCTTTTTAATCACTTTCCTCCTACTGCCCGCTATTCTGTATTACTTCCCAAAACCTCTAGAAAAGAAAACCAGTCGTCAATTTTTTGGGAAAACATTCCTTGATAGATTGTTTATTTCTGTGTTGAGGAACAAACGCAGCGTTGTTTGGGCAATTTCTCTTGTATCTGTGATTTTAATTTTTGGAATGACTGAATTGCGGCTCAATACATCCTTAATCGTTGGGTTTCAAAAAGACGAACCAGAACTAAAAGAGGTCGTCTATTTTGATAATAATTATGACGGCTATAAGCCATTCGAAATTGGCATTAAGCTCAGCAAGGATAGAACCCTCTTTGATTCTCAAGTATTGGAGGCGATCGAACGTATTGAAGATTTTGTTGCGAAAACATATGATGTAAGACAAATCGAATCTCCTTTAAGCCTGATCCGAACGCTTAACTCTAGTTTGAATGGTGCATCACAGCGCTTCTACAACCTTCCTCTAGAGAACGATTTCAACAGGGTGAAAAGGTTATACAATTCTCCAAAGCTAGAAGAAGCAAGACTGGCTTTTCAAAATAACACAGGAGAAACAATCAGGGTTATTGGCAGATCAAAGGATATAGGGAGTGCTAAAGCAAGGGTATTAAATGACACGCTTAAGACCTTTTTGGTTACACAAATAGATCCTGATGTATTGACCGCTAGGTTAACAGGAACATCATATTTAATTGACAAAACTGACAACTATATATCGCGATCACTTGTGAAGGGCTTAGGAGTAGCGGTGATAAGCGTATCACTTTTCCTCTTTATGCTTTTTAGAAATTGGAGGATAGTTCTTTACTCTTTAGTCCCTAACCTCCTGCCCATTCTTATCTTATTCGGTTTGATGGGATATTTCCAAATAGACTTGAATATATCAACTGCGATAATTTTCACCGTAGCCTTTGGGGTAGCCGTGGATGATAGCATCCATCTTTTAGCACGCTACTATCTAGAAAGGGAGCGATTTAAATCAACAGTCTGGGCGCTTAAAAACAGCATAGCCAGCACTGGTAAGAGTATCCTCATAACGAGTCTTGTCTTATGTGCTGGCTTTGCTTTATTTCTTAGCTCTGGCCTATCTTCCCCTTTCTACTTGGGGTTATTTATCGTAATCACTGCTGTGATTGCGCTAATTCTGGATTTAACACTACTCCCAATAATTATATTAGGAATAGAAAGGCGCTCTAAAGGGCATCAAGATCGGCAACCTTAGGCTTCTTGCTCCACTTCTTATAACCGAACATCAGGTTCAAGCCAAATCTAAAATCTGCTTTGGAATATTGTTCTGGCTTGTTTAAAACTAGAACGTTATCTAAGGCCATATAAAGCTGAACTGGGCCAATGTTAGTTCCTAAGTTAGCTCCAATATTAGTTTCGTTATTTGATCTCCTAAAAGTCCCTAAAACACCAATAACGAATTTATCGAAACGGTGATTGAAAGCCAAAGCATAGTTCGCAGGAAGATTATCTAAAGCACTAGACTGAAAATAAGTCAATGAAAACCTATCACGTTCTGTCAAGTAAGCCGAAGCAGTTAAGTAAACTCTTGTAGGCAGATTAGTCGTGAAGGCTTCTCTTGTTTCGTTAGAGTTAAATTTACCCCCTAAACTATCTTGAAATGCATCTCCTGCTTCTTGCAAACCGTCTAAGTTAAGTCCTGAGAAAGTCGCTACGGTATCAGCCGTGTTGTAGTTTCTTACTTGTTCTTTCCAGTTAATTGAGCCGATATCGTTTACCGAAGCTTCTATTTCAAGCCATTTCAGCGGCTTGAATTTTGCCCCCAAATCAAATGCTAGCGTTTGATTTTCATTACCCATCATATAGGTAGTGAGCGCATCGTCAGCATAATCATCCGAATTAAATAGCAGATCTAAGCCGGCTGTATTGGCCGTACCATTCTGAACGGCAATTTGCCAAGCGAAATCATCAGAAGCCGTGGTCAAAGAGGCGGTAGCTCCATCGGCAAAAGATCCATGGAAAATACCAGTCACCAATTTTGCACGGGCTCCTACAGTTAACCTCTCGTCCAAAAAGGTGTTAGCATAGCCTATACCAACTTCTTGATAAGCTTCCATTCTCATTTGAGTACCCGCAAAATCAATGGTACTCCCAATGGAGTTTCCATTTCCGTTGGCTAAAAATTCCATAAGACCTTTTCCATAAGAAAAGTCTACAGTAGCTCTAGCGTTTGCAAATAAAGAGAACGCTCCGTACTTAGTTCTTAACCCTAAATGGAAAATATTAGATGTAATATCAAGGTTTAAGAAATTCTGAGCTTGAGCGACAGAATTAAGCAAATCGAAGTCAACCGTTAGTCCTGCTTGACCATTTGGCCTAGAGAACAATTCTTGAAGTTTTACATCTCCTTGTATTAGTACTCCTGCATTCAGAGCCGGCATACTAATGGTCAAAGAATTATCCGGTATGAATGCAGGTTGTAAACCTTGCGTTTGTGGAACAATATCTCTCAACTGGTAGAAAGACATATAGCCTTGGGCATTTATGCTTGAAAACCCAAAAACTAATAGCGCGATTGTTAGTAGCTTCTCCATCTTAATTACCGTTTAAATTTACTCTCGCATCTGCTTGAACTGCTAATTGGAATCTCAACTCGTAGTCATTGAATAATTTCACCGAGGCTCCTGACTGAGCATCTGTCGTTGAAAGCGTAGCGACAACATTTATAGTGGTCGCATTTTCAATGATTCTAATTCCTTCTTCTGGAATTAATATATCAACTGTTGACATAGCGACTTCATTTGTTCTGCCATCCAGACCTACAGAAGCTGCCGTAAATGCAGGACGATCATCAACGGTGTAAATAACATTCCCTGAGCCATCTCTGAATTGAAGCTCCACTCGACCACCTAGAGGCAATTCATTTTCAGCTATCACCCTAAATAAAAGTCTGGTCGCGTCACTTAAATCCGCCCCACTAGTAAAGTTTACAACTTCCTCGGCTGTCAACCCATTTATGTTCAATTCTAGAGGGACTTCAATCTCAACAGAAGCGTCCAAGATATTTGAGATATCTATAAAGTTGTAGGCTGCAGGTACATTAGTAGGGTTTGACTCTGCCCCAACATTCACTAAAAATCTTGTGGGCTTGGATGAAAGCAAGTCAGCAATATTAGAATTACCAGCATTAATCTCAATCTCCGTTCTTACAAAATCACCCTGTTGCGTAATAGTAGGTGCATTCACAACTTGTAAATTATCTACCACCGCTCCTTGTAGCGGTATGTTCGTTCCTGATCCACTCACAGCAGTGATTTGCTGGAAGTCTATGCCCAACGGAAACCCAAAGCTGTTATCAAAAATAAACCGTATTGTAGGGTCTGCAAAAGTGATATTTCCCCCATCAAATGTGCTAAAGAAGTCTAAGCTAATATCTTGTTCCCCTACATTCAATGCCTGATTTCCTACGTTGCCGTAGATGGTCTGGAAAGTCGTGTTATTGATACCAAGATTGAAAGAAACTCTTTGATCAGCTGTAATACTATTTGTAGGCCCAACACTGATGGTATATTCTATTCTAACGAGAAACTTACTAGATGAAGGGTTTCCTTGATCATCAAGGTGAAACAAGCCCTTACCATTGACAAGAGATGCTGACTGAGAAAACGCTGCACCGCCTGAAGGTAAGCTACCGTTCATTACGATTTGCCCTGCTGCATCTTCTAATGAAATGAATGAGGCAGTAAAATCAACATCTGCTCCAATATCAGAGCTTGCTGTAAAGTCAAAACTACCTGCGCTAAACAATATACTGTCGTAAGCCTCGTCACCAGTTTGAGATAAGTCAAAAGAATATAGCTCTGAAACCGAAATGGTAGTGGCTATTGGAGGATTTGATAAGTTAGTTCCCGATGCCAGACTAGAGCCGAAGTTCTGATCTAAAACAGTCAAAAAACCTGATGCACTCTGGGACTGTAAGGTCTCTGTGAAAGTGAGGGTAACTACATCTTCAGCGTTAGGAGCAATCACTGCCCCCCCTTCATTCAATTCTTCGAAGAGTTCGGCTACAGTGTACGTTATTGATCCAACGGGTATGGCCAAAGACGGATCGAAGATAATATCTCCAAATTCAGTGCTTTCAAAGTACTTTAAGTCACATGAAGGTACTGCCGTAATAGTCGCACAGACTAAGCAAGCAAGTAGAAATCGTTTCATTTAGTTTAGTTCTAATTATAGATTTGGTTGAAAAGTAGTTATTCATCTGACGGCATAATCACCCATAGGATTACATAAACTATGAACCCAGGAAAACCAGCACTGAAAATTGAAATTAACACATAAATTAGTCTTACTAAAGTGACATCCCAGCCTATCCAATCGGCTAAGCCGCCACAGACTCCTGCCACGACTTTATCCGCACTTGATCTAGTAAGTTTCCTGTTATTGCCAGCCATAAAAAACCCATTCAAAGCATCAAACTAGTCACTTAACTCATAAATACCTACTAGAGGGAAATGGTCAGAATAATAAATATTACCCATCGTCTTGAAGGCCCTGAGCTTGAATTGCTTAGAAAAAAACTGATTGTCAATTCTTAAAAATGGTATCTTATGATTGAAGGTAATCCCCAATCCTCTACCCTCTTCTTCGAACGCATTTGAGAACCGTTTTCTGAATTCAAAGTAATTATAACTAAAAGGAACATCGTTAAAGTCCCCAGCGATAATTACTGGATATGTAGTACGCTCGACATGACGAATCAAAGTATTGATTTGCATAGTGCGAGAGGTGCTTGCAGTAAGAAACCTAGACTTTACATCATCATATTCGTTCTGAATACCCTCTCTATCCTGAATTTTATTAGGATCAATACCCATTGACTCCAAGTGCACTGCATAAACTCTAATCGTATCCTCATCTATTAATAGATCGGCAAACCGAATATTATTAAATGAGCTTTCGTCTAAAAGCAATCCTTCATTCAAGACTGGATACCTTGAAAATATTGCGACATTAGACCTTTGGGCGTCTATCGAAATATTGTATTTATTATTTCCTGCTATTCTTTCAGCAATATTCCTTCTTGGATAAAACTCTTGAAAGCACAATATATCCGCGTCCACCTCCGCTATCCAATCAATCACATCATTGTATTCATTAGCCTTGGCGTCTACAAACCATTTGACATTATAATTTAGCACCTTAATTCCATCTTGTGTCAAATCGTTATTGCCATTAATGCTAACCGCAACATTAACAAATGGCCAACCACAAACAAGAAGTAATAGGGCAATCCAACCCAGTTTAGACTTAAAGACCAAACTGAGGATTAATAAGACTAGGTTAAGCAATAAGATGAATGGAATACCGAATGAAATCACTCCAGAATACTGAAAAATCAACGGAGATATTAACACGCTAGCGTATACTATAAGCGAAATGAATATCCAGATCAAGACTGGTAGTTTTACTAAAGACTTCATTAAGTGTGTCAAAACACTAGTGTAACAATTTTAATGCAATAATCTTGTCTTATGCAACACAAAAAAAGAGTGACTTAGTACTAAGTCACTCTTCTTCAATTAGATAATATATTTTTTATTCTGCCCTTAAAGACTTCACCGGATTACTGACCGCAGCCTTCAGTGATTGATAGCTCATGGTTATAATCGCAATAAACAGTGACCCCAGGGCTGTCATTGCAAAAACTGTCCAGCCTACTGAAGTCCTGTATTCAAAACCTTGTAGCCAAGAGTTCATTGCATACCATGCCAAGGGTGCGCCAATAACCAATGCAACCAGAACCAACTTACCCATATCTTTAGAAAGCAGGTATACGATCTGACCTACATTGGCACCAAGTACTTTTCTAATACCAACTTCCTTGATTCTATTCTCAGCTGTAAATGCTGCTAATCCAAAAAGCCCAAGGCAAGCAACCACAATTGTTATGGTAGCAAACACACCAAATATCTTCCCGAGCCTTTGCTCAGCATCGTACATGCGATTAAATCTATCATCTAAAAACGATGTTTCAAAAGGCTGGTTAGGGGCTAGCTCCATCCAACTCGCTTCAAGTTTATCTATCAAGCCCGAATAGTCCCTCGTATTTACTTTAAGGCTAAGAAGCCTAGAACTATTACCCAATTGCATAGCAAGTGGTCCAATCTTAGATTTTAGTGTTTGATAGTGAAAATCTTTAACAATACCCACTATTCTATAGCCTTGGATATCGCCTTCATTACTGACGAAAGTTCCTATCACTTTCCCTAAAGGATCTCCTTCAATCTCAAACTCTTTAATCGCTGCTTCATTGACAATAATTGCAGTTGAATCTGTAGCAAAATCTCTAGAAAAATTCCTTCCTTCCAAAACCTCGATACCAAGTGTAGCTAAATACTCATAGTCAATCGTCCAACTACTCATAATTACCTGATTGCCATCACTCGGTACAATACCGTTAAAAAACAGATTGGTATTGTTACTTGAAGGTGTCGGTAAAAATCCGCTAAGCGAGGCTGACTTTACTTCTGAAAAAGTCTCAACCTTCGTTTTCAGTGCAGCTACATTTCCTCTAGCTAAATAGGCGTCATTAATGATTAAAACTTGATCTCTATCAAAACCGAGGTTCTTGTTCTGGATAAAATCCAGTTGATTTAAAATCACCAAAGTACCAATGACAAGGAAAATAGAGGTACAGAATTGTATCACCACAAGTACACTTCTAAGCGCACCACTCTTCATACCATTACTTAATGATCCCTTCAAAACAGTAACAGGCTTAAAAGCAGAAAGGAAGAATGCTGGATAGCTACCGGCTAAGAGGCCAACTATAAAAACACCACCAAAAATTGAACCTAGAAAGATTGGATTGGTAAAAGGTATTACCAATTCTTTAGCCGAAAGGTCATTAAAAAACGGCAATGCTAGATAGGCAATGCCAACCGCTAAAATGAACGATATAAAACTGATTAATACTGACTCCGCTAAGAATTGGTAAATCAATTGCGCTTTTATTGAACCCAATACTTTTCTGACACCAACTTCCTTTGCTCTATGTGCTGAACGCGCAGTGGCCAAGTTCATGAAGTTGATACAAGCAATTAACAAAATGAAAAATGCTATTGCTGAGAAGATATATACATAGCTTTTGTCGCTATTCGCACCTAGTTCTCCTTGCAAATCAGAATTTAAATGGATATCGGCAACAGGCTGCAGACCAAAGGCAAGCACTGAGCCATTTTGCTCCATCTCATCCCATTCCATATTCATGAACCTCTTAACCTCAGGACCAATATACTTTTCGAGCATAGCCGGAAAAAGCGATGCCATCTTCTCTAGGTCTGCACCTGGAGTCAACACCACATACGTCTGGAAATTCATACTCATCCAAATGTTTTGTTTTGCCTCATCTAACGTCTCCATTGAACCGATCACATCAAAGTCAAAGTGTGTATTGTGAGGTATATCTTTGTAAACTCCTGTTACACGATAATCCTTTGCTTCACCAAATTCAACTAGTTGACCTACTGCATCATTGGTTCCAAAATACTTTTTTGCCGCGCTTTCGCTCATTAATAAGGACTTTGGCGCTGTTAAAGCTGATGTGGCATCTCCGCTGACCATTTGAAGACCGAAAATATCAATCACAGATTGATCAGCCCAGACATACTTTTCTTCTTTGAAAATATTCTCACCTGAACGAATAAATGGAGCACCATTTTGTCTGAACCGAACATAATTAATTACCTCAGGAAAATCTTCCATTAAAGTTTGACCTACAACATCACCTACAACTGCTAAGTCAAAGGCAGAACCATTAAGCGCACCAGCCATGGTAAGTCTATACGTATTTTCAGAATTGTCATAGTATTTATCGTAACTGAGTTCGTCAGTAACAAATAAGACAATCAATAAGCAACAAGCGACTCCAATCGCAAGACCACTTATATTGAGGATCGAGTAGAATTTGTTGCGCATCAGATTTCTGATAGCAACCTTTAGATAGTTTTTAATCATTGTTGTTGAGTTTGACCGTTGTATTACAAAACTGCAAGAAGTATCATCCTATTAAAAAGTAGTATCGGTAAACCAGCGTTATCGATCGGTAAATGACCGAAAACATAGCTTAACACTTCATTAGATCAGAGATTGACCTGAAATGTTGGTGGTTTAGATGAAATAGTATCTTTTGATAAAAGCATCTCTTGCACTAAAAAACACCAAGTGACCACTAGCGTTTCATGAAAAGCGCTTATCGCCTTTCTTCAAAGAACGAGCGATAGATAAAAAAGTTAACACGATTACGAAAGTACTTACATATGTTCCAGTTGGTCGCCAGAAAAAGTAAAGTATTTACCCATAAGATTTGCCGTGAGGCATGAATGAATTGGTAAGACTCCAACCACATCGCCAACCTTCAAAGTATCGAAAAACTTATCAGATAATTTTAAAATCCCATGTTCTTGAGATATAGAGATGAGCTTAGCATGGGGAATGATTGCTGACCAACCCTTTTCTTCAAGAATCACTACCTCACCGAAAAATTTCTGCTCATTTTCGTCAAAAAGATGGTCTTTTGAAAAGTGTACCGCACCTCCGTGAATAACAATCTCTTTTCGCCCTTCGTGCTTGGCTACAACTGGGCAAGCAACAGCAACGGCTATATCTGACTCTTTACAAACATTCAGATAGTTCATTACTAAATCGTAGAAAACAAAATTACCCGGACCAATTTCATCCACCCCACTCATGTCCTCAACTACACAGCAACCCGGGGTATCACCCATTCTAATTTTTAAGTCTTTAGTCAAATTCATCAGCCCATCCCTTACCTGGTTCATCCTCTTAATCGAATCAGCCCAAAGTGATTGAATGGCTTCTACAGAATCTTCATGATACGTATTACCTGGGTGACAATACAAACCATAAAAATTAGTCTTCACTGACTTCGCCATTTCATTAGCAATAGTCTTAATCTCATCAAAGGTATGAGTAGACACGCCTGATCTCTTATAGCCAGTATCGAGTTCGATAAATAGATCAACAGTTCCATGTAAGTGCTCAGCTAGAAAAGTAACCGTATCGGAATCTGTCACCAGTAGCTTGACCTTAACTCCCTGCTTCAGGAAGTCATTAATCACCCTAGTCTCTAGCCTATTAAATGGAAACGCAACAGTAATATCTCTCCAACCATTGGCGACAAAATATTCGGCCATCATTACAGAAGAAACTGTTATCGCTTCAATACCACGATCAGAAAAGTAATTTCCTATTTCCTTGGACTGATGCGTTTTGAAGTGCGGTATCAGTTTAACCCCCAAGCGATGCGCTTTATCGACCATAAAATCAATATTGGATTTCATCTTTTCAAGGTCTAGCAGAAGTGTCGGTCGTGTAATGGTATCAAGCATATTCTAATTTAAGACTAGTACCTCAATACTCAATTAAAAACACGACACACTAAAACCTTTTTTTCAACCTTTCGTATATTTACTTTGATATCATTTTAATATCACTTTAACTTTTCGACTATGAACAAACACGAAACCTCTTTTAAACCAATGTCTGGTTTTATCATGCTGACAGTAGTGCTTCTAATTTTTGCAAGTGCTATTGCAGGCATAGTAATGTTCCGAAGCCCTGCTTTTGGCTTACTGTTTTTACTCTTCTTTTTATTGCTCCCAGGCTTTTTTGTCATTCAACCTAATCGATCCCGAGTCATGATCTTCTTTGGCGATTACCGGGGTTCGGTAAAAGAGAATGGTTTTTTCTGGGTAAACCCTTTCTATGTAAAAAAGAAAGTTTCGCTCAGGGCACACAATTTCGATAGTGAGCGTGTAAAAGTGAATGACAAACTCGGTAACCCTATTATGATTAGTGTTATTCTCGTTTGGCAAGTAGCAGATACTTTTAAAGCAGCCTTTGACGTAAACGACTATGAGCACTTTGTTCGTGTTCAATCAGATGCTGCAGTCAGAAAATTAGCAAATACTTTCGCCTATGATAATTTCGAAGATGATTCAGAAATCACACTTCGATCAGGAATGGAAGAGGTAAATCATGACCTCGAGGAAGAATTAACTGAAAGGCTTTCCATTGCGGGCATTAAAGTAATTGAAGCACGTATTGGTTATTTGGCCTATGCCGAAGAGATAGCAAGTGCAATGCTGCAAAGACAGCAGGCAACAGCCATTGTAGCTGCTCGTTTCAAAATTGTAGAAGGAGCGGTAGGCATGGTAGAAACCGCCTTAGAGGAGTTGAATAAGAAAGGCATTGTCGATTTAGACGAAGAAAAAAAGGCTGCCATGGTCAGTAACCTGATGGTGGTACTTTGCTCTGATAAGTCAGCCTCACCTGTCGTAAATACTGGAACCTTAAACCATTAGATTATGGAGTATAAATTAATCACAAAAGGGCCTTTCGAAAAGGCGGAGAAATTCGAGAAACGCCTCAACGTTATGGCTGCCCAAGGTTGGCGTGTCATTACAAGTATGACACAGGGCGCTTACCTAGTCTTAGGAAAGGACAAGCACTAATTATGGCCAAAAAAAAACCATTTGTACTACGCCTAGATCCAGAACTTTTATCTGCAGTCGAAAAATGGGCTGCAGATGAATTTCGTAGTACAAATGGGCAAATGGAATGGATCGTAAATAAAGCGCTCAAAGAAGCCAACAGGTTAAAGAAAAACAGTCACAAAGAAGATTAGTATGCAAAATTCAGAATTAATAATGGTTCACATCATTATAGCAGCCTCATCTATTTTGATTGGAGTGCTAGGTAAGTTTTTAAGGCCTAAAGAACCCAACGCTCTAATGGGCTACAGAACAATTAGGTCAATGAAAAGTCAGGCAACCTGGAAGTTTGCCAATGAATATGCAGGCAACTTGATGGCATGGTCTACAGTTTTTGCCATTACAGTACAAATCTTTGCATACTTTGTACTCGAACCTACGCCCTCAATTTTTGTTGCTGTGGGCGCATCTACGCTAAGCCTATTTGCAGTCATAGGTGTTACAGAACATCAGTTGAAACAGCGATTTGACAAGGATGGCAACCCTAAATCAAGATCTCAAATAGAGGACAGGTTCTAGTCGATTGTAACTTTTACTTTCCTGCTATTGATTGGTGGTTCTATCTCTCCCACCTGAATAGAGAATCGAATATCGAAATTACCCTCTAATTCAGGAATGGTCAGCCTCACACCATACTCAACTTCTTCGACTTCTGCCATTGTACCCGTGAGCACAATCAACTTTTCTTTACCGACAGGCCTGAGTCCTTTCAAGTAATGTACATTAAGAATCACTTTTCGATTACCTGCATCAGCAAAATCAATCGTACGCTGATACTTGTTCGTTAGTTTCAGTTTTAGATCGACCTTTTCTCCTGGTTTAAACTCATAGTGCTTCTCAGCATCTTCAATTTCGATCCAAACATTACGGTAACTCCTAAAATTCTCAATGGTACGATAGTGAATACCCTTTCCAATTTCAGTATCGTAGTCCTGATAGTTTACTGTATCCCTGAATCTATTGATTTGAAAAACAGTTTTACCCTGGAGGTTCTCTTCTAATGGAAGCAGATCGTGATGCGTTTCTCTATAGTCAAAAGTATTATAACAGTGTACAATGTCTTTGGTCAAGTATGAATACCTAGAAGAACGCTCATAGTGGTTGTTGAACATGATCGGTAAGCCTCCACTAAGTTCCTGCACCTCTTCAGCCCAAGAATCCCAGTTATGAATCACATCCCAACCTTCAGTCCATTTTTTAGGAAAGAAATCATGCATGAGATAAATACGGGCAGGGATCAAAAGAATAACCGTAGCGATTGAAAGTCTGATTAACACCTTACGCCATTTCTGATGATCTTTTATAAACTCATGACCCAACAACATAAAAGGAACAGACAATACACTAGTCCAGTGTTTGTGGAACTCTACTTTGAAAGTAGATATCAAAAAGAAAATCAACACCCCTACAATTGTAAATTTCAAGGCCCTATTAAAATCAGACTTCTTCTTATTCGCATAGCTTGCTGACAAAAGTGAAACGCCAATTAATGGGCCAAAAACTAAGGGCTGAATTCCAATATAATAGGCAATGCTATTCCAGCTGAAGCCCATGTCAATCCTGTTGTATAAATGGAACTTGATGGTGGCAAATTCATTCATGTACTGCCAGTAAGTATGCGGTAGCATAAGCAATACCGTAAAGCCTACAGCCATCCAAAAGGTCTTCTTCGTGAGGAGCTTGACATTGGAAAGCACGGTAAAGAACACTACTAAAATACCATGATGCTTACTCATTAAGATCAAGGCTATGGACAGGGCCAATAGAAAGACAGTCTTAAGGTTATCTTCTTTTAAATACTGTTTATAGAAGTAATAGAACAAGGCCACTCCGAGCATCAATGGCACATCTGTCTTCACCATAAAGGCGCCAGCGTGGACGGCCAGCATCCCCGCAAAAATCCAGATGAGGAGAGTGGTGTCTCGCTTTTCTGTGGTTTTCCAAACGACTAACATCGTACAGATATTGATGAGCAACATACCCAACCTGAGCCCCAATGGATTTTGCATCAGCCAGTAACCAGGAGCGGTTACAACTCCAACCATTGGAGGGTGATCGAGATATCCCCAATCTAAGAATTGAGAAAAAAGCCAATAGTAAGCTTCTTCACCATTGACTTCGGTGAAATAGTTCTGGATTAGTCCAACGACAAACCAAACTGCCAAAAAAGTATAGAACAGCTTATTGGATTGCTGAGAAGAGGATGCAGTATTCAGTGACATTTTCGTGCTTCGATATAGCGACAAAAGTAGGGCTTTTTAAGAAATCAAATTTCTTCAGCATATTTGCACTGCTAGATTAAATGGCAAACTCAGTTAATGCTCGAATTAGGGTTCAAATTTCTTAGGTTTTGTCTTGTTGGCCTATCGGGTATGTCCATAGATTATGGCATTACCTTTTTGGGCAAGGAAAAGTTAAAAGTCAATAAATACGTGGCTAATGGCGTGGGCTTTCTTTGTGCCGCTACTTCAAATTTCTTTTTCAACAAATTCTGGACGTTCAATGACCCGAACCCTGATGAACTAATGCAGTATTCAAAGTATTTGGGCTTCGCTTTGATAGGCTTGGCCATCAACACTTTGATTATTTACTTATTGATCAATAAAAAAGACATGAATTTCTATTGGGCTAAGTTAATCGCCATAGCTGTAGTCGTCCTTTGGAATTTCATCGCCAACTATAATTTCACCTTCATTTAACACACATGAAGTTATTATTGTCGATTCTACTCATGGCTGTTTTCACAACGCTATCCATGGGCCAAGACGTCCATAAAAGAGGCATAGAATCGCTAGGCATCGAAGTACAGCTTTATCCAGCTGGTACCATTGCAAACCTCAAAGCAGCCTGGGCAGTATCGACTAAATCGATGCTCATTGGAAAGGTTGGTTATAACATGGCAATGAGACAAGATTTCGGTAAACATGACAGTGAAGAAGGTGGCGGACTTGGCTTCACTGCGGCATACAAACGGTATTTAAAAACTGGTTTTTTAGGCTGGTTTGTAGAAGCCCGAGCTGGCATGTGGCTCCTGGATATTGACTGGGTGGACAACTCCCCTTCCCGATCCGGTAACACCAACATTACGGTGTTCCAACCCACTGCGGGAATTGGTTATGACTTCAAACTAAATGAGCATCTCAAACTAGGACTGATTGCGGCCTTCGGCTATGAAGTGAACCTAGCTACCAAAGGCGAACCCGTTGGTGAAGGCGGTATCTCGTTGATAGGAATTTCATTCTCCCATATGCTTGGATCAGGGCGGTCTTCCAAGACAGTTACCCGGTAGACAACTATACTGATTTCCTTCAAAAAATATCATTTCTGAATTTTCTTGGAAGGATATCTCATTTGAAGAACTATTAAAAAGAGCCAACGTTACTAGAGTAACACATTAACCCTAAATCAAAAAAAGATGACAATACGACTAGGAGATATAGCTCCCGACTTCACAGCGGAGACTACTGAGGGCACAATCAATTTTCATGAATGGCTAGGGGATGGCTGGGGTATGCTATTTTCTCACCCAGCAGATTACACACCAGTTTGTACAACTGAACTAGGTAGAACGGCACAATTAAAAGATCGTTTTGCTGAAAAAAACGTTAAGGTACTTGCAGTGTCAGTTGACGGATTGGCATCTCATAAAGACTGGATCAAAGACATTAACGAAACTCAAAATACTACTGTCAACTTCCCAATTATTGCAGATGAAGACAGAAACGTTGCGACACTTTATGATATGATTCACCCCAATGCGGACAATACATTAACTGTACGTTCTGTGTTTATCATTGGACCTAATAAAAAAGTGAAATTGACACTCACTTATCCTGCTTCGACTGGGAGAAATTTTGACGAACTACTTCGCGTGATCGATTCACTACAACTTACTGCCAACTACAGCGTAGCTACGCCTGCTGACTGGAAAGATGGTGAAGACGTAGTCGTTTCTCCGTCAATTGCGACCGAAGATATTCCTGAGAAATTTCCAAAAGGACATAAGGTAATTAAGCCTTATTTGAGAACGACTCCTCAACCTAACAAATAACCAAAAGCCACGCTGAATAAATTCAGCGTGGCTTTTTTCTCTTCAAGCTCCTAAAGTTTATTTAAAAACCTTCGCAAGAAGTGCTGAAGTCCGTGCTGCAGGGTTCTGGCGAATATTCAACTCTTCCTGTGCAATCATCACAAATAAGCCATCAATAGCCTTCTGTGTTACATAAGCAGTTAAGTCTGTTTCGACTTTCTTCACAAATGGAATCTTATTGTACTTACCCATGATATCACTCCAGTATTTAGTGGCATCCACTTTCTTTAATGAAGCGCTGATAATTGGGCTAAACTTATTCGTTAGGTCATTGGTCGTTTGACTCTCCAAAAACCTTGTCCCAGCATCTTGTTGGCCACTTACTATATTAAGTGCATCGGTAATACTCAATCCTTTGATGGCCGCGATAAAGATGTCCTTAGCCTCCACAGCAGCATCTTCTGCCGCACGGTTTAATGACTCAATCGCTTGATCCACTTCATTCCCTAAACCGAGTGCTCTCAGTTTATCTTCGACATTCTTTGCATCAGGTGGGATAGGAATTTTAACCTTAGGGTTGCCATAGTAACCGTTAAGTTCCGAGAGAATATCTACTCCTTTGCCAGTTCCTTGTACAAAGGCTTCCTTTAAGGCGTCAGCAGCCTCTTCTTTAGAGAAGGCTCCTTTTTTACTTAAAAGACTTTTTGCTTTATTCAGAATTTGTGCTTCAGCAGAATAGTTAAATAGTAAGATAAAGGAGAAGAGTATGGATAGTCTTTTCATAAGGATGTGCTTTTCACATAGATAACGTACAAGGGCATAAAAAGCTCATGAAGTCTGTGTTAATTTTTAATAAAAATAATTGAGCTAATAAAGTATAAGTTTTCGAAAGGCTATTTATCCGCCTCCATCACCAACATCACCTTTTGATTTTCAGTGATGGCGTCTACCATTCGGGTGTAGCTTACGCGCTGGCCATCTTTCTTTGACACATAGAAGTATTCTAAACCCTCAAGCTCCACCGTACATTCACCCAATTCGTAGCGAAGTGATTTTACAATTGCACCCTCAACAATAGGATTGTTATTCAGGTCGAGCAACCTAGGAGGAGTGGGTACTTTGGGTTTCTTTTTAAACAGTCCGAACATAACGTGAGATTAAAGACTAAATATATCATCTCATTTTAAACTATGAGAAGTATGAGGGCAATTCTTTCGCACATGCTTTTGATCGTCATTCCCGCGTAGGCGGGAATCTCCACAATTCTTGCACCAATTGGGAGATCCCCGATCAAGTCGGGGATGACCTACTGATTGAATAGAGATAATTCTTCAAAACCATTTCTAAAGGCACTAAAAACACTATTTTTGCAGACTTCGAATTAGATAAAAGGTTAAGCGGTAATGGCTGAATATAATCATCGTGATGTAGAGCCCAAGTGGCAGGCATATTGGACAAAAGAAGAAACTTTTAAGGCGACAAAGGATACTTCCAAACCAAAGTTTTATGCTTTGGACATGTTCCCCTACCCATCAGGTGCCGGGCTACACGTGGGTCATCCATTGGGCTATATTGCCAGTGATATTGTCTCTCGATTCAAGAGAAACCAAGGTTTTAATGTCCTTCATCCAATGGGCTTTGATGCCTTCGGCTTACCTGCCGAACAGTACGCCATTCAAACAGGTCAACACCCTGCCATTACTACGACAGAAAATATCGCTCGCTACAAAGAGCAATTAAAAAACATTGGTTTCGCCTTTGATTGGGACAAAGAAGTTCAGACTTGTGATCCGTCTTACTACAAATGGACGCAGTGGGTCTTTATGCAAATCTTTGATAGCTGGTACAACAACGACACCACTAAAGCAGAGCATATTGACACCTTAATTGAGAAATTCTCAAAGTCGGGCAATACTGACATCAATGCTGCTTGTGATGATGACATTCAAGGATTCTCAGCAGAGGAATGGAACAGTTGGTCAGAGAAGGCGCAGCAACACATATTGCTCAAATACAGACTTACTTACCTTTCTGAAACTGCCGTAAACTGGTGTCCAGAATTAGGAACTGTTTTGTCCAATGACGAAGTAAAGGATGGTTTCTCTGAGCGTGGTGGTTTCCCAGTAGTTCGCAAGAACATGAAGCAATGGAGCATGCGCATCACTGCCTATGCCGAACGATTGCTCCAAGGTTTAGATACCATTGATTGGTCTGAGCCATTAAAAGAAATGCAGCGTAACTGGATTGGAAAGTCCATTGGCGCAACACTAAAGTTTCAAGTTGAAAACTCTGATATCGCCATCGAAGTCTTCACAACTCGAATCGATACAATCTTCGGAGTGACTTTCTTATCACTTGCCCCGGAAAGTGACTTAACAAAGTCGTTAACTACTCCTGAGCAGAAAGAAGCCGTTGAAAGTTATGTAAAGCAAGCCTTTAACCGATCGGAACGTGATCGTATGACGGACGTGAAGTCTATTTCTGGCGTATTTACAGGAAGCTACGCGACCAACCCTTACAACGGAGAGAAAGTACAAATCTGGGTAGCCGATTATGTATTGGCAGGCTACGGAACCGGTGCAGTGATGGCCGTTCCTTGTGGCGACCAAAGAGACTATGATTTCGCGAAGCATTTCGATTTACCAATTGTTCCCGTAATCAATGGTGCTGACATCAGTGAAAAAGCTGATTCGACTAAGGATGGTGTAATGATAAATTCTGGCTTCTTGGACGGACTTTCGTGTAAAGATGCCATTGCCAAAGCGATCGAGTTTGCAGAAGAAAAAGGTGTTGGTAAAGGAAAGATCAACTACCGTATCAGAGATGCCATCTTCGCAAGACAGCGTTATTGGGGAGAGCCGGTGCCTGTCTACTTCAAAGATGATACGCCCTATTTAGTGGCTGAAAAAGACCTTCCAATTATTCTTCCTGAAATTGACAAGTACTTACCTACCGAAGATGGTGATCCGCCATTGGGTAGAGCAGAAAACTTTAAATACTCACCATCAGGAGATGATAATTCCTATCCTTTGGAAATGAGTACTATGCCTGGCTGGGCAGGATCTAGCTGGTATTGGTACCGCTATATGGATGCCCACAACAATGAGGCATTTATCGACAAAGACATTCAAGAGTATTGGGGAAATGTAGACTTATACATCGGTGGGTCCGAGCACGCTACAGGCCACCTACTCTACTCTCGTTTCTGGAATAAGATTTTGTTTGACTTAGGTTTTGTAAACCAAGAAGAGCCATTCAAGAAGTTGATCAACCAAGGAATGATCCAAGGAAGATCGAATTTTGTTTATAGAATCAAAGGAGAAAACAAGTTTGTCTCTTTGGGTTTAAAAGATCAGTACGAGACAACTACCATCCACGTAGACGTAAGCCTATGCCGAAACGATGTTTTGGATACCGAAGGCTTCAAGAAATGGAGACCTGACTTAGTTGATGCCGAGTTTATCCTTGAAGATGGCAAGTACGTTTGCGGCTGGGAAGTCGAAAAGATGTCCAAGTCTAAATACAATGTCGTCAACCCTGATGAGATCATTGAACGCTACGGTGCAGACACCTTAAGACTTTACGAAATGTTTTTAGGTCCTTTGGAGCAATTCAAACCTTGGAACACGAATGGTATTGATGGTGTAAATAAGTTCTTGAGAAAGCTTTGGAGACTCTTCCACGATGAGCAAGGCAACTTGAACCTTTCAGATGCCGAACCGTCAAAAGATGCGTTGAAGTCGCTACACAAAGCGATTAAGAAAGCACAAGATGATATTGACCGCTATTCTTTCAATACTTCAGTGAGTACGTTTATGATCTGTGTGAATGAGCTTTCAGCTATGAATTGCAACAACCGAAGCATTTTGGAGGGTTTAACAGTGATCATCTCGCCTTACGCACCTCACATTGCAGAAGAGCTTTGGTCATTACTTGGTCACAAGGAAAGTGTTATCCATGCGGCTTACCCTGAATTCAATGCCGCGTACTTGGTAGAAGACTCTATCGAGTACCCTGTGATGGTCAATGGTAAGATGCGTGCTAAAATAAAACTAGCCGCAGACCTTAGTAAAGAAGAAATTGAGGCCGCTGCATTAGCCGATGAAAAAGTTCAAAAATGGCTAGAAGGAAAGGCACCAAAAAAGGTGATTGTCGTCCCTAAAAAGATCGTGAATTTGGTGGTTTAATTGATTTGAAAAAGACAATTGAGCTATGATGGAATAAATAAGATTATCCTATTTCCTCCTCTAAAACTCCGGCTTCATTCTCTTCTTTAGACTTTTTCTTCTTCTCCTTTTTAGACTTAGGTACCTTATTTTTCTTTTTGAATAGACCAAAAAGACCCTTTTTCTCTGCTGTACTATCGGCAGACAAGGTGTCATATTGAAAATTCATCAATCCCATCGTATCAAGTGGGTCTACAACCACGGCTTCTTCTATGGTAAGGAAGTATTCTTGAAATCGCTTGTTGTAGGCTTCTTGCTCTACGTTAAAGCCTCCTCTAAGTAAAGGTGCATATTGTACTTGAATTGCAGTCGGGTAAGACGCCATTGCCTCCATTAACCTGGTATGTTTGGTTGTATCAAATCGATTGAGAGTCTCCTTTAGCAATGCCTGATACGCTGTCGCATTGAAATGGATGAGCTTATTTTCAAGTCCATCCAATTTGTAGAATGGTCTTTTTTTGGTGATCCTGTCAAATAAATATGGATTTTCTAGTACAGGCTTTTCTCGGCCTTGAAATACTTTCGCCCAGAGCTTCTCATTCTTTCTATTGTCATAAGTAAACCCCGCTTTCTCTTGTGCGTGAATTCGGCCGCCTTGCACTCTGAAGCCTCTTCCCGAAGTCCCCTTCGTAAATTTCTCCATCAGAGTATCCGAAGGCTCAGCTTTATAACGAAAGCCAACAGGTCTTTTGGGGACTATATCCCCTTCCACTTCGGTAAACAAGGAGTAAATGTCATCTTGCTCATCTTGGTCCAACACAAAGGCTGATCGATATGCGGGACATACCGTTTGTACTGCACACGAAGACAGTAGGCCAATGGCCAGAAGACTTATGATGATTGTTTTGTTCATTCGATTCCCCAGAAGGGGCACAATAATACTAAGTTTCAAAGCGATTAACGAAAAACACTTTGAAGAATTTTTTAACATAAAACTAACCCAGCAGTTAATCATAAGAACATCCCTTAAATGATGCACAATCATTGTAAGTTTGAAAACAGATGAAGCAATACGATTATATAATTGCCGGTGCGGGTGCGGCTGGGCTTACCCTGGCGTATGTGTCGAGGATCAAACAGGGTTTAAAGAAATCTATCCTGATAATCGATAGGGAAGATAAGTCAAAAAACGATAGAACATGGTGCTTCTGGGAAAAAAGCGATAACCTTTTCGAGCACCTAATTTTTAAATCTTGGCCCAATGCGACCTATGCGGGCACTAATTTCAAAGAGACATATAACATTGCGCCTTATACATACAAACTCATCAGAGGTATTGACTTTTACGATTTTGTAAAAAAATCTTTGAAAGAGGATGAATACATCACTTGGCTTCAGGAAGACATCCAAGAGATTGCACCAAATGGCACTGTAGTTACCGAAAACGGTTCTTATCAAGGAGAACTCGTCTTCGATAGTACTTTTGACTATCAAGATCTATCCAATAGCAAAGCCACTACACTACTACAACATTTTCAGGGCTATGTGATAGAAACAGCGCAAGATCATTTCAATCCAGAAGAATTAACCTATATGGATTTTAGTATTGATCAGGAAGGTGACTGCCGTTTCGGATATGTCTTGCCCCTTGACAAAAGAAAGGCACTTGTGGAATACACTCTTTTTAATAAGACATTACTAGAAAAGGAAGCCTATAAGGTTCGCCTTGAGGCCTATATCAAAAGCCTTGGTATAAGTGAATACAAGGTTATTGAAGAAGAGTATGGAATCATACCTATGACAGATCACGCTTTTGAAATGCGAGCTAGTGATCACGTAATCAGAATTGGGATTAATGGCGGTTTTGCCAAGCCCTCCACGGGTTATACTTTTTTACGTGGACAAAAAATCATCATCAAAATGGTTGAGAACTTAGCAAAAGGCTTAGATCCTCTTAAGAACCTTCCTTTTCAAAAATCAAAATACAAGAAGTACGATGCTACACTCTTGAATGTCTTAGCTTCTAAGAAATTTACTGGTGATGAAGTCTTTACTCCCATGTTCAAAAAAAATGGTGCAAAAGCATTTTTCAAGTTTTTAGATGAGGAAACCTCTCTGGCGGAGGAACTTAAGATCATGTCCTCCACACCAATTTTAGATTTCGGAGCAGCATTTATTAAATCTATGCTGAAGTAGTCTATCTTTAGGTATGCTTGAGTTTTGGCACATCATTTCGCCTTACATTCTCCCATTGTATTACTTCATCATATTCTTTGTGGTGATCAATCTGTTACTAGAGAATAGGAACCCACTAAAAACTCACTCCTACCTGCTCTTACTTTTACTGCTGCCCGTTATTGGGGTATTGATTTACTTCTTCTTCGGACAACACCAGTTAAAGCGGAAAATCTTTGCCAAGCGAGGCCTAATCAACCAAGCTTTTGGACCGATCTACGCCAAAGAGCACTTAGATGCAAAAACCAAGGTTGATGTCAAAGTAATTAAGCCTTATAGACAGTTCGAGAAGCTCATCCGTTTTTTGAAAAACGACCTCTCTCCATTAACGCCAAATAATAAAGTAACAATACTTCGAAACGGTGAGAGTAAGTTCCCTGCTTTAATGGACGCTATTGCAAAGGCTGAAGACCACATTCATATAGAGTATTACATTTTTGAAAATGATACCATAGGTGGCCCACTGGCGGACTTGTTAATAGAAAAAGCATCACAGGGTATTGAAGTTAGGATGCTTTTAGATGGAGTAGGTTCACTGGCCTTGAAAAAAGGCTTCTTCAAAAAAATGAAAAGTAGTGGTGTACAACTGGCTGAATTTATACCTGTGCTTTTCCCATCTTTCACTAGTAAAATTAATTATCGAGACCACAGAAAAATTGTTATCATTGATGGTAAAATTGGCTTCACTGGCGGCATCAATATAAGTGACCGATATGTTAACAACGGAAGTCATCCAACTTACTGGCGCGATACCCATCTCAAAATTGAAGGAGATGCGGTTAAGACACTACAGTTCCTTTTCTTTTTGAACTGGCAATTTGTGGTACAACACGAACTTGAGACACACCAAAAATACTTTCCAAAATCAGCGCATGTTGGTGACCATTATGTACAGATCAATGCGAGCGGCCCCGACTGGGAACTGGCCAGCATTATGGACTCTTTTTTAATTGCGATTACTTCGGCTAGGAGTTCGGTCAAAATTGCCACACCTTACTTTATCCCCACCGAGAGTATTTTAGATGCCATTATTACGGTATCAAAAAGCGATATCAAGGTCGAGTTAATGATTCCTTATGAGTCAGACTCTTGGATAGTCAAGTCAGCTTCCTTTTCTTTTATAGAGAAATTACTAGAAGCAGGTGTCAATGTTTATTTCTACAAGAAAGGTTTTTTACATTCAAAAGTGATTATGATCGATGAATCCTTTGCCTCTATCGGCACTGCGAATATGGATTATAGAAGTTTTGACCTTAATCACGAGGTGAACACCTATCTATATGACAGCGATCTGGTAGAAACCTTGCTAGATCAGTTTGAAGAAGATAAATTAGTAAGCATCAAAATCACACTCGAGAACTGGCGAAAACGCGGACTCAAAGAAAAACTAAAAGAATCCATTTGTAGACTAATGGCACCACTACTATAAATACCAAGCATGAAAAGTCAATATACCAATCTCGATACCCTCAAATTCTTAATTCACAAAGTTCACCATACGGATAGTGTATTGGGAAAGGGTAGGTTTGAAGCATACGACCCTGCATCGGTGGACATGTTTCTTGACTCTATCGAATCATTAAGTGATACGGAGCTCTTCCCTTTCATTAAAGACATGGATGAAAATCCTTCAGTCTTCAAGGATGGGAAAATCACCATTCACCCCCAATTCAAACGTATTTTCGAGCAAGCAAGAGATTTAGGTCTAATCGCTTCTATATTCAACGAAGAAGATGGTGGCTTACAAATGCCAAACACACTGTTTCATGCGGCTTATTATATCATGGAAGCTGCTAATAATCATGTGACAGGCTACTTAGGCTTAACAACGGGTGCTGCCAATCTTATTGCGACTTTCGGAAATCAGGCTTTAAAGGATGAGTTTTTAGACAAAATGCTCAGCTTAGAATGGACTGGATCAATGTGCTTGACCGAACCACAAGCAGGTAGTTCTCTTTCAGACATCACTACAAGTGCGACCCCAACCAAAAATGGCAGTTATCTAATCAATGGCCAAAAGATATTTATCTCTTCGGGAGATCATCAGTTTGCTGATAACATCGTGCATTTACTTCTTGGACGAGTCGTTGGTGCACCAGAAGGAACAAAAGGAGTATCGTTATTTGTAGTGCCGAAGTTTAAGGTGAATGAAGCTGGTGAGTTTGAAGACAATCATGTTATTACAGCTGGAGAATTCGAGAAACTAGGTCAGAGAGGTTATTGCACCTCCCATTTAGTGTTTGAAAACTCAGAGGCTTGGTTGGTTGGTGAAGAAAACCGCGGACTAACCTACATGTTTCAGTTGATGAATGAAGCACGGATCGCTACGGGTAGAATGGGCGCTGGTATTGCCTCGGCAGCTTATTATGCCTCGCTACAATATGCCAAAGAAAGACCTCAGGGAAGACAGCTCACATCCACTGGAGATAAAGATTTACATCAAGAACAAACCCTTATCATCAATCATCCTGATGTAAAAAGAATGCTATTACATCAGAAAGCCATTGTTGAAGGTTCGCTGAGTTTGGTTTTACAGGCTTCTCACTATTTAGACAAGGAAGAACTAGCAGAAGGAGAAGAAAAAGAGCGGTATCATTTACTCCTTGAATTGCTAACACCGATTGTAAAGACCTACCCAGCCGAAAAAGGTATCGAGTCGGTTAGCCAAGGCTTGCAGGTGCTTGGTGGATATGGCTTTTGCCAAGACTTCATTCTTCAACAGTATTATAGAGACATTAGAATCATATCCATTTATGAGGGGACCACAGGTATACAATCACTCGATCTGCTAAGTAGAAAAGTAAACTTAAAGAATGGGAAAGTGCTTCAGTGGTTTGCGGAAGAAATCACTGAAACCATTCAGGAGGCTTCTCAAAACCCAGACTTCTCTGTTTATGCCAGTGAGTTAGGACAGAATTTAAAAATGATTCAGCAAGTATTGACCGAACTAGCCCCAATTGCCCAAAAAGGAGATTATGAGCGGTATCTGTCAGACGCGACTATTTTCATGGACTTATTCGGAACAGTGGTCATCGGTTGGCAGTGGCTAAAGATCGCTAACACAGCTCAAGAAGTAATGAAAGCTGATAGTAATCAGAAAGTAGCCATGGAAGGAAAAATCCACACGATGAAATTCTTCTATAAATATGAGATGAGTCGTACCAAAGGATTAGCAAAAACCATGATGAATCAATTGGCGCTCACCCTTGACTTTGACCTAGATTATTTAAACTAAACTAGGTCGACAACCCCTATATTTATTGAAGCAATAGTCTCTGACGCTACCCTTACATTAGAAAAATCCAATGTTCAAAAAACGACTTAGTTTATACTTTTTAATAACCATAATCGGCTTTACTGTTGTAGCTCATGGACAACAAAAAGAACCAGCCCCCTATGTAATACTCATATCACTAGATGGGTTTAGGCATGACTATGTCGAAAAATTCGATACACCACACCTACAAAAACTTATTAGCCAAGGAGTGAGTGCGAAAGCAATGCTTCCTTCCTACCCTAGTAAGACTTTTCCAAATCACTATACGATTGTCACTGGGCTTTACCCCGATCATCATGGTTTAGTTGATAATAGCTTCTATGATCCTGAATTAGACTTACAATACAGTACTCGAAACCGATCGGTTGTTGAGAATCCTGCCTTCTATGGTGGCACACCACTTTGGCAGCTCGTCCAACAAAAAGGAATGAAATCGGCTTCTTACTTCTGGGTTGGATCTGAAGCTCCGGTTACTGGTAGCTTTCCGGATTACTATCATATTTATGATGGTGCGGTACCAAATGAAGCCAGAATTAATGCTGCTATTGATTGGCTAAATCTTCCAGCATCAGAGCGACCGAACTTTATGACACTATACTTTTCATTGGTAGATAGTCAGGGCCATGCTACAGGCCCTAATGCTGAGGCTACAAAGCAAACAGTATTAGAAGCAGACCGATTGATTGGCTTGTTGGTAGAAAAGCTTAAAACAGTCGATTTACCAGTGAACATTATCATTACCTCTGACCATGGAATGCATGAAATTGCACCAAGAGACGAGGCTTATCTGACAGTCTCAGATTTGCTGAAAGACTTTGATCGAGATAAATTTCGATTTGTTGGCAACGGGGCGCATGGCCACTTCTATGCTCAAGACAAATCCTACCTTAATGAAATAGCAACTACATTAAGCGCTAGAACCGACAGCGATAAATTCGAAGTATTTTTCAAAGATGAAATGCCAGAAAACTGGCACTATGGGACTAATAAGAGAGTAGGTGATCTATTCATAAAAATCAACACCGAACATTACCTAACCTCATCCGGTAGAAAAGCGGATATTATTGCCAATAACGAATTTCATGGAGAGCATGGGTTTGACCCAGATGAGACCGAGGATATGGGAGCGATTTTCTACGCATCAGGTCCTAGCTTCAAGTCAGGGATGAAAATCGGTGAGTTTCGTAATATCCATATCTATCCAATGATCGCTAAAATCTTGGGAATTAACTCACTACCAGAGATTGATGGAAAACTAGAAGTGTTAGCACCAATTCTCAAGGACTGACTACCACTTTAAAAAATATGCGGGGCTTGCTCATATTCATTATGTTTGTAAAAGGATGAAAGCAAGCAAGTCGAATAATCTGAGAAACATCTGGTATGTTGCCTGTCATGGGAGCGTCCTTAAAGAGGGAAAAACCATTGAGAAGGAAATTGACAGTGAGAAAATCCTCTTGGGTAGGGATAAAGATGGTAAGCCATTCGCTTTAAAAAATCAATGTCCTCACCGAGGTATCCCTTTGACCTACGGAAAATTTGACGGTTGCGAAATTCAATGTTGCTATCACGGATGGCGTTTCAAAACAGATGGGACTTGTACTAAAATCCCTACACTTCCTCCTAATTCAAAGCTTGATGTAACCAAGGTTAGAGCGCCCTATTATCCAGTGCGAGAGGTACACGGGCTTGTATTGATCTATATGCCTAGCGACATGCGGAAGCCTGAGGATATTGATGAAAGCCTATTTCCTCACTTTCCTTTGGACAAAGACAAATCTTTCGACCTGGTTACTGCTAAGCCGATGGATTGTAGCCTAGACCACTCAGTAATTGGGTTAATCGATCCGGCCCACGTGCCTTTCGTACATCAGTCATGGTTTTTCAGAAAGAGTGATAACCTAAAACTGAAAGAGAAGAAATTTGCGCCTAGCCATCTTGGGTTCAAAATGGTAAGACATACGCCTTCGAAAAACTCAGCTGCCTATAAGATCCTTAAGAAAGAGCAAACGACTGAGATCAGCTTTCAGTTACCAGGTATTCGCATTGAGCATATTACTGTTGGAGACAAGGTCATTTTAATTATGACTACACTTACTCCTGTCAATGAGACGGAGACTGAGTTGACACAATTCATCTATACAGATATTAGTTGGTTCAAGGTATTCAGGCCGATCTTCTACAGGTTTGCTGATACTTTTCTTCAACAGGATGTGGATGTTTTTAAGAAGCTGAAAGAAGGTCTTAACAATAACCCTCCGCTTATGCTGATGGGAGATCCTGATATGCAAGCCAAATGGTATAACGCAATTCGCTCACGTTATGAGAAGTGTCAAGAAGAAAAGATTCCTTTCGAAAACCCTATAGAGGCTCAAACGCTCTACTGGCAGACTTAGATTGGGTGATTGGGTGATTGGGTGATTGGGTGATTGGGTGAAGTTTATTTTTCTCCTCAAAATGTTAACTATCTGTCAATCAGTAATAGTCATTCTTCATTAAATATTTCTAATTCATCATTCCCTTCAACTCTTCTTTGAGTTTTTTGGGCAAGCTGTCGACAATAAGCTCGTAAGAATGATCAATCAACTCGCACATTAGGTTTTCTGGAACAGAGCCGTCTACAAACACTGAGTTCCAATGGGTTTTATTCATATGCCATCCCGGCCGAATACCTTCATATTGTTCACGAAGTTCTGCAGCCCTTTCTGGATCACATTTGAGGTTAATGAATTCATATTCTACAATCCCTGTTAGGGCAAATACCTTATTCATCACCTTCATAACCAAGGTATCAGGACCAAATGGTGTCTCTTCCGTAACACCCGGTTTTACGAGACAATAGTCTCTGAATTCATCAATATACATAAGCTTAAAAAATGGTTTGGCAGATTACATACTGCGGGAGATAGCTCTCGCAATAATCACTGTCAAGGCAACTAGAAACATAAGGATGGAAATCTTATTCACCCCATGCATCATTCTCAAATTGAAGTTTGTTGGTCTATTGGGATCCTTCTTACGAAAGAAATAACCCAATAAAGGACCAAAGTCGAACACTTCCTTAGTTGTCAACTTCACTCTCTCGTTTTCTTCAGTATTTTTCTTCTCTTCTGACATCTGTTTATCCTCCTATTGTTTGCGGCTCCATCCATTTTCCGTCATTGCGAATTATTTCTATCAATTCATCAACAGCTTGCTCTGATGGCACACCTCTTTTCACTACTTCTTGTCCCTTATAAAGAGTAATCTTTCCTTTTCCAGAACCCACATAACCGAAGTCTGCATCGGCCATTTCACCAGGTCCATTTACAATACAGCCCATGATACCGATCTTTACACCCTTCAGGTGATCAGTACGTTTTCTGATTTTAGCAGTTGTCTCCTGTAGATCAAATAAGGTTCTACCACAACTCGGACATGAAATATATTCCGTCTTAGTCATTCTGGTTCTTCCTGCCTGAAGAATACCAAATGCGGTTTGATTCTTTAGCTTTAACAATTCTAAACCATCATTAGTCGATGCGCTTAGCATCACCCCATCTCCAAAACCATCAACCAGAAGGCCTCCAATATCGGTGGAAGCCTCAATTAAGAAATTCTCTTCATCCGTAATGTTATAACCTCTTTCGATGATTACGGGAACCCGAAGATTTCGTTTCTCTAACTCAAAAAAGAACCTTCTCAAAGCAGGCATTGCATGTGCATTGCTTGTGCTCAATAGTACAACAAGATTATCCGCTTCAAGAATCGACATTGTCTCGCCATCTAACTTGTCTGCGTCAATTCTAATAAAGTTGAGTAAATCATCAGCAGTAGCTGCTTCCTTAATTTGCTCAAGCGTATAAAGTGGGTGTCTGTTTTTCTTGTCTTCTAACTGTTTCCAAACCGGGTAATCTATGATTTCTCTGATACCGTTTGGTAGCATATATGAGATGGCCTTGCCACCAGAGTAGACATAGTCAGCTCCTTGATCATTCATTGTCCATTTGTCCGGTTCTGGCAAATAGAAATGACCAATCGCTTTTAAATCTTTAATGGTGACTTCTGCCAATTGACTAAAATCAGCAATTACTCGTGGCACATTTGTAGCGCCAATGTTAATAATTTCTCTTGTCCCCCTTTTATGATAAGCATAAGGGTCAATAGGACTTTCATCGATTGCCGCAATCACAGCATGCCCTGCTCTATCATTATAGCGATCTACAAGTTTTTGTGCGACAGGCGCTTCAAGTTCAGGCTCTTCAGTCAAAGATACCCTTACTGTATCGCCCAATCCATCTTCTAACAGCGTACCAATCCCGACTGCTGATTTAATTCTACCATCTTCCGCTTCTCCCGCTTCAGTCACACCTAAGTGCAATGGATATGGCTTCAGGCCTTCCTCTTCAAGTTTTTGCACTAACAGTCGATATGCCTCTACCATAACTTGGGCGTTACTCGACTTCATGGAGATCACGATCTGGTAGTAGTCTAAGTCTTCGCAAATTCTTAGAAACTCTAAGGCTGACTCAACCATACCTAAAGCCGTATCGCCATAGCGACTCATGATTCTATCGGAGAGTGAACCATGGTTGGTTCCTATCCGCATAGCCGTTCCATGGGTCTTGCATAATTCAACTAGAGGCGTAAATCTTTTTCGGATTCGATGCAATTCAGCCTCATAAGTTTCATCTGTATACTCAATGTTCTCAAATTTCTTTTTATCCGCGTAGTTGCCTGGATTAACCCTAACTTTCTCGACAATTTGTGCGGCTAATTCTGCTGCATTAGGCGTAAAGTGGATATCGGCTACGAGTGGAACATTGCATCCTCGTTTTCTTAATTCAGCTTTGATATTTCTCAGATTTTCAGCTTCCTTAAGACTAGGTGCAGTAATACGAACCAATTCACAACCCGCCTCAACCATTCTCAATGTCTGCTCAACAGAACCCATTGTATCCATAGTGTCTATGGTAGTCATTGACTGAACGACAATTGGATTGTCTCCGCCAATGATTACATCTCCGACTTGGACAGGGATTGTCTTTCTACGGCTGTATTCAACAAGGCTGTTACAATATTTTTTGACTGAGGCTAAGTTAGAATTCATGTGTTCCTAATTGCTTCAAAGTTAACTTGAAATGAGGGGATTTGTTGGCTCAAAATAGAATAATGAAAGACAATTCTAATTTCGATTGACGAAAACCTCAACATTAGGCAGTGCTAATTCAAGTTCTTCTACTTGTTCATCGGTCCATGTCGTACTTGAAAGAATCAATTCTCTTAGGTGTTCAGACTCCTTCAATCCCTTTAAACCTTCAAGTGTCACAGATGTTCCACCCAAGTGAAGAAATGAGAGCGAAGGGATAATAGCAAGGTTAGCAATAGCTTCGTTACCAATATTTGACAACCCTTTTAGCGAGAGTTCTTTTAGTTCTTTCAGCTTTAACAACTCCAGTAGCCCTTCAGCTGTAATAAATGTATTATCTAAGTCTAAAATCTCAATAGACTCAATTCTCTCGACAATCCATGCAAGATGCATATCATAGATATCTTCGTCTTTATAGTTAAGTCGCTTTACAGCATTTGGCACCTCACTAGGGCTTTTATACCCATGAAATGAGTGCCAGAAATTCTTTTCCTTTTTCTTATCAGAGGCCATTTAAATATCCCCCAGCTGAGGTCTAAGTAATATTTCTTCAACTACTGTATGCTTCGACAAGGCATTCGCTGAATAAATCGCATCTGCTATGTCCGAAGCTTTCATAAATCGATCTTCTGGCAATTCCACACCTTCCCAACTTGCGGTATAGGTAGCGCCAGCCAGTAATGAGGTAACTCTAACACCAAAGTCCATCATTTCAGCACGTAATGCCTTAGTAAAGCCATGCAAAGCAAACTTTGAGATAGAGTAGCTACCTCCATTCGCATAGGCTTGAATTCCAGCAATAGAACCTGTGGTAAAAACATGGCCCTCTCTTCTCTCTTTCATGTCATTGATAAATGCCCGGGTCAGGTAGTAAGCACTATATAGATTCGTTTCGATCATCTTCTCCAAGCTGCCTTCCTCTTCCTCATGTACAGCTCCCGGAAGAAACACGCCAGTATTATTCACCAATACATCAACAGGTTGGTTGAGGTCTTTGACAAAGTCAGCGAAATCTGTTAACTGTTTTGAATCAGACATATCAGCAACCTTTACATAAATAGATCCTACGCCATTCTTTCCTTCTAGTTCCTTCTTAAGGGCTAAAAGGTCTTTCATATTTCTGGAACATGTAGCCACATCAAAGCCTTCTTTGTGAAACTTCTCCACCGTAGCTCTTCCAATCCCTTTTGTTCCACTACTAATTACAGCCAGTTTTTTCATATCTATCGTTTAATACTCAAAGTTAATCTGTTCTATTTAAAACACGCGTAAGAATAGATGGGTAACAAGAGAGATCCTTTTTTGTTGATTTCTGGACGAGCTTAAGGCAAGTTTTTGCTATTTTACCAATAATTGATTCCAATAGGAATAAATAAGGTTAATGCGGAAACTCGGACAATACATTTTATTTCTTGGTACACTTTTTAAGAACCCTGAGTCTTTCAGGACTTATACCAAGCTAGTGCTAGACGAATGTGTCTTAATCGGGATCAATAGCATCATTTTAGTTTCCATTGTATCAGTGTTTATGGGCGCTGTTTCTACGCTTCAAACGGCCTATAACTTGGTTAATCCTTTGATCCCTGACAATGTCATCGGACTTGTGGTAAGAGATTTGACCATTTTGGAGCTCGCTCCTACCATCACAGGAATTATTTTCGCTGGTAAGGTAGGTTCTAGTATTGCCGGTAATCTTGGAACAATGAGGATTACCGAACAAATAGATGCCTTAGAAGTAATGGGCATCAATTCGGCTTCATACCTGGTGTTACCTAAGATCATTGCTACCCTACTCATGTATCCATTCCTTGTGATCCTAGCAGGTAGCCTAGCCATTGGTGGAGGGTTTTTAGCAGCGAAATATGGTGGTGTGCTTGCCCCTGCTGACTATTTGTCAGGGTTGAAACTAGAGTTCAATGAATTCAGCGTTTACTTCGCACTCATCAAGTCAGTCGTATTTGGGTTTTTAGTAGCATCAATTTCAGCATTCATGGGCTACTATACCAAAGGCGGTGCCTTAGAGGTTGGTCAGTCTAGTACTAGGGCTGTGACGGTTAGCTGTATCGCGATATTACTAAGTGATTTTGTTTTAGCACAATTACTACTTGTCTGATGATAGAAGTTAAAAACCTTACCAAGTCCTTTGACGGCAAAATAGTGATCGAAGACATCAATTGTGTTTTTGAAAAAGGTAAAACAAATTTAATTATTGGTGCCAGCGGATCGGGTAAGAGTGTAATGCTTAAGAACATTGTTGGTCTGCTTACTCCTGACAATGGGGAGGTACTCTATAATGGTCGCAATTTTATTGGTGCCAACCGTGATACAAAAACAGATATCCGAAGAGAAATTGGCATGTTGTTTCAGGGTGGTGCCCTATTTGATTCGAAGAATGTAGAGCAAAACGTAAAGTTCCCCCTTGATATACTTACGGACATGCCTGAAGATGAAAAGTTGGATCGGGTCAACTTCATTCTAAAGCGAGTAAAGCTTGAAAACACAAACAAGAGGATGCCTTCCGAAATAAGTGGAGGTATGCAAAAACGTGTTGGTATTGCCAGAGCCATTGTCAACAACTCAAAATATCTTTTCTGTGACGAACCTAACTCAGGTCTTGATCCGCAGACCTCGATTCAAATTGATCAACTGCTTCAAGAAATAACGGATGAGTATCAAATTACGACAGTGATTGTAACCCATGATATGAACTCCGTAATGGAGATTGGGGAGTATATCCTGTTTATTTCTAATAGCCGCAAACTCTGGGAAGGATCCAGTAATGATATTATTCATTCCGGTGTTCAAGAACTCGACAACTTCGTTTTTGCCAATAAGATGATGCGGAAGATCAAGGAGTTAGGATAGTCCTTAATCAATTATTTAGAAGAGCGCACTGACTTGAACCCTGCCTAAATGGACAGCCCTGCTATCAGCTGATTTTCGGCCATCGTAACGTAGTACCAGCTGAAGTCCCTTACCCAATTTTTGTTGCCAATTGATATTCCAGGTTAAGTTCTGCCCTGGCCTTAATGCTTCCAATAACTCGTAGCCCGTAGGCGTATTCTCAGTGCCCTGAAAGTCTATATTGATAAATCGAAACCCACTACTTAAGGTAGTCTTGGCTGCCTTTGCATAACGCATACTTAACTCTAGCTCTCTAAGGGTAGCAGTTTCTCCAGCTCCTTCGAAGAGGACATTCCTTTTATCCTTCTGTGAAAGCTTACCAGTAATCCTGATTGTTCTGAAGGGTTGCCAAGATAAGGAAGGTTGAAATGTCGTCTGTTCAATTTGATAGTTTCTTGGTACCAATACATCTGAGGCGTTACTTCTATTTCCATCAATATAATTGACATCTAGGTTTAGCGATCGGTTAAGGTTCCAGCGGAAATGTGTTCTAATATCACGGTTGGCTCTTCGTTCAAATCCATTCAAGAGCAATTGCTTATTTTGAATTTGAGCGATACCGATATCCGCACCGAACTTAGTATTAGAACGATTGAAAAACAGCGTTGACCTGACACTCTCATTTAATCCTAACACCAGAGAATCAGGTACATTTGTCGGTAACAATCGACTCCCTAGGTCGTCATCAGTAATTTTCGAATTCAATGACCAAGCCGTGGTATTTGAAAAGTGTGAAATAACCTTTTTTATTCCAGCCTCATTGTTCCATGCTCTCGGAAAGTTCAGGTTAAAACGGTATGATATGATTGTATTAAAGGCTTCTTCAAAAGTATCTGTTGGCACAAAGATCTTCGCGTAGTTTTTCTCATCTGGATTAATCGCTAAGTAGAACTCATTGAGGTCTTGTATACCATCCCCGTTATCGTCTCTCCAAGTGTGCGTACCCTGGCCAGTTGGTACTTGGATAAAAATAAACTCCCTTCGCAATTCTCGGCTATTGGACAGGTTGTAATTCAATTCAGAACGAACAATTCGATCAAAAAAGGAGCCTACCCAATCAACTCTACCCATGATGGTCTCATCATTTCTATCAATACCACTTTCATTGAGGTTTTCAAGGTTTCGATAGGTAAAGAGTAATGAGAGTCTGTTATTATCATCGAAGTTTGTTCGGAAAAAAGCATTCCATGTCTCTGATTGATTGTTATCTAAGAGCATTCCATTTATTGGCAGCCTATCTTCTCTTAATTGATAATCAATCCCGTAGGTGGTCTTCAGCGTATCGGCATTCTTTAAATAAAATGTGTGTTCACTAAAGTTCATCGCTGTACTCACTACCCTATCATCGAATTGGCTCCTAACGGCATTTCGATCTTGTTGGTAACGGTATCCAGGTATAAACCATTTGCTACCATAGGCCACATCAAACTTAAACCGATTCCATTCTGAACTCAGGGCTACCTGATCATTTTTCATTAAGTAGGCATCGAATCTAGTTTGGAGTCTACCAAGGCTTTTAGACAGGTTGAAGTAGTGTTGAAAGCCATCTACTGCATCACCACGTTTCCGTCTTACTAATCGATAATCTAATTTATTGGAAGCATCCTTAGATAAACTCACATTAGCATTTAGGATGTTCTCTGCGAAATTCTGAGTGAAATCGTTTGGGTTGTAACTCCAATCTCAGTCAAATTCGATATAGCGGAGTCGATCAATGAAAGAGAAGGATTCGCTATTATATTCAAATGAGAGTTCAGAATTAAACTGATATTCTGACAAGAAGCTTACTGGTCGATCGTTAGTGCTGTGAATGATTTTGAAGGCGGTACCATTATCGTCATCGGCATCAACTTCTGAAAAGAGATTTACATCATTTTGAGATACTGCAATCTCAGCTTCTACTGCATCATACTTGTTGATCTTCGCTCCCCCGCCTGCAGTAAACATTGACTTTTGATTGGGGGCATTAAGAATAGAAATTGGTTCAAAGTTACCCTGAGAAACCCCATTCAACGGAGGCACCCACTCATAAATCCGCCCATTTGAGGTTGTACTCAATAACCGATAATTCCCTTGCATAATACCGACTTCAGAAAACTGAACATCGAAAAAAGCACTATCAGGATTCGTTGAGTATTGGAAGATTTCGAAGTCTATGTTATTAGCATCTTTACCCGTAGTTCTTCTATACAGAATTAAGTCTGGCGTATATCCTATGCTATCAACTCTACTGGTAAATGCTTGGCCTAGGTTATCACCTGCATCTGCCAGAATACGTTTTTCCTCATCGCTCAACTCAAAAGTTAAAGGCTGATTACGGTTATCCTTTTCACTGTAGTAGTTCAGTGAAAAATTTAATTTCTCATTTTGCTGATAGTGGCTCGCTTGAAATATGGAGCGTGTATAGTTCTGGTCTGAAAACTCGAAATCAACCCTAATTCGAGTAAACTGTGTAATCAAAACCTTATTGGTGAATGTAATCTCACCTAAGTTATAATCGATGATGTAATCATTCTCAAAACCCCTTGTCTTCTGTTCTCCATCAATAAAAACTTTTTCAGAACCTGCGAGAATGATTAAGAATCTTTGATTCTGAGGTCCATTAACTCTATATGGCCCTAGAACTCCCTCTATCGGATTAATGTTAGTAGAGGCAAATCGTCCCTTGGCTACAGAACCTGCTAATGAGGTTTGTGCCTTAAAGCCATTGGCTAAATTATAGTCAACTTTGAACTGAGCACCTTGCACGTTTTTGTAATACCTAAGAAAATTAGACTCTTTGTTTTTGAGAACAACATCTCCCGCCTTCAGTGTAAACCTGTCGTTGTAGAGTTCGATAAAAACGTTATCAAAGTCTTGAAGTTGCTGCGTATTCCCTTCAGGTTGAAAGGGAACATTTTGGTCAGTAATGACCGCTCTAAGATTGACGCTCTCAGTTAACTGCCCCTCCATCTGTAAGTTCAACGTAGAATTGACAAAGACATCTTGGCGATTACCAAAAGAAACACCTCTGGTAATACTTCCTGTTTTGGTGATGTTTTCAGTGGTTATCACTTCTTCCCTTACAGGTAAAGCAAGTGCCTGTTGATAAAACACAGCGTCTTTGAATAAGGCGGTTGAGTCGTATATATCGAGTGTTTTATTAGTCTTTGGCGTATGAAGGTCAAAAGGTAGTGTCCGAAAGCAAACAAGTACAGAGTCTGCTCATTGGTTTGGGATAAGGATACTATTTGAATTTAGATCGAAGGTAAATTTTATATCAGATCGCGGTTTAGATATTCTGATCGATTCAGGATAGACTGTTAAAGAGTCAAGGGTTACACCTTCGTCAAAATCTGTCACCCATTTACATAATTCGCCTGTTTGTGCCTTTAGTGAAACACTGAGTAATAATGTAGCTAAGAAAACAAGTGATCCACGAAGCACAATTAATCGGTTAGTGGAAACTCTAGGTAGAAGGTTGTACCCTTTCCAAGAGTTGAGTCAAACCAAATACTCCCACCGGCATGTTCTACCCCACGTTTGGCTATGGCTAATCCAATACCAGAACCTTCTTCCTTAGTACTAAATTTAGGAATAAATATCTTTTCCTTGATGTCATCTGGGATACCATACCCGTTATCTGCAAACGTAATTCGCGCCTTATTGTGTGTCACTACAAGTTCGATTAACAACTCCCCTTTTTGGTCTTCAACTAAGGATTGCTCTGCATTTAAGAACAAGTTGTTGAAAATCCTTCCCAGTAATTTCGTGTCTGCCATTATCCATACGGGCTGCTTTGGGATATTCGACTTTATCTCAGCTCTATTTCCCTTAAACAGCCTAAGCGATTTGCGGAGCTCTTCAACCAAGTTGAGTCTTTCGCTAATTGGCATTGGCATTTTGGCGAAGGAAGAAAAAGAAGTAGCGATATCACTCAATGTTTCTACTTGATTCAGTATGCTATCAATCGGCTGATTAAAATCTGTTCCCAACTCAGGCGCTTCACTCAATATTCTTTTCAAGTGCTGAAGCTTCAATTTCATTGGAGTCAACGGATTCTTAATCTCGTGAGCAACTTGTTGCGCCATTTCGCGCCAAGCACTCTCTTTCTCACTCAATGCCAACGCTTTTTTACTCTTCTCAAGATTGAGAAGCATCTTATTGTACTCTCTAACCATCAAGCCAATTTCATCATTTGCTTGCCATTCTAGGGGCTCATTGAGTGTTGAGAGGGTTGTTTCTTTAATTTTCTGCGTAAGGTATTTAAATGGATAGGTCAGGATTCTGGATGCCAAAAAGGATAGCACCACAAAGATCACAAAGATGAATGTGAAGGCATTCAGGATATTTGAAAGTATGTCTCTCTGCTCTGCCTTGAGCTGTTCTTCAGAATCAAAGAATGGCATTGTCAGGATACCCAAGAGCCGGTTATCTTCATTTGATCTGATACCATAAAAAGTTGATCGATAGGTAAGCTCTCCTACTCTTTCAATACTCAGCTGCTCCTTATTTCCTGCCTCAACTATGTTGGCCATAGCACTTGGGTTAGCAAAAGGAGCCAGAATTTCATTTTCAAAAATCAACCGTTGATTGGTAGCAATGAGTCTCCCATTTCTATTGAAAAGGTTAATATCTGCTTGGGCATAGAGGCTGATCTCTGTAATCCTGTTCTCAAGCGCTTCATTATTCTCACTTTGCCCTTCCAAAAAGTCTTGTAGCTGGTTGGCTAAGTTCTGAGCAGCACTCTCGGTAATAGACAAATATTGCGTCTCAATTTTCTCTTCCACCGTACGATTTACAAGTCGCAACACCACTATACTCACAATAATTAAAGGAAGAAAGAAGGCAAAATTCAAAAGGATCTGAATCTTAGCAGAAAGTGTAGTGCTTGCCTTTCTCAAGTTGTAGAACATACCACTTACTCCGAAAATAAGAATAATGGCTGCCACCATGAAAAGAAAGAAGATGGCAAAATTAGTCACAAGATATTTTGGTGGATAAAGTTTATTACTGATAACATAAACTTGATTTTCAGCACCTCCGATCACGGCAAGGTGATGGTAGCCTGCAATGCTCAAACCTTTTTGATATAGAAGCGAGTCTGAGAGATCGCTAACATTAAAATTTCTACCGTAGTTAAAATCACCTGTAGAAGCTGCAAGCACACGGCTATTAAAAACACCATAGTCAAAGTGTAATTCACCCTCTTCAAAGCCATTATCTAGCAGTAATCTTGGTAAGATGCTATTGTTCAATTGCTCCTTCCGGTCAAGCCTGATGAGTATATAGCCAATTGTGGTGTCGTAGCGCTTGATTTCATTGAATAAGTAATACTGATTCAATCGAATTGGATAATCTTCTCTGTAAAAGTAAAGGCCTTCAAAATCAGTAGCATTGGCTTCTTTAGCATAGGTGTCTTTAAGCCCTTGATAGTCAACGGAAGTATTGCTATTAATTGGCCTACCTGCTCCACTGAATAACAGTATTTCAATCTCGTATTTATCGAAATATTCGCCTAAGTAAACCCGCTGAATGATTCGTCTAATCTGTTCCTTCGAACCGAATGGACTTGTAATCCCCGTTTGAATTCTTATATCCCCTTGAATACTCTCTCGTGCTCTAGACAAGAAATATTCAGCGGTAACATCTTCTTCTGTCAATAATCTAGTAGCTAGGGCACGTTTGTCTTGTAAATTCTCTCGCTTAATATGCCTTGTTAGAATTGAGGTTGATACACTCGCCATCAAAAACGCGGCAATAAAGAAGTACAAGAAGGTATTATAATTGATCTTCTCTAATTGATCCGATAGCTTAAAGTTGTAGACAACTATTAAGTAAGCCATTAGATACCCAACGAGTATCAGATTGTCATTTTCTAATACAAGCCCAGTAGTAATGGTAGAAAGAAGCAGGACACCAAGTGTCATGTTGATAGCTTTCGGTTGTGGAATGCCTCGCAAAGTTCGGCTTAGGTACTGCCCAATTAAGAACAGCATGATGGCAATGATAAACAGCGCCAAATAGGCAAGCAACTTAAACGGAGTATAGCTGATGTCTCTAGCCACATCAAATGACCACTGAGAGTTAAGCAGAAGTGATTGTACTTCAGTAATAAAATAAAATAGAGCTGCCACCAACAACACCATTGGAAGTATCACTCCTTTAATGGATGTCACTTGCTTTCTCACCTTATGCTGCGTAAAGACCCTATAACCGTAAACAACGACTACAAGCAGTGCTATTTGGTTTAGGACAAAGTCACCTAAGGAAGGTTGCCACCAACTGGCCGCAAAATTATCGGGCTGAAAAAGTGACCATTCGATAATACTCACTGGATACTGATAGCGAAGCATCGAGAGCCGAATAATCAGCATAAAAAACACGATAACAGCCACGCCAAAATAAGGTTTTTTATCAGCTACTAGTCTTTGACTATAAATGAAGCCAGACCAAATAAACGCAGCGATAGAAATCAGGTATAAAAGAAAAACTAAAGTTGAAAAACGAGGGTAATCGATCTTCATTCTTTCCGTGCCATCGAAAGAGAAGAGAAAGCTTCCTTGTGGGGAATATATATTTTTTCCTGATTGACTTTCTTCACCAGACAAGGTAAAAGATGACAGTCCGAACACCTCTCCGTTGAGGCCATATTCGATAAAAGAATCATTAAGCGTTACGTTAGACGATAAAGGAAGAAGTGCATAAATCTCCACTACTCTATTCTGGGCACTATTGATAACCTTCCGTCTTGCTATATATTGACCACTTTTTAGTTCTAAGAACTTGTATATGTAAGTGCCCCCTAGCGTCCCGAACTTAGGGACAAACCTATTTGTACTCCAATAGATGACATTACCATTTTCATAAATGAAATAGGGCAGTTCTTCATTATTAGTAAACCTATTGAAGAGTCTATTCAGATCCACAATGGCTATATCACTGATCTTTTCAACATGATTATCAAGTTGATTAAGCGATGCATGAAGATTTTTCGTGATGGTTGTCTGCGGGTCAACCCTCCTACTCTGATCGGAGAATATAGCTTCATCAATAGTCAGGGTGATAATTACCAGTACAATACTGATAATTAGGAACTTATTGGTCCAGAAGAAACCTTGCTGATTACTCAAAATATCGTACCCTAATGCCGTTGAAACGGAATCTACTAATTATTTTCTTTCCCCTCTAATTCAGGCTTAAACTTAAGTCCTCCAAATAGGTAGAGGTATAAGATGCGTGAATAGCGGAACATGAAAGGGTACAGCAAAAATACTTCCGAAACTATGGCTATCAGGTAAACATTTTCGGAGATCGGGTGAAAAAAGGAATAAATAATATAAGCACTTACCAGAAACAAGCCTACTGAGAGGGCGTAACTGATATACATAGCTCCGTCAAAAAAGCTTGGTTCTCTCTCGAAGCGAACGCCACAATGAGAGCAGTACTGATTAACTTTCGTAAACTTTCTGAGGTTAAGCGAACCGTGGGTAAATAAACTTCCTTGGTGGCACTGAGGGCATTTACCCTGCAATAGTGCTAATACCTTTGGCTTTCTTGACATTCTTTTTACTTGACCTGTACCACAAATAAGCAATTACACACACCAATGTATACGGTGCAAAAAATAAATACAAAATACCAAGGTTTAGATTTGAGGCCATTGAAGTCTCCCCAGCACTTACAGTGGATTCCATTGCACCACGACACATGGCACATTGTGCGAATACACTTGCGTTGACGAACATCAAGGCAATTACTAGAAAGAAACATGTTCTCAATCGTCTGAACATAATGTGAAGTTAAGCTTCAATACGTTTATATCCCACTAATGGACGTAATAAGGACTAATCATTAAATAAACAATCACGCCAGTAACGGAGACATATAACCAAATCGGAAATGTAAATTTCACGATCTTCTTATGCTTATCAATCATCTCATTGAGCGCATAATAGAATGCTAGCAACACCAGCGGAACTACCCCAATCGACAATACAATATGTGTTAGCAAGAAGAAGTAATAGATGTACTTAGTCGTGTCATCTCCTCCAAAAGAAGTTGACTCAGCACTTGCATGGTAGGTAACGTAACACAATAAAAAAATCGCTCCGAGCACGAATGCCGCTGAATTGAATTTCTTGTGGAGGTCAACCTTTTTCCGCTTAATGGCGACTATCGCCAAAACCAAGCAGATAGCTGTTAAGGTATTAATTACACCAATCACATGAGGTAAAGTATATACCCAATCCCCTAAATCTAGTTTAGTTGGAAGTCCCAATAGCACCGCAACCGCGATTGGTATTGCAATGGATAAGAGTTTAATCCAAAACATGGATATCTTCTGCTTCGACATTCTATTTTCTTTTTGAATTTAGTATTCTTAACTCAAGAATCAACCTATCTGTTTCCTCTCTCTCTAAAATATTATAATATCCCCTTATCTTATTTTCTTCATCAACCAATACTACTCGATTGTCTAGAGGCAACATGGCCACATCACAATATTTGAGCTCAGCCCAAGCAACAGAGTCCAGTTCATTCACTTTCCAGAACTCGTCTAGAAATTGAATCCTTTTATCATAGTCGCTGATGTCTTTCTTCATTATTGACGTGCCATTGAGTTGGGTGAGAAGGAGCACGTTATCAACATCATAAAACACATCCTGCACTCTTTCTAATTCCTCTAAGCGCGTCTTGAGTACTGGGCCATCCATTCGTTCAAAGTGCACCACTTTTAGGGCTCCTAGGGGCAATGCTGGATTCTTTACGATATACTGTTCCGTGGAACGATCGAGACAGGGTGTTTTGAGGGAATCTCCTAAGCCTTGTTCATAATAAACAGGAATTGTGAATTCGTTATTCCCAAAAGCTTTTAAGAATAGAAATATGACCACAGGTAATCCGATCACCAAGAAGAGTAAGATGCTTTTTTTATTCATATCCTAAAACAAAAAAATCAGGCCATTAAAAATAGCCCGATTTCGATATCAATTAATCCTTTTCATTTAGTGTTCTTCGCCTCCGACATGTTCAGTCGCAGGTTGATCTACATCTACAACACCTCTGGCTTCTTTGATAGCACCGCCTTCAAGGTTCACCAAAGCTACGATCAACCATATGATAAACATCATTGGAAGAATGATTGAATAGATCAATCCTTTTACCTCATGGCCTAAGTGCATAAACTCACTAACGATAAACCATGCTTTTACTATAGTAAGACCAATAAAGATTACTGTTCTCAACATTCCAGCATCCATAGCGAAAGCAAAAGCATATTCAATAGCTGTTACGATTGCTAAGATCAAAGCTACTCTCCAAATTCCTCGGATTTTAGCTTTATCTACTGGTTGAACTACTACGTTACTTGTTAATTGTTCCATGATAAAAGTCGGTCAAATCAGATAAAAGAATGTAAATACGAATACCCATACGAGGTCTACAAAGTGCCAGTACAAACCAACTTTCTCTACCATTTCATAATGGCCTCTTCGTTCGTACATACCATTGGCTGCGTTGAAGAAGATGATAACATTAATGAATACTCCAGAGAATACGTGGAAACCATGGAAACCTGTAATAAAGAAAAATAACGCAGCAAACGTTGGAGGACCATATTGGTTGAAACTAAGGTTAGCTCCAATAATTTCATAATTATCCATCCAGATACCATTCTTAACGACATCACCAATAGTGGCAATATCAGTACCATGGATAAAGTGTGACCATTCCCAAGCTTGGCAGCCCAAGAATGCAAATCCACCGATCACTGTCCATAACATCCATTTGACTACACCTTTCTTGTCCATTCTTTGGCCAGCTTCTACGGCTAATACCATGGTCACAGAACTCAAAATGAGAATAAAGGTCATAAGACCTACGAAGTACAATGGAGCTTCTACACCATGCAGCCCTGGAAAAGCTTCATATACCTTTTCAGGTATTGGCCAGTATTGTGTTGAAAAAGTAAAAGTTTCTGGATCGCCTGTATAAGCAGGAGCACTCCACCTTAAAAAGGCATATGTAATAAGCAGACCAGAAAAAGTAAAAGCATCCGATAGTAGAAAAAACCACATCATCAGCTTTCCGTAGCTGGCTTTGAAGGGCTCAATTCCGCCTCCCCATAAGCTTCTCTTATTTACTGTAGCAGTAGTTGCCATAAAACAGTTTAATTAATGATTCAGCAATAAAAATATGAACAAATATATCCAGAGTCCACCAAGGAAATGCCAGTATGTTGTACACATGTCCATGTTCAACATGTTCTTAGCATGTACCTTATATCTAAAGGACGAAAATAGCATATATAACAAATAAATCACACCACTTATAAGGTGTGCGGCATGAATTCCTGTAAATACATACATGAAGCTACCTGCTGGGTTACCAACAAAAAACACTCCTGCATCTACTAATTGGCCCCAAGCCTGAAACTGGCCGTATAAAAATGCCAGCCCCAATATTGTTGTAATTGATAAAGCAAGCTTCACTTGCTCTAACTTATCTCTTTTAGCTGCTATATAAGCCCATTGCATAAAAACACTACTGGTTAAAATAATACCAGAAGTAATCCAAAGCATCGGTGGTACATCATATATTAACCAGTCACCATCGGCTTGACGCACGATATGCGCACTTGTGAATGCAGCAAATATCATGACGACCGTCACAATGAATAACCAAAGTGCAAACTTCTTTGGATGCATCGAGAGCGGTTGCTCTACCGGTACGTCTACTAGTTTATAATCCTCTACCATCAATTCACCATGTCTAATAAGTACGCAATCTGAACTATCGGCAAGTATAAGAACGAACCGAACATAATCCGCAAAGCAGACTTCCTTGATTGATCTTTCATCAACTTAATGGTTGATGCCAAGAACAATACCCCACAAACCGTTGCCACCACAGCAGAGTTAATACCTGTTAATCCAAAATACATAGGCAGCAAACCCATAGGAATTAAGAACAGTGTGTATGTCATTATTTGGAAAGCCGTCTTAAGGTCCTTCTCTCCTTTTACTGGTAGCAGCTTGAAACCAGCTTTTTTATAATCTTCATCCGCCACCCAAGCGATAGCCCAAAAATGTGGGAATTGCCAAATAAACTGTATACCAAAGATGATCATGGCAGCATGGGTAATGTCGCCTGTGGCAGCTGTCCATCCCAAAAGTGGGGGCAATGCTCCAGGTAAAGCTCCTACAAATACAGCAACAGGACCCACTCTCTTCAATGGAGTGTATACAAAGCTATAAAGTATCATTGATAGTGCAGCCAGACCAACTGTGAGCCAGTTCGTCCATATTAATAGCATGTAAAGGCCAATAATGGCTACAATACCTGCAAACCACAGTGCTTCAGAGTTAGTTAATCTATTCGTTGGAAGTGGACGACCTTGCGTACGCTTCATCACTTTGTCGTATTCAACTTCTAATACTTGATTGATGGTACATGAGGCACCACTGATTAGAAATCCACCAATAAAAAGCATTGTCAATTGCATCCAATCGACACTTCCTCTCATCGCTAAAACATAACCAAATGCAGATGAAAAAGACACTACAAGAGAGAGTCTCAGTTTTGTCAATTCAACATAAGCCTTTGCTTTCTGAGCAAAAAGAGTTGATAATTTAATATTTACTGAATTACCTGATATCATGGTTCAAGCAATATTCCGCTGTTTATGGTTAATGAGAAGCAACAGATAATACTGTACTCCTACTATTAGTGTTCCTAGTAACAAATGTATTGGTTGAATGAAAGCCGGCACTCCAAAGTAGGCCATAATCGCCCCACTCAAGATTTCCATCACCACGATGACTAGAAGCCATTTGGTAATTGATTTCAAACTTTCGCTATTCAGTAGTATGTAAAACAGATAACCATGCAGTGCTAACAACAATAAAGAATAAGAGCGATGAATTATGAAAGTCAAACCTAAATTTGAAATCCATTCCGATCTAGCAGCAAATTCTGCGACCATATCAACTCCTTCTCTCACCTGAGTTCCAAGTACAATCTGAACTATTGTAAGTAATAGACATGCTATCACAATCCATTTCAGTTTGCTCGGAGTATCGTTGAGCTGCTTTAGGCTATCTCGTTTAGATCTAAAATAAACATAGATCAACAAGCCTACTATGGCAATCGCCAAGAGCATATGAATTGTGATCATCCACTGCAATAAGTTTGTACTTACGACAATAGAACCAATCCACCCTTGGAAACCGACCAATACAAATGCAACAAATGAAAGAACGGTGATGGGTCTATCTTTCTTCCAAAATCTGATCGACAGCACAAAAGTACCAAAGATCAACAGGCCGATAACCGCACCAATCAAGCGGTTTATATACTCTACCCAAGTCTTAACTGCATTGAAATCTTCTTCTACAAGAATCTTTGGATCATTTTCAACTTGATAAGCCAAGTCATCAAATCCAAATGCTGTTAAGTACTTAGAGAACTTTTCATTCTTAGCAACGCGTTGCTGAACGTAGTCTTCTTTGTAGTCCGCTGGAAGCTCATCTACACTCGTAGGGGGCACCCAACTACCGAAACACTTAGGCCAGTCAGGACAACCCATCCCTGACCCAGTACTTCTTACAATGCCGCCTATTGCTATTAACAGGTAAACGGCTATCACTGTAACGGCTGAAAACCGCCTAAATAATCTTGTCTTAGTGTCCGGCAGACTCATCCACTACGATCTCTTCTGCCTGCTCTTTCTCCAATGCAATCATATCATTTTCATGCGGCAAATTAGATTCCATAGTCTCAGAGAATGGAACAGTCTGAGGAATAAAATCATCCTCTGCGCCTGGCTTAGAGTAATCGTAAGGCCATCTATGCACTTCAGGAATCTCTCCCTCCCAGTTTCCATGACCAGGATTAATTGGCGTAGTCCACTCGAGTGTATTAGAATTCCATGGGTTCGCAGTAGCCTTTCTACCTCTATACATACTGTAGAAGAAGTTAAATAAGAAGATGAACTGGCCAAAGAATGTTGCAATTGCAGCAATTGAGATGAACTGGTTCAAATCAGTGAAACCGCTAAATGCATCAAAGTTGGTGAATGAATAATATCTTCTTGGGAAACCTGCGATACCAATGTAATGCATCGGGAAGAACACAGCATAGATACCAATAAACGTTAACCAAAAGTGAATGTAACCCAACTTCGCATCCATCATACGGCCAAACATCTTAGGGAACCAATGGTAAACCCCTGCTAGAAGACCGAATGCTGAAGCCGCACCCATTACTAGGTGAAAGTGAGCCACCACGAAATACGTATCGTGCAACTGAATATCAATGGCTGAGTTACCAAGGAAAATACCCGTGATACCCCCAGAGATAAATACCGACACCAAACCAATTGAGAACAACATGGCTGGCGTGAATATGATATTACCTTTCCACAGTGTGGTGAGGTAGTTAAATACTTTCACTGCTGATGGCACCGCAATAATCAAAGTCAAGAACATAAAGATTGACCCTAAGAAAGGGTTCAGTCCTGACACAAACATGTGGTGAGCCCAAACGATAAACGAAAGGAAAGTAATACCTAACATCGACACGATCATCGCCTTATAACCAAAGATTGGTTTACGCGAATTCGTGGCAATTACCTCAGATGTAATACCCAAGGCAGGTAGCAGTACTATGTATACTTCAGGGTGTCCTAAGAACCAAAATAAATGCTGATAAAGAATCGGGCTACCTCCTACATTGGAGAGTGCCTCACCTTGAATATATATTTCAGATAAATAAAATGACGTACCAAAGCTTCTATCAAATACGAGTAGCAAAGCGGCAGCAAATAATACTGGGAACGCCAAAACACCAATCACGGCAGTTAAAAAGAATGCCCAAATCGTCAGTGGCAACCTTGAGAAGGTCATCCCTTTTGTTCTAAGGTTGACAACTGTAGAAATATAATTAATCCCTCCTAAAAGAGAGGAGGCAATAAAGAATACCATTGCTATTAACCACAATGTCATACCCATTCCTGACCCAGGCATAGCAGTCTGTATAGCCGAGAGTGGCGGATAAACTACCCAACCACCTGAAGCGGGACCAGTTTCCAGGAATAACGAAATGAACATAATCACACCTGATACAAAGAAGAACCAGTAGGAAAGCATGTTCATGAAGCCTGAAGCCATGTCTCTTGCTCCAATTTGTAATGGAATCAAGAAATTTGAGAATGTACCACTAAGACCTGCTGTCAACACAAAGAATACCATGATGGTACCGTGCATTGTTACAAGTGCTAAGTAAAACTCCTGATCTAGTTGACCGGTCTCAGTAATCCATCTACCTAATAATGGTTTTAACCAACCTAAGTCAGCCTCAGGGAAACCAAGCTGCAATCTGAAGATTGCGGACATGGCTGCACCGATAATTGCCCAGAAAATACCCGTTATAAGAAATTGCTTGGCAATCGTCTTATGATCGGTAGAGAAAATATATTTTGAAATGAATGATTGCTCATGATCATGATCGTGATGATCTTCTTGTACCTGAACATCGATTTGTGCTACTTCCGTTGCCATATGCACTGATTTAATGTCTTGTTATTCGTTAATTCCTGCTGTAACTAATGCTAATTCCTTCAAGTTTTCTGGTACCTGACTTAGATACTGAGGGTTTTTAGATAACCAAGACTTTTGGTCTATCTTCCACTCAGCATACTCTGCTGGTTCCAGAACTACCACACGCTTCTTCATTGAGAAGTGTCCGCCCCCACATACCTCTGTACATGCCAGTTCATAATTGAAATCAGGATTTCCTTCTTCAACTCTCATCTCATCTGTTGACTTATTAGCCACAAACCAAAACTGAGTTGGCATACCCGGTACTGCATCCATTTTCACACGCATGTGAGGAATAAATACACTGTGAAGTACATCCCTTGCTCTAATCTTCAACAATACTGGATCACCTTTCGGTATTACCAAATTGTTTGAAATAAAGTCGTCAAAATTAGATCTATCCGAAAGATCTTGGCCATGAGCATTAACTGCATCGATCAATCGGTAATCATAATCACCAACTTGATTGTCAACTCCACCGTATCTAATTGACCATTGGAACTGAGCGCCCATGATCTCAATTTGCTCAGACTCCTCTGGCGCTTCGCTCATGATACCATCCCAAGCCATCCATCCTGAGATTACCAACCATGTTAAAACAATGGCAGGTACACCCGTCCAGATAAGCTCCAACTTATTGTTGTGAGGATAAAATGTTGCTTTTCTCTTCGCAGAGTATCTGTATTTCCATGAGAAATAAAATAAGAGAATGTTCGTGATGGCAAACACAATCCCGGTGATCCACATGGTTCTCCAGAATAGTTTATCAGTTAACTCTCCATGCTCAGAGGCTACAGGTTGATCATACGCATCAAAGTTCACGTAAGAATACCAACCTGCTATTCCAAAGAACAACACCATGAACACTATCATCATCGCTGCATTCACATTGTTACTATCCGTAACAATTTTCTCCCCTGTTCCCTTAACTATACCAACCAATCTAGTGACCCTAAAGATCAATAGTAGGATGCCTAAAACTAAGAGAATCGCAAGTGCTATGTAAAAACCGAACATATCTACTAGTTTGTCTATGTGTTAAATGTGGTGATTCTTTGCTTCTTCTAACATTGGATGGTTCTTTGGTACCAAAGCATAAGATGATAGTGCTTTGAGTACTACGAATAAGAACGCAGAGCCAAATACAAGGTAAAGTCCGATTTCAGTCAAACCGAAAGCGCCAGACTCTCCAAGCGTACCAGGAGTCACCATTAAGTAGAAATCTACCCAGTGCCCTAGAATAATTACAATACACGCAATTTTCAAGAATACATTCAGCCTTTTCGCGTCTCTCGTAATTAAGACTAAGAAAGGGAAGAAGAAATTCATGATCAAATTCACATAGAATACAGTTGAATACTTGTCGTTCATCATTCGTTCAACAAAGTATACCGATTCCTCTGGAATGTTAGCGTAATAGATTAGCAAGAACTGAGAGAACCAGATGTACGTCCAGAAAATACTGAATGCAAATACAAATTTACCCAGGTCATGTAAGTGATTTGAAGTTACTTGAGTCAAGTAACCATTTTCTTTTAATAAGACCGTGATGAGTGTGATCAACGCCAGGCCAGCTACGAACCAACTTGCGAATACATACCAGCCAAACATGGTCGAGAACCAGTGAACGTCAATTGACATTATCCAATCCCATGCAGCAATTGATGATGATACCGCAAAGATCAATAAGAAGGCAACTGATGTTCTTCTCATTTTATACCAATACGATGTACCACCTAGTTGATCTTCCAAATTGGAAAGAGATCTCAGTTTTCTAAATAATAATATCCAAGCTCCAAAAAACACTACCATTCGTCCGACAAAGAATACAGGGAATGTACCTGCATCGAGTGGCGCGTAGAAGAAACTAGCCTTACCTGCTACTAAAGAATCAAAATGGGTGTTCAACGATCCATCAGCATTGAACTCATTATAAAGATCGCTATGCGTCCAGTGGAAAATATCGTGATTGAAAAACAGGAAGGTTAGAAGCATCAAAATACCAGCTGGTAGTATCCAACTCGCCATTGACAATGGAATTCTTAGTATATAGGTAGACCAACCTGCTTGAGCAGCATATTGAATAGCAAAGAAAAATAAACCAATCAAGGCCAATCCTGTGAAATACACATTGTTGATCCATAGATCAATAACAACGCGATCAAACCATCCTTTTTCGTGCTCTTCTTCGGCTTCATGCTCACCAGCTTCAGCAACATGGCCATCATCACCTTCGTGATGTTCAGCTTCCATTGTTTCTGCGGCATCATGGTCTGTACCATGATCATCAGCTTCTGCTAATTCAGTGTGGTCATCTTCACTGTGTTCTTCTTCGTGTCCACCAGTTGAAGACAACATCCATCCAGCGAGTAACAGAACAACACCTGAGATAAAAGCTATAGCAAGCTTCTTCTTTATCCCTGCGCTAAAATCAAATACTTCTTTTGACATCTCTAAAAAATTTATCTGTTACTGTTGCTGTAATTGTTGAACGTACCTTGCGATTTTCCAACGTCTATCTTCACTAATTTGTGAAGCATGAGGCCACATACGATTATACCCGTGGGTAATCACGTGAAAGATGTGTCCTTGAGGTAAGTCCTTCTTATTGGGAGCCGAATAAGACGGAACACCCGCATATACAACTCCTACTTTACCTTGACCTTTACCATCAGATCCATGACAGTGCTGGCAATATTCTGTGTACAACCTTTTTCCTTCGGCCTGAACTTCTGGACTAGCTGGAAAAGGATTTTCCATCAATGCAGCTTCCGCCAATTGGTCTTTCTCCAGTCTATAAGGTAGTATGTTATTACTCGTTCTTCTCACTGTTCCTGCAACTGGTATTCTTACATTCTGTGCATAGGGATTGTTTGGGTTGGAGTTATAAAATTCTCCCTTTCCATCTTCCCTATTGCTCAACCACTCGCCCCTATCTTCGTCCACGATTTGAGTCAGTGGCTCGTAAGGTACAGAGTGATACATCTGAGGAGCATATTCTACACCAGGGTTATCACCCTTAGCAGTACAGGCACTTATCAGTACAACAAGTGCGAGGGGAACAAAAGCTTTTATTTTATGGATCATAACGTTAGTCAGCTTATTCTTCAACTTTTTTATCATTCACTTCAACCGCACCAGAATCTTTCAATGCGCTACCAATCTGAGCAGCATCAACAGCTTTATTCTTGGCTAAATCAATCGCCATGATGTGCTTATCATCCGTAATTCTTATGTCGAGCAACTTAGGATCTTTCCAAGGCTTCAAATCACTCGAAACTAAGAATGTTCCTACCATACCAAAAGCGGCCAGTAATACGGTCAACTCAAACGTAACGGGTATAAAATCAGGAATTGCTACGAAGTTCTTACCACCAATAATCATCGGCCAGTCAATTCCTAGCATCCAAATCTGCATTGTTAAAGCAAGGGTAGTACCCAACATACCGAACAAAAAAGCGGCAATTGGTAATTTTGATTTTTTATACCCTAACTCATCATCTAGTCCGTGAACTGGAAATGGGCTATATACTTCGTCAATTTTAATCCCGGCACCACGAATCTTACTTACTGCATGTAGCAATACATCTTCGTCATCGTAAACGCCTAGTATAAAGTTTTTAGAATCACTCATAATTAAGCCGTTTTTTTAACAGAATTTTCTGATGATGATTTAACAATACTTTTCACTTCTGCCATATTAATCACTGGGAAGAACTTCGCAAACAAGAAGAATGCTGTGAAGAACAATCCGAATGTGAATAAGTAAACACCCATGTCATAAACAGTTGGGTAGAACATGGCCCATGAAGAAGGTAAGTAATCTCTGTGAAGTGATGTCACAATAATTACGAATCTCTCGAACCACATACCAATGTTCACAATGATTGAAATGATAAATGTTGCAGCGATACTCGTCCTAATTTTCTTAGACCAGAAGAGTTGTGGCGAAATCACATTACAGGTCATCATAGACCAGTATGCCCACCAATAAGGCCCGTTCATTCTATTAAAGAAGGCATATTGTTCTGCTGGAACACCTGAATACCAAGCTATAAAGAACTCAGTGATATAAGCGATACCTACGATAGAACCAGTGACCATAATAACTATGTTCATTAACTCTATATGCTCAATAGTAATATAGTCTTGTAGTTTGAATACGTGTCTCGTAACGAGCATCAGCGTCAATACCATCGCAAAACCTGAGAAGATCGCTCCTGCCACAAAGTATGGAGGGAAGATCGTGGTGTGCCATCCAGGAATTACTGAGGTTGCAAAATCAAAGGATACAATAGTATGTACTGAAAGTACAAGTGGAGTTGCTAAACCTGCTAAAATCAAAGATACTGACTCGTATCTAGACCAAGTTCTTGCAGCGCCATCCCATCCTAGAGAAAGTGCACCGTAAATTGTCTTTCTCATACCTGTCGCTCTATCTCTAATCGTTGCAAAATCAGGTACTAAACCGAGGTACCAGAATACAAGTGAGACAGAGAAGTAAGTTGAGATTGCAAAAACGTCCCATAACAAAGGAGAGTTAAAGTTTACCCATAACGAACCGAAAGTGTTTGGTAGTGGTAATGCCCAGTAAGCTCCTAACCATGGTCTACCCATGTGCAGTACAGGGAACATAGCAGCACAAATAACAGCAAAGATTGTCATTGCCTCTGCAGCCCTGTTAATCGCCATTCTCCATTTCTGACGGAAAAGCAATAGTACAGCAGAAATTAGTGTTCCTGCGTGACCAATACCTACCCACCATACGAAGTTGGTAATATCCCATGCCCAACCAACTGTTTTATTTAGACCCCACATGCCAATGCCTTCCCATAGGGTGGCAGCAACAGCAAGGAATCCAATAGCCAATGTAACCACGGAGACTCCGAAGGCCATCAACCACAGCTTTGAAGGCTTAGCTTCAACCTGGCGACAGATGTCTTCAGTAACATCATGAACGGTTTTACCGCCTGTGATTAAAGGTTTTCTTACGGGTGAAGTAACCTGCATATTCTTTCGGTTTAAAAATTAAGCTTCAGTTTTTTGTTTGTTTCTGATCTTGGTCATATACCAAACGTTAGGGTTGACGTTAATCTCTTCTAACACGTGGTAAGCACGCTCTTCATTGACCACACGCTCAGTAGCGCCTTCGCCATCTTCTTTCTTTTCAATCTGTAATAATTGAGAGATTCTAGAATTCTCATCATTCAAATCACCAAAAGTGATTGCATCTGATGGACAGGCAGAAGCACAAGCCACGTTGATTTCACCATCAACAGGCCTTCTATCTTCACGCTTCGCAGCTAATTTACCAGATTGGATACGCTGTACACACATTGTACATTTCTCCATTACACCTCTAGCACGAACAGTTACATCTGGGTTCAATACCATTTTACCCAGGTCGTTGTTCATTGATGAGTTCATGTCGAACTGCGTATTATCGTGGTATTTGAACCAGTTGAACCTTCTTACTTTGTAAGGACAGTTGTTAGCACAGTATCTAGTACCAATACATCTGTTATAAGTCATTTGATTCAATCCTTCTGAACTGTGAGTAGTCGCAGCAACAGGACATACAGTCTCACAAGGCGCATTATTACAATGCTGACACATCATTGGCTGGAAAGTAACCTCAGGATTCTCTGCAGCATCCTCTAGTTCCTTTTTGCTTCCTGCCGGATTAGCTGCAGAATAGTATCTGTCAATTCTAATCCATGCCATTTCTCTTCTATTCAACACTTCCTCTTTTCCTACAACAGGGACGTTGTTTTCTGCCTGACATGCTACGGTACAAGCCGAACATCCAGTACAAGAGTTCATGTCGATTGACATGGCCCAGTGGTGGTTACTGTATTCGTGACCTTTCCACAAGGTAATTTTCGAAGGCTTAAGGTATTTACCTTCTTGATAAACTTTTGGGTGCCATCTACCAGCACTTGCGTCTTTTTTGTATTCCTGAAGCGTTGACTCTTGGATCACGTTTTCACGTCCCATATAAGTCTGGTGCGTCTGAGTTTGCGCTATCCTGTAGCTCTCACCTGTTGCAGTAACACTTACGCCAGCAAATACATCCATAAAACTAGCTCCATTGAGCTTCGTCATCATTGGATAAGCATTTACACCTAGGCCATCTGCTACTCTACCTGCTTTTGTTCTTCCGTAACCCACTGCCATACCCAATGTACCATTGGCTTGACCTGGTTGTACGAGTGTAGGAACTTTAACTGTAGTTCCACCTACAGTAAGGTCAACTAGTTGCGTTTCGCCTTCTTTTAGTGTGATGCCCATTTCATTGGCATCAGCGATAGACATGGTCAAATAGTTATCCCAAGTAGCTTTTGTAATTGGATCAGACATTTCTTGCAACCAAGGGTTGTTTGCTTGAGAACCATCACCTAAACCAATTTTTTGGTAAAGCGAAAGCTCAAAACCGCCTCCACTTACTTTGTAATTCTGAGCAATGCTTGTTGCTGCTGCGTTAGCTGCTGCCGCATCAAAGCTCAAGTCTCTATTACTTCCTCCTGTCTCGAACACACCATCATACAATGCCTTGTCCCAGAAAGTTTGGAAAGTTGAAGTGTCAGATTGCTTACCGAAGAAGTTCTCTCTCCAGTTATTTTGTAGATAAGTATAATATTCTACATCCTGCCCTGCCCATTTCAAGAATGACTCTGGTGCTTGTCTCGTTTTGAAAATTGGTGAGATGGTAGGTTGAAGTAAACTATAGTGTCCTTCTCTTAACTCTGCATCATTCCACTGCTCTAGGTAGTGGTGATCTGGTGCTACGTACTTCACAACTGAAGCAGTCTCATCCAATCTATCTGAAGTAGAGATGGTCAATCCAACTTTAGACACCGCTGCACTTAATGCAACACCTTCCGCTGAATCATATATAGGGTTACAGTTAAAGAAGATCACAGCAGAAATAGCCCCACCATTCATCTCTTTAACCAAATTACTCATTGCTTGATCATTACCTTGACGGTAGTGAACTGGCGCATTGGCATCAATCGTAGCACCGTAGTTACCTAACATGCTGTTGATACCGTTAATAAGAACTTGTACCATTGGGTCATTAGAACCAGAAACTACAAGGGACTTACCTCTAGTTGCCCAAAGCTCGTTGATCGCTTGGCTAGCATGTTCTACACTTGCTCCACCACTTACTTTTGCCTGACCAGCTTTTGCAGCAATACCATTATATATGGCAGCTACTAAAGGTCCAGCTTGAGAAGGCTTAATTGGTGTTCTATAATCCGCATTCGAACCTGTCAGTGACAAGTTTGACTCAAAATGAAAATGACGAGACATTTCACGATGGTGTTCGTTAATTTTTCTCGTCTTGCTGTATTGTTTTGAAAACTGGATGGGCGAAATCCATGTACCTAAGAAATCAGCACCGATACTTACAATAGTATGCGCTTTACTGAAATCATAAGAAGGAACCATCGCTTCACCGAAAGATCTTCTGTGTGCTTCTGAAATTCCATATGCCGAAGCAGCGTCATAGGTAACGTGCTGTGCTGTTGGGAATTTAGAGGCAAACTCTCCTACCGCTCTTTTGGTAGTCGGGCTCAATACTGACTGACTAACAATTCTGATTTGACCACCTTTGGCAGTTATATCATTTAATTGAGCAGCTATTTCTTTATCAACTGTTTCCCAGTCTGCGTCCGCACCATCCTTAGTAGGACCTGCTAAACGTTCTTTGTCATAAAGAGAAAGAACAGATGCTTCAACTTGAGCATTAGTACCCCCTTGACCGATGGTACTGTATTTGTTCCCCTCAATTTTTATTGGCCGACCTTCTCTTGTCTTTACAACAATACTCACCGCATCACCACCATTTACATAAGTAGATGCATAGTAATTAGGCACAGAAGGATCAACATCAACTGGTTTGTTCAAGTAAGGAATCGCCTTTCTTATAGGAGTCTCACAAGCTGCTAAAGAAACTGCTGCGATACCAAAGCCCATAAGCTTTAAGAAATCTCTTCTATTACTGTTACCTTCTTGATCAGTCACAGGAAGGTATTCCGGAAATTCAGACTCGTTCTTTTTAACAAACTCAGAATCGTTTGTCAATTGCTCAATACCTTTCCAGTATGTTTTTTGATTTTCTTTCATTGTATATCAATCAGAAATCGTGTATTCAATTAATAGTGGCACTTAGCACATTCCAAACCACCGATATCAGCCACTTTCAATGGCGTCTTCGAACTCTTATTATGTAGCTCTACAATTTTATCGTAGTAACCATTGCCTTTGGAGTTAATATCAGTGTTTCTATGGCAGTCTATACACCAGCCCATTGTTAATGGCGCATGCTGTGCTACAACTTCCATTTCCTGAATCTCTCCATGACAAGTCTGGCATTCAATCTCACCCACCTGCACATGTTGCGAGTGATTGAAATAAGCTAAATCAGGCAGGTTGTGTATTCTAACCCATTCTATTGGCTGCCCTGATTCTTGTGCAGCATAAAGTTTTTGTATTTCTGGTGAATCTGTCTTCAAGAAATTATGACAGTTCATACAAATGTTCACCGAAGGAATATTTGCAGATTTACCTATTTCAACACCAGTATGGCAATACTGACATGCAATCTCATACTGGCCCGCATGAAGTTTGTGAGAGAAAGCAATTGGCTGCTCAGGAGCATAACCCTGCTGAACACCTATTGTGTAAAGACCATCGATAACGTTTTTACCTGCTAGAGCAATTACCAAAAAGGTAATGATGCCAATTACAACAGGGCTCCTCAAGAAGGAAGAAAGGCTGAATTTTTCATTAATTACTGCCTCATCATCATCTGATAAATCTCCTTTGTCTTGTGCAATTTTTCTAAGTACACTTATAATAAGACCCAATACGATCATAATCACTACGAGCACGAAAACTAGCACCCCAACCATGATATTCAGGTACTGAGCAGGAACTCCGTCCACTTGAGCAACAGCACCGTCAGAACCAGCAGCAGAATCTACAGCAGCAACTACAGGATTCTCCTCCACATTTCGGACATAAGCCATAATGGATAGAATCTGATCATTGCTCAGGTCGTAAGCAGCCATCTGTAACTTGTTGTACTCATTGTACAGCCCTACGGCTTGAGCATCACCACTTTCGATTAAAAGTGTTGAGTTTTTTACCCAAGAGTAAATCCACTCGAGTTCTCTTCGGTCATAGACACCCGCTAAAGCAGGACCTACCTTTTTTCCCACTACGTTATGACAAGTATTACAAGCATACTCTTCAAATAGTCCGGCACCTGTTTTAATGATAGCTTCATCAGTTGGTACTGCTTCTCTTTGGGCAAAAAGATTTGCTTCAGAAAAAAGAAAACAGCACACAAATAAGCATGCTGTCGTAAATCGGACAATGGTTGTTTTCGCTACCATGTAAAATGTATTTTTTATCACAGACTAACTTAATGTTCTAATTATAGCTGCAAATGTAGTGTCGGAAGCCCGTATTTCAAACTAATTTCAGACACCATTTTCAGTACCCCAACAGACTAAAAACGAATTTTAAAGCACTGTATACCATATATTTAACGCTCTACTTTCTCAGTAAATATTATTTAGACTCATTATAAATAGTGCCAATAACACAGCCTACTGTACCTTTTACAGCATGCCATGCATGACCCTATTTTTAGGGTATGACAATAAGCCATTTAGGCTTAGTAGCGAGGCCATAGACAAGCACAGTTCGAACCCAATAGCCTACAAATAAAATGAACATTTAATGAAAAATTGAAAGGGTAAATCCTACAATTAAAAACTAATATTTACAACCAAATAAGCATGATGACCAATCCGAATTTTAGATAGTTTACAAGTAAAAAACGGTGGTTGTAAGCAAGGCACTGAGCCGATTACTCATGCGCTTGCAGCAGGTTGCAGGGCACTTCGTTGAGTGCTCAAAATTGCTCTCAAACGATGCCGTTCGCTTCAACAGACTTTAAACAAAAAAAGCACCCAAAAAGGGTGCTTTCAATAGAGGCGCCGAGCGGATTCGAACCGCTGTACGAGCTTTTGCAGAGCTCTGCCTAGCCACTCGGCCACAGCGCCAAAAATTTAGTGTGCAAATTTATCAATAATCATAAGCTACACCAATACTTCTACGATTAAGTAATAAAAAAGCATCCCGATCTTCACGGGATGCTTTTCTCTATCTATTCAATATTACTCTTCTGATGCCTTCTCTTCAGGAGCATCATCCGCTTTCGCTTCAGCTTTAGGAGCCTTTGCTTTTGCTTCAGCTTTAGGAGCCTTTGCTTTAGCTTTCGCTTTGGGAGCCTCAACTACATCTGCTTCAGGAGCTGCTTCTGCCTCATCAGCAGTCGCTTCTGTCTTTGCTTTTGTGACTTTAGCCGTATCTGACTTCTTCTTGTCTGCTGCTTTCTTCTCGTTAGCCTTTTTGGTATTGCCTTCCATTTCAGCCTTCAATGCAGATAGTGCATCAAGATCACCTAAAGTTGAACCTTCAGAGTCATTATTCTTCAATTTCGCTTTAGCTTTTGCAGATCCTCCACCTGAAGTAGTTCTCCTAACTGGAGCAACAGGTTTTTCAGGAGCAGTGTGCGTGTAAGTGTGCGACATTACAATTCGCTTGTCATCCTTAGAGAACTCAACAACTATGAAATCCAAAGTCTCACCAACTTCTACGTTAGATCCATCTTCTTTCTTCAAGTTCTTGTTAGTAGCAATTCCTTCTAGTCCGTAAGGTAATTCTAGTGTAGCACCTTTATCGTTTTTCGAAATTACTGATGACTTGTGTGAAGAACCTGGCGTAAATACAGTTTCGAAAGTATCCCAAGGATTCTCTTCTAATTGCTTATGTCCTAGTGCTAAACGCTTATTGTCAATATCTAACTCAAGCACTTGTACTTCAAGCTCGTCTCCAACTTTAATAAATTCTGATGGATGTTTGATTTTCTTAGTCCAAGAGAGATCAGAAACGTGTACCAAACCATCGATACCCTCTTCTAGCTCGATGAACAAGCCAAAGTTGGTTAGGTTTCTTACAATACCAGTGTGGTTAGTACCTACACCGTATTTCGTTAATACATCTTGCTTAGTCCATGGATCTTCAGTCAATTGCTTGATACCTAGAGACATTTTTCTTTCATCTCTATCAAGTGTCAACACAACTGCATCAAGCTTATCTCCTACACTAATGAAGTCTTGTGGATTTCTCAAGTGCTGAGACCAAGACATTTCAGAAACGTGGATTAATCCTTCAACGCCTGCATTAAGCTCTAAGAATGCACCGTAATCAGCAACATTCACGATAGAACCGCTTACTTTAGAACCAATCTCAAGTGCAGCATCCAACTGATCCCAAGGGTGCTCAGTCAATTGCTTCATACCAAGAGAAATTCTCTTCTTGTTATCATCAAAGTCAAGTACAACTACATTGACTTTCTCGTCAAGGTTCAACACATCCGCTGGATCGTTGATTCTACCCCATGAGATATCAGTGATGTGCAATAGACCATCAACACCACCTAAATCGATGAATACACCGAAGTTAGTCATGTTCTTGATCACACCTTCTAGTACTTGGCCTTTCTCAAGGTTCGTAAGGATAAGTGCTTTCTGCTTCTCAAGATCTTTCTCGATCAATATTTTGTGTGATACTACTACGTTGTCGTTAGTGTAGTTGATTTTCACAACTTTCACTTCCATTTTCTTACCTACAAAAACATCAAAGTCTCTGATTGGCTTCACATCAATTTGTGAACCTGGTAAGAATGACTCAACACCATAAACGTCAACAATAAGACCACCTTTAGTTCTTCTTTTAACGAAGCCTTCGATTACCTTATCATTTTCACTAGCATCTTGGATCAATTCCCATGCACGAACAATCTTAGCTTTTCTTCTAGAAAGAACTAGCTGTCCTTGTGCGTTTTCTTGCTCTTCAATGTAAACTTCGATTTGATCACCGACCTTTAAATCTGGTGTATCTCTGAATTCTGAAGAACTTACTAAACCATCAGATTTGTAACCGATGTTTAATACAATATCTCTAGGAGTCATGGATACTACTGTACCATGGATTACTTTCTTCTCTTCGATAGTGTTTAGAGTATCACCATAAAGTGTCTCTAAATCTTCTTTCTCCTTAGCAGTGTAACCTTCTCCGAAACCTTTAGTATCAACAGCGTCCCAATCAAACTCTTCTTGAACTGGCTCAGCTTCTGCTTTCACAGCTTTCTTAGCCGGAGCTTTTTTCTCTTTTGGAGCTTCTTCTACTACTGGGGTTTCTGCCGCAACCTCAGTTGCTTCAACTTTTTCCTCAACGACTGGTGCCGCTTGAGTTTCCTGAACAACTACAGTTTCCTCTGTTGTCTCAGGTGCTTTTTTTTCTTCTGACATGATAAATTTGCCCCGTGATTACTTCCTTCAACATGCAGGGCACATGCTGGGAAATTTTGGTTATGAAACTCTTTGTACCTATTACAAAAAGCCGCCTCGTTTGAAACGGACTGCAAAGGTAATAATTTATTTTTAATTGGACTCAAAGAGACACAAATAACAGCTTTTAATTAATTCAGACTTAGATACTGCAACCAATCGCCTGAAGTAAAACCGCTAAAATTCCTGATAAACATGATATAGGATGGCTTGAAAGGTTTTTGCGACAAGGGCATTTCAGCTTCCTCAGGTGTTTTATCCCCTTTTATAGAGTTGCAACGCTTGCAGGCTGTTGCCAAGTTAGCCCAATTGGAACCTCCTCCTTTAGACTTAGGCACCACGTGATCAATAGTTAAATCTCTATCACTTCCACAATAGAGACATTTTTGAGCATCTCGTTTGAAGATGTTTTGCCTTGAAAGCATAACGCTCTTGAATGGAATAAAAATATACTTCTGAAGGCGGATTACTGATGGCATCGGATGACTCGAACCAATGGAGCGCATCACAAGCTTCGGGTCTCCATGAACTAACTCTGCTTTGTCTAGGTAAATCAGCAGAAATGCCCGTTCTGCCGAACAAACGGACAGGGGACTATAATCTTGATTTAGGACCAAAACACGTCTCATGGTTTACTTTATCACTCGCTTCACTTTAAATAGGTGATGGGTATAGCGATTCTGTTTTCGGTTGAAGATGCCTTTTTTATCGATTTGATCTACTCTCACCTTACCTGAGGCATGAATGATCTCATTCTCTCCTATAAGGAGACCCACATGATTCATCTTGCCTTCTTTATTGGTGAAAAATGCCAAATCACCCGCTATATGTTCATCGAGCTTAACTTCTTCGCCCTTCATTATTTGCTGAGAAGAGTCTCTTGGTAATTTGTATCCTGCCATTCGGTAAACTACCTGTGTAAATCCTGAGCAATCAATGCCAAATGGTGATCTACCACCCCATAGGTATGGCGTGTTCTGATACATCTTGGCCGTATTGATAAGTGTAGAAATACCCACCTTCTGATGCATACTCTTAGAATTACCATTGAAGACGACATTTGCTTCCTCCTTAAATAGAGGGTTATTCAACAATGGCAATATGGCGCCACAAGTAATAAAGCTCACTTGGTGGTCAAATAGGATCTTACTGGTGAGCTCGGTGCAAATCTTATAATCACTACTTTCGATCTGCTCAAAGTATTCTTGTGATATCGGGTGATGCTGTTTGACATCTATCCAACCTTGATAAGCATCGAAAGCATTTTCAACCTTAATCCATGCCTCGTTCTCAGATACTTCTAGCACTCGATAGTGTTCTCCAAATAATAATTGAGAAATCATTTCTGATGCATCTGACTGCTCCGCCCTGACAGGAACAATGCTCAATCTCACAACCCCATGATTTTCTAATTGCATTGATTAAAAGTTGATTCTATCTAAGTCTCTTTTTATGTCCTTCTCTTTTATCGAGTCTCGCTTATCATGAAGCTTCTTACCACGTCCTAAGATAATCTCCAGTTTGGCGAACCCACGATCAGTTATAAATAGTCGGGTTGGAATTATGGATAAACCCTTCTCTTTAGACTTTTCGCTCAGTTTACTAAGTTCTCTTTTATTTAATAACAGCTTTCGTTCCCTATCACTTACATGATTATAATGAGTCCCTTGTGCGTAAGGCGCAATATGCAATTGCTTAACAAACAGCTGGTCATTATTGAAATAGCAGAAAGCGTCTTGCATGTTTACCAAACTCTCTCGGATCGATTTGATCTCAGTGCCCATCAATTGCATACCAGCAACATACTTGTCAAGAAATTCGAATTCATAACCCGCTTTTCTATTCTTAATATTTACCGTCCTCGCAAAACGTTGTTTATCCTTCGCCATCTATCTTTCTAAACTAGTGAAAATTTGAGTGATCTTGTCTCTTGACATAATTTTCTGCCCTGTTTTACCAAACGCCACAATTCGCCCCTTAGAACTCACTTCTATTTCACAGATTAATTCGTTTTTCTCAAACCCTGCAACTTTGGCCAGTAATGACACCTCGTCACCAACAAAAGCAGGCGACTTATGATCAATATGGAGCATTGTGCCAACACCTTCTTCATGTGTTTCACACATATCAAGGACAAAAAGTCTACTTGCCCACTCCATTTCTCGTGCCAAAACAAAAGTACTACATACCTGATGCACCGTGCCCGATTCAAAAGTTGCTAAATGATCTGCAGTCACTTTAAAGCCATGTGTTTTAGTATCACCTATTCTGACAAGGTTCTTCATCTAAAATTTCATTCTAGGTAGTGCACTTACTTCTTGTCCGACAAATTCATCTTGCACATACTTAAAATGTGCTGCCATCGCTATCATACCAGCATTGTCCGTACAGTATTCAAAGGAAGGTATATAAACATTCCAGCCTTCTTTTTTCGCCATTTCATTCAGCGTATTTCTCAACCCACTATTTGCGGAGACACCTCCCGCAATAGCAATCTCGCTGATATGATGCTGTCGAGCTGCCTTTCTCAATTTTTGCAAAAGCATTCGCACTAAGGTATATTGTACACTAGCACAAATATCATTTACATTATCCTTTATAAACGACTCATTCTGTTTTAACTGGTCTCTCAAGAAATACAATACCGCAGTCTTAATTCCGCTGAATGAATAGTTAAGTCCTTGCATCTCCGTTTCAGGGAATTTAAACCTAAGGGCATCTCCCTCTTGCGCCAGCTTATCTACTAATGGACCTCCTGGATAGCCTAGCCCTAACATTTTAGCTGTTTTATCAAAGGCTTCGCCAACCGCATCATCTTGTGTTTCTCCAATCACCTCCATTTCAAGGTAATCTTTGACAAGCACTATTTGCGTATGCCCTCCACTTACAGTCAGGCACAGAAATGGGAAACTTGGTTTTGGATCGTCAATAAAATGAGCCAAAATATGCGCTTGCATATGATTAACCTCAATCAAAGGAATATCTAGGGCCAAGGCCATCGATTTTGCAAAAGATGTACCCACTAATAGGGCACCCATTAGACCTGGTCCACGCGTAAAAGCGATGGCAGAAAGGTCATCTTTTGAGATGGCAGCATTTTTGAGAGCTTCATCTACGACAGGAACAATATTCTGCTGATGTGCGCGGCTTGCCAATTCAGGCACTACACCTCCATAATTTTCGTGCACTGATTGCGTTGCGATTATATTATTAAGTACTTTGCCATCTACTGCGACAGCTGCAGACGTTTCGTCACAGGAGGATTCTATGGCTAAGATTTTGATTTCGGAGGAAGGCATTGAAGAAGAAAATTAAACGATCGCAAGTTATTAAAAAACGAATTGCTAAATCAATTCTTTGGCTTGTTCTCTCCCCTTTCATTTTACTAGCACTTCTAGCGCTACTGATACACCTGCCTCCAGTCCAAAATTATGTCAGTGACCGCATTACTACTTATCTCACTGAAGGCACTGGTTACAAAACAGAAATCGACTACATCAATATCAAATGGTTTAATGCTGTTTCTGTTGATGGAGCGCAGATTTATGACCTTCAGGATGGCAAGATGCTTGGAATTGAGGAGCTGGTTTTAACCTTCAAGCTCAGAGACCTCATCGGTAAACAAAACTTAGAAACGGGACAAGCATGGATAAAAGGTGCGGATGTCAACCTTAGAGATGAAACAAGTCGAAGGTTGAATATTGATGATTGGATAATCAAACTCACTGACCTTCTTGCCACTGAATCCACTGGCACCCCTAGTAAAGCTGCCGCCTTCACCATTGACGAAATCACTTTATTAGAATCTAAGTTTAGTATTTCTGACAGTAGTCGGGATAGCGTTAAAACTGGCTTTGATTACAACCATTTTCAGTTAGTGGATATTAATGCTGATCTCCTCAACTTAAAAGCTGTAGCGGATACTTTTCAGTTAGACATTAAATACCTGACCACTCGAGATAGCGCGTCAGGACTTAAAGTTGATGAGTTAAAGTCCTTTTTTAGATATTCATGGAAAGAAATGGCTTTCTATGATTTAGACTTAAAAATGGGTAAATCTCATATTACCGATGAGGTTATCTTCGGTATGAATAGCCCCAGCGACATGTCTTATTTCGTAGATAGGGTTGATATCAGGGCTAACTTCGCACAGACAAAGCTCCACACTGATGAGCTGAGCTTTTTCGTCCCCGAGTTTAAGAAACACAACGAGCTCGTCAAGATTGACGGTTTTTTTCAGGGTAGCATTGGAGATTTCTACTCTGATGATTTTCAGATCGAATTTGGTGAACAAACTGTACTCCGCGGCTCAATGGAGCTAGAAGGCTTACCCGATATTGAGACTACAGACTTCTCAGTTACACTCAACAATTCAAAGATCATAGCGGAAGACTTTAGAGCCTATATAGGTGACAAAGCCTATGAAATTAGCAAGAAACTAGGTCTTGTTAAGTTAAATGGGAGTTTCATTGGTTTTTTGGATGACTTTGTGGCTGACGGAGAGTTTGACACTGAAATTGGTTCTTTCTATTCAAATACTAACATTGAAGCCATAGCTGGACAACTCGCTCAATATAATGGAGACTTGAGTATGCAAAACTTTGACTTAGGAGTCTTTACAGGGGAGAGCGTATTTCAAAAAGTAAATATGGCTGGAAGGATTACTGGTTCTGGCTTCACACTGGATGAAGCCAATTTTATATTAGATGCAAGTATTCCAAAGATTGGCATCAATGGCTATGACTATCAAAATATCGAAACAGATGGGAGTTTTGCCAAATCATTCTTTAATGGAGAGCTAACGGTGCTAGATCCAAACCTACAGATGATAGCAAGAGGATCTGTAGACCTGAGAGACCAAAAACAAATATTCAGTATTTCTGGAAGGCTGGATACTGCCCAACTTAATACCTTAAACCTAATTAATGAGGATATCACCTTAGCTACTGACTTCAATATTGACATCACCGGGATTAAGCTCGATAGCATATTAGGTAACATCGCCCTAAAAAACACCTACCTGAAATATGAAGAAAACTCAATAGTATTTGATTCACTTCAGTTTGTTTCTCAAAGGGATGTCATTGGGCGAAAAGTAAGTTTCTCCTCAAAAGGTCAATTTGACATTCAGCTGGACGGACAGTTTGAATTTACCAACCTATTAGCCGAACTAAAAACGATCAATGAAGAGTACCGACTTATCTTCTCTAGTAGACTACAGGAAGTAGATAGCTTTCTAGCTAAGAATAAAACTAGCCAAATGCCTTTCAACATCGCTTACCGTATGGAATTAGCGGACGTTAGTCCAATCTTACAACTATTTGATACGTCTATTTATGTCTCAAAGGAGTCCGGCATTCAAGGCAGGTTTACCAACGAACAGAATACGGACTTAAGCCTCTCTGCCGAATCAGACACGATAAAATGGGCCAACATATGGTTTTATAAAAACGTTATCGCACTTAACTCAACAAATTTGCGTGACGCCACGAAGGTATTTATAAGTGGCTATGTAAGTTCTGAAAAACAGCGATATGCCAATACCTCTGAAACAAGAGATTTCACCTTAACTGCTCTGTGGGATGGTCCACACATTGACATTGAGCAACGTGTGCAACAAGAAAGTAGTGGTAACTTTGCCGAATTAGGTGCGGACATTGATTTTTATCCAGATAGTACTGTACTAAAGTTTAAGAATTCTACGCTACAGGCACTCAATGAGCAATGGAAAATACATGATGAGAATCGGGTTGTTTTTGGTGAGAAACGAATTGAAATAAAAGGCCTAAGCGTCTACAATACAGATCAGTCTATTAGTTTTGATGGAGAGGTTGCTGTCACAAAAGATAGCTCTAAAACATTGGGCATCGAATTCAAAGATGTTTCTGTGGCCAACATCAACCCCTTAACATCGAAATCATTTACTGGAAAATTAAAGGGGAAACTCTCTGCCCAAAACATTTACTATAACCCAATACTATTTGGAGATATACAGTTAGAAGAATTAAGGGTTAATAACTTTTTAGTAGGCGACCTAGATGGAAGTCTTAACTGGAATGATTTAAGAAAGAAGTTCGATTTGGACTTTACCGTAAATCGTCTTGACAAACGAATTATCTCCCTCCGAGGTGACTTCTTCCCATCCAATAAAACCGATCAACTCAAGTTAAACTTGGAGTTGAACGATGCTAACCTTAGAATTGCCGAACCTTTCATAGAAGAGTATTTTACTGATTTGGGCGGCTATCTAACGGGTAACTACATTGTAACTGGCACTGCGGATGCACCAATCATAACTGGCACTGGAACACTGGAAGAAGCTAAGATGAGAATTAACTACCTGAACACTAGCTATAATTTTAATGGCAACATATCATTCCAGAAGGACCTCATTGAACTATCTAACATCAACTTTACGGATGAAATAGGAAGTCAGGCAAGTTTCAAAGGCAACGTGGCACATGAGTCGTTTCGTAATTTCAAATTAAACCTACAAGGTGACCTTAATGAATTCCAGGTGCTCAACACCGATGAAGCATTAAGTGACCTATACTATGGTACCGCCTATGCCACTGGCACCTTAACCCTTGTGGGCGAAGCATCCAATTTGACAATAGCCGCAAAAGTTCAAACGGCAGGTGAAACACGCCTTTTTATTCCTATTAGTGAAGGGACTGACGAAAGTGACAACCCTGAATACATCACATTCATTGACAGAACAGATACCACATCGGTGACTACATCTAATCCCTTAGAGGAAGGTGAGGTAAATAAAATAAAGATTGAGGGTCTTAACTTAGATTTAGATATTGCCGTTACAGAGGACGCATATGTTGAGATTATCATTGACCCAAAATCTGGAGATATCATTAGAGGCAGGGGTACTGGACAGCTGAGATTACAAATTGATCCACAAGGCAAGTTCTCCATGACTGGTGGACTGAACATAGTGGAGGGAGGTTATAATTTCTCTCTTTATAACATCATCACGAAAGAGTTTGACATAGAAGAACCAAGCACTATCACCTGGTATGGCGCCCCATATGCCGCTGTCATGGACTTAAATGCTTCGTTTTCGCAAAACACTTCTTTACAACCTATTTTAGAACAAACTGGCTTTGCTGATCCAATAAGCGAAGGTGGCGGCAGTAGTGGAGTCAACAGAAGATTCCCAACAAAAGTACTCCTCTCCCTAAAAGGACCTATGCTCTCTCCTGAAATTGGTTTTGACATTGACTTTAGTCAAATCCAAGGGCAAGAGAACCAAGTGGCCATTAATGCGTTCAAAAATCGATTGATCAGTGATGAGCAAGAACTTAACCGTCAGGTGTTGAGCTTAATTGTACTAAACAGGTTTTCTGACCAAGGCGGCATTACCATTGGGGGTAGAACGGCTACACAAAACGTTAGTCAATTTTTATCAAATCAATTCAGCCAGCTCATCGCACAATTAGATGAAAACCTTGAAGTTGATTTGGACCTTGCAGACTTAGATCAGGATGCTTTCAATACATTTCGGCTTAGACTTTCCTACACATTTCTCGATGGCCGGTTAAGAATTACGCGTGAAGGTGGCCTAACAAACCTTGTCGATGTGAACAGCATTGCTGGTGATTGGACTGCAGAATATCTATTGACGGACGATGGCAAGTATAAGGTGAAAGTTTACTCGCGTAACAATTATGACATTACGAACCTCGCAAACTCTCAAAACGCGACCACAAATACCACTGGTGCCAGTATTACGCAAACTACAAGCTTCAACAGCCTAAAAGAATTTTTCTCTGGTGTAAACCGAAAAAGAAGAAAACGAATAGCTGAAGCTAATAATGACCCAACTGATCCAGGAGGTACAAACTAATAGCCCACTCATCAGTTAGTATGATGAACAAAATAGTGTTATGCCCAAAATCAACATTTTCTGGTTTCGAAGAGACCTTCGGTTAGAAGATAATACAGCTCTTAATTACGCCATAAAAGAGGATAAGCCTCTCCTACCGATCTTCATTTTTGATAAAAATATTCTGGACAAACTAGAAGATAAAAACGATGCGCGCGTAAGCTTCATTCACAAGCAAATCGATGAAATGAGCAAAAAGCTTGGCAAAGTAGGTTCCAGTATTAAGACATTCCACTCCAGCCCTCTTGAAGCATTCAAATACCTTACGGCTAACTTTGACATAGACTCAGTCTTTACAAATAGAGATTACGAGCCTTATGCCCTTGAGCGTGATGGTGAAATCGAGAATCACCTCAAGAAGGATGGTATTGGGTTCTATACTTTCAAGGACCACGTAATTTTCGAGAAAGAAGAAATAGTGTCAGGAGGCGGCACCTTTTATAAAGTATTTACACCCTATAGTCGTGTATGGCGAGCTAAGTTTGAGGCTAATCCACCTATTCCACAGGGTGATGCTTCGGAGATAGACAATTGGTTTGTACAGCATGAAGAAATCATCTCTTTAAACGATATGGGATTTGAGGCCTCATCGATTGAAATTCCTGCCCCAGATGTAGACGAAGAAATCATTCGAAAGTATAACGAGCAAAGAGATTTCCCAGCGCTTGACGCTACTTCAAAGTTAGGCGTTCACCTAAGGTTTGGTACGATTAGTATTCGTAAGCTTGCGATTAAGGCAAAATCGCTTAATAGTACCTTTCTCAATGAATTGATATGGAGAGATTTCTATGCGATGATATTAGCAAACAATCATTATGTGGCAGAACGTGCTTTCAAACCTCAGTATGACGAAATACCATGGAGACAAGACGAAGAAGGCTTTCAACAATGGTGTGACGGCAAGACAGGTTACCCTATCGTGGATGCTGGAATGCGGCAGTTGAATACCACTGGTTACATGCACAACAGGATAAGAATGGTTGTGGCGAGTTTTCTAACCAAGCACCTGCTAATAGATTGGCGCTGGGGAGAAGCTTACTTCGCAAAAAAACTCTTAGACTTTGACTTAGCTTCGAACAATGGTGGATGGCAATGGGCGGCTGGTACAGGCACAGATGCTCAGCCTTACTTCAGGGTATTTAACCCCACTTCTCAAACTGAAAAATTCGATCACGAATTAAAATACATCAAGAAGTGGGTTCCAGAATACGGAACAAATAGCTACCCAGAGCCTATCGTTGAACATAAATTCGCAAGATTAAGAGCAATAGACACTTACAAAAAGGCATTAGGTAAGTAGATTAATTATCTTTCGACATGCGATGCGTCCTGCTGTGCTTATCCTTATTACTTGGTCAAGCCATTTCATCTTTTGGTCAAGACACAATACCCAAACCAGATCGGTTAAAGAACATCGCATTATATGGAGGAATAGGCTATGGCACGTCAATGTTCATTCTCAGTCAAGCATGGTATAAAGAACAAGGTTTTGACCGGTTCAAGTTCTTCAACGATAATGCCGAATGGAAGCAAGTTGATAAATTGGGTCATGTCTTCACTACCTACAATTTTTCTAGAGTCAACTATGAGTTACTTCGGCAGACTCATTTATCAGATCATAAGGCCATTGCTTGGAGTAGTGCCTTAAGTACGCTCCTCCTACTCCCAGTAGAAATCCTAGATGGGTTTTCACCAGGCTTTGGTTTCTCTTATGGAGATATGATAGCCAATGCCGCTGGCTCAGGGCTTTTCTTTATGCAACAAAAGGCATGGAACGAACAGAGAATCAAAATCAAATGGAGCTTCCATGAAACGAGCCTAGCGAGTCAACGCCCAAACCTTCTTGGAAATGGCCTCTTAGAAGAGCTTCTTAAAGATTATAATGGACAAACCTATTGGGCTTCATTTGACATTCATGCATTCGCCAAAGAAAGCCGGTTCCCAAAATGGCTCAATTTAGCCATTGGCTATGGCGCTCAAAACATGGTCTTCGCAAGAGACGATCAAAATATCAACGCTGGATTCAACAACTTTCGCCAATACTATTTCGGCATAGACTTCGACCTTTCATATATCGAAACTGATAAAAAATGGCTCAAAGTACTACTGTTTATGGCAGACATGATACGGTTACCAGCGCCTGCGCTTGAGCTTAGCAAAAATGGAGTTAAAGCACATTTACTTCACTATTGAGAAACATGAGGCCATAATTCCACCCACGGGTCAGCCTAGTAAAATTCTACTAATGACTAATGAGGTCATTGAATCTACTTAATAGGTATTACTAGGGTCGTAAACTTTAGCTCCCTGATAAAGTGCGTATTGATCTTTGCTAACTATCTTTGTGGGGCAAGCCATCTTATCGCCCCGACTTGTCGGGGAGGAAAGTCCGGGCACCATAGGGAAGCATAGCGGCTAACGGCCGTCTTTCAGTTTCGATTGAAAAGGACAAGTGCAACAGAAAGAATGTACAGGTTAAGCTGTAGTGAAACCAGGTAAACTCTATGCGGTGAAATGCCATGTAAGCCTACGCTTGAGGGTTCCCGTCCGATGTAGGTGGGTGGGCAGATTGATTGCGGTAGCAATGCCGTGACTAGATAAATGATAAGAACGCTCCAACTTGTTGGGGTATGACAGAACCCGGCTTATCGGCTTGCTTTTTTAAAAAGGTCGTGGCAAACTATTTGTTTAGATTGTCACGACCTTTTAATATTGGCTAAACTTAAATTTCTATGGCAAAGATTCTGATCATCGATGACGAACAAAGTATAAGAAGCACCTTACGTGAAATCTTAGAATATGAAAAATATACTATTGACGAAGCGAAAGATGGTCAGGAAGGCTTAGACAAGTTGATTACCAACAAGTACGACATTGCACTTTGCGATGTTAAAATGCCTAAGATGGATGGGATCGAGCTTCTAGAGCGCGTTCAAATGGCTGGAATTGACACACAGTTCATTATGATTTCAGCACATGGCACCATTGAAACAGCCGTTGATGCGACTAAAATGGGCGCCTTTGATTTCGTTCCGAAGCCCCCAGATTTGAATCGCCTTTTACTCACTGTAAAAAATGCCTTGGACAAGAGTTCGCTCGTTACCGAAACTAAAACCCTTAAAAAGAAACTCTCTAAGCGCTATCAAATGATCGGTGAGTCCGAATCATTATCCATAGTAAAAGAAATGATGGATAAGGTTGGTCCTACTGACGCACGAGTATTAATTACTGGTCCGAATGGGAGTGGTAAAGAATTAGTTGCTAGAGGCATCCATGAAAGAAGTAATCGTTCAAGTGCTCCTTTTATCGAAGTAAATTGTGCTGCGATTCCTTCTGAATTAATCGAAAGTGAACTCTTTGGCCATGAAAAAGGAGCCTTCACCTCTGCTCATAAACAACGCATTGGAAAGTTCGAACAGGCTACTGAGGGAACTCTTTTTCTTGATGAAATCGGTGACATGAGCCTATCAGCTCAAGCGAAAGTACTGCGTGCCTTACAAGAGCATAAGATTACGCGTGTTGGAGGAGATAAAGACATTAATGTTAATGTAAGAGTCTTAGCTGCAACGAATAAAGACCTTAAGAAAGAGATAGCAGAAACTAATTTTCGTGAAGACCTTTATCATAGGTTGAGTGTGATTTTAGTGCAGGTACCGGCATTGAAGGAGAGAAAAGATGATATCCCACTACTTGTAGACAAGTTCTTAGATGATATAGCGAATGAGTATGGTACCAAAAAGAAAGAAGTAACTGAAGATGCTTTTAAAGCATTACAAGCTTATGACTGGTCAGGTAATATTCGAGAACTGAGAAACGTAACCGAGCGCTTGGTAATTATGTGTGGTGAAAGTATTAATGCAGAAGACGTAAAAAGGTATTTGGTCTAAAAAGTTAAAATTGACCTTCTCTTTTTTCCTTCTTTTCTTCCTTTTTATCCACCTTGGCGTAAGCCGAACATACTTGCTGAGCACATGAAGTTATGCCCAAAAAAGATATTGCAACCGCTGTAATGATGATTTTCTTCTTATTCATGGGAGTAGTTATAGAACAAAGTTAAAAATTAACCCTAAATAACATAATCATACCTCTGGCTAATCTAAAACCCGAACGACAAGACTAGAAGATTATTTTAAATCAGCATCAGGTTACATCCTCGAAGTTCCGCGTTGTCAATTCTCCCTCGCACCTCGAAAGTTCCATCATCATGCACCATCCCCATATCTTTGGTTTCTATGAATGAACATGTCTTGAAGTTTGCTAAGTCGATAATGTTCAAACCACCATTTCTTCCTGAAAAAGGATAAGTCAATGGGTCATTTAAATCTCTTGCGATAACCCTCATCGTTCTACTAGGCTTAAAAATACCTTCGCCATGAGAGTATGCCTGAGAGAACAGTTCCGTCATTCCATACTCGGAGTGAATTTGCTCAACATCAAACGCTCCTCTTAACACCTTGTGAACATCTTCTCTGATCATTTCCTCTCTCCTACCCTTCATCCCACCTGTTTCCATCACAATTAAGTCAGGGAAACTGATTTGAAAAGCTTCAGAAAAATCAAGGAGACCGAAAGTAACACCAATAAGAAGCACCTTCTTTTTTTGATCTCTTAGCGAAAGTAATAGATCATTTAGAGCCTCAAATTCATTTAAGAAGAATCCAGAAGAAGGCTTATCCGTCTCATTAATAAAATAATTCGCCATTGAAATAAGGCCAGAGTTACTTCGCTCTAGATATGACGGCAAGAGTGCTAATACTGTATAATCCTTTACAGCACCATAAGCCGATTCGAACGCATTTAAGCAATTCTGCAAGTAGAATGCTTCGTCAAAAACCTGATGCTTACTGGTTTGAGTTTGTGTGGTACCACTACTTTCAAAAACACAATCTGTGTTCCATACTCCAGTTTTTACGTTTTTCGTTTTAAAGAACTCGATGGGTAAAAAAGGAACCTCATCCGCTTTTTTAATATCAGTAGGTTGTTTCCCTAAAGCGTCAACAAAGGACCGATAAACGGGGTTTTGATCATACTGAAGTTTGAATACCTCGAGCGCAAGATCATCAAATGTCAAAGAGTTGACAGAAATAATTCTTTGTGATAAACTATTGATATCAGGCATTCGTTATTGACTATGGGCAGATATTTAGGGCAAATATTGCTATAATTGTACTCTTTTAAATGCTTTGCATGAGAATTACACAATATTCAAAGGTTTTGTTATCCGTTGCAATCGTGGCGCTGTCGGTTATTGGTTGCAATAAACCGCCTGATTTTCCTGATGCTCCTTCTATTAGTTTTGAGGATGTCACTTTTCAGGTCCGAAATCAAGGAGATCCCCTTTTTGAAGAAACGGTTCTAAGTCTTTCTTTTAATGTACAAGATGGAAATGGTGATTTAGGTTTAGACGGAAATGAAAATGATAGGCCTTATAATGCCTTTGGCCTCATTCCAGATATTAACGGCTTTATCGAATTTGGAGATAGGCCTACCGACCCTTCTTTTTCTTGCTTGGATTATGTCATCGAGGATAGAGAGAACTTGGATCTCAATAGCGATGGAGACTTTCTGGATACCTTGCTGATAGAATTCAATGAGAACCAATTCAACATAGAAGTAGATTTTCTTGTGAAAAGAAATGGTGTCTTTGAAGAGTTAGACATGAGAGCACAACCTCGCGGAAGCGCTAACCAAACCACCCTTTGTGGCATTTCATTTGACGGAAGATTTCCATGTTTATCAAGCGAGGACAATGCCTGCGATTTCATTGTAAATAATGATAGACCTATCGAAGGTGTAATTACTTATGAAATGAATTCAGGTCTATTCTTACCTATCTTCAGAACGGACACCTTAATGCTTGAATTTAAAATTCGCGACAGGGCTTTAAATGAGAGTAATGTTTCTCAAACGAATGAGTTTACTCTTCAAGGAATCACTATCCCACCAAATTAATACCTCTAGTAAATCTTAGGGAATTTAGCTGGATTTACCTCATTCATTAGCTCATAGACTTTATCAAAAACAGTCTCTGTATTCGGTTTAGAGAAGTAATCTCCATCCGAGGCATAGGCTGGTCTGTGTTCTTTGGCTGCTATTGTCACCGGTTGGGAATCAAGATGGAAGTATCCACTCTGCTCTTCCAGCACTTTCTGCATCATATAAGCCGAAGCTCCTCCAGGAACGTCTTCATCTGCAAAAACTACTCTATTTGTTTTCTTTAGAGACTCAACGATGCGATGGTCTACATCGAAAGGCAATAGCGTTTGCACGTCTATCACCTCAACAGAAATACCGACCTCTTCTAGCTCTTGTGCGGCTTGTAAGATTACTCTACACATTGATCCGTATGTGATGATGGTCACATCGTCACCTTCTCTCAATACTTCGGGCTGACCCAATGGAACGGTGAATTCACTTATATTATCTGGGATTCTTTCCTTTAACCTGTAACCATTAAGACATTCAATGATCAATGCTGGATCATCAGACTTAAGCATAGTATTATAGAAACCAGCGGCCTGAGTCATATCTCTTGGAACCAGTACATTGATTCCTCGTAGACTATTCAATATCATTCCTATTGGAGAGCCTGAATGCCAAACGCCTTCTAATCTGTGCCCTCTAGTTCTAATAATTAAAGGAGCTTTCTGACCACCTGCCGTACGATATTGCAATGTTGCTAAGTCATCTGAAAGCGTTTGAAGTGCGTAAAGCAAGTAATCCAGGTATTGAATTTCAGTAATCGGTCTTAGTCCTCTTAATGCTGCACCAATACCTTGACCAATGATTGTTGTTTCTCTGATACCAGTATCTGTAACTCTTAGGTTTCCGTACTTATCTTGAAGTCCTGCAAAAGCCTGATTGACATCACCAATTTTACCTACATCCTCCCCAATAGCAAACACCCTTGGGTCACGGCTCATTGCCGCGTCAAAACAAGCCTGAAGTACTTCCCTTCCGTCTACAAGTGGAGACGATTCAGAGTATTCAGCCTTAATTTCAGAAACTTCAATGGAAGCATCTGAGGATTGACTCATTACATGTGAATTATAACGAGCGAAATTTTCTTTATGGGCATTCTCCAGCCAAGCGACCAAAGATGCTCTTGCCGAAGTCTCTTCACTCCGTGTGATACGCAACACCTTCTTGACTACCTTGAAAGTATCAAGTCTGATCGAATTGAGTGTGCTCTTTAATTCTGAAACGATCTGGAGAATGGTTCCTCCATGGGCACTTTCGTTTCCAAGTGCCTCAAGAATCTCAACAGCTTTGTCTTGATCCTTTTTAATGTCATTAATGAAACCATTCCAAGCTTCTTGGCGTGCAGTCTTAGCTGTAGCCTTAGCCTCAGTTTCAATGGAGACAAGATCTTCCTCAGTACTTATCTCATTCTCAAGAATAAACTTCCTGAATTGTGTCAGACAGTCATACTCTTTCTCCCATTCTAGTCGTTCTTTCGGTTTGTAACGCTCATGTGAACCTGAGGTAGAGTGACCTTGTGGCTGAGTCATCTCTTCTACATGGATTAAAACCGGTACATGTTCTTCTCGTGCTATTTTTGTTCCTCTTTCGAAAGCATCAACGAGACCGAGGTAGTCCCATCCTTTTGCTTTGATGATTTCGTACCCTAGTTTTGTTTTTGTTCTTTGCATTCCAGCTAGAAACTCAGAAATACTGCCTCCCGTAGTATGAAACTCCTTAGGAACTGAAATCCCGTAATCATCGTCCCAAACAGACATGACCATCGGTATTTGAAGTACTCCAGCCGCATTAATACTCTCGTAAAAATGTCCTTCTGAAGTTGATGCATTCCCAATCGTTCCGAATGCTACTTCATTCCCGTTGATAGAAAAATCAGTTAATCCGTGTAACTCTTTATTCTCTCGGTAAAGTTTAGAAGCATATGCTAAGCCCACAAGCCTAGGCATTTGACCGGCTGTAGGAGAGATATCAGCACTAGAGTTTTTCATCTCTGTCTGAGTTTTCCAATTACCACTGTCGTCTAGCAAACGACTAGCGAAGTGACCATTCATCAATCTTCCGCCAGAAGCAGGTTCTGCTTCAATAGAGGTATGGGCATATAATTGAGCAAAGTATTGTTGAATGGTAAGACCTTCTATCGCGAACATGAAGGTTTGGTCTCTATAATAACCTGACCTGAAGTCACCGTTTTGGAACACTTTAGCCATTGCAATTTGAGCAAGTTCTTTACCGTCTCCGAAAATGCCAAACTTGGCCTTGCCCATGAAGACTTCCTTTCGGCCTATAAGACTCGCCTCTCTACTTTCGTAGACCAAGCGATAATCTCTTAGGACATCTTCTATGCTAACTTTTCGTTTGTTAATGCTCTTCGTTGCTCCCACAGATATAACAGTTTTAATGAACGATTGCTTCTCATAAAAATGGAATCAAAAGTAGTCAATAATAAAGACAAATCAAATTTGGTTTCCTTCATGAAAAGGTATCGTTTATAAAATTTTATTCTGTATCGCACTTGGCTACGATATGACAATTTCGACAAAATGACAAAATCAAAATATTATTCGTTTCAATTTTGATCAAAAAGAACATAATTTCGAGATTATCAAAAGAGGTCGTATTTCATTCTGAATCTCAGTCAGCAACCTCTTTTTTAATTTAATTGCAAACGATTGTAGATACCACTTACTATATTTGCCCACACAAAAATTTAAACGTCCTTTTATTATGATCATTGGAATACCGATTGAAATAAAAAACAACGAAAACAGGGTCGCTTTGACACCTGGAGGGTCTTTAGAGCTAATCAAAAAAGGCCATACTGTTTATGTTCAAGACCAAGCTGGATTTAACAGTGGTTTCCCGAACGAACTTTATGAAGAAGTTGGCGCAAAAATACTTCCTACAATCGAGGAGGTTTATGCGATTGCCGAAATGATCATGAAGGTAAAAGAGCCTATTGAGTCCGAATACAAGCTAATTAAGAAAGGGCAACTCGTCTTTACTTACTTCCACTTTGCCTCTCATGAACCTTTAACTAAAGCCATGATTGAGAGTGGTGCAATATGTCTTGCCTACGAAACTGTTGAAAAGGCTGACAGAAGCTTGCCGCTACTTATTCCAATGTCTGAAGTGGCAGGCCGTATGGCTACACAGCAAGGAGCGAAATACTTAGAGAAACCGATCATGGGTAAGGGAGTCTTACTCGGTGGTGTTCCTGGTGTTAGCCCTGGCAGAGTACTTGTACTTGGCGGTGGCGTAGTAGGTACGCAGGCAGCAAAAATGGCTGCTGGCTTAGGTGCACAAGTGACTATTATGGACGTAAACCTTGATAGACTCCGCTACCTGAATGACGTGATGCCTCCAAACGTAGTGACTCGTTACTCTAATGAAGTCAACATTAGAGAGTTAATCCCAATAATGGACTTAATCATTGGCGCGGTATTAATTCCTGGTGCAAAAGCACCAAACTTGATCACTAGGGACATGTTAAAAGACATGCAAGCAGGTACAGTATTGGTTGACGTTGCTGTTGATCAAGGAGGTTGCATTGAAACTTGTCGTCCAACAACACATGCTGATCCAACATTTATCATTGATGATATTGTTCACTATTGTGTAGCGAACATGCCAGGTGCAGTACCTTATACTTCTACTATCGCACTTACAAATGCTACACTTCCTTACGCGCTTCAATTAGCTAACAAAGGATGGGAGAAAGCATGCAAGGACAATCAGGAACTAGCTAAAGGACTCAATGTAATCAACGGTGATGTCGTATATGAAGCGGTAGCTGAAGTATTCGGTCTACCTTACGTTCCAATTGAAAAGTATTTGGCATAAATTATTATAAACATAAATAAAAGGAATCTCTATTTTTAGGGGTTCCTTTTTTTATTTAATTTCCACCGAACAAAGAAAAAATGGCTGATACTGCACTAGTTACTGGCGCTGCTGGTGGCATTGGATATGAATTCTGTAAGTTATTAGGCCACAAAGGCTACAACCTCGTCATGGTAGATATGAATGCTCAAGGTTTGGAAAATGCTTCCTCACTTTTGAGCCAAGAGGTTAACACATCAATCCACACCTTTGTCCAAGATTTATCTACCGAAGATGCGGCAAGTTCTATTGTCAGTTTCACACAAGAAAAGGGACTTGAGATTGACCTCATTTTTAACAATGCCGGTTTTGGGAACTTTGGCTACTTTGCGGAAAGCAACTGGGATAAAGACAGGGCCATGCTTCAAGTACATGTGGTCACCCCCACTTACTTGATTAAGCTATTGTTGCCAGGAATGATTTCTCGTGGTAAGGGATACATATTAAATAATGCCTCCGTGGCAGCATTTGTACCCGGTCCATTGATGTCAACTTATCACGCTTCAAAGTCCTACTTACTGAATTTCACTCAGGCTTTGGCTAATGAAATGAAAGGAACAGGAATCAAAGTTATGGTAATATGCCCTGGCATGACTAAAACGAACTTTTCGAAGGCAAATGGTAATGGCGATCCGAATATCAAGTTCAATATTATGAACAGCGACCATGTGGCTGAGTACGCTTTTGAAGCGCTAATGCGAGGAAAAGTCGTAGCAGTCCCTGGCTTCTGGAACAAGCTAAGTGCATTTCTACCGAGATTGCTAAGCAGTCACACCGTTGCCAACATGGTAGGTAATATTCAAAGGAAAAATCACGCGAAACGCACTGATGAAAAGGCCTTAAAGAGTATCTAATTAGTACGATTATAAACCGCCCGTTCCCAGTTTTTCAGTTTGGGGTTCATCCATAAAAACCATAAAGGTGGTATGGCGGCTAATAAAATCATTGCAGGATAGCCAGACGGCAATTGAGGCGACTCTTCATAATGCTTAAGTACTTGATACCTTTTTATGGCATTTGCATGGTGGTCGGAGTGCCGCTGAAGCTGGAATAGGAAGAAATTGCTAAGGCGATGGTTTGAATTCCAAGAATGCATAGGGTTGACGCTTTCGTACACACCTGGAGATTTCTCTTTTCTGACTATTCCATAGTGTTCCACATAATTGACTATTTCCAAAAGTGTAAACGCCAAAAGGCTTTGAGCAAAAAAGAATAAGGGTACTTCCCATACGATTCGTTCGAAGTACACGCTTGTCCCAAAAGTCAGAATCACAGCAAAGAGAATGGGAAGAATTGTATACCAAATCATTTCATTATTCATACCCCAAAAAGAGAGCCCTTTCCTTTGAAGCCTACTTCTTTCAAGCTTCCAAGCACTGAAGTAACTACCGATCACAGAGCGAAACCAAAACACATAAAAACTCTCTCCCTTTCGGCTGGTGGCAGGATCTCTTGGCGTTGCAACATACACATGATGCCCTCTATTGTGCTCTATATAGAAGTGCATATAACAAACCGTCATTAGAATTACACGTGCATAGAACCTTTCCAGCTTAGTCTTTTTATGCCCTAACTCATGCGCAACAGTAATACCAATACCTCCAGTAACCAATGAAAAACTCAGTACAAAACCATACAGCGCTACCGGCTCCATAGCACTGTCAGCGATGGCATAAGCACCCCAAATTAGAAACCCAAACTGAAAGAAAGTCCAGATGTAAGTGATCAATCGGTAATAGAGTTGCTCAGAAACTATCAAAGCCTCTTGATCCGTCATATTCTCAGGGTCTTGCCCAATTAACCAATCAGCGATCGGAATAAGCAAAAACACGAATACAATGGCCATATAATTCCAATAGCCACCTAAGTAAAAACCTAATATGGCCAAAAGTGGAATAATGAAAGCTGTAAGGAACCCTATCTTCTTGATTAAACTCATACAGGAATTTAGTCAATCAAATCATCGCTGTCAAACTATTATAATCAGGGATTTGCGATAAGACCTCGAATGCCTCTGGGGAGGCTTTACATAACCCCGCGTAAGTAACCATACCATTAGTGACAATTAGCAGCTGGGCTTTACATGCTGTATTGTAAACAGCCAATTGTCTTACTGTAGATTCGTCAATAGGCACTGAGGCTGCTTTGCACTCAACCAAGACCAAAGGCTTCAGCTGATTATCAAGGATCAGAATGTCACTTCTTTTGGTAAGCGAATTATACTTGTGACCCGTTTCAACACTGGTCAAGCTGGCCGGGTATCCTAGGTGGACATTTAGGAAGTTCAAAAAGTGTTGACGCACCCACTCCTCAGGGGTTAATACGATGAACTTCTTCCTAATCGGATCGAAAATGGCTAACTTGCCATCTCTTTGTTCAATGCGATATTTGTATTTAGGTAGCCTGAGGTCGAGCATTTGACAAAGCTATATAATTCCCCCGAACCAATAAACTCATATGAAAACCAAAAAAGAAATAGTAGAAAATTGGTTACCCAGGTATACTGGCGTACCGAATGAAGATTTTGGCGAATATATTCTACTCACCAACTTTATGAATTACGTAAACATGTTCTCCGAAAAATTTGGTGTTGAAATTCAGGGGCAAGACAAAGCGATGCAGAGCGCAACGGCCGAGAACATTACTATCATCAATTTCGGAATGGGCAGTGCTATGGCTGCCACCATAATGGACCTTTTAAGTAGTATTCATCCCAAAGCAGTGCTCTTCTTAGGGAAGTGTGGAGGATTAAAGAAGAAAACACAGATTGGCGATATGATCTTACCTATTGCCGCCATTAGAGGAGAAGGCACAAGTAATGACTATATGCCTGTTGAAATCCCTGCACTACCCTCATTTAGGCTGCAGCGTGCAGTTTCATCCATGATCAAGAAGCACGAAAGAGATTACTGGACTGGCACATGTTATACTACCAATAGACGTGTTTGGGAACATGACAAGGCGTTTAAGAAATACTTGCGGAAAATACGTGCTATGGCTGTTGATATGGAAACGGCAACAATATTTATGGTCGGTTTTGTAAACGAAATACCTCGTGGAGCACTGCTTCTGGTTTCGGATAACCCGATGATTGCTGAAGGTGTAAAAACGGAGGCTAGTGACAGTAAAGTCACTGCAGACTACGTGAATGCCCACCTAGAAATAGGAATTGATTCTCTTCGTGAATTAAGAGACTCAGGTGACTCAGTAAAACACATGAAATTCGAATAAAAAAGGGGCTTAACTTTAAACCCTTTTTTATTTATAATGCTAGATAGCTCTCTTTATCGAACCAATATCTTGAGCGTATATCTTTTCTGATCAGTTAAAATTCTCAACAAGTACAAGCCTGACTTCAGCCCAGTAATATCTACTGGTTCCATTCTTCCTTGAGATAATTTTTGCCTAAAGACTTCGTTGCCGTTCAGGTCGAACATCTTAATGGCCCTTGGTATCCCTGGCATTTCGCCTGAGAAATTAATCACCCCTTGTGTTGGATTAGGATAATAGTTAAATCCTGGCAATTCATCTTCAATACTTGTGACCTCCTTGATAATTGGGAAGTCGAAGAAAATATCTCCGTTAGCGATGACAGTACCTCCTTCAAAATCTCCTGGGTTTCCGATTCCCTTTTTACTTCCATCTGCATTCCTAAAGACGAACGCCAAACGATATGCAACATCTGTATCGCTCATGCCATAATAGGCAGTAGGTGTAAAAGTCAACAGCCATTTATTAGTATTTTCAGATGATTGTGTCATCTGACCTAGCCCATCGTCTTCTCCCCAATTCCCTTTTATGAAGCCATCAAACGTGGTGCTGCTTTCAGATAATGCAATTCCTGAATGCATATATACCTTACTTTCATCAACCAGGCCCCTATTACCGAAACGTGCATCAAAGGTAAGTGTGATTTCATCGTCCTGATCGAATTCAGCTGGTAATACACTGATCAACTGACCCTCCAGCTCCATATCTAAGAACACAGTCGAGCCTCTAAAGCCTTTGCCCACATTTGAATTGTCTGCGTCTCTGAAGTAGACCCCTAATCGAACGGCTTCACCACTAGTAATTGAGAAGTAGGTTGTGGCTGTTAAAGTTATCTCCCATAAATCGTCTTCACCGTCCACCTTTGTCATCAAGCCTAAGCCATCATCGGTAAGCGTTCCAACTATATTCTGTAATGCTTGGCTATTAACGTCTTCAAAAACAACTCCTGCATGCATATACACTTTCGAAGCCCCAATAAGGCCATTGGTCCCATCTGAACTTGCTTTTGTAGCATCAAACGTAATGGTAACCTCATCATCAGGGCCAAATACTTCTGGGTTAACAGTAACTGGACTAATGAAGGCTTCGACAGCCCCTGGAAAACCATCCGACACATCATTTGACGTAAATATTTTGAATTCGCCAGGAGCCAATGATAAGGAAGTACTAAGATTGCTTACAGCTACAGTTGCACCCGAAAAGTAGTCATACCAATCGCCAGTTTGAGTATAGGTGATATCTGATGTTGTTTCTGTCAAGCCATAGTTACCCACAATCATAACATCCAAGTCATCCGAATCGATGCTAATAGATCTTTCATTACCACCAAAGTCGTAAATGTAGCTTACATTGGATCCAGCATTAATAAGCTTGCGCAAAGCGAGAACTGCTGCAAATGCATCATATGCATATGACCTGAGAGGGTCTTCATAATAACCGAGATTACCATTACCCCAAACAAGCGGTTTGTTCCCTACTCGACCATTAAAGTTGATATCGATATCGTATCCTAACTCCCCGAATTGCCAAAGCATTTTCGGACCAGGTAGCGTATAGAGGAAAGCAGCATTCATCTTTAAACGCTCTAAGGCTATGGTTGTATCTCGTGTATTATAACCAGCTGCTGCAGCTCCTTCTTGAAATACTTCCCATAACTGTCGTTGCTCATCGTGACTTTCCATATAAGAGACATGCGTAGTAGCAGTGGCCCCTTGGAAAGTCTCACCTGTAGACCCCCCGAGTGATTTCCAATAGGGAAACCCTACATTTCTCCAAAGAATCATCCCTTCAGAAGCCAAAGCGGTTTCTTCTGCACTATCTCCAAAGTGTTCAAGAATGACATAAGCCTCTTGATCCGTTTCCCAAAGCTTGTCACTCATACGATTCAGTATATCAATCCGTGATTGATCAAAAGCAGACCATGCCCCCACATCTCCTGAGTTATTCTGCTGGGTAAAGCCTTTAGATAGGTCAAAACGATAGCCATCGAAGTGATATTCATTGACCCAATAGGCATTTACCGAGTCGACAAAAGCTTGGGTGTAAGTGCTCTCGTGATTGAAATCATACCCAACGTTAAAAGGATGGGTTGCATCTTGATTGAACCAAGGGCTATCCGCAGCAGGCTTGCCAGCCACTTCATCCCAATACATTCGCACCATCGGATTTAAACCAAAGGCATGATTGAGTACCATGTCGAGAATCACTGCAATCCCTTTTTGATGGCACGCTTGAATGAAGGTCTTTAAATCATCTTTCGTTCCATAGTATTTATCCGGAGCAAAGAAGTACATCGGATTATACCCCCATGATTCATTACCCTCAAATTCCATAATGGGCATCAGCTCTATGGCATTGACACCAAGGTTTGCGATGTAGTCTAAGGTATCTACTAAGTCTTTATAGCTGTGAGTCCCAATAAAGTCTCTAACGAGCAACTCATAGATCACCAAGTCTTCTTTAGCCGGTCTTTGCCAATTGTCTTCAGTGCTATCCCATGCAAAAGGCGTTTGACCGGTTTGTAAAGTTGTTGCTATTGCGAAGTCCGTTTTGTCATAGCTAGGTATTGCATTGTGAACTGAGGCAGGTATAAATGAGTCATTATACGGATCTGCCACTTTATCAGCATACGGATCGCCAATTCTAATATTTCCATCAACCCAATACTGAAAGACGTACTCTTGGTTTGGCGTTAAACCTGAAACCTCGAGCCAAAATAGTTCACCATCAGGGGTAACGTTCATTAAATATTCCGAACTGATTTCCCAATTATTAAAGTCACCAACAACATAAACAAAGTCTTTGGTAGGTGCCTCAAGCACCAAACTAACCTTAGTCAAATCGGCACCGTAATTGATACCCTTTTGTAAGCCTGCAGGCAGTGCCATCTCTTGAGTAGCTGATGTCAGGTTAATATTTAATGGCTGAGTAACTTCTAGACTCTCCCCATTAACCGTAGCGGTGACTTTAAGACTGCCTCTAAAACTATTGGCTGGTGTGAAATCATATTCAATAGTAGAACCTGAGGTTACCGAGGCTTTTTCACTAAACCCATTTCCTTCATCGATAGCAAGTGCCATCGCTGTCACCTCGCTCGAGGCTTGTGCAGAAAAAGAAACCGACTCTCCGCTGACTACGAAAATATCTTCATCAGTTGGTGCCGTAATGGTGACAAAGTTGGCAACGTTCAAATCCATATAGATATCACCATTCGAAGTAACTTCACCTCCACTGAATGTACCTGATGTTCCTGCGCCTTTGGAAGATCCATCTGCATTTCTAAACACCATTGATAACCTGAACATATTGGTCCCTGAAGGGACACCATAGTACTCTCTTGCAGTAGCCGATAGCGTAATTTCCCATTTATCGCTTTCTCCTGACACCTTGGTCATCAAACCAATGCCATCATCTGCACCCCAATTGCCTTTGACAAAAGTCCAGACGATACCAGTAGGGCTATCTGTAACCACTCCACTATGTATATAGACTTTACTTGCGCCAACCAAACCGGCATCTCCTTGAGTAGCATCAAAGATCAATTTTATCTCTTGATCGCCATTTGCATTTGAAGGTTGAATAGAAACGATCTGTGCCTTGGCAACAGAAATTGTTAGCAATAAAGCAAAGAGTAAGAGAAGGTTTTTTTTCATGCTCTGATTGAATTCTACAAGATCAATGATAGCCATAAAAGCTTGCATAATAGATCTTTATGCCCATTAATCCGATTGCAAACGTTTGCGAAAATGGACATGTTAAACTGAGGCTCAATTATGTTCTACGTACTTCCACTTTCCGGACTAAAGCAAGGCCAATTATAAAAAAGAGACCCAGACCTAAGGCGCTGTAGCGCATGGAGCCTGTTAGTAATTCAATGGTTCCGTAAGCAATAGTTCCAGCTACAATCGACAGGTTGAAAGTCACATCATAGAAACTAAAGAAAGAGGCATGATCTTGTGTGTCTGTTGGAATAAGTTTGGAGTATGTTGAACGAGACAAGGCTTGAATACCTCCCATAACCAATCCGACCAGAATAGCTAGTCCGTAGAATTGTAGTTCAGTATTCACAAAAAAGGCCATAATACAGATGCCAATCCAAATCACGATCATTACCATGAGCGAAAATATATTTCCCTTTTTATTCGAAACATTGGCAAAAAGATATGCCCCACCTATTGCCACAAGTTGTATCAACAAAACTATCTTAATCAGAGCATCTGTTGGCAACTGAAGCTCTTTAGCACCAAAGAGAGATGCTAAATACATTACCGCTTGAACACCCGCATTGAAAAAGAAGTATGCCAAGACATAGCGCTTTACGTTCGGTAATGTTCTGATTTGGGCATACACTGACCTTAGTTCCCTATACCCTTTTTTAATCCAGTTTTCGGTAGCAGTTCTATTGAACGGATTATCGGGTAATCGTTTAAAAGTGATCTGCGCAAAACCAACCCACCAAACTGCCACTGTTAAAAATGAAATTCTTGCTGGTAAAGAGCCTTGCTCAAGTCCAAAAAGCTCGGGTTTTTGGAGCATCGCCAGGTTAAAGATCAAGAGTATTACACTTCCAATATATCCTAGGGAATAGCCTTTTGCACTTAATTTGTCAAACCTATCGGCAGTGGCAATTTCAGGTAAATAGGCATCATAGAAGACTAATCCACCTGAATAGCCAATACTCGCAAGCACTACGGTTAGTATTCCAAACTCGATATTGGATCCATCAAAGAAGAACATCGCGGCACATGCTGAAGCACCTAAATAGGCGAAACCTTTCAAAAATGCTTTCTTCTTTCCTGTGTAATCAGCTATTCCTGTTAATAGAGGTAGCAATAAAGCAGTGAGTAAAAAAGAAAGGGATAAAGCGTAAGTGTAGAGTACAGTATTAGGCATTTGCCATCCTAGGAAATCAACTAGCTTACTGCCATCAGCACTTGTAGTAACACTTTCGAAGTAAATTGGAAATACAGCCGTAGTTATCGTCAGAGAGTAGACTGAGTTAGCCCAGTCATACATGCACCATCCATTGGTAACTCGTTTATCATTAAGCTTAATCGTATTCATCAGCAGTCAAAAAAACGCATAAAAAAAGGGACTATAATATAGTCCCTTTTTATTTGAAAAAGTTGTTACTCAATTATCCTTAGCCTTTGTTGGAGCAGCGTACATGATCTTACGTGCGTTAGCTTCTCTCAACTCCGTTTGAATATCAACGATGATCCCCATTTTGGTCTCTTCATCAACTTTCATTGAAATAGTGATCTGATCACGCTCATTCTCGCTCAACTTTGACTTCTCTTGACTTACCCAGTTCACAATACCATCGATACCGATAAAGGCATCATTAGCTTGTACCCTAGATTCAGTACCAAGCGATTTATCCTTTGGCGCACCTACATATAAATAGGTTACCAATTTCTTCTTCTCAAGTTTCACCAACTGCTCAGCTCTCGGAATTCTTTGCTCTACCTTAAGCTCTGTTTCTCTCAATACGGTTGTTACCATAAAGAAGAACAGAAGCATAAAGATAATATCCGGTAATGCTGCTGTAGGGATATCCTGACTCGATTCACTTTTTTTCTTGAACTTAGACATATTATCCTCCTACGGTTGATGGTTCTGCAATAGATATTGCCTTCGGAATACCCGATCTGGCTCTATCGTACAATTCTTTCTGACGAGGGTCATTTCTGTTCAACTTTCTGAATTCTTCATCAGTCAAACCAACTCTCTCACCATAAATCTTGTTATATGCCGCGTTGAGCTCATCCAAAATACTAATGAAGATGTCATAGCTACTTCCGCGGTCAGCTTTCAATGAGATAATCGCTGCACCGGGACCATCTGATGACTCAGACGAACCTAGATTACGATTAATATATCCTCTCATTGAACCTGGTAGACTCTCATATACGTCTCGATCGCTCACTTCAGCCTTACCCTTCTTTTTATCGCTAGGCGCACCAAAATTTAAAACGAAGTCGTATACCATTTCCCGGATTTGCGTAACATCCTCTAACGGTTCTTCTTCCACCAATAGTCTATCAGCAGAGTTAATCTGAATTTTAAACAGATTTCTCTCTTGTTGCTTTATTTCTATTGGTTCGTCATCCTCTTGCTTAGGAGGAAGAAGAAGTGTTAGTCCTTTGTTAGTGGCAATCTGGGTAGTTACGAGGAAGAAAATCAATAGCAAGAATGCTATATCGGCCATTGAGCCAGCATTCACTTCTTGACTTCCCTTATCTTTACTTCTTGCCATAAAATTATCTTACAATTCTTGCTACAGATGAGTATACCAAACCTAATAAGGCTACTACAACGAGTATTAATGTTGTCGTCATCGCCCCACCTACTAGTTTGTACATTGATCCTGCAGCTTCGCTGTTCGGGTCAATACTAGAGGCTTCCAATGCCTTAGCTGTAGAAGCACCAAATTCTGCTGGTGCCATTGAATAACCTATTAGGAAAATCACGACTAATACGCCAATTCCTACTCCTCCCTTAATTAGGGTCTTAGGATTACTAAAAGCGGTTACCAAGTTCATTCCGATAGCCGCAAGTGTTGCGACAACGATCAGAACGATTGCGCCATATAATCCAATATCAATCCATTGTTCCTGACTCATAATTTATTTTTTTAGAGTTGACAATGATTACTTAGTAAGATTGTGCTTAACCAAAAGGTCAACCAATGAAATAGAAGCATCCTCCATTGAGTTAACAATAGAATCAATCTTAGAAACACAGTAGTTGTAGAATAATTGTAGAATAATCGCTACAATCAGACCTGCAACAGTTGTCAAAAGTGCCACTTTAATACCACCTGCTACCAATGAAGGAGAGATGTCACCAGCTGCTTCAATTGCATCAAAGGCGCCAATCATACCAATTACAGTACCCATGAAACCAAGCATTGGAGCTAGAGATATAAATAGTGAAATCCAAACTAGACCTCTTTCAAGTCTACCCATTTCTACAGAACCGTAGGCGATAACTGATTTCTCAACCATTTCGATGCCTTCAGACATTCTCATTAAGCCTTGAGTAAAAATTGAAGCTACAGGGCCTCTAGTGCTTTTTGTAACTTCTTTAGCAGCTTCAACGCCTCCTGATTCAAGAGCATCTTCCACTTTACTAAGTAATTTCTGAGTGTTAGTAGTTGATAAGTTAAGGCTGATGATTCTTTCAATAGCGATTGCTAATCCAAGGATCAAACAGATCAATACTGGTGACATAAACTTAGGATCACCTTCGATAAACTTGTCTTTGATGATTTGGTCGAAAGACTGAGCCTCTTCTTCTTGTTCGTATTCCGGTTGTTCAGGAATTGGATCTGGCTCTACATCTGCTACGACAGTTGTATCTGAAGCTGCATCTGTGGATTGCTCCTGAGCTACAGCATTAAATCCGAAAGCAAAAATGCCGAGGATCATCAGTAAAGAGAATAACTTTTTCATAGTCTAGTTTTGATTAATATAAGGTTAAAACGAATTCTAAATTATTAATAATTATGGTTAAAAGAAATTATCACTTAAAGTTTTAGTTGATAGTGCGGAGAGAGAGGGATTCGAACCCTCGGTACCCTTTAGAGGTACACACGCTTTCCAAGCGTGCTCCTTAAGCCACTCGGACACCTCTCCCTTCGGTTTCTGCGCTTCTCGCAGGGTGACAAATAAATCAATAATAATTTCAGTATGCAAGCCGAAATTTGTTTTTGTCAGCCAGTAAAAATCAGTTCATTTCACCTCTAATAGGAGTTGCTAGGCACTTTTTAATATCTGACATGTTATCAAACATCCCCAGGGCATACATCATCTTTGTAGTAGCGGCCTCAGTAGTTAAATCGCCTCCACTCATCACACCTATTTTATCTAACACTCCACTGGTCTGATACTTGCCGTGTAAAACTCTCCCGCCATTGCACTGACTAATATTTAATATCAATTTACCAGCGGTGATACCCTTTTTTAAAAGGTCTATAAACCAAATGTCATTAGGTACATTTCCCGCTCCATAACTCTCTAGCACAATTCCTTTTACAAGCGGAGCATTAATAATGCACTCAACAGTCGTGGCGTTTAGCCCAGGAAAAAGCTTTAAAATAACAATAGACGGGTCCATTGCTGTATTAAGCTTGAGCTCGCTCTGACTGTATGGCTTCAAATAGGACCACTCATAATC
>Ga0209223_10000098_pt1 | contig 96785 bp, 106 predicted proteins | sample COG_06_FD_184750 | JGI IMG/M metagenome (GOLD analysis project Ga0209223, IMG submission 184750) | Pelagic Microbial community sample from North Sea - COGITO 998_met_06 (SPAdes) (version 2) | ecosystem: Environmental > Aquatic > Marine > Neritic zone/Coastal water | place: Helgoland, sampling... | reverse complement strand
GGCACGTGTTGCCATGCTTGCTTTAGATTTAAATCTATTGATCCATGCTTCAGTTTTTTCTCTTTTCTTTGCTTCATTTTCAACGGTTTTATTATATATCTCTTCTTCGCTTAATATTTTTTCTAAAACCTTCTCTGTATTTCCAGCTGTCTTTTTAAATTCACCTCTATGAATATTTAATGTATGACTAATAACATTATTCATAAAGTTTCTATCATGTGTAATGAGTATTAACTCATCTCTCCAATCATTTAAAAAATTTTTGAGCCATTTAATTGAATGTATATCAAGATAGTTTGTTGGCTCATCAAGTAGAAGCATGTCTGGCTCATCTAATAAAAGCTTTGCAAGATTTATTTTTACCTGATTACCACCTGAAAATTCTGATGGATCTTTTTCCATTTCTTCATCTGAAAAACCTAATCCTGCTAAAATAGTCTCGCCTTTCCAAATCTCATATTCTCTATCTCCACTCAGAACACTGCATACTTCATCTACTACAGTTTTATGGGTGAATTTTATATGTTGATCCAGGTATCCTATCTTATACCCTTTAGGCATAATGACTTCACCAGCATCTTGTTCTAGTTGACCGATAATAATTTTTAAAAATGTACTCTTGCCGCTTCCATTTCTACCAATGAAGCCAACTTTCTCTTTTTTGTTGATGACAATATTTACATCACTAAATATTTTTTGCCCGGAAAATGATATTTCTAAATCGTTAGTCTTAATCATAACCGTTTAAGTTACATTTAGTTCTTTAGATGCTTTTTTTCTTGCATGTGGATCAAGGTATTGTTTACGTAACCTTAAGTTTTCTGGTGTCACTTCTAAAACTTCATCTTCATTTATATAAGCCATCATTTGTTCAAGCGACATTTTTCTTGGGGTAACAAGTTTAACCGCCTCATCTGTGCCGGAAGCCCTGACATTTGTAAGCTGCTTACCCTTTAAGATATTTATCTCTAAATCATTTGGTCTATTATGTTCACCAACTATCATTCCTTGATAGACTTTTGTTTGAGGATCGATAAACATTACTCCCCTATCTTGTAAATTAAAAATTGCAAATGCGACAGCTGTGCCAGTTTGCGTTGCAATTAATGCCCCATTTCTTCTAGTAGAAATATTACCTTTGAAAGGTCCATAAGAATCAAATAGTCTATTTACAACTCCTGTGCCACGTGTCTCTGTTAAAAACCTGCTTTGATATCCAATCAATGCTCGAGATGGTGCTTTAAAAATTAATCTAGTTTTACCAGACGTATTTCTCATATCTAGCATTTCTGCCTTTCTTTTATTCATGCTATCGATAACTGTACTCGCATACTCATCATCAACATCAATAATAACTTCTTCAATAGGTTCTAGTTTTTTATCATTTTCATCAATTTTATATACTACATGAGGCCTAGATACAGTTAATTCATAACCTTCTCTTCTCATCGTTTCTACTAAAACTCCTAATTGTAATTCTCCTCTACCTCCAATTTCAAAAGCATCTTTTTTACTATTTTCTGCAAAAGAAATTGCAACATTAGTCTCGGCTTCAGCCAGCAATCTTTCTCTAATTACTGTTGATGTTACTTTTTTACCTTCCAAGCCTGCTAACGGTGAATCATTAACGGTAATAGTAATTGACATTGTTGGTGGGTCGATTGGTGTTGATGGGATTGGAGTAGTGACTTCAGGATCACATATAGTATCTGCAACTGAAGCTTTCGCTAAGCCAGCAATACAGATAATATCACCAGTTTGAACTTCGTCTACAGCAACTCTATCTGTTCCTTCAAATTTAAATAACTTAGTTAGCCTTCCTGCTTCAACTTGTTCGCCTTCTAAGTTAATAGCTTTTACAGCATCATTAACCTTAGCCGTCCCTTGTTCAACTCTTCCAACCAAACATCTTCCAAGATAAGGGTCTGAATCTAATAAGGTAGATAACATCGCAAAAGGTTTATTAGCTTCAACTTTAGGAGGTTTGACATGTTCTAGAATTAAGTCTAACAGAGCATGTAGATTTTCCTTTGGGTCTTCTAAATCTTTCACACACCATCCGTCTCTTCCAGCGGCATACATGATAGGGAAATCTAACTGCTCGTCTGTAGCATCAAGAGAAACAAATAAGTCAAACACTTCATCTATTACTTCATCTGGTCTTCCATCTGGTCTATCAATTTTATTTACAATCACAATTGGTTTTAACCCTTGAGCTAAAGCTTTAGATAACACAAATTTTGTTTGCGGCATAGGCCCTTCAGCAGCATCAGTAAGTAATATTACTCCATCAGTCATGCTTAATACTCTTTCAACTTCACCACCAAAATCAGCATGTCCAGGAGTATCAATAATATTAATTCTTGTATCTTTCCATTGGACCGAAGTTGGCTTAGCTAAAATAGTAATGCCTCTTTCTTTCTCTAAATCACCTGAGTCCATAATTCTTTCATCAATATTTTGATTCTCTCGAAACATTCCGCTTTGTTTCATAATTGAGTCTATTAATGTTGTTTTTCCATGATCTACATGGGCAATTATTGCAATATTTCTCAGATTTTCCATTACCTATTACTCCCTTGTCTTAAGCCCAATGTTTTACTTCTTGATCCTGATGTATTTCGATTCTGACTAGATCCTCTATTCGGTTTTGCAAATGTATTTCCATTTGCACTTCTTCTAGGTCCGCTACTTCTAGATGGTCTTGAATCAGTATTACCTTCGCTACTTCTTCTTGGTCCGCTACTTCTAGATGGTCTTGAATCAGTATTACCTTCGCTACTTCTTCTTGGTCCGCTACTTCTAGATGGCTTAGAAAATGTATTTCCATTTGTACTTCTTCTTGGTCCGCTACTTCTAGATGGCCTAGATCCAGTATTGCCTTCGCTACTTCTTCTTGGTCCTCCACTTCTAAATGATCTAGATCCAGTATTACCATCAGCTCTTCTAGATGATCTTGAATCAGTGTTATCTTCGCTACTTCTTTTTGAGCCTCCACTTCTAGATGGTCTTGAATCAGTATTACCTTCGCTACTTCTTCTTGGTCCGCTACTTCTAGATGGCTTAGAAAATGTATTTCCATTTGTACTTCTTCTTGGTCCGCTACTTCTAGATGGTCTTGAATCAGTATTGCCTTCACTACTTCTTCTTGTTCCATTGCTTCTTCTCGGTCCATTACTTGTAGAAAAACTTCTTCCGGATCTCGAAGATTGATGCTGGCTACCACTTCTTTTTCTAACAGATCTACTATTTTTATTAGAGCCAGAGGGTTTTTTTGCTGTTTTAGGATTTAGCAAATAATCAATTTGATCCCATAGTAGTTGTTCTTCTGGAGAAATAAAACAAATTGTTGAACCCTTTGATCCTGCTCTTCCTGTTCTTCCAATTCTATGTACATAATCTTCAGCTACTTGAGGTAAGTCATAATTAATGACATGCTCGATATGGTCAACATCTAAACCTCTTGACGCAATATCAGTTGCAACCAGTACTTTAAATTTCTTGCTTCTAAAGTTACTCATAACTTTATCTCGCTTATTTTGATTTAAGTTACCATTTAGTGCATCAGCTTTAAATCCATCATTTGTTAGATTCTTTGCCATTCTTTGTGTTCCATGTTTTGTCTTAGCAAAAATTAATACGGAGCCATCTCTTTGGCTTAATTGTTTTAATAATTCAACATATTTTTTATTATGATCAATGTTTAATATGTCATGAGAAATGTTTGTTAATAAAACTTCATCAGACTCTATAGCTATTCTTTCTGGGTTATGAAGATACTTTTTTGACAACTGCATTATCTTTGCAGGCAAGGTTGCTGAAAAAAGTAAAGTTTGTCTTTCTGAAGGCATGTACTGTAATGTTTGATCAATTTGAACACCAAAACCCATATCAAGCATTCTATCTGTTTCATCTAATACTAAATATCCACAATCCATTAAATCTAAAGTTTCTCTCTCAAGATGATCATTAATTCTTCCAGGTGTTCCCACTATTATGCGAGGACCCTTTCTTAGTTGATTAAGTTGCTTACCCATTGCTTCCCCGCCAATCAAGCATGCTGTTCTTAATGAACTCTCATAGCCTATAAGTTGATTAACCACATCAAGAACTTGTCGTGCTAATTCTCGTGTTGGTGTCATTATTAAAGCTGTCATATTTTCATTTTTTGATAATATATCTACCATCGGAATACAAAATGCAGCTGTTTTACCAGTGCCTGTTTGCGCAGAACCCAATATGTCCTTGCTTTGTAGAGCAAAAGGTATAGTTTGCGCTTGGATTGGAGTTGGTTTTGAAAAGTTCATTTTAGCTAGAGCTAAATTTAAATTTTCGGAAAGATTTAAGCTTTCAAAATTATTCATTAATTTCTCTTATGTTAGTTAAATACATATTAGTAGAAGATATCCACCAACTGTTATTTAGATAACATATTACTGAGGCTCTTCTCAAGTTACATACATTCTATGTAACTGTGGGTACTTTTTAACAGTTAGTAACAAAGAACACAAGCTATTATTAATAAAATAGGGTTTTATTATAAAAATAGGTACTTTTGAGGAATTTATTGAACGAATCTATAGTATAGCATAGCTATTTTATTCTAGGTGAAAATAATGCTAGAACACGAAAAAAATTATTCTATACTATCTAAGTTTTTTTGAGCCAAAAGAAACTTTGGGTCAATCGCCAGTGATTTATTAAACATATTTTTAGCATTTTTATTATCTTCCAAACCTTTATATGTAACACCTAAGCTATTAAAAACTTCTTTCGACTCTAGCCCCATATCAATAAGCTCATTTAAATGTTTCATGGACTCATCAAATTTACCATTTTTAATAAAATAGTTTGCGATATTAAGTCTAGGATAAATTTCGCTAGGCACAAGTTCTATAGTTTTTTTATAATGATACTCAGCTTCATGGTTATCCATGCTATTAAAAAGATTTGCTAAATTATTATGTGCTTCAGAAGAATTATTATCTATTTCTATCGCTGTCGTATAACTAGCAATAGCTTTCTCAAAGTTAAACATATCAGTATATATAATGCCTAATGAATAGTGAGACTGAAATAATTTTTTATCAATTTTTAATGACTTCTTAATAGCATTTACGGCAAGTTGATATTCACCCATAGAGTGCAATAAGCTTCCATAATTACTATGAAAGATAGCTTGTTCTGGTGCTTTGTCAATTGCTTTTTCTATATGCGTTTTTGCAGACTCAAAGTCCCCTTCAGCCATAAATATGAGAGAGATTAAATGGAGTGCATTAGGTTCTGAATCATCAACGGTTAGAATTTTATTATATAATGCTTTTGCTTCTTCAAAACGATTCTGTTTATGAAGATCCATCGCTTCAGCAAAGGCTTGTCTAACTAAAAATTTAGACACTTGTTAGTCTCCCTTGAATTTCATTAATGACATTAGCCCAATCACCAGATGTTTCTTGTCTAAACAATTCTAACGATGGGTACCATGGACTAGTACTCTTGTAACTTAAATCCCATAAGTGTTTTGGTACTACTGATAAAATTAGAAATGTGGGAATATTTAAGCTCCCTGCTAAATATGCTAAATCACTTTCAACACACATTACCAAATCTAAATTTTGAATAATGCCAGCTAATACATCAATATCTTTTATTTCAGATAAATTAATAAAGTTAATATTTTTAGTATCAATGAGACTGCTAATATCTTTTTCGGGAATAGCCGTCTGTTTAGCGGTAGAAGAATTCATATCTGGAGCCAGAAGATAACCTATATTTTTCTTATCCGGTAAAATTTCAGAAAAATTTTCTTTATCTATTTCCAAATAAGGATGTGTTTGAGTGTCCATTTTTGGGTTCCACTCAAGGACTTTTGGAATAGAGAGTAAATAAGTATAATAGTCACAGTCAGGCACTTCATCATCATAACTGATAACTTTGTTAATCCACTTTTGTGACTCAAGAATTTTTTTAAGTTCACCTTGTGTCATCACAATTATCTTAGCTCCATCAAATGCAAGTTGTTTCGCAAATCTTATGAATAATAAAATCTCACCAACAGATTGCTCTGTTGCAATCACTAGTGTTTTTCCAGATAAATCTTGGCCAACCCAACGTGGTTTCTTAAACTTTATTTCATAAACTTGGGCCTGTAGTTTCAATCTCCACTCATATTCATTCCAGCCTTCAGCATAGTTGCCTGTTAATAAATAACACATTCCTAAATTGATATGAGGTTCTATATATTCCGGATAAGTATTAATACATGCTTTATAAAAGTCTATCGCTTGATTAAACTTTTTTAACTCTTCATAGATAATGCCAACCATTAACTGACAACCTATGTGGTCTGGGGTAATCTCTAAACATTTCTTGAATGATGATAGAGATTTTTCATGTTGAAGAGTTTGCCTGTATGCTTCACCTAAATAAAAATGAACCTGAGATATATCATCTTTTAATTTAATAATTTTTTTAAATACTTTTATAGATTCTAAATAGTCTTTTTTTGAACTGAATACGCACCCAAGAGAAATTAACGTACCTATATTATCAGGACTTATTTCTAATGACTTATTTATATACGAAATACTTTCATCAAATTTTCTTTGACCCATTCTTATGCAGCCAACAATATGATTTGCGTCGGCATCATTGTCTCTAGATAATAATTCTAGACAAATTTGTTCAGCCTCTTTGAAATTATTTTGACTGAAAGCATTTATAGCTTTAATAACTTCAGGCTTTTGTACTGGGTTTTCTGACATATAATATTTTTCTTAATCATAAAAAAAGAGGGCCTAAGCCCTCTTTAAAATTTATTTTTTAATTACGCTTGGTAAACAAATGGTCCTGATAAACCAACTCTGTCAGGAGTAGTATTCCATGACCTACCATGATCCGAATACTCTTGCTTGCTTGTTAGGTTAACATCAACTGGAAATCCAGGGTTAATTGCTAATGGATGGAAGTTACATTGTGCAACCTTGCCATCACCGCTCTCAACACCAGCCATATCCCAGCCACCAGCTCCGCTTACTTGAAGTGTTTTTTTACCGCCATCAATACTACATGTAATAGCAGCTTTTTTAACACCAATTATTTCACCAACTAAACTCGCTATGACACCTAAATGGCCGCCATGTTTTCCGCTCCATAATTCAACAATTGCATCATGTTGTGCATCACTCGCATTTTCATCAACATATAATGCTAACTGAAAACCGCCTTCTGTTAAAACAGCAGGTGCATGCAACCATGCAGAAACTTTTAAACCGTCAAGTTTAACGTCACCTAAATGACCTTCTTTGATATCCCACACTAGCATTGCTTCACAGAACCCTTTTGTTGGGGCTTGAAGAAAAATGCAAGGACACATTAAATCACAGTTACAACTTTCTGCGTAATCCCCTTTTAAATTCCAACTCATACCAATTCTCCTAAATACTTATCTTTTAATAATCACATATTAACCCCAATAAATCTACTACTAGTAGTAGGCATAGAATATTAGTAAACCCTTATGTATCTTTAAAAATATACAGGGTTCTGCATAAAATGGCATAAATCCAAACGCACTTAATACTCAAGATGTAATTGATATGAGCGAATATCTAATCTTCTATACGATATTAGCCCAAATAAGAAAAGCTTAATTATACTTTTAGATAATTTTTATTTTTAAAAATGGCTTTAGATATAAGTTTTTAAGGTATTTTGATTATACGTGTCTAACAAAACTTATTGTTTTTTATATTTAATAAGCTGCTTAAGCTGATGCTTTTCTTTTTTTGTTTCATTGTATTTCTGACAAAGATTATAAAGAGAATCTTTAGTTTGCTCAGGGTATAAGATCATAATGCCTGTAATATTTCCTTCTTCTCTTTTGCCTTTTCCAACTTTAGTTGCAACACCAGATAACAAACCCTCTTTTTCAAGTTTACTTAAAACACTATATTCTACATCGCAAGCATCTTTTATTTCGGCTCTACTCATAAGCCTATTTTTTCCGTATCCTCTATGGTCTTCATCATGTAAATAGTCTGCGCCAATTATTTTTTTAAACTCATCTTTAGTTATTGGTTTAAAAAATTTTGAAAGCCCTATAACTTGACCAGATTTTTTTCTTGACCCGGATGATGGTGCTTCCATTTCTGGAATTAATAGACCTGCTTCAATCATGCGAGTGATAATACCTCTATCAGTTCCTAAATGTTTTGCTAGCGCAGTATATGATAATAATTTTTTACTTTTTGTTACCATAATGTTTTTATTAAAATATTCCCTGCTTATATCCTCATAGTAATTTGTAATACTATGCAATGATTGAGAGGGGCCAATACCTGCAGATTTAATTTTTCCTGCAGCAACAAGGTCATAAAAAACTTTACTTGAAATCTTTTGTTTTGCATAAAACTTATTTGGCGTAATAAGTTTTCGTTTTTTAATATCATTAAGTGTTAAAGTACACTCATCATCAATCCACTTAAAACCTAAATCATCTAATTCTTGTACTCTAAAATGATAAAGGTCATTTTTCTGATACATCCATCTCACTCGTTTAACCCACTCATGTAATTTTTTAAATCCCTCATCAGTGCTTTTAATATTCATATGCCCAAACTTATCTTTATATATGAGTAATTCTCTAACCATATCATCCCAATGTGTTTTTATATTCTCAACTAATTTAGTCATTACAGCATTTGCAATTACTTCGTTATCAATTTCAAGAAAACGCTTTACTTTTTTTCTTGCTTTTCTCCATATATTTTCACCTCTTCCAGAGCTCACAATCAAATCTCCTATACCTTCCGCAATCTCATGATCATGTTCTTTCATTGCCTTAATGACACTTATCAAACCTTCAAAATTTGATTTTTCAATTGCCTCTTGCATAGACTCTTTTTCGCTTTTTTCAATAAAAATCGGAACCAGCACATAACCATATTTCTTTTTTGGCTGTCCTCTTTTTCTAAGAGCTCGACCTGTAGCCTGTACAATATCAATTGAACTGCTTTTGCTATCACAAAATGCGACCATATCTACGATCGGGACATCAACGCCTTCTGTAAGACATTGACAACTGGAGATAATACCTTTTTTTGCATTTTTAAAATTTCTCATAATCCCATCTCTTTCGTTCATGCTCATTTTTCCAATCACATGCTCAACAAGAGAGAAATCTTTTAAATATCTTCCAATGCTCAATGGGCTGTCAGTGGTGGTAAATCTAGATGCAGCCTTAACTCCATTATGAAAAGAAAAAATTTTCTTAACTTTAAATCTCTTAACTGCATCTTGAATGGCTATTTGTGTCATCAAATATTCAGGAGTTAACTTGGTTCCATCCACGTGAGTACTAGATAATTTAATCATCTCTTTGTTTAACTCAGATGATGTGACATAACCTAATATAACTTTGATTTTAGCTATGCAATCATATTCTCTAGCTGCTCTAAGAAAGCTTAACTCATAACATACGTTTCCATACAAACTTTTATTATCCATATCCACGCTCAATTCCTGGTCACCAACCTTAGATAATCTTTGCCTCTTATGCGCTATTCTCCTTGTGGCAGTCATAAAGAGTCTTTTTTTTATCTTAATATTTTTATCATAAAGCGCATGACTAAAATGAGATTTTGCCTTGTTACTTAAAACAGCTGTTCTGTGTGCTTCATCAAAAACTGCATAGTCAATCATATTATTTTTGAAGATAGCCTCACTGAGCATAGGTGATGAAATATATGTGGAGAAAATTATTTTTGGGTGTTTCATGTTTTGTTTAAGCCACTTATATAAAACCGAAGGATTTGTTTCTATCCTCATATCTAATTCTGATTCCTTCACAATAATCGCATCCTCTTTATCTGTAATATCTTTAGAGGAACATAATTGGAAAGTAGCCACTTTCATACCCAGCTGTTTTAACCAGTCTGCTCGCGCTTGTTTTACTAGAGCAATAGTAGGAACTAATATTAATGCAACTTTGGGTTTTCTTCTTTTATATACCTCTATGCCAATATTGGTCTTACCTGTCCCGCATGCCATTATAATTGTAGCTCTGCTTGATTTCTGAAATTCTTTTTGTATCTTATTAACTGCTTCTATTTGATATTCATCTAATTCATCAGGAACACTTTTAGATGGTTTCTTCTGTTTAAGCCATTTTTCTATATTATCAAAATCATTTTTTGTCAGATTCTGAAGAATTGATTCATTGGTATGCAAAATACGTTTTTGACGATTGAAAGATGGCGAAGCATTATGCATTGTTGATATTAAGTGCCTTAAGTCTGCATCTTCGCTAACACCAATGAATTGGCCAAGTCCTTTAGCTCCTGCCCAATTGGATTTAAATTTAGATTGATAGGTTGCCAATGTTCCATCATATAACTGATAGATGCCATCCCATCCATCATCATCATAATCAAGATTAAGTTTTCTCATGATTTCAAGAGGAATACTAGAACACTTTTGAGGCCAAACTTTTTCAGCTTGGTAGTCAGTTTTAGTATTTAGAAGTGCTTCAGAGAAAATTTCAAAGATATCACCTTTCGTAAGTTCAACACCCCTATCGTTAATACTATGAACTTTACGTATTCTATCAAACAAACAATTAAAATCAGTGACATTATCAAAGATGCCATGTTTTATAATTTGATCAGCATATGTATTTAAAGATCCACTCATATAAATATAATAACAATAAGGTGGGCCCCGTAAAGGGGCCCGGTAGGATTATTTTGCAGCTTCTAGTGCATTTAGATAAAGTTTACATCTATCGCAGGATGATGCATCAGGACACTCAGGTGCTGAAATTACATCCATAATAGAGGTTATCTTCTCTAAAAGTTTCTTGGGATTACGTTCAACTGCTTGCCATTTACGAGCATACAATTGCGTAATTGTTTCTTTTGAATGATCTATAATTTTTGAAGGTTCAAACATTGATAGACCAAGATGTGTTACTGGAGAATAACAGTCAACACCATTTGCACTAAAAAACTTCTCACTAGTACTAGCATCTGGATATTCCAGGATAGTAGCGTAGCATTCAAGTTGATAGAAATAGTAGTCTTGACTATCCTTAATCTTGGTTGTTTTATTATCAATGACACCATACGTGCCATCATTAAACTTCAAGATCAAATCAGCTTTCCCACCTAACTGAAAAGATCGTCCTTCTAGATCATATAGAACTTTTGAAGTGATAAACTTATCAGCTATTTTAAGATCAACTTCTCCATCCGGTAAATCAGATGAAATTTCTTTAGTCCCGAGTGGATTAAAGTAATTTTTTTGACTTATGTCTAAGATAGAGAATACTCCAGGGAAAGTAGACCCATGTTTTAACCCTGTATGGTATTTATGCCATAGACAGTGAGGACAGTTAGCCAAAAAACTTATGTCTGATGGCGCTATCCTCACTATATTATTTTTTATTGTCATATTATGACTCCTATTAAATGTTAATGACTATCCTAAAATGGACAATCTCTAATACTCTCATCTCTAATTCTTGCTAATTTTCGTATCGTATGTCTTGTCACAACATTTATAGCTTCGCCCCAGCTAAGTTGGACTTGACTAGGCTTATCTGAAAACTTAATACCAAAACTTAGCAGCCAGTCATCTGATGATTTTCCAGAATTTTCATATTCACCTGCACTACTAATTAATTCTTGAAGATCATTTAACAACTGATCGCAGCCATAAACATAAAATTTAGGTTTTATTTTATTAAGACTCATAATTATGGTTCCAAAAAAAATGGTTTGGAGTAACTAACAGAGAAAAAACCTCCAAACCACCATGAGATACAACTTGGAGTTGTAATTGTTTAAGCTTTACTAAAAAAATCTTCGTTAGGGCTTTAGAGATGAGAGTAATCATTTCTAGCCCTAACTTTTTAATTATAAAAATTTTATTAATCATCACTGCTTCTATACTCCGCCTTAATGGATGCAGCTTCTTTGAAAATCTGGCCAAAGGTTTTTTCAAACTCTTCATCGGGGCTCAAGATTTTTTTCAAATCATCTTTTATTTCTTCTAACCGAGAAATCTTTGCAGATATCTGATCTTCATGAAGACTAATATCATTATTATATATAGCTAATTGTCCCTTCAGTTTAAATAGATCACCCTCTAGATATTTAACTTCTGACTCCATTGTTCTTATGAGTTTTTCAACCCGAGGTGATTCTTGCCCAGTTTCAAGAGGTCGGCCATATGGGTCTTCAGTTAACTCAATATCTAAGTTAGTTTTTTTAATTTGAAATTCAATTTGCGCAATTTTAACTAAGACCTCAGCAATATTAATTTTAGTATCTTTAAGCTCTTCAAAATAATAATCAAGTGTGGCCTTAACATTAGCCAGCAATGATGCATGATGCTTGATATCTGATGATACATTAGTCATTAGTGTTTTACCTTTGGTTTAAAAGTTGGAGATAGAATATCTTTATGAGTAACAATATCTGACAATAAATCATGCAGACCTCTACCCCAGGATATATATTCTTCTGATTCTAGTAATTTATTATTAGGAGAAAATTGTTCAAGCAAAGGTCGAACATCCTTATTGAAATCCATTTCTAGAGAATGGGCATCATTTAAAAATGACATAACCATTATTAAAAGGTCTTGAGCATCTTCTGGTAATGTTGTAAACCCTTCGTGTTCTAAATAGCATCTATCTAGTACTGATTCATCGTTATATTTAATTTTATACTTCATATTTAAATACCTTGTTTCTTTTTACGTTCTATACTACGCATGTCGTGTAGCTCCCTCATCCTGCTCTTCAAGTCTCTTAACTTGCGCTCATAAATTTTTTCCTCTGCTTCCAAGACATTAACCTGATCATTACATTTATTTCTAGGCTCTGATTCTGTGATAGATTTGCATAGCGGAAGCAATATTGCTAATTTGGCTTCTACTATATTTAACTCATTCTGCCACCTCTCTATAAGTCCTCGAGTAGCAACAATCTCTTTGAAGATTTTTATTGAATTATTATCTCTTCTTAAAAGACTATTGGCCCTAAGTGCACGACCCGTACTGGTCATGATTCGAGAATTATTTCCTTCATCAGAAAGATCCTTTCCTGTAAAGTCAGATTTAAACCAACCCTTATCTGCTACTTCTCGGTCAACAATTTCTTTAAGGTTCAACCAAGTATCTTTATGTTTTATACTTGGATCTTCTAATAAAGAAGAAATGTCGGTAAACCAAAGAAAATCTAATCTATTAAGTTTTCGAACCTGTGAAAAGCTAATTTTTTGTCTGTCATAGTTTTCATGTTCTGTAAGATAAATTTTATAATTAGCTCTTTGCTTGATTACCCAGGCTCCAAGGTGAAAAGAGAAATCATCATTCGTCTTAGCTACCAAACCTTTCTTATTAACCTGCGTATTGCTTTGTACAACTGCATGTCCATAATTTTGACTAAATAATTGTAAATACTTATAACCTGTTTCCCATTCCCGATCAATATCATCATCGAAACCTATTTTGGTTAATTTATCGAGTTGTTCCAACGATAAATATTCTTTTGTACCTCGAGGAAGAGTTTGAAAAAACTTTTGGCCATATATATCAAATAGGATTTTTGCTCTTTTATATCTTCCTTTGATTCTAAATATATATTTTCCTAGTTCTAAGTCATCTGTCTTATATCGAAAAGGGACCGAACAATGGCCATTTTCTCTCTGAAATTTATCTAATAAATCGTAAAAAATATCAAATTCATGATCTGAATCTATTTCTTTTTGATTAAGCTTGGTTTTTTGCTGTAGAAACTGTTTAGTTAAATCTCTTTCGCTCAGTGTAGTTCTTTGCTTTGGTTCTTTAAGTAATTTCACCTCAATGTCTTTCTCTGCGGCTAAACGTACATTCTTTTCAATTAATCGAGTCTGCTCAATTAATTGAGATTGACGTTGACGATAATCTTTTTCCGCTCTATCCATTGCTAGTTGCGCTCCTTTTCTTCTTTCTTGTCTTAAGTTATGTTCTTTCTTTTCTGAAGCTAATAGTTCATCCCGTAATCGAGATATCTCTTCTTCTAATTTCTTACTTAAAGCATGGTGTTGCTCATTCAGTTTTTTATTATCAGTCATTACTTGTTTTCCTTTTATTTAAACCCGATGCATAATCATAAAACAACTATATGTCTTTGTCAAACATTTAGTTTTATAAAAACTTTGTGTGTTTAAACATCATATAATTATTATTATACTTAACGTATATAAGGAATATGAGAGATAATATATTAGATCTATGTCTATAATTAAGCTATGAAGCTGATGTCTACAGATAAATTCTCTAATAAACCCCTGGTCACAAGTCCTATGTCTATTGAATATACGGATAGTGAACAAATGTCGGGTGTGCAAACATTTGAAAATGGTGATGTATATACAGGTAGTTTCCTTGATGGTAAGAAACATGGCCAGGGGATATTAGAAACCCGCAGCAAACGTATATATGACGGAGGATGGGAAAATGATGTGCCTCATGGTCTTGGAGTCAATACCTTCCCTAATGGGAAAATATATAGGGGTGAATATAAGTTAGGAAGACCTTATGGTAATGGGCAATGGATATATAGTGATGGTAAAACATATTCTGGCACATGGATCAAAGGCCAGTTTATTAATGCGAATAATAAAAAAGATACGCTTGATTTTAGAATAGCAACATTTCTAATCAATATATTAGTTATAGGCTTTATGGTGTCTGTTGTAGGGTTTTGGGTCTTAAGTTTTCTAAAAATTATATAATGGATGAATGCATATTTAAAACTAAACTAGCAAATGTGCTAATCCAGGTAGAAGATAAATCAGTAATACAGATTTGTTTTACTAAAAGAAAAATCAAGCTATCCAATAATCCCCACTTAATAAATGCTAAAAAACAGGTGATTGAATACATTAAGGGTAAAAGAAAAATATTTACTTTGAAGCTAAATCCCAAGGGTACTTCATACCAAAAGAAAGTTTGGAAAGAATTACAAAAAATACCCTATGGACAATCTGTTTACTATTCATCTGTAGCAGAGAAAATCCAAAGTTCACCCAGGGCGGTAGGTAATGCATGTGGTGCTAATAAGTGCTTACTTATTATTCCTTGCCACCGTGTGATTGCAAAAAATTATAACAACAACTCTGTTTTTTCAGGGTTAATCGATAAAAATCTCCTATTGAAACTTGAAATCTAATATTTACTTATGCTAGATTTATTAGACGGGGAAGAATATGAGAATCAGTAAAGCTTTAATATTATTTTGTCTATTGTCACCTGTAGCAGCATATGCTGGTTCAGGAATAAAATCCGCAATAGAGGCAAATGCCTATAATGCTACAAATCAAGCATTCAGTCATGGTAATTCTGCAATTGAATCATGGGCGCGAGATAACATTTCTAGCCTTCGTTTAATAGAACTTGAAACAAAAGTACGAGATTCTGCTAAACCCCATTTTAGATTACTCAGTGTATTTGAATTAACTGGTAATGATCATAATGCATGGTTAAGTCAGTTTTCTTTCTCTACATTTGATGATAGAGAGACTCTTAATGCTGGGATTGTATATAGAACATTTAACTCAACTAAAACTGTTTTATATGGAACAAACTTTTTCTTTGATAAACAACTTCATACAGGCCACCAAAGACTTGGAGTAGGTTTTGAAGTGAAATCTTCTGCATATGATTTCAATCTGAATTTTTATGAAGCACAATCTGATAGGCATCAAATTGGCGGAGTCCCCGAGGTTGCAGCTTCTGGATATGATGCTGAAATAGGAATGGCAATGCCTTATCTTCCATGGGCAAAACTTTATTATAAAACTTATCAATGGAACAGCGACACACTAGATATAAAGAATGGAGAAAACCTAAGTATTTATATGGAGCCAACATCTAAATTTTCTATAGAAGCAGGTAGGCAAAATGACAGTATGACGGCAGGAGTTAAATCCTATGTTAAATTTAATTACATCATTTGCTGTGGTGACGAGAATAGCAGGCCTTCATTGTTCACAGTATCATCGAAAGCATTTAATTATGCTCCTCTAGAGAATAGACGCATGTATGAAAAAGTAAGAAGGGAAAATAATATAATTGTACTCAGAGGCGGCGGCGAAGTAGACGTAACAGCAAGTGGATATTAGAATGAAAAAAATTATACCTATATATTTAATGATTATTACATCTGTGTTTCTGATCACACCAAATAGTGCTCATGCGACGTGTTCTATTAGTGATGCTGATCCAGCTGTTGTGACAGTAGATGATAATAACTGTTCAGTCCAACCTGCTTCATATGGCATCACGATGTATCAAATGTATTTATGTACATCAGAGCCAACTGCTCCAACGACTTCAGCAGCTGGAGTTTATACTTCATGTAATCTAATTCTTAATTCAGATTCTGGAAGCAGAGTAGATATGACTGGAACTGGTAATGCAGGATCTTTTCCTGGGGCAACTTTTACGCGTCCTCCTCCTGGAACATATACACATGGTTACATGTTGTTAGATAATGTGTTCTATCTTAAATATGCTGCTAAATTCAATGAATCAAAAGAAGGGTCAAAATCTGGGACCGATAATGGTGTATTTTGCGCAACAGAAGCAGGAACAGGAAATGAAAGCACTGGAGCATCGACTTCATGTGGTTCTTCTGCAATAACGGCAGGTGAATGGGGTGCTCAGCTAACAAGTTTTAATGGTGCAGCGTCTTGCCTTGCTATTGTAACAGCAAGTAATTTAGGAGGTACAACTAACAGCATTACAGGTATTCTTGAAACTAGCGCAGGTGTAAGAACTGGAGATTGTTCTGATGTTGATAAGCTCGCAGGTATTCAGACGTTTGGTACACCAATTGTTATCACTAAGGATTTAAAATCATTTAATATCGCATTTCAAGTTAGCGAGGGCATGACGATTTGGGAAAGTGGTGATACACCACCAGTAATTAATATGGGTAGTGGACCATTTCAAGCGATAATCACAACAATAGATTATTAATTCATATCTACAATATTAGCTAAATAAGACCTTTTATCGGCTTCATAAAAGCATTAATAATTTCGTCTTGATTCATATATACAAAATAAAAATAAAAAAGAACCGAGAATACTCCAACAATTTTCTTATTAATAATTTTATCTAATCTAGAAAAGACACACAGACATTGGGCAAAAGAGTATGCGAAATATCCAATAGCACCAAAAAATAAAAATCCAATTAAACCTAATATAATCATAATTACAAGATAACGATTTTTTTATTCTAAAACAACTGTAATCTCTCTATTTAAATCACAACTAGCTTGCTCATAACTCATCAAATTTATAAGTGCACCCATTGGGGTAATAGCATCAACAGCCCGATCAAATAAATATCCTATTCCACTAGTAATAATCATATTCTCCGTTGGGCTATTATTAGTTTCTTTTATGACACCATGAGTTCCATACAAGTCTCCTGCCTTACAAACAACATTAATTGATGAGCACTCAGTATTGAATGTTATTTTTTTTGGAGATAAGACATCAAGCTTAGAAGAGGACGAATACAGACTGCATACTGCATCAATAGGTTTTTTTTCAACATTGAGCGTTATTAAATTAATTTCTAGCGCGAATTCTTTTGGTTGCATTGATGCGCAAGAAGTTAATAACAACAAGAAAGAGTAAAAGATTATTTTTACCATTATCAGCTTACTCTATTTATTATATTATAAATTAATTTATTAAAAATATTTTCAGGATTTCCAAAAGTAGTTGTTTTAATGGTGGCACTATCTGCTAATTTTTTACAATACACTTTCACTTCTCTAGATGTTTTATGTTTTATAATATTTCCTTTATTTCTCTTGAGATCTTTTTGTGTTTTTTTACCAGTAATATTTTTTTTACCTTCATGGTCTAAGAGATCATCTGTTGCCTGAAATATTAAACCAAAATTTTTTCCATATTTTCGATATTCCTTTTCTCTTATTGAGGTATTTTTACCAGACAATATCAATGGTGATACCATGCAGAATTCAAAAAGTTTTGCTGTTTTCAGCTCATGCATCATTATAATTTCTTTCACAGATACATTTTTTTTCTCATAAAGCAAGTCTAGCGACTGGCCTCCAGCAAGACCGCTTTGCCCAGACCTTTTAGCAAGATTAGTTATCAGTCCTAATCTAGTTTTAGGATTAATATGAGTTTTAGAGTCTGCTAGTAATTCAAAAGCAAGCGTTAAAAGGCTGTTACCCGCCAGTATTGCAACGGCTTCTCCAAATTTTTTATGCGTAGTTGGCTTTCCCCGCCTAAGATCATCGTTATCCATTCCCGGCAGATCATCGTGAATTAATGAATATGCATGCACAAGCTCTACAGCAAGAGCTAATCTCATATAATTTAATTTTTTTACTTTTAATAGCTTAGATAATTCTATAACCAAGAAGGGCCTTACTCTTTTACCACCATTAACTACTCCATAATTCATGGCATCCCATAAAGCAGTTCCATCTTTTTTTGAAAATAAAAATTTTTTTGCGTAATTATTAAAATCTATAGCTGTCTTTTTTAACTGTGTTTCTAAACTCATACATAAATCAGTGTTTGTTGATATAATGATACAAATTTTAACATATATTAATTGACTAAAATGAGATAGGTTTATTTTTTTACCTAATAATCTTATTATCCTCTTTCATCAGATAATTGATTATCAAGTTAAAGAGCATTATATTAGTTAAATATGGAAATAACTGTTAATCAAAAATTACTCGTGCTTGATGACAAAATAAGCTTGGAATGCTTATTAGTAAAGCTTTCTGTGTCTACAGATTATATGGCAATAGAAGTAAATAAAGTGATTATACCCAAATCAGAATATGCAAAATATCTGCTTAAAGAAAATGATATCGTTGAAGTTATTAATGCTGTAGGCGGTGGTTAATAATTGAATAAATTTATTATAAATAATAAAGCATATAGCTCAAGGCTAATAGTTGGGACTGGAAAGTACAAGGACCTTGAGGAAACTAGGTTGGCTATAGAGGCAAGCGGTGCTGAAATGGTTACCGTTGCAATTAGAAGAATGAATTTAGGGCAAAATAAAGACAGTCCAAATCTTTTAGAATTTATAGACCCTAAGAAGTATACTATTTTACCAAATACAGCAGGATGTTATACCGCGGTAGATGCGGTTAGAACATGTAATGTTGCTGCAGAGATATTAAATGGAGCAAAGCTCGTTAAGCTTGAGGTATTAGGAGATGAAAAAACATTATATCCAAACACGGTAGAAACACTAAAGGCTGCTGAAATACTAGTTAAAGACGGCTTCAAGGTTATGGTTTATACAACTGATGATCCACTTGTAGCTAAAGAACTAGAAAATATTGGCTGCATTTCTGTTATGCCATTAGCTTCACCAATAGGAAGCGGTCTTGGACTACAAAATGAATATAATATTTTATCAATTGTCGAAAATGCAAATGTACCAATCATAGTAGATGCTGGAGTAGGAACAGCATCTGATGCAAGCATTATTATGGAGCTAGGGTGCGATGGAGTCTTAATGAATACAGCAATAGCATGTGCAAAAAATCCTATACTTATGGCTAGTGCAATGAGAAAAGCAGTGGAAGCAGGATATGAAGCATTCCGTGCTGGCAGAATTCCAAAGAAAAGACATGCTAGTGCATCATCACCAGTTAAGGATAATATTTGCAATGACGAATGATTTAAAAAAACCAAAGTTTTATAGCAATCATCGATATAGGCAAGATCAAAAAAGAGAAAAATATTCGGAATCTAATAATGATCTTAAAGAGTTACTCTTAAATGGTCAGTTAAATATCCTAGATGTTGGTTTTGGAACTGGAACCTCAACAAAGCAACTTCATTCTAGTGATAAAAGTAACTATATTGGAATTGAATCATATATGCAGGGAATAAATAATCTAAAAAAGCATATAGAAATAAATAAAATAGAGAATATATGTGTCTTTCATGGAGACGCAATAGAAATAGTTAATGAAAAATTACCAGACTCATCTATTGATCAAATATTAATTTTTTTTCCAGATCCTTGGCCAAAAAATAAACATCATAAAAGGAGAATAATAAACTCATATACATTACATTTATTTTTCAAAAAGTTAAAGAAAGGTGGGTTATTACATTTTGCAACAGATCATATAATGTATGCATACAATGCTAAAAATATGTTTGAAGAATTTACTGGTCAGAAAATATTATTTAATTCCAATAGAAGAAAACGGCCTATTACAAATTATGAGAGAAGAGGGCTAAGAAGAAAAAACTTTGTATTCGATTTAATTATTAAAAAATAATTAGTTAGCTATTGGCTTTTTAGAAAATAAAATATGAATCAAAAATCCAAAAATGATTCCAGTCCAAATATGTGTTGTGACTCCTTCATAAATCTCAATAGATAACATTGGGAATATTAAAGTACTCGCAAAAGTAATCCATGTGATGATCCCCAGTCTCTTGCTTTCAGAATACAGCTTACCCATTTCTTTTATCCTGATTAAAGGGATAACAGCAAAAATAACTATAATACCAAGCGTTGCTTGCGGCAGGCTAAATAATAGCGGGGTTGCAAATAATAATGTTATTCCCACAACCACCATTGTCACAATTGAAGAGAGTCCACTATATGCTCCACTTGCTTCATTAACTGCTGATCGTGAAAATGAGCCAGAAACCGGGATACTTCCACTTATGCCAGAACTAATATTTGCAATACCCTGGCCTAGAAGCTCTTGATTAGAATCAACTGGAGTTGGGTTTTTATATAATTCTACTCCATTTGAATCTTTAGGAGGTTTTTTTGAATATAGCTGCTTGGCTATAGCAATAGCTTCCATGAAGCCAACAAATGCAATGATAAGCGTATGTATTATAAGCATTGGGATAGACCCATTAAATATATTGAAATCTGGAATTTTGAAGTCTGGTAAACCAGGAGGAATATAGCCTACAATTGGTCCTGAATAAGATTGCGTTAAAGAATATGATATAGATAATAAGACTGCAAAAAATACAGCTAAATTACTTAATGTCATAAATTTAGTAAACTTATATTTAATTAAATACATTAAAAATAAAATCAATATTGATAAGCTCAATGCTTCAAAATTAATTGGGGTACTTGCAAGCAATAACTCTGGATTAATTAATTGTCCTAATGATATTTTAGGTATCCCAAAAACTTTGCTTAACTGAGATGTAGATATAATTAATGCTGCAGCAGATGTAAAGCCTAATAATACATGTTCTGGGATTGTGTCAAAAATTTTCCCAGCTCTAAAAAGAGCTAAAGCAACCTGAAACACCCCAACTGTGACTGCTAAAATAATAGCATAAAATATATATAAAGAATTGTCGCCTGCTGACAGAGATGTTATAGCAACGGATGTTAACAGACATACCATTGCAACAGGTCCCGTAGCAAGGTATCTAGATGATCCAAAAAAAGCTGCAATACCAACTGGAACTAAAGCGGCATATAAACCATAAATTGGCGACACATCAGCTAAGGCAGCATATGCCATTGACTGAGGAATAATAATCATAGCTATCGTTGTACCAGCTATAATATCTCTTAAAATATAATTTCTATTAGACAATGATTCAGGAAGCCATGTGCTGAAATTGAATAACATGGTTTTGATATTAATAATGTAAACCCCTACTCTATATTTGATTAAATATATGTTTTAAATAAGCTGATTTATATTATCATAATAATTAGATGCTGTCTTGAGGTGAATATGAAGTATAGAAAACTAGGAGATACAAATCTTAATGTTAGTCTTATTTGTCTTGGCACAATGAGCTTCGGAGAACAAAATACAGAAAAAGATGCGCATGAGCAATTAACTTTTGCTCTAGACCATGGTGTAAATTTTATTGATACAGCAGAAATGTATGCAATCCCTCCAAAAGAAAGTACGCAGGGCTTAACAGAAAAGTATATAGGTTCTTGGGTTAAGAAAAATTTAAATAGAGATAAATATATAATTGCTACAAAAGTTGCGGGTCCTGGCATGGAGTATATTAGAGGCGGAACAAATTTAAGCAAAGAACATGTAACCCGGGCAATAGATGCCTCTTTAAAAAGATTAAATACAGATTATATAGATCTTTATCAGGTTCACTGGCCAGAAAGGAAATCAAATTATTTTGGTCAATTAGGCTATACACAATCAGAAGATATTGGTATTGCTATCGAGGAAACATTATCTGCACTCCATGATGCTATCAAAGCTGGGAAAATAAGACATGTTGGTATCTCAAATGAAACTCCATGGGGTGTTCATGAATATTTAAAATTATCAGAGTCACAATCATTACCTAAAATTCAAACCATCCAAAACCCTTATAGCCTCTTAAATAGAATATATGAAGTAGGTTTAGCAGAAATGTCCTATCGGGAAAATATTGGTCTATTAGCCTATTCGCCACTTGGCTTTGGGGTTCTAACTGGAAAATATTTAAACGCCATGCCTGATAAATCAAGGCTTGGATTATTTGGTGAGTGGTTTACCAGGTATAGTAATGAAAAATGTCATGAGGCCACGTCTAAATATTCAACTATTGCTGAAAAATATAATATTAGCTTATGCCAGATGGCATTGGCATTTGTAAACACAAGACCCTTTGTTACTAGCAATATTATTGGCGCGACAACAATAGAACAGCTCAAAGAAAATATTGAAAGTGTAGATGTAAGCTTGAGCGATGAAATAATTGAAGAAATAAATAATATTCATGCTGATATTCCTAACCCAGCACCCTAATAAAATACTAGATTAACTTTTATTTTTATCTAAAAAATTACTAATCTCTCTCATATTTGGCATTACCGATATGTATTCATCAGCTTTCTCTTTACACTCATCATATATTTTAAAAATAGATTCAGCATCAACGTCAAATAGATTTGAAATTAGTCCAATCGCATTAGTCCTGTTTTCCCCACGCGACTCTTTCCAGCGAACACATACAACTAAAATAAGATTAAAGTATTGATCTTTTTTCTCAAAAGCTGCAGAAGAAAGGTCAAGACTATTCTCTTTTAAGTAAGCATTAATATATTCTTGTAATTGGATTGGGAGTACTTTTTTTTCATGATCATAATGAGAGTATATTGCCACTAACTCTTTGTGTTCATCTGGCCCAACAGTGCCGCATAATATTTTATCAAGTTCCTGGGTATAATATTCCCATAAACCATCGTCTAACCAAGCTATATTTTTTATAGTGTTCATCTGGATTTAATTATTTGTATCCTGTTTGATAACATAGTCTACAGCATCATTCAGATCATTAAACATTGGTATGTTGTATTTAGAATTATTTTCAATATTTTTGCCATTCCCAGTTCTAAGACCAAGAGGCCTACACTTAGATGAAAGCGATGCATCTATATCTCTTGGCGAGTCACCAATAGAAAAGCATCCGTCTAAAGAAATATTTAACCTTCCAGCTATTTCACTAAACATCCCAGTTTCTGGCTTCCTATTCAGGCATCCATCTGATGGTAAACTTGGGCAGTAAAGTACCGCCAAAATAGATCCACCAGCTCTGCTAATTTGATTGAGCATTTTAAGATTAATCTCAATAAAATCATTATATGATATGATTCCTCTGCCCAAGCCAGATTGGTTACTGATGATGATAATTTGGTATTCATTCTCTGTTAATTTCTTAATTGCATCTAAGCTTTTAGATATCGGGTTCCATTCATCTACTGACTTTATATAATTAGGAGAGTCAAGATTTATGACACCATCCCTATCAAGAATTATATATTTTGTGTTATTCAATTTAGAAAAAATCTTTAAAATAATTTGAAACGCCTTCTAAAGGCATCTTTTCTTGCAGCATGGTATCTCTATTTCTAATAGTAACCGCACCAGTCTCTAAGGTATCAAAATCAATAGTAATACATAGAGGTGTGCCAATTTCATCATGTTTTCTATAATTTTTACCAATATTTCCAGTATTTTCAACTACCACTCTGCCAAGCCTTAAAGATTGCAGGGTGTTTTTAAGCTTAAATGCAGCGTCGACTAACTCACTATTGTTTTTCTTTAATGGAATTACTGCCGCTTTAATAGGAGCTAAATGTGGAACAAAAGAGAGCACTATTCTTTCTTTGCCACCATCAAGTTTTTCAACACGGTATGCCTCATTAAGAATTGCTAGTACACCTCTCTCTACTCCTGCAGATGGCTCTATAACATAAGGTACAAAAAATTTATTTGTTTCAATATCTTGGGTAGCAAGTTTCGCATTTGATGCATTATTAAGTTCGGTCTTAGAGGATAGATGAAGTTCACTTTGATTTTTACTATGCGATCCTAAGTCAAAATCAGTTCTATTCGCAATACCCTCTAGCTCTTCTAAGCCATGAGGAAATTGATACATTAAGTCTACTGTTGCTTTTGAGTAATGAGCTAAATCATCATCAGGTACATTAAGTATCTCTAATTTATCTTCAGGGATACCTTGCTCAGTCCACCAACTAATTCTATTATCAACCCATTCCTTATGCCATTTATCATCTGACCCTGGTTTCACAAAATATTCTAACTCCATTTGCTCAAACTCTCTGACTCTAAAAATAAAGTTTCGTGGAGTTATTTCATTTCTAAAAGCCTTACCGATTTGTGCTATTCCAAAAGGTAACGATCTCCCTGTTGAATCAAGAACATTTTTAAAGTTAGTAAATATTTGCTGCGCTGTCTCAGGTCTTAAGTATGCAAAATTACTTCCATCTTCTATTGGTCCTACATTTGTCTTAAACATTAAATTAAATGGTCTTGGTTCAGTTAAATCTAAAGAGCCACAGCCCGGGCATTTATTATTTTCTATACTGTCCTCTTTCCATCTTGATTTGCAAGTTTTACAATCAACCATTGGGTCAGTAAATGTATTCTCATGTCCAGAGTGTTTCAGAACATCAGGATGCGTTAAAATTGAAGCATCCAAACCTTCCACATCATCCCGGTCGTATATCATGGAGCTCCACCATGCATGCTTTAGATTATTTTTTAATTCAACACCTAACGGCCCATAATCATAAAGACCTTGAAATCCACCATATATTTCATTTGATTGAAAAATAAAACCTCTTCTTTTGCAAAGAGCAACTAAGTCATCCATTGTGTGAGTAGTCAATTTCTATCCCATGGTGTATTGAGATAATGATTATATCCCATTATTTCTTCTTAATTCTACTATAATTATTATAGAGCAAATTGATATTATAAACTTAAATTGTTCTACTCTTTGGCTATTATCAGGTAAATTTTAATATCTTTATGCATTATTTTAGTGCATTTGTTCTATTATTGACCATCATGTTGCTCTATAATAGAGCGAATAATATGTTATATTGAGCGATATGCACTATATAGTTACATTACTATAAATTTAAAGCTGGCATGATTAATGCAAGAATATAGGTACACAAATAACATAGAGGAGCAATGAGATGAGTGTCGAGGAAGTACTACAAATAGTAAAAGAAAAAGAAGTTAAATTTATTGACTATAGATTTACAAATACAAATGGGAAAGAGCAGCATGTAACAGTTACAGCAACTGAAGATGGAATAAAAACAGATTTTGCAGAAGGTAAAATGTTTGATGGTTCTTCAATAGCAGGCTGGAAAAATATAAATGAATCAGACATGATATTGATGCCAGATCCTAGTACTGCAGTTATGGACCCATTCTTTGATGAACCAACTCTAATAGTGACTTGCGACATTATTGAGCCAGATGATGGTAAAGCATATGAAAAAGATCCAAGATCTATCGCTAGAAAAGCTGAGGGTTACTTAAAAGAATCTGGTATTGCTGATACAGCTTATTTTGGACCAGAAAATGAATTCTTTATATTTGATGATGTGAGGTTTGAAGACAAAGCTGGAAGTTCTTCTTTTGCAGTTGATTCAACCGAAGCATGCTATAACAGTAATAAGAAATATGAAGAAGGAAACATGGGACACAGGCCATTAATAAAGGGTGGTTATTTCCCTGTTCCGCCAGTTGATGCATTACAAGACTGTAGATCTGCCATGGTTACAACATGTCAAGAAATGGGAGTTCCTTGTGAAGTTCATCACCATGAAGTTGCCACAGCAGGGCAATGTGAAATTGGTACAGTTTTTAATACATTAGTTGCAAAAGCAGACGAAGTACAAAAATTTAAATATGTTGTTATGAATGTTGCTCATGCCTATGGAAAAACTGCTACATTCATGCCTAAGCCTATAGTAGGCGATAATGGAAGTGGGATGCATGTTCATATGTCATTATCGAAAGATGGTAAAAATATTTTTGCTGGTGACAAATATGGAAATATGTCAGAAGATGCCTTATTCTATATTGGTGGCATCATTAAACATGCACGTGCACTAAACGCATTTACTAATGCATCAACGAATGGTTATAAAAGGCTAATCCCTGGATTTGAAGCTCCTGTAATACTTACTTATTCTGCACGTAATAGATCTGCAGCAATAAGAATTCCTTATGTTATGAGTGATAAAGCTAGACGTATTGAAGTAAGATTTCCTGACTCAACGGCTAACCCATACTTAGCATTTAGCGCATTAATGATGGCTGGTCTTGATGGTATTAAAAATAAAATTAGTCCCGGAGAAGCAATGGACCAAGATTTATTTGAGCTAACACCTGAAGAAGAAAAAATGTTACCTACTGTCGCACCTGGATTAGATGTAGCTCTTGAGGCTCTGGATAAAGATAGAGACTTCTTAAAAGCAGGCGGTGTATTTACTGACAAGATGATTGATTCTTACATTGGACTTAAATATGAAGAAGTCCAAAGACTAAGAGCTTCAACGCATCCTTGTGAGTTTGAGATGTACTATAGTCTATAACCTAATAGCTGCCTTCCAACATGAAGGCAGCTTATATTTTTGCTAATTATGAGTACTATTTTTAAAAATAAAAAACCTCACCATATAAGTTCAAGTTATGACATATTAGATAACTTAAGGACCGCTATACTAATACTTGATGAGAATTTTAATTATATATATACAAATGCTTCAGCAGTAGATCTGCTAGGTTCCACAACAGCTATTAAAAAAATTACTGAACTGCGTTGTGAAAATACTAGTTTATCAACATACCTTAATAATATTAGTACAGATTCACAGTCTGTAATGCTTAGAGATTTAAAGTTTAAAAATTTTGATCGCATAGAGCGTATTGTTGACTGTAATATCTCTAGCTATCATGATGATAAAACTAAATATATATTACTAGAGCTTAATGAAACTGGGAGATTATATAATATTTCTCTTGATCAGAATTTAATAGATCAACAAAAAGCTACCAGAGAAATGGTAAAAGGCTTATCCCATGAAATTAAAAATCCTTTAGGTGGCATTATGGGGGCGGCACAACTTCTTGACAGAACGCTAACTGATCCATCTCAAGCTAAATTTACTAAAATTATTCGAAAAGAATCTGAGAGACTATTAAAATTAATAAACGCAATGGCATCGCCTCTGCCATCTCAAAATAAGGATATGATCAATATTCATGAAGTTACTGAACATGTAACTGAATTATTTAAATATGATGCAGATAATCTAGGTGTTGTTTTTATTAAAGACTATGACCCTAGTATTCCACAGCTCTATCTTGATAAAAACCAAATAATTCAGGCTCTTATAAATATAATAAGGAATGCTATTCAGGCTATAAACAAGGATGGGAAAATTATTATTAAAACCAGGCCTCTTTTGAAATATACAATTGGAGACATAAGGCATGATTTAGTTATTAAAATCGATGTTATAGATAATGGAATTGGAATCCCAGAAAAAAAATTAAAAGAAATATTTTATCCAATGGTTACTACAAAAAATGATGGGATGGGTCTTGGATTAACTATAGCCCAGTCTATAGTAATGCAAAATAAAGGAATAATTGAATGCAAAAGTAAAAATAAAGAAACAGCCTTTTCTATTATTATTCCATGGTGTACTGAATGATTAAATCTAAATTATGGATAGTTGATGATGAGGAGAGTATAAGAGAGATATGCAAAAGTGCGCTAGAAGATAGCTTTACTATAGAAACATTTCCCAATGGCTCGGAAGCTTTATTAGCTCTAAATTCAGATAAGCCAGATCTCATAATAACGGATATTAAAATGCCAGGCCTTTCTGGCTTAGATTTGCTCCAAAAAGTTTCGGATAAATATCCTGGCTTACCGACCATCGTCATTACTGCGCATTCAGATATAGATAATGCTCTTTCGGCATATAGAGGTGGAGCATTTGAGTATCTTCCAAAACCATTTGATGTTGATAAGATTAGATCACTTGCGCTTAAAGCTTTAAATCAGTCTGATTCTGTGACCACTCTAAAAAAATCTAAAACTATGCAACCATCTAAAATTATTGGAAAAGCGCAATCATTGCAGAACCTCTTTAGAGCAATTGGGAAAATATCAAACTCTGATATCACCGTACTTATAAGAGGTGAGTCTGGGACTGGTAAGGAATTAATAGCTCAAGCTGTACATGATAATAGTAAAAGAAATATAGAACCATTTGTGGCGATCAATGTTGCTGCAATACCTCATGATCTACTTGAATCAGAATTGTTTGGACATGAGAAAGGAGCTTTTACTGGAGCCCAAGCACAAAGAATTGGAAGATTTGAACAAGCACAGGGAGGAACATTATTCCTTGATGAAATTGGTGACATGCACCCAGAGTTACAAACAAGGTTATTACGAGTACTATCAAGCCAAGAGTTTTATCGAGTAGGTGGGCATAGACCTATTAAATCTGATGTCAGAATTATAGCAGCAACAAATCAATCAATAGAAAATTTAATAAAGACGGGTAAGTTTAGAGAAGATTTATATCACAGGCTAAATGTATTTAAGCTTATGCTCCCACCATTAAGAGAACGGAAAGAAGACATAGCATCATTAATAACATATTTTTTAAAAGCATATGCTGCTGAATTAAGTACCGAAGAAAAAAGAATAGATGATATAACACTGCAGTATCTTATAGAATTTAACTGGCCAGGAAATATTAGACAGTTAGAAAATATATGTAGATATTTAACAGTAATGAGCGCATCGTCTATTATCACCATAGATGATTTGCCAGATGATATATTTAAAAGCAATCAAGAAGCAAATGTCTCTAGTACTAGCGGTAGCTGGCAATCTGATCTTCAGCAATATATACGGAGAACAATATCTTCAGACAACGATGTCCTCAAAAGAATAGGTGTAGAAGTGGAAAAGCTTTTAATTGAAGAGTCTCTAATTGCAACAGATGGTATTAAATCAGAAGCTGCCAAACTTCTAGGCTGGGGACGTAATACTTTAGCAAGGAAAGCAAAAAAAACTAACTAAATAATTGGTTTAAAATAGTCTTTGGGTCAGCATCTAAATATAAAATTTTATAAGCAGCCTGAACAATTTTAGATTCTCCAAATATTTCTTTATGAGTATTCAGCGTTGATGCTGACAAGTATCCTTCTACGGTTCCAATCTTAGCAATAATTTTTTTTATATTATATTTACCTATTATCTTTAAACCTAATTGTCTATTTCTCGATGCATTAAAGTAGCAAGTTAAATAAATATCACCATAACATGCTGGACTAAGAGCTGTTTTCTCAAGTTGCTCTTCTGTAACCATATATGAGTTTTGACTATTACATATCTTTCTAGAAATATTCTTAACATCCTTTTGTGATAAGGAAATAAGCTCCTCAATATATTCATCAGGATATGAATTAGCTGTTAAAATTCCAGCTAAAATACCAGATATATTTTTTATTACACCAGAAACTTCAACCCCTATAATGTCAGAAGTGCTCTCAAGTTCAAAATTTTCTGTCTCCATAGTTCTTATAATTGAATTCTCTAATATTTTACATGTCGAAGCAATGCTGACTTTTAAAGGTTTCATGGCAACTAAATCTTTTGCAAAACTTGGACCAGAAATAATACATTTTTTTATATTAGGTGACAATTTTTTATCTATAATTTCATGAAATAGCAAGCCATTTGAATGATCCAAGCCTTTTGTTAACCATATGATTGAGTCACAAGATTTAAAATAATCATTATAACTATTAATAATATCTGTGAAACCAGAACTAGATGAGGCAATAATATTAAAATTATCTCCATTACTCGACAGATGATTAAGGTCTTCGAATTTTCGAAAAGTAATATTGCAATTAAAAGATAGGCTTAAGTTTTTATAGGAAAGAGATCTATTATACTCATTTATTTTATCATTATCACGAAGGAAAACTTCAACTTTATTATCAAGTAATGATAAGTGATTAGCTACAGCCAGACCCCATTCTCCTGCACCAAATATTCGAAAATTTTTTATCATTATTTAATGTTTATTTTTTGAAAGCTCTTGCTGATATAAAGCATTGAAATCAATTGGAGCTATAAATATTGGAGGGAAACCAGCCTTCTGTACAAGAGAAGATATTGTTTCTCTGGCATAAGGGAAAATAACTTCCGGACATCTGATATTTAAAAAAACATCTTTAAGCTCCTCATCAGCCCCATCTATTACAAATAATCCAGATTGCTTAACCTCAACCAAATATATAATATTATTTTCGGTTTCAGCCTTAACATTAATATCCAATGTAATATCATGTGTAGTATCATCAATGGAAGTTATTGCAGTATTCAAGTTAAAAGCAATTTTAGGTGTTTCTTTTATATTGTCAAAAATTTGAGGAGCTTCTGGTGACTCCAATGACAGGTCTTTTGTGAATATCCTTTTGACAAAGAATTTAATATCTTTTTTATCCATTTTAATCTTCTCCAGTTAATGGCATATTATTTTCTACCCATGACTTTATGCCACCCTCTAAATAAAAAACTTGTTGTATCCCTAATTTTGAAAATTTTAATGCAGCCTTCAGAGCATCTGAGTCTGTGCTGGCATATGCAACAAACAGATTTTCACTCTTAGTATCAATTTTTTCAATATCATCAAAGCTTAAATTTTTAGCAGTAATTATATGACCCGTATTAAACTCCTCTACTGTTCGAAAATCTATCAAAGTAATTTTTGAATTATTTAAAAGCTTTGTTAATTCATCACAAGATAATTTCTGAACTTTTCCAAAGAGAGACTTGGTTTCTAAATTAATAATAAGGAAGACGAGTACAACTAAGGCTATAAATAATATTATATTATTTGCTATAAATTCCAATGAAACCGTCCCTTATTTATCTTTGATGCGAACAAAAAACTTCTCTCATCATTTCAATGAGTTTTAAAGTTTTAAGATCGCTAACTTTATAGAATACTTTATTAGCTGATTTTCTTGCGGATAAAATTCCTTTATCTCTCAAGATAGCTAGATGCTGAGAAATATTACTTTGCGATGTTCCTACATTATTAACAATATCTTGAACACTAAACTCATCTTCTCCTAGTTTACACAATATCATCAGCCTTAATGGGTGAGACATTGCTTTCAGAGATCTTGATGCAGTTTCTACATCCTCTTGAGTCTGTTTCTCTTGAATTGAAATATCTTCTGCGATATCTAGACTTATATTTTCAGTTTCCATATATGGTAATTTTCTTAATCAATACATCTATATTAGACAAAACTAATAAGATAATAAAGCAATATAATGGTATTATTTTTGTTAATAGAAAAATATAATGAATATTGCTATGAAAAATCTAAAACATTACCTGCTAACCTTACTTTTCCTATCACAATTGAGTTTTACTACGACTCCAATTAAAGCTGATGAAACTGTCCCAGCACAGAATATAGAGCAATTTGTAGATGTATTTAAACGCATCAAAGAACAATACGTAGAAGAGATAGATGATGAGGAGCTCTTTAAAGCAGCTATTAAAGGCATGGTTTCTGGACTTGACCCACACTCAGCCTTCCTCACCGATGAGGATTTTAATGAGCTAAAAATCGGAACGACAGGAAAATTTGGCGGTCTTGGTATAGAAATAACTACTGAAGATGGTTATGTAAAAGTAATAACTCCTATAGATGACACTCCTGCAGAAAGAGCTGGGATTTTAGCTGGTGATTTAATTGTTAAAGTTGGAGATGAATCCGTTAAAGATATGGAAATTGGTGATGCGGTAAAATTAATGAGGGGTGAGCCTGACACGAAAATCCAAATCACTATCCTGAGAAAAAAAGTTGATAAACCTTTAGTATTTGACATTACACGGCAAATAATTATATCTAAGGGAATTAAGTTTAAAGTCTTTGATAATATTGGTTATGTTAGACTTGCAAGCTTTCAATCAAATTCAACGTATGACCTAAAAAGCGCAATATATAAATTAAAGAAATTAAGTGCAACACCAATAGATGCGCTTATACTTGATTTACGCAATAATCCCGGTGGAGTGTTAGGCGCTGCTGTAGGCATTACTGATCTATTTTTAAAAGAAGGAAAAATTGTTTATACAAATGGAAGGACAATGAATTCTAAACTTGAATACTTTGCCACTCCTCAAGATATATTGAATGGATTACCATTAGTTATTATGATTAATGAAGGCTCTGCATCTGCTTCAGAAATTGTGGCAGGCGCTCTTCAAGATAGTAAAAGGGCAACAATCGTTGGGGGCAAGTCTTATGGCAAAGCTTCTGTGCAAACTATTCAAGAGTTGTCAGATGGTTCTGCTCTTAAATTAACTACGGCTCGCTACTATACTCCTTTAGGCCGGGATATTCATACTTTAGGAATAACTCCAGACATTGTTATTGAATATGAAAAAGATAAACTAGTTGAATTACCTGATCCATACAATACAGATAATCAGTTATTTGAAACTATTAAAATAGCTACAGGGATGAAAGCTGTTTCCCAATAAACTATAAGATATAAAATGTTGGAAATTACTAAACTAATATTGGTTTTATTAACACTTATATTCATCTCTGGATGTTCAAATACCAAAATTAATCCATGTAATAACAACACAAAAATTTATTCCAGCATAAGTATGGAAGTAAATAAAAAGATATGTTTCGTATCTATAGACAGTTATGATTTAAATTATCAAGATAAACCTGAAATAATAATTTATGGAAATCTTTTTTTTCCTAAAATTAAAAAAGATAAATATAATGCTGTTATATTATCTCATGGTTCTGGAGGCCTAAGAAAATATCATAATAGTTATGTAAATCTATTAACTAATAATGGATATGTGGTTTTTCAAATTGACCATTATCTGAGTAGAAATATAAAATATGACAAAACCTTTTCTAAAGTATCCGGCATAACCTTTATGAATGATTCATTTCGGGCTCTTGAGCTAATTAAAACTCATCCAAAAATTAATAAAGTTGCTTATATTGGCTGGTCTCAAGGTGGAGTAGGGCCAATACTATCTCACTTTGAACAAGCTACAAATCTTGTTAATAATAGCATAAGTTTATTTGATGCAAGCGTTGCTATTTATCCATACTGCGGATTTACATTCAATGAAATAGCTAAAACTAATAACCCCTTGCTAATATTAACTGGGCGTGATGATGACTTAACTCCAGAACAAGCATGTATTAATATTTATGAAAAGTTTTCTAGAAATGAAAAGAAAATTAAACATATTTCTTTAGAGGGCGCTAGACATGGTTATGATAATCCTTTTTTATTTTTTGGGTTTACATTTGATAAACTTCCAAGTCTACATATCATTAATGATGAATGTACCTTAACAATATCTAATGTCGGAGAAATGAGAACAATATCTAATAAGAAAGTTTCAGGGCCTAAAGAGTCAGCTGAATTATTAGATAAATGCTCAACCAAGGGTGTCTCTGTAAAATATAGTCCATCTGCTACTGAAAAAACATATATTGAAATAATAAAATTTTTAAAGAGAATTTAAAAATAAAAAAAATGAGGTTATAAAAGAAAATGAAAACAAGCTCAGCAAAACAAAAGGGTAGAAAGTTACAGCAATGGATGAGAGACATTCTGATTCAAAAATTAGGTGTACATCCAGAAGATATTGAGTCTAGAAGCATGGGTTCTCAAGGTGAAGACTTAATTATGGCTAGAGCTGCAAGAGAAAAATTTCCATTATCAATTGAATGTAAAAATCAAGAATCAGTCAATGTCTGGAAATCTTATGAGCAAGCTTCTGAAAATTCTGGTGAATATGAACCTATAGTGGTAATTAAAAGAAATCAATCAAAACCCCTGGTGGTTATTGACGCAGAATATTTCGTTTCAATGTTCAAGGAAGTGTAAATACTGATTATATAAAAAGCAAATGAATTGCTTTAATCACTATAATCTTTCAACATCTTTTGTATTTCGATACTATGGATTTCTTCGGCCTTAATCATTTCCCTTCCATACTCTTCTAAATAAATGCTTTTGCTATCAACTGCACTAACAAGTTCCTTATATAGTGAGACTGCATTTTTTTCATGTGTAGCACTTTCTCTAAGAAGATCTATAGAACTATGTTTATTCGATTCTTCAATTATGGATATCTCTAAGGACGGATGCCCATCTAATCCAGTTACTAACTCACCAGCCTGCTGCGCATGCAATAATGATTCTGTTGCCTGTTCTTTAAAAAATGCAGTTAGACTTAAACGATCTCTTCCAGTGACCATTAGCGAATAATGAGTATATCTGACTACACCAGCGAGCTCATATTGCATTATTTTATTTAATATAGAGATAACTTCTTCTTTATTTAGATCTTCCATAATATAACTATAACATTAGTAAAATACTATGAATAGTCCTATAATTAAAAAATGAAATACCTCAAAGAAATTGTAATATCTGTCAGTTTTTTAATCCCTGTCGTTATGCCTATACATGCTGACGATGTAAAACGTCCTGGGGCAAATAATAAAAGTGGTATTACGAAAAAAAACGATGTAGAAAGTGGTAAGTCTTTTTTTAAAAAATTAATTAATAGCAGTGATGTCAGTAACGAAAAAGTAATGGAGCAAATTAGAATATTATCAGACCTGAGAAATGATGGAATTTTGACAGAAAATGAGTTTGCTCAAAAGAAAACCTATTTATTAAATAAGATAAAATAAACAATTGAATAAAAATCTTCAAAAAAAGCTAAAAGAAGAAATAAAAGTAATCCCAGATTTTCCATTAAAAGGGATTATGTTCCAAGATGTATTTTCTATAACTGAAAACCCTAAATTATTTAAAGATGTTATAAATGAGTTATCAGGTCTCTGTAAAAAACACAAGATAACGAAAGTTGTAGGTATTGAGGCAAGAGGATTTATATTTGGATCATTAGTTGCTTATAAAAATGCTATGCCTTTTGTGCCAATAAGAAAAAAAGGCAAACTTCCTGGGAAAATAATAAAGAAAAAATATAAACTAGAATATGGTACAGACCAGATTGAAATACAAAAACATTCTATACTAAATAGTGATAAAGTCATGATCATTGATGATTTAATTGCTACGGGTGGAACAGCAATAGCATCTTGCAAGCTACTAAAGAGCTTAACAAGCAAGAAACTCACATTTTGTTTTATAATTGATTTACATAATTTAGGTGGCAGTAAAAAGCTAAAATTATTAAATAATAATGTAATCAGTATAATTAATGCCGTAGGTTAAATATGTCAAAATATAAATTAGGCATTATAGGCGGAAGCGGTCTTTATGACTTAAAAAAATTTACAAATGCAAAGTATATTGATGTGACTACTGCTTGGGGCAAACCATCTGATCAAATTATAAGCTTTAAGCATAAGGGAAAGGAAATATTTTTTTTACCAAGGCATGGAAAGAAGCACAATATACAGCCTTCATTTATAAATTATCGAGCTAATATAGATGCTCTCAAACAGCTTGGCGTCACTGATATTATATCTTTTTCTGCAGTTGGCTCGCTTAATGATGCAATCAAGCCCGGCATGTTTGTCGTGCCTGATCAGTTTATAGATAGAACTTACAAGCGTGCAAACACATTCTTTGATAGTGATATTGTATGCCATGTATCAATGTCTAAGCCTATAAGTGAAAGCCTCATGGAAACATGCATAAATGCTCTAAAAGAAATCGGCTTAGACTTTATTGATAAAGGAACATATATTGCCATAGAAGGACCACAGTTTTCTACACATTCTGAATCTAAAGGATATAAATTATGCGGTGCAGATATAATAGGGATGACAAATATGCCAGAAGCTAAATTAGCACGAGAAGCTGAAATTAGATATGCAACCATAGGAATGGTCACTGATTATGACTGTTATAAAGCAGAATATTTGGATGTTGATATTAATCAAATTATATCAACGCTAAAAACTAATATTGAGCTTGCAAAAAAGGTTATTAATATACTAATTACTACATTCGATAAAAATATAAAAAAAAATGATCCCATTCAAAATTGTTTAAATAGTGCAATAATTACAGATATCTCAACTGCTAGAAAAGAAACACTAAGCAATCTGAATATAGTAATGAGAAGATATAAACATGAAAATAAATAAGTATAATAATAATTATATCAGCAGATATTAACTGCTGTCTATAGCCTATAATATTGGATATCATATGTGTGGAAGGTTTACTTTAAAGAATAAGAATAAAATAAAGGAGCTATATAATATTGATATAAAGCCTAACTACAATATATCTCCATCTTCCGATGTTACTGTTTTGGCAAGTGGACCGCAGACTATGAAATGGTCATATTCTCCGAGCTGGGCAAAAACTCCGATGAATATCATTAATGCAAGAATTGAAACTCTTGATGAAAAACCTTCGTTTAAAGAAGCTAAAAGATGTATTTTTTTAACAGATGGGTGGTATGAGTGGAAAAGATGGTTTGACTGGGAAAGACGAGAAAACAAAAAGATTCCATATTATCATACCATTGACGATAGCATTATCCATATTGCAGGGATTTATAACTCAACCGGATGTGCAATCATAACTGAACAATCAAAGGGAGATTTAAGAGATATTCATCACAGACAGCCTGTCCTATTAAATAATAATGAAATGAAATTATGGTTGAGCGGAGATAATATTCAAAATAGTAAACTATCAAATTCTGTTAGCATACATAAAGTCAGTACTTATGTTAATTCAGCTAGAAATAATGATCAAAAGTGTATTGAAAGAATTTAATTAGAGATACTTTTGTATCCGTTATTTTTCTTAAATGATTGTAGCTTTTCATCCCATGAAATAAACTCCTGAAGAGCGGGATCATTATCATATTTTTCATCTCCCCTTTTAATAGCAAAATGAGCTGCACTTCGGTTTTTGCAAATTTCACTATATGCATTGCGCCCAATGGGGTCTAAAGAAAGATAAAATTCTTCACAGTCTACTAAAACTCCTGTACCAATTTTGTCTTTATCTTTATTAGTCAGGCGTCTAAAACTACCAGTTAATTCTTTAACTTGGCTAAGAGTCCAGCTTTTACCAAGATTAGACTTTAAATCTCTTTCCTTTCGTAACTGGTTATCCCAGTCAATTACTCTATCCTTGCTGATATCTGTCATAATTATTCATCCTTAAACGCACAACAAAATAACCAAATTAAGAAAAAAAATACAACAATTGATGTAATCATGGCTTCTCCTCTTTCTTTAAGTATGTTCCTAATCATCACTATTTCAAGGGGATATTTAGAATAATTTATGTTATGAGGAGTATTGCTTGCTGTGTTAGAAATATAACCTTAAGCCTTACTTTTCACATATTTTTGTTTAGAAGGAATAACACCTCTAACGCCACCACGTGGATTTTCAATATCACCAACACGTCTTGGAAATAAATGAATATGTAAATGAAATACAGACTGTCCAGCTGCTATGCCATCATTAGCACCTAAGTTAAAGGCTTTCACTGTTGGATCAATCAAGACTATTTCATCTCTTTGATGTTTTAAGATTTGATGAACAGAAGCTTGCTCATCAGCATTCATATCAAAGAAAGATGCAAAATGTCTTTTTGGAATAATTAATGTATGCAACTTTGTTACAGGGTAGCTATCACGAGTTGCAATAAAAAATTCATTTTCATAAGCTATTTCATCTTCATAACCTTTTTTTTGGATTTTACAAAATAGACATTCTGACATTAAAGCATTACTCCATTATGAATATAAGTTATGGTTGGCATATGCATTAATGCCATTAATAAAGGTGAAGTTAACACTCCAAAAATACCAAAGAGTATTCCTATTATGCCTGCCATATACTCTTTATTTATTAGAGCAAGTACACCAAAAATAAAGGCAATTGGGCTCAGTAAAAAAGATAAGATAAATATTCCAATAAAACCAAAAATAATACTAAGGCTCCCATAATTTCGGGCATATTCTCTTATTATAATCTGTGGTCTCTGATCATTCATCTTCAGTGCTTACTTATAATATTTTCTTCTTTCAGAAAATAGTTTAACTCTTTTTCTCCAATGTTTATAAGAGTTATTTGTAATATTTTTTTTCATTAGCTTTTTAACACTATCTTCGCTGAGCCCATATTGCAAATTGATAGCTTCAAAACTAACATCATCAGCAAGAGCCATCTGGATGATTTCACTAACATCAGTTTGAGTTAACTCTTTGCTCATTCCATTTTTACTAATTGATTTTGCTTTAATATGCGTTTTACAACCTTTGCTATTACTCTTAATATTATACTCCAATGGCTTTTTATTCTCATCGCGATAAACCATTTAATATTTGGTTTTATCATAATAGTAATTATTCTGATGGCTCTTTCTGAAGACTCCACATCTGCAAATACAATCCCTTTTTACTAAGAAGATAATCATGATTACCGCTTTCAATAATTTTGCCATTATCTAAAACATAAATATTATATGCATCTTTAATAGTTGAAAGTCTATGCGCAATGACTAAAGATGTAATATTTTTTGAAATTGTATCCATTGAATTTAAAATCTTACTTTCTGATTTTGAATCTAAGCTTGAAGTAGCTTCATCAAATAATATTATTTTAGGTTTTTTTAGAACTGCTCTTGCGATAGCAATTCTTTGTTTTTCTCCACCAGATAATTTTAATCCTCTCTCGCCAACTATAGTGTCATACTTGTCTGGAAGACTGTCTATGAAGTGATGAATGTTTGCTAAAGTTGCAGCTTTTATTACATCTTCCTTAGTTGAAGTGTTGTCAGCATATTGTATATTAAAAAAAATGCTTTCATTAAATAACACTGTATCTTGGGGCACCACGGCTATATTTTTATGAAGACTATATTGTGAGCAATTAATAATATTTTGATCATCTATTAAAATACTACCTTCATTAGAATTATAAAATCTAAATAGGAGTCTTCCTATGGTAGATTTTCCAGCTCCTGAAGGACCAACAATTGCAATTTTTTTACCAGCAGGTATATCTAAAGAAATATTTTTCAAAATACTTCTATTGCTATTATAAGAAAAAGAAACATTCTTGAATTTTATATTACCAGACTTTACAACTAGCTCTTGCGCATCTTTTTTATCAACAATTTCAATATCTTTGTCTAATAACTTTAATAACATATTCATATCTGCTAATGCATATATAATTTGTCTATAAACTATACCTAAAGTATTTAAAGGTACAAATAACTGTAGCATTAATGCGTTCACAAGCACTAAGTCGCCCAGAGTCATTGATCCGTCTACAACCCCAGATGATGCAAAAATCATTATAAATGTTACACCAATGGTAATAATTATAGCTTGACCAAAATTTAGTAATGACATAGTTGTCATACTTTGCATCGCTGCATTTTCCCACTTAAATAAAACATCACTGTATCTTTTAATTTCATATTGCTCATTATTAAAATACTTAACAGTTTCATAATTTAATAAACTATCGACAGCAATAGAACTTGATTCAGAGTCAAGACGGTTCATGTCATGTCTAAAATGCATTCTCCAATTAGTTACTTTTAGAGTAAATAATACATAAATAATAATTGTTGAAAATATTATTAATGTAAAATTAATATCATAAGTTGCAAGTAAAATAGCACCAACGAGTAAAACTTCAATAATTGTTGGCAAAATAATAAACATCATATAGTTAATTAGGGATGATAAGCTTTGAGTTCCTCTTTCAAGATCTCTAACAATTGATCCAGTTTGTTTTTCTAAATGAAATCGCAAAGACATTTTATGAAGATGGTCTAAAACTTTTACTGATATTTTATAAACAGCATGATATCTAACCTTTGCAAACAGAATATCTCTAAGTTCATTAAAAAAAGCCGTGGTGAGTCTTAGTAATCCATATGCAATTAAAAGACCGAGAGGTAAAATTAATAAAGTTTTTTCACTATTGAGAGAATCTACTATCTCTTTTAATAATATTGGTACTGCAACGGTTGCTAATTTTGCAATGATTAAAAATAATAAAGCAAATACTACTCTTGATTTAAATGCCCATATATATGGAAACATTTTCGAAATATTACCTAAATCTGTTCTATCTTTTTCAGGTATCTCTGTTCTTGTGGTAAAAAGCATATTATTAAATTACTAATTTATTAAAAAATTATTATAATTGAGTAAGAGTATTTTAGATACAGCTACTTTAATGGGGTATTAGACTAGACAAAAAATACCATCCTGCCCCAAAGAGACTACTCCACTGTGACTGATTTCGCAAGATTTCTAGGTTGATCAATATTTGTTTTCTTAAAGATAGCTACATGGTAAGAAAGTAATTGCATTGGTATTACATAAACTAATGGTGCAATGTAGTGTCCGCAAGCAGGCATAGTAATAATTTTAGTTTTATCACTTTTCTTTAATTTCATTTTTTTATTAGTAAATATATAAACGAGCCCATGTCTTGCTTTTACTTCGGACAAATTAGAAAGCACCTGATTCACAAGATTATTATCAGGCATTAATCCAACAACAGGCATATCTTTGTCAACTAAGGCTAATGGCCCATGTTTTAATTCCCCAGCAGCATAGCCTTCTGCATGTATATAACTAATCTCTTTTAACTTAAGCGCTGCTTCTAGTGCAATTGGATATGATGCTCCTCGGCCTAAAAATAATGTATGATGTTTATTTTTAAATTGTTTTGCCATTATCTTCATGTCTTTTTCAAGCTCAAAAGTTTTATCTAAAATTTTTGGTAATGTCTTAATTTGCCTCACAATCTCATGCTCAACAGAGCGTTTCCCAGAAGATCTGGATAAAGTCGTTGATAACAATAGTAGTGCTATTAACTGCGATGTAAACGCTTTGGTTGATGCTACACTTATTTCTGGGCCAGCTTGCATTAAATAACTATAATCTGATAAACGAGTTATCGTGCTCTCTGGAACATTGCATATAGATAAAATAGATTTATAGTTGCTAGACTTTGCTTTTTTTACAGAATATATGGTGTCAGCAGTTTCACCAGACTGTGATATTGCAACAAATAACGTATCATTGGGCACATTAATTGTTCTATACCTATACTCACTGGCTATTTCAGCTGTACACATAATATCTGATAACTCTTCAATCCAATACTTAGCAACGAGGGATGCATTGTAGCTTGTACCACAAGCAACAAAATGAACATGTTTTATAGATTTAAACATAACATCGGACTTGGGGCCAAAAATATTTGGCAATATTGTTTTACTCCCTAGCCTATCTTTAATAACTCTGTCTATAATATCTTTCTGCTCAAAGATTTCTTTTTGCATGAAATGCTTAAAACCATTTTTTGATACTGTCTTGCTACTCTGTTTAGTAATTAATGGAGATCTAGTTATTTTTTTGCCTTTTTGATTATAGAGAGAAACATTATCTCTAGAAACTATAGCTAACTCATTATCCTCAAGAGGTATATATTTTTTTGTTTTACTAATTAATGCATGGATGTCAGACGCTATATAAGTAGCACTCTTGCCTATACCAATCAATAACGGACTCCCATTTGATGCAACAATAATGCTATCAGGATTATCTTGATGTATAACAGCAAGTGCAAAAGATCCTTTTAATTTATCAAGAGCTGCTAAAACTATTTCCAATAAACCTTTTTTTTTCGTTACACAAGAAGCTAATAAATGCGCTATTACTTCTGAGTCTGTATCTGATGTAAATTTAAAACCCTTCTTTATTAGAATTAATTTAAGCTCATCTGAGTTTTCAATAATACCATTATGCACAATTGAAAAAGGGCCTGAGTTATGCGGGTGTGAATTTCTGAGATTTGGGATACCATGTGTCGCCCAACGTGTATGAGCTATCCCACATTTCCCTGTCACCTTGGATGTACTTAGTAGTTTCTTTAATTCCTTAACTTTGCCAGTACATCTGATCCTTTTAATTTTAGATGATTTAGAAATCAGAGATAAGCCAGCTGAGTCATAGCCTCTATATTCTAATTTAAATAAGCCTTCAATAAGATCTTTTTGTATGTCTACTGAAGAGACGGCGCCAAATATACCGCACATTATTTTTTACCTTTTATAGCCTTACTTTTCCATTTTGGTATAGAAATTTGTTTACTACGCGCAATAGTTAGGCTTCCACCACCGGGAGTATCTTTAGTGACAGTTGATCCAGCTGCGATGTAAGAACCTTTGCCAACTTTAACTGGGGCCACTAATCTCGTACCAGAACCAATAAATGAGTTTGACTCAATTATAGTCTTGTATTTTTTTTCTCCATCATAATTACAAGTAATACAGCCGGCACCAACGTTAATGTCTGCGCCAAGCTCTGCATCTCCAATATAACTAAGATGATTAATTTTAGTTCTATTTCCTATTATAGAGTTTTTAACTTCAACAAAATTTCCAACCTGTGCATGATTTTTTAAAATAGTACCCGGCCTTATTCTCGCATAGGGTCCTACAATGCAATTATCACCAATTGTAGCACCAAATATAATCGTGTTTGGTTTTATGTGTACATTTTTACCAATCTTACATCTATTGAGATAACAATTATGACCAATAGTAGTATTTGAACCTATCGAGACTTTATCTTCAAAGATGCAATTAATATCAATCTCTACATCTTTTTGAACTTTTAAATCACCTTTAATATCGGTTCTCATTACATCTCTAATTAAGACACCTTTGTTAAGCAAGTCATTAGCCTTTTTAATTAGTAGTTTACGCTCTAAGTCTACTAAATCTTTTTTAGAGTTGATGCCCATAGTTTCTAAGCCGTTCTTTATAGTATAACTTGATATTTTATAATTATTATCGCTCAAAAGCTTAATTATGTCGGTTAGATAATACTCTTTTTGTTTATTATTATTATTTATCTTACCAATAAACTTTCTCAATACTCCTTCATTAATACATATTATACCTGTATTGATTTCATTAACTTTTTTTATTTTACTGCTAGCATCTTTTTCCTCAATAATTTCAATTATTCTTTTATTATCTCTAATAATTCTTCCATAGCCAGCTGGGTTTTCTTGTATGTAAGTACCTAAGCATAAATCAGAATTATCAAGCTTTGAGACCATTCTCTTGAGCGTTACTGGAGATATAAATGGCACGTCACCACATAGTATTAATATTTTATTATTTTTATTTACTGGCATTGAACTTATAGCAGTTTTAACCGCATTAGCAGTGCCACAAGGATTTTTCTGATCAACACTTTGTATTTTATTTTGTTTGATAAAGTCTTTTAACTGCTGTGGCGAATTACCTAAAACACAAACTATATTTTTAGAATTTATAGATGCTACTGCTCTACAAACATGCTCAATAATATGTTCGCCTGATATCTTGAATAATAATTTTGACTTCAGTGATAGCATCCTGGTGCTTTTGCCAGCTGCTAATATGATAGTTGTTAATGACACTTTAGGTCTCCTAGCTAAGACTATCTCTTACCCTTCAGCTTTTTGATTAACCTTAGCTGTGCAGCAGCTTGTGCTAATTCTGTTTTTGCTTTGACTAAATCCATGTCGCTATTGCTATTTTCCATTGCTTGTTTTGCTGCTAATTCAGATTTCTTAGCTCTGTCTTCATCTAAATCTGATTCCCTAATAGCTGTATCAGATAAAATAGTTACCGCATTAGGTTGAATTTCTAATATTCCACCACTAATAAAAAAGATCTTTGTTTCGCTATCTGATATCTCTGCCCTTACATCGCCAGCCTTTAACTTTGTTAATAACGGAGTATGTTTAGGAGTTATCCCCACTTCACCCATTTCGGCTGGTGCATAAACCATCTGGACTTCTGCAGAAAATAATTCTTCTTCAGCACTTACGATATCCAGTCTCATTGTTTTATCTGACATTATTATAGCTCATCCGCTCTTTTCTTAGCTTCTTCAACTTTACCAATCATATAAAAAGCTTGCTCTGGTAAATCATCATAGTCACCATTTACTATTGCTTGGAAACCTTGAATAGTATCTTTTAACGACACATATTTTCCAGGTGTTCCCGTGAACGTCTCAGCAACAAAGAATGGTTGAGATAAATACCTTTGTATTTTTCTTGCTCTGTTAACAGACAACTTATCTTCATCAGATAATTCATCCATACCTAAGATGGCTATAATATCTTTTAACTCCTTATATTTTTGTAAGACACTTTGAACTGCTCTTGTAGTATCATAATGTTCTTGCCCTATAACTAGAGGGTCTAATTGACGACTAGTTGAGTCAAGTGGATCAACAGCAGGATAAATTCCAAGTTCTGCAATATTTCTAGAAAGAACAACAGTTGCATCCAAATGAGCAAAAGTCGTAGCTGGACTAGGATCCGTTAAATCATCTGCCGGCACATATACCGCTTGAATTGATGTAATTGAACCAGTTTTTGTAGATGTAATACGTTCTTGTAAAACACCCATTTCTTCAGCCAATGTAGGCTGATAACCTACAGCTGACGGCATACGTCCTAGCAACGCTGAAACTTCAGTTCCTGCAAGCGTATATCTATAAATGTTATCAATGAAAAGAAGTGTGTCACTTCCTGCATCACGAAAATGCTCTGCCATTGTAAGGCCGGTCAATGCTACACGTAATCTATTTCCTGGAGGTTCATTCATCTGCCCATAAACAAGCGCAACTTTATCGATAACCTTCGCATCTGTCATTTCATGATAGAAATCATTACCTTCTCGTGTTCTTTCTCCTACACCTGCAAACACAGATGACCCACTATGTTCAGCAGCAATGTTTCTAATTAATTCCATAAGAATTACAGTTTTACCAACACCCGCACCACCAAATAATCCTACTTTACTACCCTTAGCAAAGGGACAAATTAAATCTACAACTTTAATTCCAGTTTCTAGTAATTGAACTTCAGATGCTTGTTCTGCAAAAGTTGGAGGGGCCCTATGTATAGGCATTGTAGAATCAGATTTAATTGGACCTTTGTTATCAATAGGGTCTCCTAAGACATTCATTATTCGCCCAAGGGTTCCTTTCCCTACTGGAACATTAATTGGAGCCCCAGTATTTTTAACTTCAAGGCCTCTCTTTAATCCATCCGTTGTCCCCATGGCAATTGTTCTAACAATCCCATCACCAATTTGTTGTTGTACTTCCAAAGTCAAACCACCTTCTTCAACCAAAAGGGCATCATATATGTTCGGGATTGAATCACGTGAGAATTGTACATCGATAACCGCACCAATTATCTCTACTACTTTACCTGTTTCCATTTGATATGCTCCATTTCTTAATTAATTATAATGCAGATGCACCCGAAATAATTTCGGATATTTCTTGTGTAATTGCTGCCTGTCTATTTTTGTTATAAATTATTTGTAATTCATCAATCAGGTCAGACGCGTTATCTGATGATGATTTCATGGCTACCATGCGCGATGCTTGTTCTGAAGCAATATTTTCTACCACAGCCCTATAAGTTAGTGACTCAATAAACCTAACAAATAAAGATTCTAAAACTTCTTTCGCATCAGGCTCATATAGATAATCCCAGTAATGAGAATACTCTTTATCTATTTCTTGATCATTTGATGAAATTGGTAATATTTTATCAATTGTCGGTATTTGACTAACGGTATTAAAAAATTTATTGTAAGCAACATATACCTCGTCAACATCCTTAGATATAAATTTATCGATTGTTGATTTTATTGTGCCTAATAAATCTTCTATTTTAGGTTGATCGCCCACTTGAGTTGACTGAGATATTACTTCGCCGCCAATTCTTTGAAAAAATCCTGCTGCCTTGTTACCAAAAACACTATAACTTGTATCAATTTCATTTTTTTTATTTTCTAGGGTAGACTCAATTACTTTTTTAAATAAATTATTATTTAATCCTCCACAAAGTCCCCTGTCGGAAGAAACTACTATATAAGCTCTTTTTTTAACTTCTCTAACTTCAAAATATACAGAATTATATTCAGCATGCGCATTAGCAAGATGAGACATCACATAAGATATTTTATTTGCATAGGGGCGCGCTTTTTCCATTTGACCAACAGCCTTTCTCATTTTACTTGCAGCAACCATCTCCATTGCCTTAGTAATCTTCTGAGTATTTTGGATACTCTTTATTTGAGTTCTTATTTCTTGACTGCCTGCCATTACCAAACACCATTAGTTTTAAAATCATCTAACGCTATTTTCATTTTAGCTGCCATATCATCGTTATAGTCTAGTGATGAGTTAATAAGATCTATTAAATCTTTATGATTGCTTCTAACAAATTCATGTAAAGCTTTTTCAAAAGACATTATTTTATTAATCTCTACATCATCAAAGTAACCTTCATTGGCTGAAAAAAGTGATAGTGACATTTCTGCAACACTCAATGGTGAGTATTGATTCTGTTTCATAAGCTCTGTGACTCTTTGGCCTCTGTCTAATTGTTTTTTTGTAGCTTCATCTAGGTCCGATGCAAATTGAGAAAATGCAGCCAATTCACGATATTGCGCCAAAGCTAATCTTACTCCACCACCCAATTTTTTTACTATCTTTGTCTGTGCTGCTCCACCTACCCTTGAGACAGATAATCCAGCATTAATTGCAGGCCGAATACCAGCATTAAATAAATCAGATTCTAAGAAAATTTGTCCATCTGTAATAGATATAACATTAGTTGGTACAAATGCTGACACATCACCTGCTTGCGTTTCAATAATTGGCATTGCAGTAAGGGACCCTGTTTTACCTTTGACTTTCCCACTAGTTAATTCTGAAACTGCATCTTCATTGATTCTCGCAGATCTTTCTAATAATCTTGAGTGTAAATAAAATACATCGCCAGGATAAGCTTCCCTACCTGGAGGTCTTTTTAGAAGAAGTGATACTTGTCTGTATGCCCAAGCTTGTTTTGTTAAATCATCATATATAATAAGTGCGTCTTCGCCAATATCTCTAAAATATTCACCCATTGCACAACCTGAGTAAGGTGCAATATATTGCATTGCCGCTGAATCTGCAGCTGTTGCAGCTACAATTATTGTATGTTTTAACGAATCATGTTCTTCTAGTTTTCTAACAACCTGTGCTACAGAAGATGCTTTTTGACCAATTGCTACATAAATACATTTTACGCCTGTATCTCTTTGGTTAATTATCGCATCAATCGCTACAGCTGTTTTACCTGTTTGTCTATCGCCAATAATTAATTCCCGTTGACCACGTCCAATTGGAACCATCGAGTCAATAGCTTTAATGCCAGTTTGTACTGGTTGATCGACAGATTTACGCTCAATTACACCTGGCGCAATCTTTTCTATAGGTGATGTATTTTTAGAGTTAATTGGACCATTGTTATCAATTGGTTCTCCAAGTGAATTTACCACTCTTCCCAATAATTCTGGTCCTACCGGAACCTCTAAAATTCTTCCAGTACATTTTACAATGTCTCCTTCAGAAATATTTTTATAATCACCAAGTATAACTGCTCCTACAGAATCACGTTCAAGGTTAAGAGCCATTCCATATATCTTATTTGGAAACTCTAACATTTCGCCCTGAAGAGCCTCGGTTATTCCATATACTCTGGCAATACCATCAGTAACGGATACAACCGTCCCTTCATTATGTGCCGTTGTCTTGAGATCATAATCTTTAATCTTAGCTTTTATGATGTTACTTATTTCGGTTGGATTGATAGTCATATTTATACCTTATACTTAGATTATTAATTGTTGTTCCATTTGATCTAGCCTACTTTTAATAGTTAAATCAATTACTTCATTATTAGATTTTATTTTTAATCCTGCCATTAATGCTTTATTAATAGAAACCTTTACTTTTACTTCAGACTGATACTTATCTTTTAATAAAGATGTTAAAGAGTCTAATTGGTCTGCTGACATTTCATGTGCAGATTCAACTTCAACAACACGAATATTATTATGCTTAAATTTTAATGATTCGAAAATCTCTGCAATTTCTTGCATATAAATTATTCTCTTAGTTTCAATAAGCAATGATAAAAAACTCAGAAAATTCTTATTACCAACATCATCTAAAAAACTTGACAGAAATTTTAACGATATTGCATTATCAATCTTAGGGTCTGACAATATAGCTATAGTCTGAGGATCTGAAACTATGGTTGACAACCCAGCTAACTGAATAGACCAGTTTTCAATACTTTTATCTTCCACGGCAAGCTTAAATGCAGCTTCGCCATAAGGTCTAGAATATATATAATTTTCAGACAATTTACTTAAGCTCCTTTAAGGCTTCATCAAATATGGCCTTGTGTTTTTCTTCATTAACTTCTGCCTTAATTATTTTTTCTGCACAAGAAATTGCAATCCGAGAGATATCTTTTCTTAGTGTATCTTTGGCAATATTTAAATCTTGTCCGATTTGTTGATTTGATAAAGCAATAATTTTATCTGCTTCTTTCTTTGAAATTGTTTTTGCTTCACCGATAATATTTGATGATTGTTGGTTAGCCATAGTTATAACATCTGATGCCTTGCTTTTAGCCTCATCAACTATACGGTTATACTCTATATTAGCTTCGTCTATTCTCTTTTCGCCAAGCTCAGCAGAAGCCAAACCATCTGCAATTTTATTAGTCCTTTCGTCCATTGCAGACGTAAGCGGTTCCCATAAGTACGCTTTAATAAACCAGACAAAAATAACAAACGTTATCATCTGTCCAAATAATGTTGCTGTTATATTCATATCAAAAACCTATCAATTAAGTTAATTACGCGCCAAGTGCTGCTTTTGCTGCGCCAATAAATGGATTAGCAAAAACAAAAAACATTGCGAATGCTAAAACAATAAATGGGAATGACTCCATTAAACCTGCAGTGATAAACATTTGTATTCTTAATGCAGGCAACATTTCTGGTTGTCTAGCAATACCTTCAATGTATTTCATGCATATTAAACCCCAGCCTAATGCTGAACCAAGTCCTGCTGCTGCTAACATAATAGCAACCCCTAAACTTGTAGATGCATAGATCTCGGTAATCATTTGTGGTGTTAGTGTGTTTTCCATTTTTTATCCTCGTGTTTAATGTGATTCTTCTGATGCCAAGCTTATATACATGATAGTAAGTACCATAAATATAAAAGCCTGTAGTGTTATTACAAGTATGTGAAATATTGCCCACATACTACCTGGTATTGGAATTATGTACCAAGGTAATATTGCTATTAATAGAAATACTAACTCCCCAGTAAACATATTTCCAAAGAGCCTTAAGGCTAAACTTAATGGTTTAGCTATTTCTTCTACCATAGTTAGTACAAAATTTATTGGTGCTAGAGCAATTCCAAAAGGATGTACGAGGAATGATTTAAAATATCCCCCAAGACCTTTATTCTTCACATTGTAATAAACACAAATTGCAAAAACCGTTAATGCCATAGCAAAGGTTGTATGAGGGTCAGTTGTTGGCACAACTTTTAAGGCATACTTTCCATCTTGCCCCACAATACCCATCATCTCTGCAGCTTTAGGTAATAAATCTACAGGAATTAAATCCATTGCATTCATTAAAAATACCCAGACAAATATTGTAAGCCCAAGAGGTCCAACTATTTTATTGGGTTTTGGGAAAGCTTCTTTTACAAGTCCATTCACGAAATCTATGAGAGTCTCTAAAATATTTTGCGCCCCTGTTGGTGCCCCAACAGAAACATTTTTTCCAACTTTATATGCTACCCACATTACTCCTAACATAATTGATATGCTAAAAAACATTGTGTCTACATTGATTTGCCAAAATCCATCACCATATTGAAGTGGCTGCAAATGATGCGATATATACGCTACTGGATTATCTGTTGCTGGACCTTCGCCTTGACTCATAAAACCTATTCTCGTCTTTCAATTAATAAATATTCTTGGACTTATAGAAGACATAGCCTAATTGGGCTAAAGAAAATGCTATTATTATCTCTATGGCGACAAGCTTTAAATATACAATTCCTAAGTAGAAACCAATTAAAACTAAAAATAACCTAAAAACAACGCTTTTCAATAACACCAAGGCGCTTCTTGCCTGTTCTTGCTCTGAAGCTGCTTTACCAGCTGAGTTTACACTGCGTGCAAGGAGTAATGAATTTACTATTGACATAAAACCGCCATATATCGACGATAATATGTTAACTGAGCCTAAGCTCAAAAAAACAAGCGCTACAATTATTGAAATTGAGCCTTGATATATTATTACCCTTAACATTTTTGATGTTCACCGTGAAGCAAAAACCACTTCCTTAATGGTCATGAGTATTATAGAGGACTATTATGTTTAGTTCAATTTATATACAGAAAAATATAGGAATTATTGTTTTTTAAATTTAGCCACAATTCCCTGTAACTCATTCAGGCTCTTATATTTTATTTCTATCTTCCCGGCACCTGAAATATTATGATTTACTTTAATATCCGCGGCTAAATACTCAGAAAGCTCTTTTTCCAAAGAAATGGTGTCATGGTCAACATCTTTTATTTTTTTAGCAGGTTTCACCTTAAAATTACGGACCAAGCCTTCAACAGCACGGACAGATAATTTCCTTGAAATAGCTTGTTTAATTATTGATTCTTGCAGGGTTGCGTCAAGAGCAAGAACTGCTCTTGCATGGCCCATTTCAATCGAGCCATCAGCTAGTTTTGATTTTACATATTTCGTAAGGGCGTTTAATCTCAAAATATTGGTGATGTGCGATCTAGATTTACCGGTGTATTTTGCAATATCATCATGAGTCATGTCATATTCTATATTGAGTTTATGGAGAGCTTCAGCCTCTTCAATAGCATTCAGTTGCTCTCTTTGTACATTTTCAACAATAGCAATCAAGGCTGACTCCTTATCGGTAGCATCCATAACTATTGCGTCAATCATATCTTCTTTGATTGACTGCATTGCTCTCCACCTTCTCTCGCCAGCTATTAGCTCATAACCATCCTTTCCTTTGCGGACTATAATTGGTGCTAGTTGGCCATTTTCCTTAATAGAGGAAGCCATTGATTCGAGAGATTCATTAAAGAACACCTGTCTTGGCTGGTCTTTATTTCTTGTAATCTTGTCTACTGGAATAGACAAAATTCTCTGGTTTAAATTTTCATTATCAGTTTGAGGTGTTTGCGTATTTTTATTTACAGGTTTAGCGCTAAGTAGTGCTTCAAGACCTGAGCCCAAGGCTTTTCTTTTCGTCATAAGCTAAATATAACTCGGTATGGAGCAGATGTATAGATTACAGTTTTTCTTGTTTTAATATTTCACCTACTAAAGACAAATATGACAGCGCTCCTTTTGAGTTTTTATCATACTTAATAACAGGCAGTCCATGGCTTGGTGCTTCAGCAAGTGTAATATTTCTAGGTATCATAGTTCTATAAAGCTTATTAGTAAAAAACTTCATAAGTTGCGCGCTTACATCAGTCGCAAGATTATTTCTTGGGTCAAACATTGTTCTTATAATTCCTTTTATTACAAGATTTTCATTACTGCTGGATTTAATTGTATCAATGGTTGTTATAAGTTCGCTTAAACCCTGCAGGGCAAAAAATTCACACTGGACAGGGATAAGAACTCCTGTTGCAGCTGTCAAAGCGTTTACCGTTAAGATATTTAAGGACGGCGGGCAATCAATAATTATGTAATCAAACTTAGACTCATATTCTGCTAAAATATTCTTTAACGTAAACTCTTTTGACTCAGAAGATAAAAGCATAACCTCTGCTTCTGTAAGTTCAGGGGTAGCGGGTAAAATTGTAAATCCCAAATCATTAAGGGGCACTAAACATTGTTCTGTCTCATTTCTTCCTAAAAGAGCATCATTAATAGAATGATTTAAAGCATGTGGGTCAACGCCACATCCTCTTGTTGCATTTGATTGTGGGTCGAGATCTACAAGCAAAGTTTTTCTTTTAGTTTTTGAAAGACTCGCGCATATATTTATACATGAAGTTGTTTTTCCTACACCACCTTTTTGATTTACGACTGCCAGAACTTCCGTCATTATGTAATCTCTAAAATATATCTATGTGTATCAAAATAAGGCGTTTCAATTTTTGTAACAGCTATCTTTGAATTTAAACTGTCGCAGTGTTTACTCATGTCATCTTGTAGAGTAAGCGCATTTGAGCCTGTAAGTAAAAATATTTTTGAGGTGGCCCCCAAATTATTTCTAACCATATTAACAATGTATGTCAGCTTTGCTTCAAATGATAATTTAGATACCACCTTATTGCTGAAGTTTTTAAAAATTACTGCCGCAGGGCTTTCTGTTATTGTCATTTTATTAATGTCGGTTTTTACTATATCTATATTCTCTAGCTTAAGTATTAGCTTAACATGTTCTAAAAACCTTATAGGGTTATCTCTTCTATCTAACAAAGTTATATGGTCGTCTGACCTAAAAAAGGATAACAATATACCTGGTATTCCTGCTCCTGTCCCAACATCTAGTAACGCTCCCTTTGGGATATGGCTGAGCATAGAAAGTGAGTCAAAAAAATCTCTTTGCAAAAAATATGTACGATCACGGGTAGAAATTATATTGTTTTGCTCATGCCACTTAAAAAGAATCTCAAGATATTCTTCTATTCTTTCAACAACAGAATCATCAATATTTAACGACAATGCAATTAAAATTTTATTTAGCTCAGGGTCTTTTTTAGTCATAATATTATTTTCAGGTTGGTAAGTAACAGGATAATAGCAGGTTTTTATAAAGAGTGTTTTTTAATATATATTCTCAGTAAAGAAATGATCGCAGGGGTTACTCCAGAAATTCTAGAAGCCTGACCTAGTGTATGGGGCATAACTTCTGATAATTTTTCTTTTGCCTCGTTAGACAAACCCTTGATTTCATTATAAATGATTTGCTCAGGAATTTTTACATTTTGTGTTTTTAAACTATTTGATACTTCTTGGTCCTGCCTCTTCAGATATCCCTCATATCTTTCTTGTATTGCAACCAGGTGACCAACATCTGAATTTATAGTTTTGCCAAAAGACTCTAATCCTTGAATATCTTTATACCCAATATCAGACATTTTAAGCAAACTCTTCATTGTTTGGACATTTTTTAACTTAAGATTAAACTTTTTTTCTAAAATCGAAGAAACCTTGCTTGATGGCAATATTTTTATTTCCTCAAGCCTTTTGCTTTCAGCCTTAATCTTTTTGATTTTATTTTTCAAAAACAATAATCTCTCACTGGAGACAACTCCAAGTTTATGGCCAATAGCTGTTAATCTTTCATCAGCATTATCTTCGCGTAGTCTCAGTCTATGTTCTGCTCTACTAGTGAACATCCTATATGGTTCCGTCACCCCTAGGGTTACTAAATCATCAACCATAACTCCTATATATGCTTGATTCCTATTGGGGCACCACATCTCAGTATTTCTTACAGAACAAGAAGCGTTAATGCCTGCAATTATTCCTTGGGCAGCAGCTTCTTCATATCCAGTAGTTCCATTAATCTGACCAGCAAAAAATAGATTTTTAATTTTCTTGGTTTCTAAATATTTTGTAAGTCCGCGTGGATCAAAGTAACTATACTCTATTGCATATCCCGGTTGCGTGATTTCACAATTTTCCAAACCTTTGATTGTTCTTAAGAAACTTAATTGAACATCTTCGGGCAAGCATGTTGAAAGTCCATTAGGATATATCTCTTTATCTGAAAGAGTTTCTGGCTCAAGAAAAACTTGATGAGCATCCTTGTCATAAAACCTTTCCACTTTGTCTTCAATAGAAGGGCAATATCTTGGTCCAACAGAATCTATAACTCCATTGTATAGTGGCGACAAAGATTGATTATCTTTAATGATTTTATGTGTGTCGTTATTCGTATAAGTTATATGACATGGTATTTCAGAGATAACATTTGGGGTCTGTCCATAATGGTCATGCATATATGACAAGCATGGCCTATTTTTATCGCTTCTTTGTTCTTCTAACAAAGAATAGTCTATTGAGCTTTTTAAAATTCTTGGTGGCGTACCAGTTTTAAGACGACCAAGAGAAAAACCATGTTTTTTAAAAAAGTTTTCTAGTTCATTTGATGCATTGTCGCCCAATCTCCCCGCAGAAAACGATTTATCCCCAATATGAATCTTGCCTCCAAGAAATGTTCCTGTTGTTAAAACAACAGTTTTTGCAAAAACTTTGCTGCCATCAGACATTACTACGCCCCGAAGAACCTCATTTTCCAAAATAATATTAGAAACCATTCCCTCCACAACACTAAGATTCTTTTGAGCATCAATTGCTTGTTGCATCTTTGATTTATAGGTATCCCTGCATGTTTGAATTCTTGTTGCTTGGACAGCCGGGCCCTTGCTAGCATTAAGCTTCCGCCTCTGTAAAGCAGAATAATCTGCAATTTTGCAAATTAAGCCATCCAAAGCATCAACTTCTTTTGCTAAATGTGATTTACCTATCCCTCCAACGGCAGGGTTACAGCTCATCTGCCCAATGCTTTCATGTTTCATGGTAATCAGAGCGACACTAACATTTGCCCTTGCGGCAGCATGTGCAGCTTCACAGCCTGCATGTCCTCCACCTATAACAATTACATCAAATTTTTTCATAACTATTTACCAATGCAGAAATCTGAAAATATTTTATCTAATAAATCTTCGTTGACGTCCCCGCCCATTATAGCAACTAAGCTAATATGAGCTAAACGTAATTCCTCTGCTACTAACTCTAATTGTAGATTATTGTTGCAATCAAGTGCCATGTAAAGGTTTTCTAAGCAAGATTTTAAATGTTCGCGATGGCGCAATCTTGCTGTACCTGTCGTTTCATCATCTGGGACACTATTTTCAGACAGCTGCTTTTTTAGATTATCAATGCCAAGATTTTGAATTGTAGATATATTAAAATGGTTGACATTGCTTATTTCTACCATTTTTGGATCAGCTCCAGTAAGGTCAATTTTATTATTAACAACCCAGTAATTGTTGATTTTATTTTCAGCAATCAAATCTTTATCCTCTGCATCAAATCCAAGTGCATCATCAACAACATATAAAACTAAGCTTGCTGTATTTATAGATTTTTTTGTAATCTCTATTCCTTGTAATTCTATGCTATCAGAAGTTTTTCTAAGCCCGGCTGTATCAATAATTGTAATATTATTTTTAGCAAGAACCACTTCATGATGAAGAGCGTCCCTTGTGGTTCCAGGTGTTGGAGAAACTATTGACCCCTGCTCTCCAAGAAGAAGGTTTGCCAAAGATGATTTCCCAACATTAGGCTTCCCAATGATTGTTATGATGGGTGTTTTATTGACCATTATTCCATTGTCTACAGATTTTATAAGCTTGCTCAATTTAGCTATTAAAGAATTTATTGTGTTAAAATTATTTTTGTTGCTGTTGTCTGGAGAATCATCTTCTGGAAAATTAATACAGGCTTCGATGTTTGCTCTAAGGGCAAGTACTTCTTCAATTAATAGTTCTATGTTTTTTGAAAAGTTACCCTGAAGCGTTATCATTGCAGCTTTAGATGCACTAAGATGAGAAGCATTTATTAAATCTGCTATTGCCTCAGCTTGAACTAAATCAATTTTATTATTTAAAAATGCTCTTTCAGTGAACTCCCCCGGTCTAGAAAGCCTCGCATAAGTGCCGCAGATCTGTTCCAAAATAAAATCCATTGTGATTGGGTTGCCATGTGACTGTATTTCCAGTATATCTTCACCCGTATAAGAAGAGGGGGCTTTATAATAAATTACAATTACATCATCAATTAATGTATTGCTCTTATCATGTATTTTAACATTGGTTGCAAATCTTGGTTTAAGCTCATTACCTATAAAATCTTTAATTATTTTAAGTACATTTTTCCCTGATACTCTTATCACGCCTATGGCCGACTTCCCATGAGCTGTTGAAATTGCCGCTATTGTTTCTTTTGCGGTCATAAAATTTAAGTGATTATTCTTTTATTAATAACATATTGTTGTGCTATTGACAGAACATTGTTTGTTACCCAATAAAGAACAAGCCCTGACGGGAAAGTTGCAAATAAGAAGGTAAAAACAAAGGGCAGGGCGAGAAATATTTTTGCCTGCATTGGATCTGTAGGAGCAGGATTCAGTTTTTGTTGAGCATACATAGATACTCCCATAAGGACAGGTAAAATATACAGCGGGTCTGCACTTGATAAATCTACCACCCATCCAATAAAAGGCGCATGCCTCATCTCAACGCTTTCAATAATTACCCAGTACAAAGCAATAAAAACCGGTATTTGAATAAGTATCGGCAAGCAACCACCTAGTGGATTTACTTTCTCTTCCTTATAGATTTTCATTAATGCTTCGCTAAATTGTTTTTTATCATCTCCATATCTTTCTTTTAAAGCAGTCATTCTTGGTGTTAATTTTTTCATTTTAGCCATAGATTTATAACTAGCTTCTGATAATTTAAAAAACACTATTTTAATCAAAATCGTGAGCATAATAATCGACCATCCCCAGTTGCCGAAAATTAAGTGAATTTTTTCTAAAATCCAAAATAGTGGGGCTGCGAGAAAAGTTAGAAACCCATAATCAACTGTAAGCGCAAGGCCGGGGGCTAGGTCTGTTATTTCAGCCTGAACTTTTGGTCCTATATATAGCTTACTATCAAAAGAATAAGTCTCGCCTGGAGACAAAGCAATATAGTTATCAACACTTCCAATTTGATAGCTATTTTTATTGTCTTCAGAAAGTAGTCTTGTGTAAATGGTCTTTTTATCAGAGCCTCTGCCTGAAGGCAGCCATGCAGTAAAGAAATAATGCTGAATCATACTTATCCAGCTTGTCTTTACCACTTTTTGAAAACTTTCGTCTTCTATATCTGAAAAATCAATTTTATTAAACTTATCTTCACTATCAAAATAAGCTGCACCGGTATAAGTATAAAGCATTACATTGCCTTCGGTTTCTTCGCCGCGACTCAGGGTATTGTATTGCCTCCACTCGATCTTTTTATTGGAGATATTTTTGACTAATTGCTGAACTTCAACCAAATGACTATTTCTAGTGAACGTGTAACTCTTGGTGACCTCTGTTGAACCAGACGAGGTTCCCTTAATGGACACTTTTAATTTGTTATTATTTCCAAGAGAGTATTTCGGTTTTAATGAGACATATTCTATAGGAGCATCGAATTCTCTGCTTTGAATATTGGCAAGAGCAGTATAGCGCGATCCTTTAACATCGTTTAAAAGTTTAACCTTTTCATCTGAAGAACCAAAGTATTTTAAATATTTAAGTAGCTCTGAAGAAATTATAGCTCCATCATTTAAGCTGATATTGACCCTTAGCGTATCTGTTGTTACCTCAATTTTTTTATTTGAACTGACCTTGTTACTTTCAATAATTTCTTGTGCTGGTTCTGTATATGTTTCATTATTTGTCGAACTTGTTTCAGGGATATTTGGTTGGGGATTGGTAGCTAGCTGACCGCTATCATTGTTCGATGCGTCAAATAATAAAATAAGAACTAAAAACAAAGAGCTATATAAAAAAATTCTATTATTCATGTGTTTTTGACCCAGTTTTTGGAATAGGGTCATAACCATAGCTGCCGCCAGGGCGACAGTTAAGCAGCCTTTTCGCTGAATAGTAAAAACCCCTCAAAAGACCATGCTCTTTTAGGGCTTCTAAAGCATATTCTGAACATGTGGGAATATGCCTACAGTTTGATTGGAACATAGGTGATATAAATATCTGGTAAAACCTGATGATTATAACTGGGATTGCAGTAGTGATTTTATTGATAGTTTCCATTCTTGCATAAGAATATCACTTATTTCATTTTTTTCAGAACAGATTTTTGAAGAAATTAAGAAGAGGACGTCAAATGATCCTAGTTCTTCCGAATAATTTCTAAAGCTCTCCCTAATGGTTCTACGAATTCTATTTCTAATTACCGCTAGTTTAACTGCTTTTTTGGTAATTTGGATAGCAACCCTGGGCCGATCTAAATTATTATTTAAATACAGTAAGCGGCTGTTTTTTTGCACGATTTTACTAGCGCACCTAAAACGACGCAATGTGTTTGAAGAAACTTTAAGATATATGTTGTTATCCACAACAAAAAACTAGGCGCAGAGTACAGCTCTGCCCTTTGCTCTTCTAGCGCTTAAAACAGCTCTACCGGCTACAGTACTCATGCGAGACCTGAAACCATGTTTGCGTTTGCGCTTTATATTGCTTGGTTGAAACGTTCTTTTCATAATATTATTACCCGACCTGTATACTGCAAATTATATATTTCTTTGTCAATATATAATTTTGATTATTTTTGTGAGATATTAGTTTCTCAACCAGTGAAAGAATATGAATAATACAAGTTTATGGGATAAGTGCCTAGAATCATTCTGCGATAACCTCTCAGAAAAAGAAATGAAAACCTATATCCACCCCCTAGAGGTTAGTTGTGGGCATGACACTTTAAGTATTATTGCGCCAAACAAATTTATAAAAGACACTGTAGAGAGTGATTTCATTGGGCTGATCAAAGAAATAGTGCTGATTAAAAGCAACAACGAGGTGTCCGTTGTCAAACTCTCTCTTCCAGAAGTTAAGGCTGCAGCAAGAATAGTGCCAAAAACCAAAAACTCTAACATAAAGTCTTCTTTAAACATTGGCCTAAATTTTGAAAACTTCGTTGAGGGAAAATCAAATCAGCTTGCAAAAGCAGCTTGCTCTTCGGTGGTGACAGAGCTCGGACAGTATAACCCTCTTTATATATATGGTGGGGTTGGGTTGGGCAAGACCCACTTGCTGCACTCAATAGGAAATGAGATTCTCAAGCGAGACAAAAAAAAGAAAGTTGTATATTTACACTCAGAAAAATTTGTTCAAAATATGGTGACAGCATTGAGAACCAACAAGATAGAAGAGTTTAAGGGTTTTTATAGATCTGTTGATGCCTTGTTGTTGGATGATATTCAATTTTTTGCCAACAAAGAGAGATCTCAAGAAGAGTTTTTCCATACGTTTAACACTTTGTTTGAATATAAAAAACAAGTGGTTCTGACTTCTGATAAATATCCTAAAGAAATAGTTGGTTTGGAGGAAAGAATTAAATCAAGATTGGTTTGGGGAATGAGCGTGACCATTGATCCCCCAGACTTAGAAACAAGAATGGCTATTTTGCATAGTAAGGCGGAAGCTGTAAGTCAAAAAATTCCAGATGATGTTGCTTATTATTTAGCAAAAAATGTTTATTCAAACGTGAGGGAATTAGAGGGAAGTTTGAGACGAGTTCTGGCAACAGCACATTTTAAAAGAATGCCAGTTACTTTGGCATTTACAAAAGAAACCTTAAAGGATTTGATATCGCTACAAGAAAGACTTATGACGATAGAGCAAATACAAAAAACAGTGGCGACTTATTATAATGTGAGGGTTTCAGATTTGTTGTCTGCAAAAAGAGATAGGAAGATCACTCTCCCAAGACACGTTGCCATGTCAATAGCTAAACAACTAACCAGCCACAGCCTGCCAACCATAGGCGATGCTTTTGGTGGAAGGGATCACACAACTGTCCTTCATGCTTGTAAAAAAATAAAAGCTTTACAGTTAACCTCAACAACATTAGACCAAGACTACCAAAACATACTACACACGCTAAATAATTAACTGTTAATAACCTGTGAAAAATTAACAGTGCATATCTAGTCCACAAGTTATACATGAGTTAAACACGCCACGAAAAACCCCCAGTAAGCCTAACCAATAAAAAAACGCAAAGGGCCGCCAGCTTTCAAAGAAAATTATTAAAACATAATAATAAAAATAATATATAATTTTAAATATGATTATAGCTATAGAACGTGAAAAACTAATAAACCCTCTAAGGCAAATAGTGTCTGTTTCTGAAAAAAAACAAACTATGCCTATATTAGGAAATGTTCTGCTTAGATTTAGAGAGGGTTCACTTCTGATGGTTTCCAGTGATTTAGAAGTTGAGATTTCCACGGCTATCTCGTATAGGGCCGAAGAGTCTATTGACACTACCCTTCCTGCTCGGAAGTTCCTAGATATTCTTAAGTCTTTGCCGGGCTCTGACTTAGTGAATATAGAGATTAGCGGCAACAAGGCGACGATTAAATCTGGGAAAAGCAAGTTTACTCTTGCAACGCTTCCGGGTTCTGACTTCCCTTACAAAGAAGAAGTGAATGAACTTAAGTTTTCCGTAGCAGCCTCTAACCTTGACAACCTTGTTAGTCAAACAGGCTTCTCAATGGCAACACAAGATGCGAGACATTTTTTAAACGGAATGTTTTTAGAAATTTCAAAAAACAAAATCACCGTTGTTGCTACAGACGGACACAGATTATCAATGTCTTCAACCGGAACCGACAACCCAGTAGATGAAGCGATGAGCTGCATAATACCAAGGAAATGTATTACTGAAATTAAACGTATTTTAACAACATTTAAGGACAATAAAGAGAATATAGTAGAATTTATGGTGACAAACCGTGAGATAATTATTAAAATTAATAACTTTATTGTTAAAAGCAAACTAATTGAAGGGAACTATCCGGATTATAAAAAAGTATTCCCCGAGTCACTCCCCCACAAACTCACCACTAATAAACAAGACTTAAAGTCAGCGCTCCAAAGAATGTCGATTCTTTCAAATGAACAATTTAAAGGGGTTAAACTCTCTCTTAATAAAACAGACATAACACTCTCAACAAACAACCCCTCTTTAGAAGAAGGTGAAGACAGCATCCCATGCGAGTATTCAGGGGAAAGTTTTGACATAGGTTTTAATTTAAGTTATTTGCTAGAGGTTATTGATGTGATTTCTTCTGACAATATCGAAATACAACTTAACAATGCTGACTCTGGGTGTTTGATATCATCTAACGATGAAACCTCAATGAACAAATATATTATTATGCCAATGCGGGTTTAACTTGTATATTAAACAATACTCGGCTTCTAAGTTAAGGAGCATTAATCTTGTAACTCTTTTTCCGTCTAAATATGTCAATATAATTGTTGGTAACAACAACGCCGGGAAAACTTCATTAATTGAGGGTATATATTATTGTTCTGCCCTTAAAAGTTTTAAGGCAGTACCAACAGAGACATTAATACAAAACAAAGAGAACTCCTTTAAAATTCTCTTAAAAGTCGTTAAATGTGGCGATAATTTAGATATATACACCGAAAAAACCCTAAGTTCTCCTAAAACCGTTAAAGTAAACGATAAAAGAGTGACAGCTAAAACCTTGCTTTTGGCTCTGCCATGTATTGCCCTCTCGTTTGGTGTTGAAAATATAATTATACAAGCATCAGAGCAACGGAGGGGTGTTCTTGACTGGGGATCGTTTCACGTGGAACCTAACCACCTAACTAATTTTAAAAATTACACCAAGTCATTGAAACAACGGAACAGCCTGCTTAAAAAATCCAACACAACGAATATTGATTATTGGACTAATGAGGTTCTTAAGCATGGGCTTCTTGTCCACGAGGAAAGAAATAAATATTTTATTGACCTTAATAAAGAGTTTATAAACTATACAGGTAAGTTAACAGGTTTTGACAAAAGCGCTTATGATGATATTAAAAACACCACAATTAGCTATTATAAAGGCTGGGATAAGGGCCTGGGACTAAATGAAGCCCTGGCAAACAACTTAAATAAAGACATGGCTATAAAGCACACAAGTGTTGGCCCCCATAGAGGAGATCTTTTGTTTGGTGTTAACGGAGTAGACTTAAAACATGTGTCTTCTATGTCTACACAAATTATAATTAGCCTATTGTTGGTGCTAAGCCAGGCAGAGGTGTTTCACGTGAAACATGGGTTCAGGCCAGTAATATTAATAGATGATTTATTTTTTGGAATAGACGATAAGAACCTAAAGCTTGTGATAAACTTACTGGTAGGCTCAAAAGCACAGTGTTTTATTACAGCACCAGACCTATATAAAGAAAAGATTAAAAGCCTTGGCAGAAAAGCCGATGAGGTTAAAATGTATGAGTTTATAGATGGAGAAATACAAGAGGAAATTTAATGACAGATAAAATATATGATTCGTCCAACATAAAAGTCCTAAAAGGACTTGAGGCAGTACAAAAAAGACCTGGTATGTATATCGGTGATACAGACGATGGCAGTGGCTTACACCAGATGATTTTTGAGGTTATGGATAACTCCATAGATGAGGCGTTAGCCGGTTATTGTGACACTATTGATATTACAATTCACGAGGACCAGTCTGTTACCGTTATAGACAACGGAAGAGGAATACCTGTTGATATGCACCCGGGTGAAAAAAAATCAGCAGCAGAGGTTATTCTTACAGTATTACATGCTGGTGGCAAATTTGACGATGATTCGTATAAAGTGTCTGGAGGCTTACATGGGGTTGGAGTGTCAGTTGTGAATGCACTGTCAGAAACCTTGGAGCTAACAGTTTATAAAGATGGAAAAATTTATAGCCAAGAATACAAAGACAGCAAGCCAATAGAATCATTGAAGGTGACGGGAGACACAGAACTTAAAGGGACAAAAATTTCATTCAAACCTAGCAAGCAATATTTTACTCTAACAAAATATAATTCTGAAACACTCAGAAGAAGATTCAAAGAATTAGCTTTTCTAAATAGTGGCATCACAATTAGGTTTACTGACGAGGCAAAATCAGTAAAAGACGAGTTTAAATATGCTGGGGGGATCCTAGAGTATATAAAAGAGTTAACTAGAAAAAAAACGCTGATACAAAACGAAATCATTTATTTTAAAAGTGAAGCAAAGAATATTTCAGTTGAAATGGCAATGTTGTGGAGCACCGCATACAATGAAGAGGTTTTGTGTTTTACGAATAATATTCCGCAAAAAGACGGGGGAACACACTTGTCTGGTTTTAAAGCATCTCTTACTAAAACTATAAATAGTATATTTGACAAACAGCCTGGTGTTAAAAAAGATAAGATTGATCTTACCGGTGAAGATGCACGCGAAGGTATTACAGCAATTATATCTGTTAAAATGTCTGATCCAAAGTTTTCGTCGCAAACAAAAGACAAACTAGTTTCGTCTGAAGTGAAAGGAATAGTTGAGTCAAGTCTAAACAAGAAGCTACATGAATTTTTTGAGGAGAACCCTAAAGAGCTTAAAGCAATTATTGCAAAAGTCTTTCAGGCAGCTAAGGCAAGAGAAGAGGCGAGAAAGGCAAAAGATCTTATTAGGCGTAAAGACCCATTGAGCATAGGCAATCTGCCTGGAAAGCTTGCCGACTGTCAAGAGAAAGACCCTACAAAAACTGAGTTATTTATTGTTGAGGGTGATTCAGCCGGAGGCTCTGCCAAACAAGCGAGAGATAGGAAAACTCAGGCGATTCTACCGCTTAAAGGAAAAATACTAAATACTCAGCGAGCACAAGATCACAAGGTTCTTTCTTCTTCTGAAATTGCTACTCTAATTACAGCTTTAGGCTGTGGGTTTGGTGATGATGTAGATTTAGATAATTTACGTTATGGAAAAATTATTATTATGACTGATGCAGATGTTGATGGAGCACATATAAGAACCTTACTACTTACATTGTTTGAAACTAAAATGAAATTACTTATAGATAATGGTCATGTTTTTATTGCTCAGCCGCCACTATATAAAATGAAAAAAGGGAAGTCAGAAAAATATCTTAAAGATGACTCTGAGCTATCAGATTTTATTAACAATGATATCACGAACACACATAAATTATTTATTGATAGCAAAGAAGTACCACAGGAGAATACCCTTGAGCTTTTAAATACTTATTCTACTATGAGCACTATTTTAGGACAATTTTCTTCTAAAAGAGATAAGCATATATTACATAATCTTGCTTTTTTTGAAAGACTATCCCTAGATACTTTAAAATCTTTGAAATTATTAACTTCTTGGTGTAAGTCGTTTACTCAGCACATTAATGAAAATACGCCCATTAATTTATCGTTTGTGCTTACTCCGTCAGAGGATATGTCTGAAGATAAAGTTTATTCAATTAATATCAGTAAAACAACGAATGGTGTTATTACATCGCAAGATCCATTGAGCAAACACTTTTTTAGTTCTGATTCTTATACTGACCTGGTTTCTTTAAAATTTGGCGCCTACACAAACTCAATGTTTACATATGTTGATAAAAATGATGGTCCTGAGTCTACCCCTTCTAATCTAACAGATTGTTTTGACGCATTAATTGCTGCTTCAAAAGGATCTATTACACTTCAGCGGTACAAAGGTCTTGGTGAAATGAACCCGAATCAACTTGAAGAGACAACCATGAACGTTAAAAGCAGAACCCTGTTAAAAGTTTTACCTTTAGAGGATGGCAATCAAGTTGTAGTCGAGCTTATGGGTGATGATGTTGAGATGAGAAAACAATTCATTAAACAAAAATATTCTTCTGTTAAAAATTTAGACATATGATTGTTGTCACCTGGAATATCAATTCTATTAAAGTTCGCCTTCATGCAGTATTACAATATTTGCTAGAAGAAAATCCGGACGTGCTTGTTCTTCAAGAAACAAAAAGCATCGATGAAAATTTTCCTGTATCAGCTTTTTCTGATGCTGGCTACCATGTGATTTTTTGTGGTCAAAAAACATATAATGGCGTTGCAATCATTTCTAAAGATAAACCTAAAGATGTGCAAATTAATCCTGTGTCTACAGATGAAAATGAGATGAGGTCAATCTCAGCAATTTACAATGGCATAAGAGTCGTTAATCTCTATGTTGTAAACGGCCAAAATGTTGATACTCCAAAATATGAATATAAACTTAAATGGCTAAAAAAATTAATTTCTTATACAAAGAAAGAGTTAGAAAAAAGTAACGACCTTATACTTCTAGGTGACTTTAATATTGCTCCTACAGACAATGATGTTTTTGATGTTGAAATAACACATGATGAAATACTTTGTTCATCTAAAGAAAGGGAATTACTTGCCACACTTCTTTCTCTGGGTTTACATGATCTCTTTAATGACTATGATTATCCCCCCCAAACCTTTACATGGTGGGACTACCGCGGTGGTGCATTTCAGAGAAATATTGGTTATAGGATTGACCTTATACTTGGATCAAAATCTGTTAAAAAGCGCTGTTTAGAATATTTTATTGATAAAAAAACTCGACATAAATCATGGTGTCTTGCTGAGCCAAGAACATCTGACCATGCTCCTGTGAGAGTTTTATTAGATTAATTTTTTAATGGCGGTTTCAAATTCTCTTTGTTATGATAAGGGAACATTAGGAGATATACCATGAAATCAATTATGGTCATTAATTCAAAAGGCGGTTCTGGCAAGACCACGGTATCTGTAAACCTGGCTGCATATTGTGCCCAATTTGGCTTTAAAACAACGCTGGTTGACCTTGACCCTCAAGAATCAAGCACACAGTGGTTAGAGGCTAGACCTTTGTCTAAAGCAAAAATCCATGGAACAAAAAATTTTAATAAACCTCTTAAAAAAAAGAAAAATACTGTTGTAATTTATGATGTGCCTGCAGCAATATATGGGTCGAGACTTGGCACCTATGTTAAAAAAGCTGACATGATTATCGTGCCCGTGCTTCCTTCACCTATAGACATGAAGGCCGCAAAAGTTTTTATTCAATATCTTAGATCTATGGGCCCTGTTATTAGGAATCAAATAAAAGTAGGATTAGTAGCTAACCGCTGTAGAGCGAATACAAATATATTTTTAGAACTGGACACATATCTTTTAAAAGAAAAGGGAATAAAATATATTACTGCTTTTAGAGATAATACGAATTACATAAGATCTGCAAGCACAGGTTTGGGTATTTTTGAAATGGGCGCAAGTGCAACCGCACAAGACCGTGAAGAATGGAAACCATTAATTAAATGGTTAGAGCTAAACTCCTAGGGATTTTTTTATTCCTGTAGAAGCATCTTTATATACAATACAGCCATCAAATATTTTTTTCATTTTTTCGACATTAAGAACTCGTGACTCTTTTAAAAAGCTCAGTCTTTTTTCTGAATATGTTTTTAGTGCCTGATTAAAAGTAATATATTTTGGTAACTCAATATTAATAGCTGCATAGACATGTTCATAATATGTTGTAGTCTTGATTGGACTCCCATCACTCACATTAATTATTTCAATCTGATTTTCCAAAACTATTGATGCTATGCATATTCTTGCAAGGTCTTCTACATGTATTATATTTGTTATTCTGCTTTCATTGAGATTTACCAATGGCTCTCTTAATTTAACCCTATCCACAGGAAGCCTCCCTTTCCCATATATGCCCGGTACTCTTAAAATTATTAATTTTACATTATTCTTTTTTGAGAAATTTATTAATTGATTTTCTGCATCAACTCTTCTCGTTGCTCTTTCAGTTATTGGAGAAACTTTTGTATTTTCATCTACTTTCTTACCCCCACAATCACCATAAACTCCGCTTGTGCTCGTATATATTATCTTTTTTATTTTTAAGGTAGAAATATTTTTTATAAAGTTACTAATTCTGCCATCTTTGCTAGATAAAGTACTTGGCGGAGCCATATAAATTACAGTACTATTTTCTGCAAATTGTAAATCTATCTTTTCTTGATCAAAATCTCTAATAATATTCTCTATATTAGCTGGCCTATTTTTTTTAGTTCTACAAACTTCCTTCACGGAAAAATTATACTGATTTTGGATTATAAGATTTATTATACTTTCCCCCAAATAACCACTGCCAGCTAAAATTAGTTTATCCATCATTATGCTCCTTGATAATTCTGATATACTCAGAAGCTCCTTCATTGTTATTAATGACCAGCGTGTCATTTATATTCTCCATACCTATGCCTTCCATCAGTCTCATATTTGGGATTACAAGTATATTTTTATTCTTGCTCTTAATTAGTTTTAGTTCTGAGACTAAATTTTCTAAAGCTGTTTTGCTTGAAATAATAAAGTAATTATTTACATCTTCTTTTATTAAATCTTTTAAAGAGCTTAGGTCTTCTGGTTTTCTTTTATAGACATCTATAACTAGCACTTTATGGCCCCTTTCTTTAATTTTTTCTTCAAGATAAGCCCTTCCATCTTCACCTTTTATAATTAGAAACTTGGACTTTACAAGAGATTTTTCTGCAATCAGGTCCAGAAGTTTTTCGCTAGAATAATTTTTTGAGGGGTGAATGGCCTCAAAAGAAAATATTTTTTTAATTTTTTCTGCACTATATTTTCCTAAGCAATATAGTTTTACTTTATTATTATTTTTGATCTTTTGGTGAATATCAAACGAGTGGTTAATAGCATTTTTACTTTGAAATATTATATTAACCTTGTCATTTAAAATATCTATAATTTTTGTAATATCATATTTAACTGGTAATATTTTTACTGCCATAATCTGATGAATACTAGCTTTATTTAGCATGCAGTATTTTTGCATATCTTTGTATATGGATATTTGTGATAGAACTATCAGATTCATCATTTTTTAAGACCCAGTAAACTCTTGGCGCCTTGTTTTATGAATAGCTTTGCCATATAAAAGCCTACGCTTTCTGAATTCTTTTTTAAATCTATAATATAGGAGCTTTTAATATGCTTATTTCCATCGAGGCTTGAAACAAATGCGTCAATTTTCATACGATCATTTTTTATTGTTGCATGTGCGCCTATGGGAGACATACAGTCGCCACCTATTTCTCTAACAAAATTTCTTTCTTCAGTTGCACATTTCTCAACAATCTCGGTTTTATATTTATTTAAAATATTTTCTATATGTTTATTTTTTTTTAAGTATTCAATGCATAAAATTCCTTGTCCTGCAGATGGAATAAATTCTTCAACAGGAATATATTCAGAAATATGTTTTTTTAAAGACATTCTATGTAGGCCAGCTGCAGCTAGTATTATTCCATCAATATTTTGTTCTTCCATTTTTTTTAATCTTGTTTGAATATTTCCTCTTATTTCAACTATTTTAAAGTCTTTTGATATATTTCTTAGCATGGCAATTCGCCTTGGGCTTGAGGTTCCAATTATTGCATCAGTTGGTAAGTCGTTTATTGTTTTATATTTTTTAGATATAAATGCATCACAGGGCTTTTCTCTATTCGATATAGTTGTTATAGAAAATTTATTTTCTAGTATCACAGGTACGTCTTTAAGTGAATGGACTGCAATGTCTGTGTCCCCACGTAACAATGATTCTTCTAACTCTTTGAGAAACAAACCTTTTCCGCCATGCATTTTAAATTCTTTTGACGAAACTTTATCACCACTAGAAACCATTGAAACAATTTCTATTTTATTATGTTTAGAAAGCATGGAGCTTACCATTTTTGCCTGCTCTAAAGCCAGAGGACTATTTCTTGTAGCAATTCTAATTATATTTTTCATATTTATAATTTTTTGTTTGTATTTATACTATACTTACTGATAAATAATGTAATTAAAAATTAACAAATATTATGAAAAATGTAACTTGGTCTAGCAGATTTACAAAGCAAATTGATGCAGAAGTTTTAGATTTTAGCCAAAGCCTAAGCATTGATATTGTTCTATACGATGTTGACATTAGAGTGACATCTGCTCATGTGCAAATGTTGTCTAGTTGTGGACATGTAAAGGCTTCTGAAGCAAAAGCGATTATTAAAGGCCTAAATACTGTTAAAAAGATGGCAGAAAATGATAAATTACCTTGGTCTATTGAATATGAAGATGTACATATGAATATAGAGAATGCACTGGTTGGGATTATTGGAGATTTAGGTAAAAAGATTCATCTTGGAAGATCAAGAAATGATTTGGTGACTACAGACTTAAGGTTATATCTCAGAGATTTTATTGACCTTTATCTTCTCAAGCTTAGAGAGACTCAGTATGTTCTTGCTAACATGGCGAAAGAACATTCAGATTCATTATTCCCTGGGTTTACGCATATGCAAGTTGCGCAGCCCGTCACGTTTGGACACCATTTACTTGCTTGGAATGAGATGCTGTTTAGAGATGAAATTAGACTTCTAGGCACTAGAGAAATTATGAATATGATGCCGCTTGGATCAGCAGCGCTATCAGGAAGCTCCTTAAAGATTGATCGGAAAATGGTTGCTAAAAGCTTGGGCTTTAAAAGTATTACACTAAATTCTATGGATGCAGTTAGCGACAGAGACTATGTTTGTGATTTTGCCTATGCAAATAGCATGATTATGATGCATTTATCAAGGATTTCCGAAGAGCTTGTGCTATGGATGAATCCACAATTTGGTCTAGTAGACTTAGATGAGGGGTTTTGTACAGGCTCATCTATTATGCCTCAAAAGAAGAACCCCGATGTTCCAGAGTTAATTAGAGGAAAAACGGGATCAGTTTATGGTTCTTTAATGGGACTTTTAACTTTAATGAAAGGATTGCCTTTAACATATAACAGAGACATGCAAGAAGATAAAACTTTAATATTAGAATCTATTGATACGACTATGAGTTGCTTAAGCTTGCTGCCAAGATTAATATCTACAATGAAGTTAAATAAAAATAAAGGGATAGAAATTGCATCAGGTTTTTTTTCAACAGCTACTGACTTGGCTGAATACTTGTCAAAAAAAGGCATGCCCTTTAGAACATCTCATCATGTGGTAGGTGATATTGTAAAATTTTGCGAGAAGAAGTCTCTGCAACTATCAGATTTAACGATTGATGAGTTAAAAGGGTTTTCAACATTAATTTCTAATGATGTATATAAAGTTCTTGACCCAATGACATGTATAAAATCAAGGACAGGGGTTGGTGAAACCTCTCCGGCATCGGTAACTAAGCAAGCAAATGCTGTATTAGCGAGGCTAAAAAAATCTGGCTTTAAAAAGTGAATATAAAAAATGTAGCCATAATAATATTATTTTTTAGCAATTATGCTTACTCAGGCCCGCCGACCATAGAAGAATATCAGGATAATAGTGATGTAGAGGCCCATAACATATATATATATGGACTTGAGCGTGGACTAGACTGGGCAAATGAATATATGTTTCAAAAGCATTCCATAGAAATTTATTGCAAGCCTTCGGACCTTTCTTTGTCATCAAAGCAACTTAGAAAAATTATAGATAAGGCAATTCAGAAAAATGTCACATTTTATGCTAAATATAAGAGTGCGCCTTTGGTAGGATTAGCATTGAGAAATGGATATATCGATACTTTCCCATGTAATTAGTAAGGAAATTATAAAATATATTGCTCTAGGCCCTAGTAGATTAAATATTTTTCTCTATAATATTATATAAGATAAATCTATAAGATTACATAAAGACAAAAAGGAGAATTAACCATGGCAGAACACCCAAAACCACAAGGCGATGATATTATATTGCCAGATGGAACGGTCGTTGGTACTTGGAATGGAGATGATGTAAAAGATCTTCAGGTAGAAGTATTGCGTATAATTAAAGAACAAAAGGATGGCGGAGCTGATCGTAATAATTTACTTATCAGGTTTGGTATTCCACATTTTGACCAAACCCCTGATCATTTGAAGCCATTTATTGCATATGCACTTTGGGGCGTAGACAAAAAAGGTAATTGCCTAACTCATAGAAGAGCAGATCATTTTGAGACTGTTGAAAAAATCAATGAGAAATATGGTAGTGAAACAGCAATAGCAGCTGCCCAGAGACATAGAGATTAAAATTCTAGCTTAATGAGCTCTATTTAAGAGCTCATTAAATTTTTTGAAGCCATTGGATGAAACCTTCGCTTACCTCATGCGTTATTGTATGCCCAAAATCACCAGTATGCTTAGTAAGCTCATCAGTTTTAGTTTCAAGAAAAGCCAGTGTTTTTTTAAAATCATCATAATTAATTGCTTTGTCTTCATAGCCATGTGCAATAAAGATATTATCACTCTTTAGTGAAAATTCTTTAAATTTATCAGCAGATGGCATATAACCCGATAATGCGGCACAGCCATCAATTTCATGTCTTGACTTAAACAGTAAACTTAAAGACAGGGCTGCTCCCTGAGAAAATCCGCCAACTATAAATTTTTTGTTTTGATCTAATGATAAAGACTCAATTAAATCATCAATAGCTTCAATTGATTTGCTGAGGCCATCATAATCTTCTACCAAATTACCATTATTATTTCTAGTTGGTAAAGGATACCATGAACTTTTCCCATCTATAATTGGAGCATTAGGTAATATAATATATGCGACTTCATTCAATCTCATATTTATTAACTTCATGGTTGGTTCAAATGACCAATTATTTGAGCCGTACCCATGAAACCAAAGAATACTTACTTTAGAACTCTTCTTATTTCCAATAGTTATAAAATCATCATTATTTAAATTCATTATCAGCCTAGTAGCAATCCAATATTATGACTATAATGTACCATATGTCAGAAAAAATTAATTATCTTCATAACGTGGCTCTTAAATATGTCTTGGTCATACCATTCTTGATAATCATAACATCTTGTGGAAATAAGGGCCCCTTAACCATGCCTCAGGAAAAAATGGAAAATTCTATAGACCAGCAAGAATCTGAAAATAATAGTTATTGAGACCAATAAATGACCACAGTATATAATAATGACATATTATTTTTTGACGGCATAAATGTACTAGACTTAGCCTTATTAAATCAAACACCCTTCTATTTATATTCTGAAAAGATGATTGCTAATAATTTTTTAGCATATCAAAAAAGTTTTAAAGATAATCCTCATTTAATATGTTATTCAGTTAAAGCAAATTCTAATTTATCTATATTATCTTTATTAGCAAAACTAGGTTCAGGCTTTGATATTGTATCAGGCGGTGAGTTATCAAGAGTAATTCGGGCAGGAGGAGATCCCAGTAAAACCGTATTTTCTGGTGTTGGTAAAACTGAAGAAGAAATTATATTTGCATTATCTAAGAATATTATGTGTTTCAATATTGAGTCTAGGGATGAGCTTCGTACCATAAATGCCATAGCTCTAGAAAAAAAATTATGTGCAAATATTTCTATCCGCATAAACCCTGCTATTGATGTAGACACGCATCCTTATATTACTACTGGGATGCAAGATAATAAGTTTGGCATAGAACAGACAGAAATTTTAGATATATATAAAGAAGCTGATGAGTTAAAAGGAATTAATATAACGGGTATAGATTTTCATATAGGATCACAAATTATGGATACAGGTCCCTTTAAAGAATCTGTTTTAAAAGTTATTGCCATAATCAAGGAATTACAAAAAAATAATATAAAGTTAAGCCATATAGATATTGGTGGAGGCCTAGGCATACCTTATGATAATGAGAAAAGCCCAGACAAGAGTCTTTTTATTTCTGAAATAATTGATTTGTTAAAACCTCTTGCAACTACAATATTAATTGAACCAGGTCGTTCCATAGTTGGGGAAGCAGGGTTATTAATTTCAAAAGTAATTAATACAAAAAAATCTACATCTAAAAATTTTGTGATAGTCGATGCGGGAATGACTGATCTTTTAAGACCACCCCTTTATAGTGCGTATCATTCAATTAAAGAAGTTTTTTGTAATGGCACCAATAAGAAAGTATGCGATGTTGTGGGCCCTGTATGTGAAACTGCGGATTTTATTGGTAAAGACAGAAGTCTTTCTGTAGCAAAGGGTGACTACATAGCAGTTGAATCTGTTGGTGCATACGGTTTTTCTCTTTCTTCTAATTATAATACTAGAATGAAATCAGCAGAATACCTCATTGCTAAAGATAGCCAAAATATAAGAAAAATTCGAGGTAGAGACACCATCGAGCAGATACTTGAAAATGAGAAAAAATATTTATTATAAACATAGATTGAGAAGATAACATGCAAGTCCCTTTTACAAAAATGAATAGCCAGGGGAATGATTTTGTTGTCATTGATAATACAGGCTTACTTTATCAGTTTGATAATAAAAAGATTCGTTCAATTTGTTCACGAGATATTATTGGTTGTGACCAGCTTTTATTGTTAAATATAAAAGATTCAAATAATGTTACCTGTGAAATTTTCAATCAAGATGGCTCGTCAGCACAACAATGTGGGAATGGGATGAGAGCAATCATGCTTTTCTTGAATAGAAAGTATAATTTTTTTGACTCTAAAATATTTGTGAATTTAGTTCCATATAATGTCAGCTTTATTAGCGAAAAAGAAATAAAGGTTAGTATGGGTAATGCGATGTTTCTTGAAAATATCCCTAATAGGATACCTGAAAAAATTTCAATTAGCGTAAAGGATTATTATTATGAAGTTTCAGTAAATAGTGGAATATCGTCTTGGTCCTTCTCATACTCTCACTTATCTATAGGAAATTCTCACTGCATTGTCTTCTCTAAAAACTCTTTTGATAATAAAGAAAAAATTTCTGATGTCCTTAATTCTTTATATGATAGCAATGTTAATATATCATTTATTTTAAACACAGAAGAATTTGTGAAAGAACATGATAGTTTGATTATTTTGCGTGTAAATGAGCGTGGTGCAGGATGGACAAAATCTTGTGGTAGTGGAGCCACTGCGACAGGTGCATTTATTTCACGGTTTATGTTATTGCCAGAAAATGGATCTAAAAAAATTAATGAGTTAGATATAAGCCAAGAAGGAGGGGAACTAAAGATACAGAATATTTTTATGACAGATCTAGACGGTAAGTATTCTCCTGAACTCTATCTTTCTGGCCCAAGTACATTTGAATATGATGGCGTATGGAATGACTGATATTGCTGATAAAATTCAAGATTTTCTTGTTTATTTAAAATATGAAAAACAATATAGTAGCGCAACACTAAAGAACTATAATCTTGATTTAATAAAATTCAAGACATATCTTTTGGGTTTAGATATTTTTATGATATCTGAAATAACAAATGACCATATTCAAAATTATATAAATAAATTAAATCGTGCTGGATTGATAGCCACATCTCTTTCTAGAAAAACCTCTTCTATTCGTTCGTTTTTTAATTTCATGATTAAAAAAAGAATAATTAAAAGCAACCCATCAAAAAAAATAACTGTTCCTAAGAAGCTGCAAAAACTCCCATACATCTTATCTGTTAAACAGGTTGACTTGTTATGTGATATTCCTTTAACATCATTTGCCTCTATAAGAGATAAGGCAATGATTGAATTAATGTATGGGTCAGGTTTGCGGCTTAGTGAAATAACATCTTTGGATACTCAATCGGTTAGCCTAAATGACAAAATACTCTCAGTTATAGGGAAAGGCAACAAGCAGAGATATTTACCTATAGGATCCAAAGCAATTATAGCATTATTAGCTTGGGTGAAAATACGCTCAAAGCATGTAAAAGGCCAAGAAAAAGCATTTTTCTTAAATAAGTTTGGCGGCAGGCTATCTAACAGGTCAGTTCAGATTAGGCTTGATTACTGGTGTAAGTCCCTTGGTTTAAACTGTAAAATTAGCCCACATACATTAAGGCATTCTTGTGCAACTCATTTGCTTGAGTCTTCAGGTGACCTGCGTGCAGTCCAAGAGTTTTTAGGCCATGAAGATATTAGTACAACCCAAATCTACACTAATGTTAATTTTGAATATTTAAAGAATATATATGTTAAGGCACATCCAAGAGCTAAAGAGATTAAAGACTAGCTTCTAATATAATAGTCAGTGAAATAGTAATAATAAAAATATATACTTAGTTCATGATTAAACCTTTAGAAATTAGATATATCAAAAAAACAAATACAGTAGCACTAAGTTTTGAAGACGGGATAAGCGCTGACCTAACCACGGAATACCTTAGATGCTTTTCGCCTTCAGCTGAAGTAAAGGGGCATGGTCCAGGGCAAGAGGTGCTACAAAAAGGCAAAGAAAACGTTTATATAGATGCAATTGAGCCAGTAGGAAATTATGCTATTAAAATAATATTTGATGATGGGCATAGCACAGGCCTCTTTTCATGGGAATATTTATATGATCTTTCAATAAACTATAAACCTTATTGGCATGACTATTTAGAAAAATTAGCTGAATCAGGATATGTTAGGAAGAAGCCATGAGCAAAATAAAATCTATAAGTACCATGAATGCTCCAGCAGCTTTAGGCCCATACAGTCAAGCTATAAGAGCTGGTGGATTTATTTATATTTCAGGCCAGATTCCACTTGTGCCAGAAACTATGGAAATAGTATCTAGTGACTTTAATAAACAAGTAATGCAGGTTTTTAATAACTTAAAAGCAATTATTGAAGAATCCGGGGCTAGCATTTCCAATACTGTTAAAATAAATGTATACCTGAAAGATTTATCAAATTTTCAGAAAGTAAATAGTGTTATGGAAGAATTCTTTATAGAAAAACCATTTCCTGCTAGAGCAGCAGTTGAAGTTAGTAGACTGCCAAAAGATGTTGATATTGAGATGGATGCAGTTGTATTTGATGATGATTAGTTTAAATGGTTATTACAAAAAGATTAGATGATAGAGACTTAGAAGGATTGCCTGGTATTGGCCCTGCCACTAAAACACAGCTTAATAAAATTGGTATTAATAGAATCAGCGACCTGATTTTATTTCTTCCAACTTTTTTAATTGATAAAACCAAATTATCTGATATATCTTCTGTTTCTAATGGGGATAGTTGTCTCTTTATAGGTAAAATTGTTAAAGTATTTCAAACAAGAAATTATAAACCAAATTTAATATTAACAATTGACATAGGTGGCACAAATATTCAAATAAGATTTCTACATAAAATCATTATTTATTCTGGTTTAAAAACTAATATGGAAGTACGTATTTCAGGAATAGTGCGAATTAAGGGAAAATTAGTTGAAATGATTCATCCCGAGGTTGAAATTATTAGTAATAAAAAACAGATTGAAAATGTGGTGCCTTATTATAAAACTAAAAAAATGGTATCACAAAATAAAATTAGATCATTTATTAAACATGCATATGATTATGTATGTAGTACAAATAACTCAGATATTTTCTCTAATGAGATTTTAAAAAATCTTGAAATACCCTACTATATTGATGCGCTAAAATATTGCCATTTTCCATCTTCCGATGACTATGATATATCAAATGCTAATTTTGAATTAGGAAGACAAAGATTTGTTATAGAAGAGCTTCTTGCTTATAAGTTGTTACTTTTAGATGCAAAAAAGATTTATGAATCAAATAAGTCATATGCTTTTAATATCTCCGAAGATGCCATTAATGACTTTATCGTATCTTTGCCCTTTGCTTTAACAGCATCACAAAAAAATGCAATATCTGATATTAAAAATAGTTTTCTAGAAAGTTATCCCACTAAAAGACTTATACAGGGCGATGTTGGATCAGGAAAGACTATAATTGCAATAATAGCCTCATATTTTTCTAAACTGTCAAATCTTCAAACAGGAATTCTGGTGCCAACTGAAATTCTTGCAGACCAACATACAAATACTTTTCAAAAAATATTTTCAGGTTTCCCAGTAAAGATAGAGTGTCTAAAAAGTAATTTAACGCCACGCGAAAAATCTAGAATTATTGAATCTGTTCAGTCAGGTGATACTGATATACTAATTGGCACACACTCTATAATTCAAGACAATGTCCGTTTTCTTAATTTAGGGCTCATAATAGTTGATGAGCAGCACAAGTTTGGAATCAATCAACGAGCATTACTTACTCTAAAGAATAGTGAAAATCCATTAATCCCACATGAATTATATTTATCAGCTACACCTATTCCTAGATCATTATCATTAGTTTTATATGAAGGGTTAGATTATACAATAATTGGTGAATCTCCAAAGAATAGAAAAACTATCAATACTCAGATGATTGATCATGATAAGCGTTCAATTCTCCATGATAATATTTCTAAAATATTGCATGATAAAGAACAAGTCTATTGGGTTTGTTCTTGCATTGATTATACTGAGTCATCAGAAAGTGAATATGTCCAAGGAATCTATGAAGATTTGTCTAATAGATTTGCAACCACTTCAATTGGTATGCTTCACGGTAGAGTGGACTCAAAAGAGAATATTAGAACTATGAAAAAATTTGTCAGTGGTGAAATTCAAATACTAGTTTGCACAACTATGATTGAAGTTGGCGTAGATGTTGCTAATGCAACATGCATAGTTATTGAAGACCCTAATAGATTTGGACTGTCACAATTACATCAGCTCAGAGGAAGAGTAGGCAGGAGTGAAAAACAAAGCTATTGTTATCTTGTTTGTAAAAATAATTTAAGCGATCATGCGCTATATAGGCTAAAAGCATTAGAATTAAACTCAAGTGGATTTAAGATTGCAGAGGAAGATCTAAAGCTTAGAGGTTCAGGAGACTATCTAGGGCATAAACAGTCAGGAGCTAACCACAATTTTAAATTAGCTACACCTGATGATGCATTAAATAATTACGACCTCGTACGTGAATCCATGAACTGTGTCGATAAAATTGATGAGGAAAGTAAAAATAAACTAATTAAGCGGTGGGGAAAAGATTCGGCAGAAACGATTCAGTTGTAGATTATGACAAATCAATATTTATCTAAATGGAAAAATGAAAAAAAGTTAATTAGCTTAAGTCTTAAAACAAAATTAAGTGTTATAGATCAAAATTCATTAACAAATAGATTAATGTATAAAGATAAACATGGATTTACAGTTAATGTTTTAAATCAAGAGTGTAGATATCTTAATCAATCAATGAAATGTAATTTGCCGAATAAAGTAACAGGAATTGGAGTTTATAGAAAAGTTATTTTGTCTACAAATTACTACCCAAAAATTGAAGCTTATACATTCATGTTAATTAAACATGTTTCTGGGAAAGAAAGGTTTTTAAAAATTTTAGGTGCTAGATCTCTTGGCATATATATATTAAACCCTAGGCGTTTTAAAAAAAAATCTATAGTATATAAAAGAGTAGGTAGGAACATACATAGAATTTCAATATATAATTATCGATACAAAAATATTTATCTTAATGAAATATTTCCGGATACTATAGAATTTGAAAACATATCATATTTAAATGCTAGAGGAAAGTTCACTAAATGATTTCACTATTAATGGCGATAATGGGCTAGTAAATTTTTTATTATCAGATATATATACAAAATTATTTAGCCCTGCATGATAAGCTGAATTAATATTATCAAAGGTATCTTCAACTAGAACTGAATATTTATAGTCTAGCTTTAATTTTAGTCTTAAAATATGCCAAAACTGTATATCTTCTTTGACATAGCCTAACTCATGGGAACAAACCATCTCACTAAAATATTTTGAAATATCAAACTTTTTTAATTTAATATTTAAAGTAATGCGGTGCGCATTTGTAATTAAAAATAATTCTTTCCCTTTAGATTTAAGCTTATCTAAAATATCTAGCGATCCATCCTTCAGGCATATTCTATCCATATTTACTTCTTTTTCTTTCGCTATATCTATATCAAGAATATTAGACCAGTAAGTTATATCATACCAATCTTTGGTCTTTTTTTTATAATAAAAAAGAGAATGGGTAAAATTAATTGCATCAGAAAGAGCAATATTATTTTTTTCGGCATAAACTTTTGGTATATATTCTTGCCAAAAAAAATTATCATATTTCGTGTCTAAAATTACCCCATCAAGGTCTATTAGAAAATACTTGTTATCTTTCAATTCCATAATAATTACTGTATCATTATTTGAGTAAATATAAGAACTTATCTTACAATGCCTACCATAAAAAATAAATCAATCATCATAACCACGAAACTATTTAAGCTTAATAAGCTGAATATTGAGTTTAGTAATAAAGTAACAAGAGATTATGAAGTAATATCTGGAACAGGAAATGGGGCAGTTATGATTATCCCTATTTTAGGTGATGATATATTATTTATTAGAGAGTATGCGGCCGGGATAGATGATTATTCACTTACCTTTCCAAAGGGTAAAATTGATGATGGCGAGTCTATACTTGTTGCAGCAAATCGTGAGCTACAAGAAGAGGTAGGATATAAGTCTGAGAAAATTAAAAAAATTTATACTTTAGATTTAGCACCGGGCTACATGAATCATAAGACGCATATTGTTCTTGCTGAAAATCTAGTACCTTCTAAACTTGAGGGAGATGAACCTGAAGATCTTGAAGTTATAAAATGTAAGAAGAATGATATAAATAAACTAGTATTTGAAAATAATAATATAGACTCACGTGTGCTTGCTTCACTATATGTGTATAACCAGGTTATAAATGATAATAAACCATAAAAAATTTTTAGAGTTATTACCGTCACTCCATGAGATTTGTAAGATAACTGGTGAACTTCAAGTTAAGCATCATAAGACGAATATAATTTTTTCTACTAAAAGTAATAAAACGCCAGTTACTGAAGTAGATATACAGTCCAGTTTAATTATAACCAATGGTTTAAAAAGTTTGACGCCTGGAATACCTATAGTTTCTGAAGAAGACTATGATGATACCTTGGCATATGATTATTTTTGGTTGGTTGATCCACTGGATGGAACTAGAGACTATATTAATAATGGTAATAATTTTTGTATTTGCATTTCACTTATATCTGATAATTCACCTATTTTGGGTATTATATATTCTCCAATATCTAAAGATTTTTATTATTCATTTAAGGATGGTGGCGCATTTGTTTTAAAAGAAAATTCAGAGCCTAAGAAAATTACTGCTCAAAAAATGTCTAATACTAATCCTAATAAAATTTTTACTAGTGCATCGATAAGAGAAAGAGTATTAGAAGTATTAGCTGGCTCTATTATTAACTATGAGTTTATTAAACAATCAAGCGCTTTAAAATTTGGAAACATTGCCTCTGGAGAAGGGTGTTTTTATCCCAGGCTTGGACCGACGCATGAATGGGATACAGCAGCAGGTCAAATCTTAGTTGAAGAAGCTGGTGGTATTGTGGTTGATAAGTTTATGAAACCACTTCGATATAATAAAAATAAAATATTTATTAATAAAGAGTTTTTTGTAATTAGTGACCCAGATTATGATTGGGAGTCTATTATTAATGAGATTTTTCAGTAATTATTTTTGCAAGCTCAAAAGCTTTTTTATTAATTTTTCTGAGTAGCTGGTATTTCCCTAATTTCCCCTTATTCCATGTTGTTAGGGAGGATTCATAGTTTTTTAGCAGTTTCTTGATAGGTTCTTCTTTCATTAGTTTTGGTTACATTTTATGATATCATGGATTACAAATTATTAACTATGTTTAAATTATTATTCGAAAAAATATCGCCTAAGAAATTTTATTATTTTGCGACCTCTTTAGTTCCATGGGCATTCCTATTCTCAGTAATATTTATAGGTTATGGATTATATTTAGGACTATTTAGAGCACCAACTGATTATCAACAAGGCGACGCGTTTAGAATCATCTACGTTCATGTGCCTAGTGCTTGGTTATCATTATTTGCCTATACATCTGTGTTTATATGTTCACTAATATCTATTATATGGAAGATAAAAGTGTTTGAAGTTCTATCTATTGCTTCTGCTAAAAATGGCGCCATGTTTACTTTTCTTGCTCTTGTGACAGGTTCTATTTGGGGTAAGCCAATGTGGGGAACATGGTGGGTTTGGGATGCTAGATTAACTTCAGAATTAATATTGTTTTTTATATATTTATCTATTATTTTTTTATACCATGCTTATGATGATTATAGAAAGGGCGCCAAGGCAGCCAACATTCTTGCTATTGTTGGTTTTATCAATATCCCTATTATTCATTTCTCTGTAGAATGGTGGAATACTTTGCATCAAGGACCATCTGTTATGAAGTTTAGTTCTCCCTCAATTGCCTCAGAAATGTTATATCCATTAATTTATACCGCGATAGGTTTCACATTTTATTTCATATTGGCTGTACTTTTGTCTGCAAGAAACACATTGTTAGAGAGAGAAAAAAATACTAGTTGGGCTAAATCAATCTAAACTTATCTTTAGAGCTTTGCTACATGCCAATGGTGTAATCAATAAAAAAATAAAGAATAAAAATAGCATTAAAGTCAGCTCGACACTATAGTTCATTTTAAAAAAAGAATTGTTAACAGCACTAGTCCCAAATATTAGTATCGGAATATATAAGGGCAAGACTATTATAGAAACTAGTATTTTATTCTTTCTAAGGCTTATGGTTAATGCGGCAGCAATGGACCCTATCAAACTCATCGTAGGGGTTCCTATTAATAATGTCACAAATAAAGTTAATGTCGTTGTTGTGTCAAGACCAAGAACCATGGCTATTAAAGGAGCAACTATCACAATAGGTAAATTAGATAATAACCAATGAGATAAAATTTTTATTAATATACCAAGTTCAATTTCATCATCTTTTATTAAAAACATTTCTAAAGTTCCATCATCATAATCTTCTTTAAATATTGTTTCTAAATTTAAAATACAGATTAAAAGACAAGAGATCCAAATCATTAAGGGTAATAATTCTAACATAATTACTTTTTCTACATAGCTAGTAGATATATTAAAAAAAATGATTATGATAAGAAAATATACTATAGGCATGAATATTTCATATCCAGATCTTGATGCTAGTAAAAACTCTTTAGTTATGATATTTAATATTTTCATTAGGAATATATTTTATAATTCTCAGTAGTAAAAAATGGTTCTTTAATTTTTTTATGACTGGTCATTATTAGCGCGCCACCATTTTTTAAATATTCTTTAGTAGTATCATTAAAAATATTTATTGATTCTTCATCTAGTGCACTATATGGTTCATCGATAACCCATAATAAAGAATTTGTTATCAAAGTTTTCATTAAAGAAACTTTCTTTTGTTGGCCATGGGATAAATTTTTTGTTAGCATACTTTTCTGCCGAGTCATCTTATAAGTCTCCAATGCTTTCTTAATTATTAGTGGAGAGTTTTTAGAATTAACAGTTAAAGCATAAGATAAATTTTCCTCAACAGTAAGGTTGCCTTTAGTTCCATATTTATGACCAATGTAAATTGTTTTTTTAAAAAGATCTTCATCTCCACTGACATTTTTAATAAATCCTGAGGTTGGCTCTGTCATTCCAACAATTATTTTTAATAGAGATGTTTTCCCAGACCCATTTAACCCATACAAGTTTAATGCCTTTGATTTTTTTATCTGGAACGATATGTTTTCTAAAATAGATTTCTCATTTCTCAATAAAGATATATTGTCTATTTCAATTAAATGATTATCCATTCTGATAAGTCTTGGTGAAAGTTATTACCGTATAAGGTATTAATCCATTATTAACTGGTTTTTCTTCGGGAACTAATTGATCTTTTAACACAATAATTCCATCAGGGTCAGAGTAAATATACTCACCTTCCTGAAAATTTATATTTGCAAAATTTAAGGCTTTCTTATATTCACCTATATTATTTTTTTGGCTTTTTATGGGCATAGTATTTATTGCTTTTATCCCAATTGGAATATTATTGATAATTTCTGAGTCTCTAATGCACCCATTAATAATAAAGCCAGACCATCCATTTTCGAATGCTTTCATTGCTAGGTTATCGCCTAGTAGAGCACATTTGGTAGATGCTTTACCCTCTACAACCATAACGTCGCCGTCAACTTTTTCTTCAACTAGTTTTTTAACATATGAATTATCTTCTATAGCAATCACTGTTCTAATCATCCCATGAAATTTTTTATTTTTTCCATATGACTTAAAGATTGGGTCTCCTATTTGAATATCATCATTTTCATCACAAATATCTGCAGTATTAAATAAAATCATATACTTACTCTCTTCCTTAAGTTTCTAAGTATTATTAAAGCAGGAAATGCTATCAGTGAACAGAAAATAAAGTAATATTCCCATCCTAAAATTTCGACTAAGAATCCAGATGAACCTGAAAACAAAGTTCTTGGAAGAGACATTATAGCGGTCATTAGAGCAAACTGTGTTGCCGTAAACTGTTTATTGGTCATATTGGCTATGAATGCTAAATATGCTGTATAACCCATTCCAGCAGCAAGGTTTTCTAATGTTATAACGCTTGCTAATAACATTAAACTTTTAGTTGAAACAGCAAGTATTGCAAAACCTAATGTTGCTATTGCTTGAAATATCCCAAATGATACTAATGACTTATACAGTCCAATCTTAATTGATAATAGACCACCAATGAATGCTCCAACTAATGTTGCTATAAGACCAAATACTTTAACAATTGTGCCGATCTCTGTTTTCGTATAACCCATTTCTAGATAAAAATTTGTACTTAATGAGTGCGCCATTGTGTCGCCAACCTTGTATAACAAGATAAACAGTAAAATTAAAATAGGTATAGAGATATTATTATTTATGCTATCTCCATGTCTTTTAAAAAATTCTACAAATGGATTTCTAACAGCATCTAAAAATGTTGATGGCTCTGAGAAATTAACTGGTTCATCAGCAATTAAAGTAATTAAAACGCCACCAATCATCACTAATGCCATAATTAAGTATACAAATTGATAAGACATCAAGTCAGCAAGTATTAAGCCACCAGCACCAGCACCTAGCATCCCTATGCGGTAACCTAGAACATAAGATGATGCACCCAGAACTTGCTCATTATCTGATAATGATTCTCTTCTGTATGCATCAATGACAATATCTTGTGATGCAGAAAAAAATGTTACGAATATCGCAAGCAATGCAACATTGGCTGCATTCATTGCAGGATTTGTCATGCCTAGTCCTATTATTGAGAATATCAGTAAGACTTGAGTTATTAATATCCAACCTCGTCGGCGTCCAAGCTTTGATATAACATATCTATCAAATATTGGGGCCCAGAGGAATTTTAATGAATACGGGACTCCTACTAGTGCAAATAAACCAATTGTGGACTTTGATACGCCTTCGTCAGTTAACCAAGCTTGCAACAAAGTTATTGTTAATAACAATGGAACACCAGAAACAAAACCCATTCCTAATGTTATTAGCATTTTTTTTTCTAAATACGGAGAAATATTTTTTAGCATCTTATATATCATAATCTATTATTAATGGGCTGTGATCCGAAAATCTTTCTTTTTTATAAATATCTGCTGATAATATTGCTACATTTTTTGGTGAAGAGAGTATTTGATAATCTATTCTCCAGCCTACATTATTATCCCAGGCTCGACCTCTATTTGACCACCATGTATAATTATCTGGCTTATCATTGATAAATCGAAATGCATCTATGCAATTATAGTAATTAATTATTTTATCTATCCAAGCTCTTTCCTCCGGTAAAAATCCAGAATTTTTTTTATTCCCCTTCCAATTTTTAATATCAATTTCTTTATGTGCAATGTTCCAGTCACCGCAAATTAAAACTGGTTTATTTCTTTTTTTCATCTTTTTTAGATATGATTCAAATTTTGACATAAACTTATATTTTAATTCCTGCCTTATTTCTCCTGATGACCCTGATGGAAAATATATAGAGATGATATGCAGCTTATTTAGTTCTAATTCTATAAATCTACCTTCATTTTCAAAAATTTTTGACCCAAAACTTTTATTTATATTTTTTGGAGTTTCTTTTGCATAAATACATACCCCGCTGTAACCCTTTTTTTCAGCAACTGACATATATCTTTTGTAACCAGTAATATTAAAATCATCAGAGCTAATTTGGTCTTCTAATGCTCTAACCTCTTGGAAGCATATTAAATCTGGTTTTACTTTTTTTAGCCATTTAAACAAACCTTTCTTTTGGCTTGCCCTGATTCCACATACATTTAATGTTAAAACTTTCATATTCTTTATTTACACTATGTTAAAATATATAATAAATACTCATAATATTAATGAACGACTTTAAAAAACAATTTATAGAATTTACATTAGACCATCAAATACTTCGTTTTGGTAATTTTTCTCTTAATTCTGGCAGACAAAGCCCGTATTTCTTTAATACAGGTCTATGTAATACTGGCGAATTACTTGCTAAATTAGCAAAATTTTATTCTGATTTATTAGTAGAAAATAATATAAAATATGATTTTATTTTTGGCCCTGCTTATAAAGGAATAACATTAGCCACGTCTATTAGTAATAGCTTGTATAATTCTCATGATGTTAATAAACCTTTTTGTTTCAATAGAAAAGAATCTAAAGCGCATGGAGAAAAAGGTATATTTGTTGGCTCTCCACCAATAGGTAACGCGCTAATTGTTGATGATGTTATTTCGTCTGGTAAATCAATAATTGAGTCAATAGATCTTTTGTCAAATAATGATGCAATACCAGTATCTGTTTTAGTTGCTTTTGATAGGATGGAGGTTGGGTTAGCCAAAAGGGCTTCAATTGAGATTTCAGATAAATATAAAATACCAGTCTATTCAATTATTACTCTTGATGATATTGTTGAATTTCTTCAAAATAACAAGACAATGGCTTTAGAGTTAGAATCAATGACTCAATATATAACTCAATACAAAAGATAATTTTATATAATTAAACTAACACCTACTATTATAGTAATGGTTTGATAAATAATTTTAATTGTGCGATTGCTTTTAGATAGTGATATTTTTGCCCCTAAATAACCACCTATCAAAGACCCAAAAAATAATGCTGGCAAAAGCATCCATTCTATTTCAGTTACCAACCCCAAGGTGATCGCACCTAAAGCATTAAAGAATATTCCAACTATTATTAATGTATATGCAATTGCTTTTTTGTAGTCCATGCCATACCAAGAAATTAATATAATCGTAAAAATTAGCCCAGTCCCTGCAGATAATGAACCATTTAGCAAACCAGTGAAAAATATTAACGAATAACCAATTAAATTATTTTGAAGAGTGTTTGAATATTCATATACTATTTCACCATGATTTTTAGTTTTATATGAATATAGACTGATAGAAACTATTAATACGCCTAACAGCAATCTAGCAAGTTGATCATCAGTGAAGGATATTATCTGGGCACCTATAAATACTCCAGGTAGACCAGCTAATAATAATTTTATTAGTAAATCTTTTTTAAAAGAAATAGTTTTTGCGAATTTACTTGTTGCACCAATGCCTAATGCAACAGTTGCTATTTTATGTACTGCTAATGCATTTATAAAAGGGATATTAAATAATAATAATATTGCAGGCAACTGGATTACACCTGCTCCACCTCCAGAAAATGCAGAAAAAATATTTGAAATAAGTGATATTGCTAGTAAACAGATTTGTTCAAACAAATTACTTCCTTCGTATCATTGTGCCTATACCTGCATCTGTAAATAACTCTAATAAAACAGCATGATCAACCGTCCCATCAATTATCTGAACATGTTCAACCCCTGAGGCAACAGCTTCTAACGCTGACTCAACCTTTGGTAACATCCCATCAGATATTATTCCGTTTTTAATTAACTCTTTAACTTTTGATGCATTAATAGATTTAATTAAATTATTATCACTATCTAAAATTCCAGCTGTATTTGTAAGCATTAAATATTTACCAGCTTGGAGTATATATGCTATTTTGCCTGCAACTAAATCAGCATTAATATTATATGTCTTCCCATCATCGCCTATTCCAATAGGAGCAATAACGGGTATAAATGGAGAGCCGTCTAGCAGGCTTACAACTTCTGGGTCAATACTTTGTACTGTACCAGTATTTTTAAAATCAATATTTTTGAATTTACCTTCACCAATAACCTTCTTTGCCCTAATTAGTCCACCATCTTTACCTGATAAACCAACAGCCTTTCCTCCATGAGATGATATGCAGCTAACGATCTCTTTATTTATCAGACCACCTAAGACCATTTCAATTGGGTGTATAGATTCTGGATCAGTAATTCTCATACCATTAGCAAATTCTGACTCAATTCCAAGCTTTTTTAAGTAAGAAGTAATTTGTGGGCCACCACCATGAACTATTACTGGGTGCAGACCTACTTGCTTTAATAAGACAACATCTCTCGCAAAATTATTTTTAAGAGTTTCATCAGTCATTGCATGTCCACCAAATTTTATAACTATTACCTTCCCAGACAATTGTTGAATATATGGCAATGCTTCAATTAATATTTTTGCAGTGACGGGCGTAATTTTATTATCGCCTCTATATATGACTTCTTCTTTTTTCATATTTCCTCAGAAAGGTATTTTTATATTATTATCAACCATTAACATATTCTTTTTTACTATGCCCTGAATCTTGTTCAGAATACTTTTATTATCTGCCTCAAATCTCAATACTAAGTTAGATGAAGTGTTAGAACATCTTATCAAAGCCCAGCCATCTGGATATATTATTTTCAATCCATCAATATCAATAATACTAGCATTATCGAATTTCGTTAGTTTTGCAAATAAATCCATGAAAGTAAAATGATTATTGCCAGAGAATGGTATATTAATTTCAGGCGTCGTTACTGATACTGGTAAATCATTCAGTATTTCTTCATAATTTTCATTATTAGATAGTATTTCTAATAATCTTATCGATGCATATATACCATCATCAAAGCCTTTCCATTTATCAGCAAAGAATATATGTCCACTCATCTCGCCCCCCAACAATGCCTTTTCTTTAATCATTGCTTTTTTTATGAAGGAATGACCAGTCCTGGAAAGCACTGGAATACCATTATTTTTTATAATTTCATCTTCAAGATGCTTTGTACATTTTACATCATAAACAATTTTTGCATCTCTATTATTTTTTAAAATACTTCGGCTAAATAGTATCATAAGCTGATCAGGCCAAATAATATCTCCATTGCCTTTTAAAACAATTATTCTGTCACCATCTCCATCATATGCGAACCCAATACTAGATTTATTGCTTTTTATTTCATCTTTTAGTTGAACTAAATTTTTTTCATTAGAAGTGTCCGGGGGATGATTTGGAAAATTTCCATCAACACTTTCGTTTATTATATGTGCATTAATTTTAAATGCAGAAAAAATACTTTTAGCAACAGCTCCTGTTACTCCATTACCGCAATCAATCGATACATTAAAAGGAAAATCTATGCTAATGTCTGCTGTAATCTTTTTAATGTATTGTTCAAGTATATCTTCATTATAAATAATTTTTCCTTGTCTACCGTTAGATTCAAATTTTTTAGAGATTATTAAATCATAGAGCTCTAGAATATATTTATCAAACAAAGTCATACCATTAATGACCATTTTTATTCCATTAAAGTCTTTTGGGTTATGACTTCCAGTTATCATTAACCCATTATCAATATTTAGGTCATATAATGAAAAATATAAAAGTGGAGTAGGTAGCATTCCAATATCTATTACATCGACACCAGTTGATATTATGCCTTCAATTAGATTTGTCTTCAGTGATTTCCCTGATAATCTTCCATCCATGCAGATACTAACTTTTTTTATTTTTGAAACTTCTAATATTTTCGTTCCCAAAGCTTTGCCGAGAAGATTATACAGTTCCTCATTAATTTGCTCAGGATATTGGCCTCTAATATCATAAGCTCTAAATATTTCCTTTGAAATATTCAACCTTATGTTCTCCCTGACGAGCCAAAACCACCTTCGCCTCTTTCTGTTTCATCAAAATCTTGTACTAGCTCAAACTTTGGCTGATCAATGGTAATAAATAGTAGTTGAGCGATTCTATCATATGGGTTAATTTTGAATTCAGCATTACCCCTGTTCCAACAGGAAACAAAAAGCTGGCCTTGATAGTCTGAATCTATAAGGCCTACTAAGTTACCCAAGACTATTCCATGTTTATGGCCTAGCCCAGATCTAGGAAGTATTAATGCTGCATGAGCATTATCATCTATAAAGATGGCAACCCCAGTTGGTATTAATTCAGTCTGGTTGGGGAGTAATATTAGCGTACTATCTAATGAAGCTCTTAAGTCAAGACCAGCAGAACCAGGCGTAGAAAACGATGGCATATCTTTTAAGTTTTTATCCAAGATTTTAATCTTAACTTTTCTTAGCATTACTTTTAACTAGCTGAAGTTTATTTGAATATTCTATAGCTATAAAATCTAAAATTTTATTAGCGATATTTGATTTTTTATCATAGCTAATTTTTTTTGAATTTGTATTAGATAGTATTGTCACTTCATTGTAGTCTGATTCAAAACCTAGTTTTAATTCATGATTCGCAATATTTCCGACTATTATATCAAGATTTTTCTTTGCTAATTTTTGTTGTGCATTTTCTTTTAAACTATTTGTTTCAGCAGCAAAACCTACAGTAAAAAGATTTTTATATTTTTTAGATATAGTTTCTAATATATCTACACCTCTTGTGAACTCTATAGTAATATTATTTTCATTTTTTTTATATTTTATATCTGAATAACTCGCAGGTTTGTAGTCTGCAATAGCTGCTGTTGAAATAAAAATATCAAAATTAGAAACTTTTTCTTTAACAGACTCGTACATCTCTGATGAAGTTTCAACATATGTTGTGCTTATATCTGTAATGGGGTTTAACGCAACCGGACCTGATATTAGTTCTACACTGGCCCCTTTTGCCTTTGCAGCTACTGCAATAGCATATCCCATCTTGCCTGAACTATAATTACTCATGAATCTTACTGGGTCTATAGGTTCTCTTGTGGGACCAGCAGTAATAAGGATTCTACTTCCTGATAACTGAGATGTTTTGCTGCGCTCTTTAATTTTTTCAATTATTTCTTCGGGATGAGTCATTCTTCCATAACCTATGTCTCCGCACGCATGACTGCCATAGTTAGGCCCAATTATTTTAATATCTGCATCATTAAGTTTTTCAATGCTCGCCTGGGTTACCTTGTTATTCCACATGTCTGGATTCATGGCAGGTGCAACAAATAATGATTTAGTAAAGGCCAGACATATTGTAGATAGCAAGCCATCTCCATGACCATTGGCTAGTTTATTCATGAAGTTTGCTGTACATGGGGCTATAAGAATTACATCTGCCCATTTAGCCAAGTCAAGATGTGTAAAATTAGTTACAGTATTTGAACCTTCATCTTCAGAGATTACTTTATTTCCAGATAAAGATTCAAGAGTTGTCTCTGTTATAAATAGCTCAGAGCTTTTTGTCATTACAGCTTTTACATTACAACCTTCTTTTTTTAATCTACTAGCAATATCAGCAGCTTTATATGCAGCTATACTTCCAGTAATTCCTAGTAGAATATTTTTGTTAGTTAGTATGTTCATGTCAAGTTATCATTAAATTTTAATTGTTTAATAGTATTTAAAAATTCTACTAATGATTGTATTTGTTTTTTGCTATGACCGCTAGTTAAATTAATCCTAATAAGATCATGATTTATAGGCACTGTTGGATATCTTATCCCTTGCAGAAATATATTTAATTTTTTTGCTTTTTTACAGATATCCATAACTTCTTTTGGGTTACCGATTGTCATGGTTTGGATGGGAGTATCAGAACTATTTATATTTATTTTAAATTTTTTTATAAGCTTCTTGAAATAAATAATATTAGAATATAAATTTTTCACTATCTTTTTATCATCCATTATCATTTTTATGCTTTCTAAGGTAGTTTCGACCAAGGCAGGAGGTAATGCTGTAGAATAAATATATGGCTTAGATTTTTGAATAAGTAAGTCGATTAATTCTTTGGAACCGCAAACAAAAGCCCCAAATGTTCCAACAGCTTTCCCAAAGGTTGCTACATATGCATCAATTTTTATTTTATCTAAATTTAAATTATTAATAGAACTAGGAAATTTTTTTTCATTTTTTCTTAAAACACCAAAACCATGAGCATCATCAACAAAGAGTAATGCCTTATGCTTTTTTGCAATTGATGAGATTTTGAGTAAATCTGCTTTCTCTCCAGTCATACTGAATACAGTATCTGTAAATATAATTTTTGTTGGAGATTTTATCTTTTTTATTTTAGCTTCTAAATCATCATAGTCAAGATGCTTATATCTTACTAATTTTGTTTTTGAAAGCCTTGAGCTTTCGATAATAGAGCTATGATTTCCTTTGTCTTGAAAGATAGTAATTTCATTTTCTGAAATAGCATTAATTAAACCTACATTAGTTAAATATCCAGAGTTAGATATTAATGTGGACTCAAACCCTAGTAATTTAGTTATATACTTTTCAAGATTTTCATGTGCTTTACTATAACCACTTATTAGTGGCGATGCCCCTGAACCAATACCATATTTATCTATATGTTTTTTTAATTTTATTTTGAGTTTCTTATTATTTGCTAAGTTTAAATAGTTATTACTAGAGAAATTATTTAATATTTTTCCAGAAACTTTTATTAACGAGTCTTGGGCAGACTCAGTAGCTATTCTATTTCTATAATTATTATCTTTCTTTAAACTTAAGATTATATTTTTGAAATCAGACACTTATTTTTATGATGCATGTGGTTTTTGAATATTATTAATAGCTATAGGTATATCTTTTAATTTTTTTTCAGTAGGAAGTTCATCTGACTCAATCTTCTCAGAACTATTTGAGTTGCCCATTGTATTAATTTTTAACTTTTTAAGAAGTTTGCGGTCATGATCTATTGTTGAATTTTTTGTAGTTAATAATTCTTCGCCATAAAAAATTGAATTTGCACCTGCAAAAAAACATAATGCTTGCATTTGGTCATTCATCGCATCTCTTCCTGCCGATAATCTAACATAAGCTTTTGGCATTGCAATTCTAGCTAGCGCTATAACTCGAATAAAATCAAATTCATCTACATCAAAATTGTCAAAATATGGAGTCCCTTCAACTTTCACTAATCTGTTTATTGGGACTGACTCTGGATGTACTTCTAGGTTAGCTAAAACTTGAATTAATTTTACTCTATCTATATTTTCCTCTCCTAGGCCCAATATCCCTCCACTACATACTTTGACCCCAGCATCTCTAACATGTTTTAAAGTATCAAGTCTGTCCTGATATGTACGAGTAGTAACAACTTTTTTATAATACTCTTCTGAAGTATCTAGATTGTGATTATAGTAATCTAATCCTACTTCTTTTAATTCTTCTGCTTGAGTTCCGGAAAGCATTCCTAATGTGACACATGTTTCCAAACCCAGGTCTTTAACTTCTTTTACCATTTCTTTAACTTTTGCTAGATTACTTTTAGTTAAATTTCTCCAAGCTGCGCCCATACAGAATCTAGTTGCTCCGCTTTCTTTAGCATCTTTGGCTTGTTTTATGATATTTGACAAGGGTAATGTTTTTTCAAGATTTATATCGGTATCATATCGTATGCTTTGAGAGCAGTATTTACAATCTTCCGGGCAGCCACCTGTTTTTATAGACATTAATGTAGATATTTGAATTTCATTTGGATTATGATATTTTCTATGTAATTCATGGGATCTCCATAGCAAATCATTAAATGGCAAATCATATAGTTTTTGCAATTCAAGAACTGTCCAGTCATTTTTAATATCAAGATTTTTCATATTATTCAAATATAATTAAATATTAGACCAAAAGTAATTATTAATCCAAAGATATTATTATTTTCGAATGCAGATATGCATTGGTAAGGCTTCCTTGATCTGACTAGTAGGTTCTGGTAGATAACGCATAGTAACGATATCAGCACAAAAAAATAATATACTAGATCAAAAGAGTTTATTAGTCCTAAAAACATAAATCCTATAACAATACTGTAATGTAAGTTTAGAGAATATTTTATATCTTTTTCTCCAAAAAATAATGCGGATGATTTTATACCAATCTTTTTATCATCATCTTTATCTGCCATTGCATAATAAGTGTCGTACACGATTGCCCATATAATTGTTAATATATATAACAGTATACAATTGATATCAATGGAGCCTTTTTCTAGCATAAATACCATTGGTATGCTGGAACCGAATGCCATTCCTAAAATTAATTGAGGTATTTTAAAATACCTTTTAGTTAAAGGATATATGATTAATAAAATCAAGGAGAATATTGTTAATAATATAATTTTAAAACCCAACATCAATAATAATATAAAGCATACGGTAATTAATAGTCCAAACAAAGTCAGGGCTTCTTGATTTGAAACTTTTTTTGAAGCAAGAACACGATTTTTTGTTCTTTCTACTTTAATATCAAAATCCTGATCAAAGTAGTCATTAATAATGCATCCTGCTGATCTCGTGGCAACAATCCCAACTGCAAATATTATTAAATATATTATATTAGGGCTGCCTTGGGTAGAAATCATAAATGCCCATACGACTGGCCACATTAATAGGAGAAATCCTATTGGCTTATCTACCCTCATTAATTGTAAATATAGTTTATATTTTTCCATCTAGCCCCATTTGAAAATATTTATGGATTATAGATTCTTGATTTTCAAGAAGCCAGTCTATATCGGGTTTATTAGTCATTGCTTTATGAATGGCCTGGCTAGTGGCCTTTCTATGAATATCAAAGAGAATTTTATGGTCTAGGTTATCATCATTAGATACTGATGGATTCAGCCATACCGATACAATTACTCCAAGGTCATTTGCTCTTTCTTTGGGTATATCGCCATTTCTAACAGAATCAAGAACTCCATTTGCTATAGCAGCTTGCACAGTACCCATTAATATATTTGTATATCTATTTTCTTTAACAGTAACTTTACTAACCATCAGCGTTGCAGGTTTAACCATTATATCTGTATTCATTATTGCGAGAACTTTTGAATGACCTTTTGATTGATCTCCAATTAAGTTAGCAAAAGCTGTTCCAAATGGACCATCTAGTTCACCTATCACAACTTCTGGTTCTGCAGCTGTTCCAGCAGGACCACCCGCAACTAAAGCCTCTCCTATTTTCATTATAAATTTTTCGTTCATATATTTTTCCTACCTGAGTGAATTTATGCCTATAATATATGTTAAGTTTATGAAAAGGAATAGACGAATGATTAGAAATTTCAATAATAAAAAACCAAATATCCATATAAGCGCATATGTAGATGAGCAAGCGACTGTAATAGGTGATGTAACAATTGGGAAAGATAGTGCCTTATGGCCGCAGGCTGTAGCTAGAGGGGATATAAATAGTATAACAATAGGTGATAGAACTAATATACAGGATGGCTCTATCTTACATGTCACTCATGCGGGAGAATTTTGTCCTTCAGGATATCCTCTTAGTATTGGTAGTGATGTAACCATTGGACACTCTGCAGTTATACATGCTTGCACAATAAAGAACAAATGTCTTATTGGCATGGGAAGTATTATTTTAGATGGCGCAATTATTAATTCTGAATGTATGATTGCAGCAGGCTCCTTAGTTGGGCCCGGTAAAATAATTGATAGTGGTTATTTATATGTGGGTAGTCCAGCAAAGAAAGCACGAAAATTAACTGATAAGGAATTGGAGTTTTTAATTTATTCTGCAAAAGGTTATGTAGACTTAAAGAATAAATATTTAAAATTAAAAACCTAGAATTTTATTTAAACCTTTTGTTTCTGGCTTAAAACTATTCCAGATATTATAGGATAATGCTGCCTGTTCTATGAGCATACCTAGTCCATTATGTGTTTCTTTAACACCATTATTTTTAGACCAAGTCTGAAAACTTGTAATATTTTTGGAATAAAATAAATCATAGCTAATACTTGAGCTTTCAAAGATATCAGTTGGGAAACTTATTTCATTATTATTTAGGCTAATAGGAGTCGTATTTATAACTATATTATATTTTGAGCCTTTTTTATAATGAGATATATTTGATGAAGTTTTATGTTTATCAATTATTTGGTCTATTCTCTGTTCAGTTCTGCTTAAAATATCAATTTTTTCTATATGTATTTTACTTAGAGAATTTATAATACTTTTTGCAGAGCCCCCAGCGCCAAGTATCAATATTTTCTTTTGAATTAAATTTATATCTTTATTTTCTAAGTCTTTAAGGAACCCTTCTCCATCAGTATTAAAAGCTTTAATTTTACCATTGTGCGCCATTAAAGTATTAGCACATTCACACTCTAAAGCAGATATATCATGTTCATTAGCAAAATTAAATGCTAGTTCTTTGAAGGGTATAGTTATATTGGCACCATACCCTTTTTTAGAGAAGAAACTTTGAGTATGTGTTTCGAAATGATCTTCTGATTCTGGCTCAATCATTTTGTATTGAATGCTAATACCTTGCTGTCTAGCAAATTCTTTGTGGATTGCTGGAGATAGGCTATGTCCTATAGGGTTGCCTATGACTGTAAATTTTCTCACTTCATCCATTTTAATGCATCCTTTGCATAGTAAGTAATAATTGCATTAGCCCCTGCTCTTTTCATGCACATAAGAGATTCTAGAACTACCTTCTTTTCATCTAACCAGTTATTTTTTGAAGCAGCTTTTATCATTGCATATTCACCGCTAACCTGATAAATAAATATTGGCACATTAAATAAATCATCTATTTTTGAAACTATATCTAAATATGGCATTCCAGGCTTAATCATAATAATATCTGCGCCCTCTGATATATCCATTTCTACTTCACGTATAGAATCTTTTTTATTTGCATAATCCATTTGATAGGTATCTTTATTAAGAGCTCCAAGATTTTTAACAGAACCTACGGCATCCCTGAAAGGCCCATAAAAATTTGATGAATATTTTGCGGAATAAGATAAAATTTTTGTATCTATAAATTTATTTTTTTCTAGAGATTTTCTAATAGCTTTTATTCTTCCATCCATCATATCTGAAGGAGCTATTATATCTACTCCACATTCAGCGTGACTTAAAGATTGTTGAACCAATACCTCTATAGTTTCATCGTTAAGAATTTCTTTATTAGCCCCTAGTATTCCATCTTGCCCATGAACCGTATATGGATCTAAAGCAACATCACTTATTATTGCAATATCTTTCACAGATTTTTTAATACTTCTTATAGCCCTTTGCATCAAACCATCTTGATTAAATGATTCTGTTCCCTTAATATCTTTATGTTTTTTCTCGATACATGGAAATAAAGCTATACCTTGAATACCAAGTTTTTTTAAAATCTTTATTTCTTTAATTGCAATATCTATACTCATTCTATAAATATCAGGCATTGACTTAATTTTTTCAGTTTTATTGTTTCCTTCTATGATAAAAATTGGCTGTATTAAGTCATGAGGAGACAATATATTCTCCCTAATTAGATTTCGAATAGGGCTATTATTGCGAAGTCTTCTTAGTCTTATATTTGGAAAATTTTTTTTCATTTTATTAGTCTAACACTTTTTATTTTAAGAGAAGATGTTATATTAATCTATCTACAATTATAACAATGGAGGTTATATGTCTATTTGGCATGAAAAATTCA